>Ga0187784_10002022_pt1 | contig 16223 bp, 16 predicted proteins | sample 1015_SJ02_MP15_2_FD_132964 | JGI IMG/M metagenome (GOLD analysis project Ga0187784, IMG submission 132964) | Tropical peat soil microbial communities from peatlands in Department of Meta, Colombia - 1015_SJ02_MP15_20_MG | ecosystem: Environmental > Terrestrial > Soil > Wetlands > Peat | place...
ATCGTCACGTCATTTGCGCGGATGAATCGTATTCTCGAAGTGGATGCCGAGAACCAACGCGCTCGAGTGCAGCCCGGCGTGGTGAACGCGGACCTGAGCCTCGCTGTGGTCCACAGAGGCCTGCATTTTGCACCCGATCCTTCAAGCCAGAAGGCGTGCACAATCGGCGGAAATGTGTCCGAGAACTCCGGCGGCCCGCACACACTCGCCTACGGCGTCACGACGAATCATGTGCTAGCTCTCGAGGCAGTCCTCGCCACTGGCGAACTGGTGCGATTTGGAAGCGCTGCGGTGGATCCGCCCGGTTACGATTTGACGGGCGTTTTCGTTGGCTCGGAGGGGACCTTCGGCTTGGTCACCGAAATCACCGTGCGGCTGACGCGGCTGCCGGAAGCGGTAAAGACGTTGCTCGCAACCTATGACTCGATCGATGATGCGACGGAAACGGTCGCCGAGATCACGGCGCGCGGCATCACGCCAGCAGCATGCGAGATGATGGACGGCTGGACGATTCGCGCCGTCGAAGATTACGTTCATGCGGGCTTCCCGCTCGACGCCGCGGCGATTCTGCTGATCGACATCGATGGACTGCGGGAAGTCGTGGAAGCAGAGGCCCAGGCCGTCGCAGATGTTTGCCGAGCGCATCACGCGCGCAGCGTGCGTCTGGCACGTGACACGGCAGAGCGCGATCTGCTGTGGAAGGGCCGGAAGAATGCGTTCGGCGCGGCTGGGCGGATTTCTTCGAGCTATTACACGCAGGACGGTGTGATTCCGCGCACCAAACTTCCCGCGACGCTTCGCCGCGTTAACGAAATCGGACGCAAGTACAATCTTGCCATCGGCAACGTCTTTCACGCGGGCGACGGCAACCTGCATCCGATCATTCTCTTCGACGAGCGGAATCAGCAGCAGTTCCGCGACACGGTTCGCGCGGCCGACGAGATCATCGAATTCTGCATCGAAATGGGCGGATCGATCACCGGCGAGCACGGCGTCGGCATGGAGAAGGACCGCTTGATGCCTCTGCTTTTCAGCGAAGTCGATCTCGACTTGATGAAGCGCGTGCGCGCCATCTTCAACCCGGCGGGCCTGCTGAATCCCGGAAAAATCTTCCCTACCTCGAAGGGCTGCGGCGAAATCTACGTGCGCCCCGAGCCGGCTGCTGCCGCTCCACCTGCATGAGCATGGCCACTGCTGGAGTCTCTTCGGGGCTAGCGGGAATCGTCGGCTCTGCCAACGTAATCAGTGACCCTGCACAGCTAGTCGGTTACCGCATCGGCGACATCGCTCCGCAGCTGGCGGTGCGGCCCGGATCGAATCAGGAAGTCGCCCAGATCGCGCGCCTGGCCGTAAGCGAAGGGCTCACGCTTGCGCCGGTCGGCGCGCGCACGAAATTGGGAATGAACATCCCGCTCCAGCAGTACGACGTGGCGCTGGACCTGACGCGACTCGATCGCATCGTCGCGTACGATCCCGACGATCTCACGCTGAGCGTGGAGCCGGGGATTCCGCTGCGCAAGCTCGCGGAAGTGCTGGCGGCGCGCAGGCAATGCCTTCCGCTGGCGGTGCCATTCAGGAGCCGCGCAACCGTCGGAGGCACGATTGCGTCGGGTGTGGATTCGCCCTTGCGGCAATTTTACGGAACGGCAAGGGATTACATCCTCGGAATGGAATTCGTGACCGGCGAGGGCCAGATCGTCAAGAGCGGCGGGCGCGTGGTGAAAAACGTCTCGGGCTACGATCTGCACAAACTGCTGATCGGTTCGCTCGGAAGCTTGGGCGTGATGACAAAGATCAATTTCCGGACGTTCCCCGCGCCGCTGTCGATGCAGGCGTTCATTGCGCACTTCGACTCAGCGCAAGAAGCGGCCGGAATGCGCCAGCGCGTCGCGCAATCACCGCTGCGGCCGCTCACCATGGAGATCCTGAGTCCCCGCGCAGCGGAGCTATTGTCGAGCGGCGTACCGGCGGAAATCGAGTCGGGACAATTGCCGAGCCACACATTTCCTAAACCAGGATGGGCAGTCGTCGTCAGTCACGCGGGCAACGAGAAAGTTCTGGAACGCTACGAGCGTGATTTGCGGCAGATGGCAGGTGCGGCAGACGCCATCGTCCTCCATGAAAGCGCGGCGCTCGCGGTGGTCGGTCGCGTGCGCGAGTTCATTCCGGTTGCGCTCGAGACTTCGCCGGGGACAGTGATCGTCAAGATGAGCGTTCGACCCGGAGGGATGAGCGAACTACTCGGCGACGCGGCAGCCACCGCCGAAAAGGCCGGGTTGTCATGGGCGGCCATTGCGCGGGGCGTAGGCGTGATCTACTTCGCGCTGCTCCCTGCGGGAAGGAATGACGATGCGCGCTCCCGCGTAGACAACGTCATCAAAGACCTCGCCGACACCTGCGGGAGGAGGGACGGAAACATCGTCGTCCTGTGGCTCCCGGACGAATGGAAGAGCTTGGTGCCCCCGCGAACCGCTCAGCGCAGCGATCTGGATCTGATGCGCAAACTGAAAAACGTCTTCGATCCGAACGGAATCTTCGCGCCCGATCCGCTCGCGAGTATAGCGTAACATGGCTTCCGCAACCAGCGGCTTCACCGCAGCGGACAAACCCGAATACGCGGACTACTCGCGGTGCGTCCATTGCGGCCTTTGCCTGAATCACTGCCCGACCTATCGCCTTTGGCACAACGAGGCCGACTCGCCGCGCGGGCGGATTCGCCAGATGCACATGATCGACGAAGGCCGCCTCGAATTGGGCGAAGCATTTGTCACCCACATCGACCGCTGCCTCGATTGCCGCGCGTGCGAGACGGCGTGTCCCTCTGGCGTGGAGTACGGCAAGCTTGTAGAGGCAGCCCGAGCGCAGATCGAGCAGCAGTACAAGCGGCCGCTCGCTTCGCGCGTCGCGCGCGATTTGGTCTATCGCCGATTGCTTCCCTACCCTCGTCGGATTGCTGCTACTGCAAGACTGTTTCGTCTCTATCAACGGTCGGGATTGGCGGCGCTCGCGCGTGGCGTGGGATTCCTGAAAATACTTGGTCTGCAGGACCGCGAGCGCCTGCTGCCAAAGATCGACTCGAAATTCTTCTTCAGCGACCTCGGCAAGACCTTCCCCGCGAAGGGTCCGCGGCGCGCGCGCGTTGCGTTCTTTGCTGGCTGTGTCGCCCAGGTCACATTCAGTGAGTTGAATCGTGCGACCATTCGCGTCTTGCAAGCCAACGGATGTGAGGTGGTGGTGCCGGCAAATCAGGTTTGCTGCGGCGCGCTTCCTGCGCACGCGGGCGTGCGCGATGTCGCGCGTAATCTGGCGCGCGCGAATCTCGCTGCGATTTCACCGAATGATTTCGACGCGATTATTACGAATGTGGCCGGATGCGGATCGACACTCAAGGAGTACGGACATCTGCTTCCCATGGGCGAATCTGCGCACGACCATGCCGCGGCATTTGCAAACAGAGTGCGCGACGTGACAGAGTTTCTCGCCGAGTTGGGCGTGTCGGCACCGATGCGCGCGGTTCCGCTGCGCGTCACGTATCAGGATTCCTGCCACCTAGCCCACGGGCAGAAGGTGCGCGAGGCCCCGCGAAAGCTCATCCGCGCCGTGCCGGGAGTCGAACTCGTCGAAATGCAATTAGCGGATCAGTGTTGCGGCTCGGCAGGCGTGTACAACGTCACGCAAACGAAGGCGTCTATGGAACTGCTGGCGTTGAAGATGGAGTGCGTCCGCGAGACGAAAGCGCAGGCGATTGTCACTTCAAATCCGGGCTGCATCCTCCAGCTCAAGGCTGGTGCGACGAATCACGGCACCAGCCAAGAAGTTCTCCATGTGGTCGAGCTCCTCGACCGGGCGATCAGCTAGCAGCTAACACTACTTTTCACCGACAAGGTACCGGCAACCGCGCGGGCCCATGCGCGCCGAATGCACGGCTCCAGCGGGAACATCGCAGCGGTCGCCGACGCCGTAGGTTTTCGATTCGCCGCCCATCGTGAGCGTCATTTCGCCGTCGAGGATGATATGCGCGGTAAGGCCGGCATGCGTATGGTCGGGGTAGTGCGCGCGCGGGCCATCCTGCCACAGGTACGTGTCAGAAAAGCCTTCCGACTCGAGTTGCCTGCGAAGATCACGATCGCTCAGCGCAGTCATATGCCCGGCCGATTATAGCAGCGGCAACGACGGTCGTCGGGTCGAGAGGGGGGAGCCTTGCGGGTGGGCGTGGTCGAGTTCCACCCGCAAGGGTGGGGGCAGTGCGTGGATCGTGGACTCAGTCCTGAGGTGGTGGTGGCGCGCCAGCGCCGGCGCCCGGCGGCAGCCGCCGATTGAAGCGCGCTCCAGCTCCCTGCCTCACGGCATAGTCGGCCGGCACTTGAAACAACGATGCCTCAGGCTCCTGCCGCTGGATATTCGTTAACTGAAACGTAGTTTCGCCCACGCGCGGGTCGCTGCGCTTGATCATCACCACGGTCTGCAACTCCGGCGAGTACCACCTCTCAACCGTGATGACCATGGGGCTCGTATTGCCAATGGCTCCCGCCGGAATCGTGCGAGTCCTGCGCGTGCCTTCGGCCGATACGCCATTGATGGTTTGCGTGCCAAGCGACGTTGTTGTGACATTGCTTTGATCCGGCTCTCCGCGGAACCTTGTCGACGCTGCAGCCTCAGCGTCGCGTGGTCCGCGCTTGCCGTGCTGGACGAGTTGCATCTTGCGGGCAATCTTCCGGTCCGGCTGGAGAAGGTACTGTGTGTTCGCGACGGGGTCATTCAGCATCACCACGTGCGGCGCGGCCTGCCCGGAACTGGCCCAGGGTCCGAGCGCAGGAAGCGTCATTTCGCGGCGCGTGCGCCCTTGGCTGTCTCTGGCGAACGTGCCGGTCGTGTTCTGCACAATCTGGTTGCCGTCGGCAAGCACCTGCTTAGTTTCGTTGGAAAAGGTTGCGCTGAAGGGCGCGCCTGTGACGGTCTTGCCGCCGAGGCCTGCCTCAAAACCCACGAAGCCCATCATGTCATCAGACATCGGTCCGGGTCCGAATCGGCCCTGGTGTCCCGGCGGACCCGGCGGGGGAGGTGGTGGCGCTCCCGCATCTTGCGCGCGCACTGCACCGGAGACGCCTAGCATCGCCACCACCATCAAGAGGCGGCCGATTCGCGTGAGTTTGTTGGTAGATCTCATCTCTTTCATTCCTCCCGTTTTCAGGGATATTCCATCCAAGACCTTAAGGGCCTAATCATCGAGCTGTGCTTGCGAGACCAGTCGAATCGCCTGCGGAGCGCCATCCTCGCTGACAACGATGTCAGCCGGAATGCGGTCCATCGCTCCCATGTCCGTCACCGGCACCCCGAGCGACGCAAGCGCCTGGCGCGAAAGAACCACGCGGACAATCGCTCCGCCATCGCTGCTCACCGAGCCATCGGCATACGGAAGCGGAACAAACGCCGTCGCCGATTCCGCCTCGGGCGTTTGGTTCTCCGCAGCCGTCGTTTGCTGATCCGCGGAACTCTGCGAAGAATCAACGACACTAGGGCCGGCGCTGCTCGCCGATCCCCCGGACGAAAGGGAGGCGTTCCGCGGAGCCGCTGCCGGACTTGGAGCTGGCGCGAGATAGCGACGAAGCGAGACGCCCAGCGCCAAAAGCATCGCCGCTGCCGTCCCGAGCGCCGCGACCTGCCAGCGAACCCCGCTCCGCGAGGCTGCTGCTTTGTGTCTGAGAAACTCTCCTCTGAGCTGCGTTTCGAGGCGCGGCGGCGCTTGCTGCTCCGTGTGCTCTGTCCCTAGTGTCCGCAGAGCGAAGTCGAGTGATTCCACCTGCGTTAGGAGTTGTCCGCACCGGCTACACGATTTCGCATGCGCCAGCGCGCCTTCGCGCAAGGCAAAACCTTCTGCTCCTGGACGGTCGAGATCGTGAACGAATTCCCCGAATTGCGAGCAGTCCATGTCACTCACCTCCCGGCTCATTCACCCACCGCGGGCGCACGGCGCGCCACGGGTATCTCGCGCAGTTTCTCGAGCAAGATCGTGCGGGCTCTGTGCAGACGCGAACGCACCGTTCCCACTGGGCAACCGAGCGCGGATGCCGCCTCTTCGTAGCTCATCTCTTCGAGCTCGCAAAGGACGACAACCTCCCGGTAGTTCTCGGGCAGCGTCGATATGGCGCGCCGCACCCGCCCAACTGTATCGAGCGAATCCAGTTCATCGCTGAAGGAATTTCCAGCCGCGCGGACGTGCCCATTCCCGGCGGCAGCTGATATCGAACGGTCGCCCAGCTCATCTGAATCGGCTGTAATCGGGACCAGCCGGCGTTCTTGATCCCAGCGCTTTCGCAAGTGATTCCGGGCGATGCCGAACAGAAACGCGCTCACGCTTCCGCGCGCGGGATCGAACCGTCCGGGCTCTCGAATCAGCGCCATGAAGACCTCTTGCGTAACATCCTCAGCCATCGCCGGATTGCTGCACATGTGCAGCGCAAACCGATAGATCGCAGGATGCCTGCGCCGGTAAAGGTCCGTGAAAGCGGCCTCGTCACCAGCCAGCATCCGCCGGAGCAGACGGTCGTCCGTCATCTCGGTCTTCTGGGTCATCTCCATCTACTATTATGGACGGTCCGTGCTGCTTTTCGATATATGTTCCGGGACGCGTCGGAAAAGGTTCCCGAATTCCGCTCGCCTTTCCCGAGACGCCAGAGTTCCGCGGGCGCTTGACCGAGAACCCTGCGTCCAATAAGGTAGGGGCCGCTCAAGTTCCCCGCCGGGCAAAGATGGGCCGTACGTTCAGGCGGAATCGCGACCAGCCGCAGGAGGCGCCATGCAAGAGTTCGACCCGCACGTCTTGGAAGAAAAGCCCGTTCCTCCGCCAAAGGACTTCAGTCAGCGCGCCCGCGTGAAGTCGCTCGAAGAGTATCGCAAGATGTATGAGCATGCTGAGCGCGATCCCGAGGGATTCTGGGGTGAGCAAGCCAAGCTGCTGGACTGGTTCGAGCAGCCCACCAAGGTACTCGAATGGAAGTTGCCCCATGCCAAGTGGTTCGTCGGTGGAAAGCTCAACGTTTCGCACAATTGTCTCGACCGACACATTCCGAAAAGCGGCAATAAGCCCGCCCTGCTCTGGGAGGCCGAGGACGGCTCGACCGTTCAACTAACTTATGCCGAATTGCGAGACCGCGTCTGTAAGTTTGCAAACGCGCTGAAATCGCTTGGAGTGAAAACAGGCGACTGCGTGGCGATCTACCTTCCTATGATTCCCGAATTGCCGATTGCCATGCTGGCGTGCGCGCGGATCGGAGCAGTTCACTCAGTCGTGTTCGGTGGATTCAGCGCGACCGCTCTCGCCGACCGCATCGCCGACGCCAAATCGAAGGTGCTGGTCACCGCCGACGGCGGATTCCGCCGCGGGAAGATTGTGCCCCTCAAGGAAACGGCGGATGCCGCGCTGAAGAATTGTCCAACGATCGAGAAGTGCATCGTCGTGAAGCGGACGGCCGAGAATGCGGGCTGGGAGAAGGGCCGCGATCTCTGGTGGCATGAGCTCGAAAAGGCAGCATCAAAGGATTGCCCAGCGGTGCCGCTTGATTCGGAACAGCCGCTCTACATCCTCTACACCAGCGGCACGACGGGAAAGCCGAAAGGAGTGCTTCACACATCCGCTGGCTACCTATTGCAGGTGATGTGGTCCGCGCGACTCGTGTTTGATCTGCGTGACGACGACATCTACTGGTGCACAGCCGATATCGGCTGGGTCACCGGGCACAGTTACATCGTTTACGGCCCGCTGGCGAATGGCGCGACCGTCGTAATGTACGAGGGCGCGCCAGACCAGCCCCATAAAGCTCGTTTCTGGGAAATCGTCGAGCGGTACAAGGTGACCATCTTCTACAGCTCGGCGACCGCCGTTCGTGCGTTCATGGCGTGGGGCAAGGAGTGGCTGGAAAAGCATGACATCAGCAGCCTGCGCCTGCTCGGCACGGTGGGCGAACCGATCAATCCTGCGGCCTGGAAGTGGTATTTCGAGGCCATCGGCAAGAACCGCTGCCCCATTGTCGACACGTGGTGGCAAACGGAAACGGGCGCGATGATGATTTCTCCGTTGCCGGGAGCAACGCCCACGAAGCCCGGGTCCGCCACTCTGCCTTTGCCCGGCGTCATCGCAAAAGTCGTCAACATGAAGAACGAGCCGGTCGGCCCGGGAGAAACAGGATACTTGACGATCCAGAAGCCTTGGCCCTCGATGCTGCGGACGATCTACGGCGACGACGAACGATTCAATCGCGAATACTGGCAGAGGATCCCCGGCGTCTACTTCGCGGGCGACGCAGCGCAGTGCGACAAGGACGGTTACATCTGGGTGCTGGGCCGCGTGGATGACGTGATTAAAGTGGCCGGACACCGTCTCAGTTCGATGGAGATCGAAAGCGCGCTGGTCAGCCATCCGGCGGTCGCCGAGGCTGCCGTCGTCGCGCGACCAGACGAAATCAAGGGCGAGGCCATCGTCTGCTTCGTAACGCTGCGCTCGGGCTACGCGCATTCGGGTCAATTGCGCTCGGCGCTGATGGAGCACGTTACGGTGACAATCGGCACGATTGCCCGCCCTGCGGATGTTCGTTTCTGCGACATCCTGCCCAAAACTCGCAGCGGCAAGATCATGCGCCGCTTGCTGCGCGAACTGGCGCACAAGGGTGGGATCTCCGGCGACACCACTACCCTCGAGGATATGGGTGTGATCGAACGCATCGCCAAAGCGCAGGGCAAGGAAGAGGAATAGCCTCGAAACGAGCTTCGGGTGATCGCCGTCTGATGTCTGTGCCACTTGCGTGCGGTTCAGCACGGCGGCCTACCAGCAGCCGCCCGCGAAACCGACAGAATCCAGACTCGCGTAACAGGGGAATCGACGAATGAGATCTGTGCGCATGAGAGCGATGTTTTGCGGCGCAGCCTTGGCTGCCGTCTTTGTGCTGCCGGCCACGGCACAAAGCAGCGGCGACTGGCCGATGTACGGCCACGACCTCGCATCCACGCGGTTCTCGCCGCTCACGCAGATCAATGCAGAGAATGTCTCCAAGTTGACGCTGGCGTGGTCTTATTCCATGCGGCCGGGCGGGTCGGGCCCCTCGGCCGCATCATTCAGCCAAGTCACCCCGATTGTCCTAAATGGAGTGATGTATCTGCCTGCGGGGAATCGCGTCCTTGCGCTCGACCCGGATACAGGCGAAGAGCTTTGGGTGTACGAACGGAAGAACGGACTGGTATCGGCGCGCGGCGTCGCCTACTGGCCGGGCGGCGCGAAGAATCCTCCGCGCCTTTTTTTCACCAGCGGCCACCAGATGGTTGCCCTGAACGCAAAGACCGGCCAGCCCGATCCGAGCTTCGGAGACGCTGGCGAAATCACAATGGACGTTCCGTTCGCCGAGGTTCCGACGATCTACAAGAACATCCTTCTTGTCGGTGCCAACGTTTACGGTCCCGGAGAAACCAATCTGCATCCGCAGGACGAAGTTCCAGCCGGGATTCCTGGGGACTCGCGCGCATACGACGCTGTCACAGGGAAGCGGCTGTGGGTCTTCCACACGATTGCGCAACCGGGCGAAGTTGGACATGACACTTGGGCGGACGATAGTTGGAAAGGGCGCGGCGGGAGCAACGTCTGGTCGATAACGATGACCGTCGATGAGAAGCGCGGCATCGTCTACATGCCCGTCGGTGGTCCGGCCGCAAACTACTACGGTGGCGACCGCGCCGGCGACAATCTGTTTTCGAACACTCTCGTTGCGGTCGATGCGAATACCGGAAAGCTGAAGTGGTACTTCCAGACGGTGCATCATGAACTCTGGGACTTTGATCTGCCACCCGAGCCAGTCCTGCTCGACTTGAATGTGAACGGCAAGAAGATTCCCGGCGTCATCCAGACGGGGAAGATCGGATACGTTTTCGAATTCGACCGCGTGTCGGGCAAGCCGGTCTTTCCGATTGAGGAGCGCCGCGTGCCGAAGGGCGACACGCCGGATGAGTGGTATTCGCCGACCCAGCCGTTCCCAGTCAAGCCGCCGCCGGTCGCTCGCGTGTCGATCAGCCGCGACGACATCGTGACCGCCGACGATACGACTCCCGAGCACGCCAAGGCCTGCCTGGAACTTTGGGACAAGAGCAATTACTACAACGCAGGTCCCTACACGCCGTGGGCCGTGCACAATTCACCGACGGACACGAAGCTTACGCTGATTTTCCCCGGCGCAACTGGCGGATCGAATTGGGGTGGCGCCGCAGCCGATTTGAAGATGGGCTATCTATTCGTCAACATGCAAAACCAGGGCTCGAGCGGATATCTGGAAAGGAATCCGAAGTACAGCGCTGCCATGGTAGGCAAGGAGGTCGAATACCATCGTGGCAGCGGCGCTGGCAGTCAATACGGCATGTTCAGCGCTCAAGCCAAAGATGCCAGCGGCAAGGTTCTCGGCACATGGCCGTGCCAGAAACCGCCGTGGGAGACTCTTGCTGCTGTCAATGTGAATACCGGCGAAATCGTCTGGCAGGTGCCGCTGGGAATCACTGAGGAATTGCCCGAAGCAAAGCAGCACACGGGACGGCCCGGCGCGTTTGCTGGACCCATCGCGACTGCGGGAAGTCTCGTCTTCATCGGCGCGACCAGCGACAACCGCTTCCGTGCGTTCGACTCGAAAACCGGCAAGGAACTCTGGTCAACGAAGCTCGATTACACGGCTACAGCCGTGCCGATCACCTATCAGGGCAAGAGCGGAAAGCAATACGTGGCGATCATGGCCGCTGGCGGTGGACAAGGCGCCAATCAGGCGTTGCTTGTGTTTGGGCTGCCCTAGAAACTGCAACAATCTAAACCGCTTAGCAGCACTCGACTGGGCTAAAGCCTCTGCTCGGGTGGCCGATCCTCAGATACAGCGCCGAACTATGTGTGCGGTAAGGTTTCGTTCGGCGTGGGCAAAGTAATGCGGCAGCCCGAGGAAGGGCCATGAACGGCTATAAGACCAGTCGCTCTCACCGTGCGACAAATGGCACATATCACGTGCGGCCTGAAGCGTTTGTTTTCTTCGACCGGACGACCGGCACGAAGCGCTTTGAGGTGAAGGCTTCCTCGGATGGGAGCCTGCCCGTGGAGGAGGCCAGCAGCGTGCTGGCAACCCAGTGTGTGGTTCGCGGACAAACGCCGGGGGACTTTCGCGTGATGGTATCGATCAGCGAGAGAGTGATGGATGGCTTGGTGCCACGTGCGAAGAAGCTCATAAAGGCCTGCATGGCGGCCGCCCTTCCGATGTACGTAAGCCAGCGTCAGCAGGAAGTGCTCCGATGCGTGCTGCAGAACCTTTCAAACAAGGAGATTGCCGCCAAGCTGAACGTTTCCGAGCGAACCGTGAAATTCCACGTTTCCGCACTGCTGCAGAAATTCCATGTGACGGGGCGGGTCGGCCTAATGCAAAAGGCTGCCGACATGTTTTCGTTAGAGTCCCCGGCCGGTCTCGGCGTCCGGTCGCAACCGGATGCGCATGAGGCGCAAGGGGCTAATCCCGAGCACGAAGAGGCGCGCCCCAAGCTATTCCGAGTCGCTGCATCGGAGAGAAGAGCAAGATAAATCTGCCTGTACGACACGCTTGTTACGCGCGAGCGGTGCTTGATTCTTCACGATCCCGGAGGATTAGGGGCAGCAAGAAGTCCTGTAGCCTAGCGCTTTCTGTGACGCTCAGGCGGTTCAACTGAATCCCCATTTTGTTTCCGCTCAGCAGGCGCACGACCGAGCCGTGCCCCACGATCGGCTTGACTCCCGGCGCGAGCTGCAAGGCGATCCGAACGTATGATCCCGGAGGGAGCGAAACCGGCGCCTGTACCAGCATGCCGTTCAAGCTGATGTCGATCGTCTCGCAATCCCACTCGTCCCGGTCCAGTGCAAGCTTCACCTTCGTCCGAAAGGGAACCCGTCTGAACCGGCGCCTCTCATGCTCAATCACACCTTGGGTGGCGCGAATCAGCCCCACTAGGCGCCCCTTGTCCACTGGCTTGTAAAGCACAAAGCTAGCTCCCGCCGCGAAGCCTTGAGTTGTGGCAGACGTGCTCTGGTCATCGCTCATCAGAATCACAGGTGTCATCTGATTGATCCCGGAGCGGCGCGCTTGCCGAGAAAGCTCGAGCCCGTCCGGGGCGGGCATCCTCAAATCGAACAGGATCACCGCGAACTTCTCTCGGCGAAGGTGCTCCTCGACGTCGGCGCTTTTCGTCAAGGCAAGCGCTTCCAGACCGGCACTCATCAGCACGCCATAAATCAGTCCGCAAACGGCGGGTTCGTCGTCCACCACAAGGGCGCGGCTTTGCACTCAGACCTCCGCACCGTTCGTATCGGCACACGGAGGCTCACTCAGTAGTCCGCTCAAAGAGGGTTGATGCCATTGGAGTTACGCAGAATCGCTGCCCACCCCAAAATCAGCAATTCGGCAGGTGGGCTGCGGAGCGCACCCACTCCACGGCGCGTTGGGCAGGAAGAAATATCAGGGCGCAAGACGCCCGCCAAGCTAGATTCGGCTCTAAAGAGCTGAGTCCGGCTTAGCCGTGCGCCGCCCGCGAAAAGCCACCCGGCAGCCGATCGGCCCTTTGGGGCGCCCGAATGTTGAGGGCCCTCGCGCGCGGCGTTCCCTCAAGCTCGACAATGTCCCGGGAACGGTAGGGTTTCTCTCGGTCGCAGGCTCGGCAGCGCAGCTTGAACACGCGCTCGTGCTGCTCGGATCGCTCCGTTTCCGAGACCACTTCCATCCGGATGACAATTTGGGGTAGCGGAATTGGCTGTCTGCAGGACATGCACAACACGCCGCGGTAGGAATCCTTGCTTACGTCTACCATCATGCCGAAGCTCTCCTCAGGGATTAGGGCCTCATGCTCGAAGGGAACGCGATAATACACAGGTGTAGGAGCCGTGTCCAGTACATCCCTGCCGCCAGCCGTGCTGGTCAGGTTTCAGGCGGTCCCATCACCTTTGCCGCCATCCGAGCGACGAAACTCCGCGGCGCTAGGCGTTCGGCTCTGACCATCCAACGATTGCGCGCTCCTGAAATCACGCAGGTGTCGCCCCGCGCCAGCCCTTCGAGCCCTGCGCGCGCCACCTTTTCCGCCGTCTCCGCGAAGCGGAACGTTCGATCGGGCTGCTGCGCCACCTGTTGGAATTCGGTGTCGGTGGAACCCGGGCAAAGAGCGCAGACGCGCACGCCAAGCGTCCGCACCTCCTCCGCAATCCCCTCTGCAAAGATCAAATCAAATGCCTTCGTGGCCGCATAGGCGGAAATAAACGGCACGGCCTGAAACGCCGCCGTCGATGACACTATCAAGATGTCTCCGCTGCGGCGCTCAACCATACCCGGTAGATAGAGCCGGGTCAGCTCCACGACAGCGGAGCAGTTCACCTGAATCATTTCCAGCAATCGGTCCTCGGGCATGTCTTGGATGTACCCGAAGACTCCAAAGCCGGCGTTGTTGACGAGCAATTCGACCGGAATCCCTTTCCCGCTCGTGAAAGCATAGATCTCCCGCGCTGCGCCGGGATGCGCGAGATCGGCCCGAAAGACTTCGATCTTCGCTCCCTGCTTCGACGCGAGTTCGGAGGCTAGTTCAGTCAGGCGCTCAGTACGCCGCGCCGTCAATACGAGGTGCGCGCCGGCCTCTGCGAGCTGCTGGGAAATGGCCTTGCCAATTCCGGCGCTCGCGCCGGTCACGAGCGCCCACTTTCCCGCCCATTTCGCCGCCCCGTTGGTTCGCACAGGAGCCTCCTGCCGACAACGAGGCATGAAACCACAGTTGAGGGAACTGCGGAAGCGGGAAAATGACCCGGGAGATGCGAACTAGGCCGCGCGATCGGCGCGCGGGAAAACGGTATCGCGCAGCCGCGTCCCGTGCTCTTTCAGACGATCAAGCAGCCGTCGCGCCCAAGCAAACTCAGCAGCGAGGACACCGAGCCCCAGAAGAATGGTCAGCCAGCCGGGCGCCGGCGTGAAGAACATGATGACTCCAATAGCGAGGAGCGTGAACCCGAAAAGGATTCGAACGAATCGCTTGGCCTGTTGGAGGGTCTTGATCAACATTCGGTGTCACTCAATATTTTGATACGCACACTCCGCCTTTCACGTCCCAAAAAACGATCAGCACGCAGATTGCCAACGGAGCTCGCTCTTGTTCCGCGACTTCGTGGTGCTGATAATAGACTTCGGCAAATGCCGCATTCGAAAATCGTTCGCCTGATTCCAAATGTGGAAATTTCTTCCGAGCGAGGGATGAAAAAATGGAGCTTCTGAGCGTCCGCATGGAAATTCCGCACGTCGCGAATCTGATTCTCGGTCACTCGCACTTCATCAAGACGGCCGAAGATCTGTACGAAGTTGTGGTGAACACAGTCCCCAGCGCGAAATTCGCCGTGGCGTTCAACGAAGCCTCCGGCCCATGCCTCATTCGCGCCGAAGCCAACGACGAAGAGCTGCGGCATGCGGCCGTCTCCAACGCGCAGGCGATCGGCGCGGGCCACGCTTTCGTGCTGCTGATCCGCGAGGCGTACCCGATTAACCTACTGAGCCGCGTCCGCGACTGCTTCGAGGTCTGCACAATCTTCTGCGCCACCGCAAACCCGGTGGAAGTCATCGTCGCCCAGACCGAGCAGGGCCGCGGCGTCCTTGGTGTCATCGACGGCAATCCACCCAAAGGTGTCGAGGGGCCCGACGACGCGAAACGTCGCCACGAGTTCGTTCGCAAGATTGGCTACAAGCTATAGTCGGATAAAACCAGTCCAGCGGCATTTGATCAGCTAGAACTTGTACACAATTCCAAGGGAGATCTTGGGATTGTACTGGTAGGTTCCGAAGAAATAGGTTCCCAGCACGTCAGCCTGCACGCGGTAGGCAAACCGGCGGTGCCTGGGCGTCAAGTCGATCCCGCCTCCTGCCTCGAAGGCAAGAGCGCTCTCGCTTCCGTATATAGTCTTTGGCGTGAAGTGGGCGCCTCCTCCCAGTGCATGCGCCCACAGCTCCACGCCGCGCGTCGAGAAAAGTCGAAATCGTCCTCCGCCCATTCCCGCGTCAAGCGTGGTGCCGACTCCATTTTGAGGAGCAAAGGCTGCCGCGAACTCTCCGTCCAGCCCCCAACGCCGTCCATGAGGGTAGTAGACGATGGAGAGGTTGAACCCATCGAGATTGCCGGTAGTCGTGGGAAGTTCATAGAACCGAACGTACGTGAAACCGGCGTACGCCTGAAAATTGAAGTTCTGCATGACACCGTAAACGCCCTGCGGCTCGGCTGGTGCGGGACTTGGCTCTGGCTCGGCAGCTGCAAGCGCCGCCGCGCCGGGCGACGGCATCGTTGCGGCCAAGGCCGGGAGAGATGATCCTAGGAAAAGCGAATTTGCCGGACGAACCTGCGCGCCCGCTCCGAGAGCGAAAACCAGCAGCAGTCCGCACAGACTCGCGGCATGTCGCATCGCCAATCTCCCCGAATTCCGCCCTGCCCCGTTTACCGCTCGTTCAATTAGAGCGGGCTGCCGCCGGACTGTCCACTCATTTGACGAGTCCCCGACGCGAGGAGATTACTGTCCTAGTGCCCGAGCCATTCTTTCTTTGCGTCCGCCCCCTGCGCCCCACGTCGTCGGACTGGCGCCCGCTGTCGGGACCACTCCCTCGCGGCAGCTTGCGATGCCGACTCCGTTGGCGCAGCGGCCGCGGGGCCCCCCCTCTGTGATCTCGATCACTGCGACCGATGCGAAGGCGTAACAAGCTACAGACGATCAGTCGCAGGGGTGTTGGCGGAGGCACTGACTTAGGAGAAGCGGACGTGGCACTTAGGCGGCCCGTGATCGGCGTTCTCAAGCTGGTCGCTAGGATTCTGGGCTGGTTGCTGATCGTGATCGCGATCTTGGGTCTCCCGCAAATGCGATTCCTCACGGGAAGCTTGGAGGTCGGTTTCCGATTGCTCTCATCTTTCGCCCTAGTGTTTGCGGGAGTCGTGTGGCTCGTCGCCGTTGAGGTGTTCCTCTGGTTTTTTGACCAGTACATGTCGCGCAACTAAGAGCCATTTCCCACCGGTCCCGCTGGCGTGCCCAGTGGCGCGGTGTCTGTTGACTCGTCCCAGTGCCTCTGCTACGATTCCTTCGCTGCCGGACCGGCAGCGCTTATCCAGAGTGGCTGAGGGGACAGGCCCTAGGACGCCACAGCAACCTGGTGCTACTGCCAAGGTGCTAATTCCTGCCCGTA
>Ga0187784_10002023_pt1 | contig 16220 bp, 13 predicted proteins | sample 1015_SJ02_MP15_2_FD_132964 | JGI IMG/M metagenome (GOLD analysis project Ga0187784, IMG submission 132964) | Tropical peat soil microbial communities from peatlands in Department of Meta, Colombia - 1015_SJ02_MP15_20_MG | ecosystem: Environmental > Terrestrial > Soil > Wetlands > Peat | place...
AGAAGCAAATTGAAGTAGCTAAAGACAACGTGTCCGGGCTGGTACTGCAACTGAGAAAGGAGTTGCAGCTTTCAGGGAAAATGAACGCCAAAGGAGGGCCGAAATTTGACTTTCAAAGGCTGCGCATTTGGCTGGGGCAGGGCAACGAGCCAAATCCTGGCACTTGGCCGAAGATCAAGAAGGACGGAACATTCACAATTCCTAAGGTTAGGCCAACAACGCTACGCTTGACTGTGTACCCGTTGCCCAAGGGCTGGTACTTGCGCTCCGCGTTCTTCGGCAAGCAAAACGTCTTCGAAAATGGGCTTAAATTTTCTACCGCCGGCTCTCACGAGTCGCTTGATCTCACCTTCAGCCCCACCGCCGGCCGGATTGAGGGCGTCGTGCTCCGAGGCGATGATCCCGCCTATGGCGCTCCCGTGAGAATCTTCCCTGACCCGGCAAACCCCAATAACACCGGTCTGTACCAGGGGGCAAGCGCAGACGAGGATGGTCACTTTGTTATCGACAGTGTAGTCCCTGGCCGTTATCGTGTGGTGGCCTATGCCAGTGAACGAACGGATGGGGACGGCGGTTCGCCCTATGATGACTCCGTGAGTGCCTCCGTCTTCGTAGCCGAAAAGGAATCCAAGACGTTGAATCTCAAGCTTCCGAGGAGAGAAGAATAAGGCTCTACACCATCGGCCACACTTCCAGCCTGGTTCAAACGGCCGACACGTAGGAGCGCCCTCCGCTTTGGCAGGATGGCAGTCAGGATGTCATCGCCGTGCGACTCTCCCGAGTAAAGAGCATAATGTTCGATTGGCCCCGTCCACTCTGCCGAAGTCGGCTTACCGCAAGCTGACCGCTGCCGGGTAGACGTACCTCCCAAAACGTTTTCTTGCCTGTCGCGTCGATCGGGAACGCCCGGTGTGCGATCCAGTTCGGAATGACCCACTTCTGAAGAATCTATAGAGTCTGCTATAGAGTTCTTACCGCGTCCCCGCCGATGGGGCTGCTGCCCGTCAAACCGGCAGAAGTGCTGCTCTCTTACACCGGCTCCGACAGGCTGAAGACTCTGATGATCGAAGTAAAGGCAGGCCGAGCTGTAAGACGCTACCGGGCGGTCAAATCCGATGGTCCTGATGATTTGGTTTTTCCGTCACTCGTGAATGCTGGGCCGATGCGCGACAATAACATCCTCACCCGGCATCTCAAGCCCGCTGCCAGAAATCTTGGCCTCGGGTTCGTCAATTGGCGCTGCTTGCGCACCAGTCATGCGACCTGGCTTAAGATGGCTGGTGCCGACGTAAAAGACGCGCAAGCACAACTGCGGCACTCGCGGGCAAGTACAACCCTGGAGATCTACCAGCAATTCATCCCGGAATCGCAGCGCCGCGCAGTGGACAGGCTTACCGATCTCCCGACATTAGGGATGGTCCAGTAAGGTTGTCACAGTAATGTCACAATAAAATGCTGCATTTTGGTGCACGAATGACGGATAAGACTAGATACGTTAATGAGATAGCGTTGACCGAGTACTGAAAAGGCTGGCGTCGGCGGTTCAACTCCGTCCCGCGGCACCATCATTCCAAACAACTTAGACGAAATCAGCCGGAGTCACCCAGTCCGCTCCCAGTCCGCACTCGCGGGGCTCCTCCGGCTGCTGCCCGACGCACCTGATTGCGAAGGGCTAAGTAGGAGTCAGTGTCCATTAGTCCGCTCTCAGTCCGCTTCCGTCCGTGCCATGGATGAGAATCGCAAAAAGCATCGCCCCTGCTGCCGCCATGCGATCGTCGCTTACACTGTGGGTGTAATACTGGAGCGTAAATTTCACGTCGCTGTGGCGAAGCAGGGTCTGCACGGTCTTCGGATCTGTCTTGATTCGCACGAGGAAGGATGCAAGGCTGTGGCGAAAATTATGAAAACCAAATCGCCGCGGGTCATTTTCTACCAGTTTACCTTCGTCGTTCCGGTATGACGAAAGAATGCCCGCCTTCATCGCCGCCGGTCGCAGATAGTCCTCCACCAGCATGTTGGCGACTCGCGGCTGCTTACCTTTCAACCGGATTGAAGGGAAAACCCAGTCGCTCGGCTGCGAAGAGGGTGTCCGGCGATTCCAGCACAACATGAATTCGGACAGTAGTGGGTGTAGCGGGACAGGCGCCCTCGAGGCCTTGCTTTTCGGCAGGCCCACTCGTCCACAGGTCCAGGTGCGACGCACATGGATCATTCCCTCTGTGAAACTGACATCTTGCCATTGCAGACCCAGACACTCCGAGATACGCAGACCTGTACCAGCGGCCAAAAGCGTTAGCGTACGTTCCGGCTCTTTCAGGTGAAGTAATACGGAGTACGCTTGTGCGGGGGTAAGAATTATGGCGTCGTACCCGCTCGTCGTCTTACAACGGACAAAGCGCATCGGGTTCGCTTCCTGGCTGCGAGGGATCAACCCATATCGCTGTCCGTGCTTGTAGACGAGCGACATCACACGGCGCATTTTGTCGAGTGTCGGATTGGCCAGTGACTCTTCCCTTTTCGCTGCGGTGAGCCATTCTTCTGCCTCCAACGGTTGAATCCCGAGTGCAATTCTATGCCCCCATCGCGGAAGGAGCCGGTTCCGTAGCACTCGCTCATATCCTTGAATTGTGGTGTATGCCTTGGGGTGGACGGACTCTGTCTGCTCCACCAGTTCATGGTCAAAGTAGTGGTGTGCCAGGTCGGCAAAGGTTATTTTGCCGAGCGAGTCCACCTGATTAAGATGCAGATGCAGCGTGTCCACTTCGGCCCAGGCGGAGGTTTTGTCGGGAAAGTCTTTCAGAAGGGCAATGGGGACTTTGTGCTCGACTCGCCTCCCGTCAGATTTCCGGGCCGTGCGAAAGAACGATACCCAAGTTGGGCCTTCAGCCCGCATCTCTTGCTTTAGCCAACCGCGTTGATGTCTCTGCGCCATTGGAGTCGCTCCTTTAGGTGAGTATTCCGAATCTAAGTCACTTGCGGGCGAACCCAAGCAACTGACTTAGAAAAATTAGGTTGGCCATAGAGTCTACGGGCGCTTCAGCGCAAGCAGTTGTCTGGATGAAGATAATGCGTCGGACTTGAATGGCAGGAAGTTGGAGGACAAGTGGACCGTAACAAAACGGTGCGACCGGAACGCCGTCAACTGGAATTGCCTTCAGCCACTCATTCGCCGATCAGTGTTGAAGACTCAGCCCACATCGTATTTTTGTTTGGCGAGGGCAACGAAGATTTGTGTGCAGGGTATTAGTGCGGTCCGAACCACATGGAATCCAGCGGCTTCACTAAAACCACGATTACGGGCTGGCCATGCGCTCAATGTCTCCCGAGAACGGTCTACCCATGATTCTATACTCTCAATCGGGACACCAAACAGTGCCCGCACCCACCCCACGGTAACCTCCAGAACTTATTTCCCTTTGCCAGAGCAGTTGGGAGGCCGGATTTGGAGATAGATCCCCATGTGTTAAACAATGCCCGCACAAACCTGACGTCCATGACCTGTGTCTCGCCAGAATTCCATGGGAAACATTCGGCCCGCAGCGCGTCGACTCACGCTACGGGTCGAGTCTTGTTTTGACCACTGTGACTCGGCAATTGTGTAAACCAACAGTAGCCCTTGGGTCGCGGCGGTGTACATCCGCATTGGAGTGGATCTAAGGGCTAGAGGGCGGAGTGCTTCATGAACTGACATCGGGAGCAGGCTTCTACCTACGCAGGGCGCCGTTCGTAGCGGTGATGGAGACCTCCGAGCTGAGGAAGTTCGACGATGGTCCCCAGTGCTGGGGGTTGAATCGCCCTGGGGTCCAGCGTGTCCTTGGAGAGCCCGAAGTGAGTTCGGCTGCCGTGATAATAGTCGAGTAGCTCTTCAGGATGACTCGCAGATGCCCTTCTCCCAGAACGATCACGTGGTCCAGACAGTCGCGGCGCACGGACCCCATCAGCCGCTCCACGTAGGACCGCTGCGAAGGACGGGTTGGGGCACACAGGATTTCCTCGATATTCAAGCTTCGAATTCGCACGCGAAACTCACGGCGGTAGATCTGGTCCCGATCTCGCAGTAGGTAACAAGTGCCAGCATTATCAGGAAACGCCTCGATCATCTGCTGCCCTCTCTAGCGGGCCGCGGAATACTCCGTCACGTTGAGGTGCAGCACCCGCTGGCGATGATGAGCCAGCACCACCAATACAAACAAGACTCGAAAGCTGGCGGTGGAAAGGGTGAAGAAGTCGATCGAGACCAATTCGCTCACGTGGTTTCCCAAGAAGGTTCTCCAGGTCTGGGAAGGGGGCTTGCGACGCTTAGGCATCAACCGGGAGACCCTCCCGCGCGGAGATCTCGACACCTTATTTCAGCAGCTCTCCGTGAATGCGGGGTGCGCCCCCAGAGGATTGGCTTCCGCCATCCTACGGACCAAATCCCTAAGTTCACCTCTTGTTCCCGGCCGACCCGATCGCTGACGCCGTGAAATCCAGGCCCAGAAAAGACGGAATCCTCGCCGATGCCAGCCGATCACGGTCTCTGGCCTCACCAGGAGCAAGGACTTCTTCCAACTCGTCCAGACTCGCGACAGCACGATCCAAAACCGGCGGTCCGCGGGTCGCAGCCGGGATCTTGGGCATAATCGCTTCCAGACCGCCAGTTGCTGTCGCAGGGCCGAGTTTTCCAAGACCAATTCTCGGAGGCATGCAGGAGCCACAAGAACACGAGCGATGGAAAATATCAGTCTAAACATGTAAGGGAATATCAGGTGTGCTCTGGCGGAAAGTCAAATCTTTTGAGGCCGATGCAATTTTGGCGAACCAGACGAAATCTGGCTCTTTCGCCTCCAGAATGGGGAAAGGTTTCACGAATCTTCAGCGAAGATTTGATTCTCAGACTAGCCGACTCCTCCGTTGTAGCTGATACTTGTGTCGCCAATTCTTCGGCTGGAGCGGTTCCACTGCTATCTGGATCGATTTCAATCCGTAACTGACATGTCCCTGCATGGCGTCGTCGGCTTTTTGCGGGTCTCCTTCCGCAATAACACTAATCAAATCCTGATGAAAATTGGGGGGCAATATCCGCTGTCCTCGCGCCGTGTCGTAGAGCCAATTAAAAATAAGAACATGGCTCTTCTCGATTTCCGATTTTAGTAACCCTGAACGTGCATACTCAGCGATTCTCATGTGGAGAGCCACGTGGGACTCATTCACCGCAAAAGCCAAGTCGTCCCTGGGATCCTGGAAAGGTACTTTGGCATATAGCGCATCGACGTTCGCGGCTAGTCGTTTCAGTTCTAATCGTTCCTGAAAAGTTGCCCGCTCCGCACATAGGCGAGCGGACTGGCATTCCAGCGCTTGCCGCAATTCGAAATGCTCTCTTATGTCTAGTGAAGTGGGCACTCTAACTCTGGTACCGGCCTGGGGCCGACTCTCCAAGAGTCCCTCGATCTCCAGCCGTTGTAACGCCTGCGCCACGGGCACAATGCTCATCTGAAACTGCTCGGCAAGCCTGCGCCGCGAGAGAACAGAACCAAGTGGCAGACTGCCTCGCAGCAACTGATCCAAGATTAAGTGATAAGCGCGATCAGCCAAACTAGGCTGTGGTGTCTCGGTCTTCGAACGCTTTAGTATCTCCCGCACGGAGGTTTCAATCATCAGAAGGGTCCAAAGTCATTTTTCGATCGCGACCAGTATAAACTATTCAACTCCTGCGACTGCATTCAGTCCCAAAAGGCCTTCTATCTTAGACCCCGGGACAGGCGCGATCTGCTCCCACCCCTAGCCGTTCGAAAACTGACATGTCTATATTCTTCGACAACCTCCTAGCCTTTGCAAGAGGTTATTGCTCTAAAAGCGTCATCAATCGAGGCCAGCTCGAATCTATGGCCGAGTCCATGAATCACCAATACACTTTCGCGCCGAGTTGAGCCGTCCGCGGGCTGTTCGCCTGAGAGGTAATCAAGCCAAACGAGCCCTGGCCGACCGACGTGTTGGGCATGCCAAACTGGACGTGGTTAAATGCGTTGTAGGCTTCAAGGCGTAATTCGAGACGGCCTGCCTCTCCAAGTTTCCTAATGGGTATCTCCTTGAACAAAGAGAGGGAGGCGTTCCGGGTTCCGGGAGCAAGTATGTTGGAAACGCGGGGCCCGTTACCCAGAGTGTAGGGCGCAGCTAAGGAGGCAACCTGCGGATTGGCGAAGTACTGGTTTATCATGCTGGTCTCGCTGCCGGTGTTTCGGTCTATGGGTCCTGAAAAATCCGGCCGCTGAGGCCCATAAGTTGGAAGTGAAATGCCGCAGCACGAGCTAAATTCAAGTGGCTGGCCATCATCGAACCGCCAGAAGCCCTGTGTCTGCCAGCCCCCCAGAATCACATTCAACGGGCCACTCCAACTCCGGCCCCAGTGTTTTCCATTGCCCACGGGAAGCTCGTAAATATAAGCGAAATTGAGCACTTGTAAGACCTGGTATTCGGATAACGAATACTCCAGGTGTCGGTTGTTAGGATCCTGAGGGGTAATGTCTATGCCCCCTACCCATGCCGTACTGGGACTGGAGACAGAGGCATCATCCAGCGTCTTTTCCCATGTGTAATTCCCCAGCAATTCGAGCCCATGAGAAAAATGCTTTTCGACCTTTATTTGCAGGGCATTATAATTCGAGTTTGCAAAAGGTGGATCCACGCCGCCAGGCCCCGCGAACTCCGGGAATGGCACTGCCAATTGAACTGCCTGGATGTAAGGCCCGCAAATACCGCAGCCTGGCGTACTAATCAAGCCGGCGAACGGGTTCGGAACGTAATTCTCCAGAGCGTTTATCTGCGCTGACGAATAATGTTCGACTTGCGGCCCTAGGTAGGAAAGACTACCACCATCGGCGAAGTACAGATGCGTACCTTTCGACCCGACATATTCCACGTCCACCAGGACGCTGCCAAACTGGTGCTGAATTCCGAAATTCCACGACTGCACATATGGAACCTGGTTCCAGCTTCTTATGTACGGTACTTGCAACCCCACCCCTTCGTTTGTGAGCAATCCCAGGGAACTTCCGGACGGCAGGATCAGCCCCGCGCTACTTGTAGTGCTGAAGTTCGGTGCTGGGAATGGGTTACTTAGCGAACCCCACGGGGTGTATCCGTTGTTGTTCATAGTAGTCAACGTGAAGGTATACGGTTCAAAGCCGGCAATGTCTCCAAGGCCGGTGCCGTGCGCGGTGTAGTCGGGGGTACTATAGAAGATCCCATAACTGCCACGAATGACGAAGCCCTGGTGAAAGTTGTAAGCAAAGCCCAAACGCGGCGAGAGGTTTTTATAAGCGGGATTCACAACGTAACGGTTGCCCGGGCTGGCAAATTGCAATCCGCCATACATCGTGTTGAGGTCAGGAACGGGCAAGCCGACACTGCTGAAATTTGCCACCGCCGCCGGGGAAAGCGTCAGGTGGTCGTTGGTTATCGGATTAACGACCGTCGGGTTGAACCACGACTGCTGATTAAAGCGGGACGTAGCCGGCAAGTAGAGGTCGTAGCGCAGTCCTGGGCTCAGCGTGACATGAGGCGTGACGTGCCAAGTATCTTGGATGTAGCCGGCATATTCAAAACTCTGCGTCTCGGCCGCTACTGGGATTTCGTATTGGCCCTGCTCTGGAAGGCCCGTGAGGAAACTCGCCAACCCATCTCCTCCTGTACCGCCCAGGGGAGTCTGTGATGTCCCCGTCTGGTCCCAATAGAAGTAGCCATCAGGGCTGCCACCCATCTCGAAGCCAGTCCTGAACATCCTCATCTCGCCGCCAAACTTAAGATCGTGGTGACCAAACGTCTTGTCCAGGCTCACGGACAGGTCGTGGGTTTCCAGAGCGTAGCTGTCCTCCAGCGAATTCATACCGCCAAGCGACATGTTATACCCACCCCCGATAGCGTAGCTAGGCGGCAAGTCATAGCCAGAGGTCGTCATATAGGCAGGAAGCCCCAACGTCGTAATAGGGTTGAAGTTTGGAAATTCCGCGCTTATACCCGGGTCGATTTGCCGATACCGCGTATATCCGTAAGTGGCGCTAAGAAGCAGCGTGGGGCTGAAATTATGCGTCACGCTCAGCACCGCTGAAACTCTTCCGGTACGATTCAGCGAACTTAAATTCGGATCCATGGGGCTGGTCCACGTCGGAATCGTGTTCGTACCGAAATCCCACTCCTCTGAGAAGCGCGCCATAAGGTGAGTCATCTCGGTGATCTGCCGGTCAACTTTGATATCGAACCGGTCAGTATTGCCGATAGATGTGCCCGTGGCTGCCCAGTTGTAAAACGGGTTGTACGCCGGGGTTCCAACGTTCAGGTTCGGTGGCGGGAAATACTGGAACGACTTAAATGCGACAGGATTAATCAGGTTCCCTGGGGTGGCGGGAAGGGCGTACGGCGTCCCAGCGAGCAGCGCGGTGCCAGGACTTTCGTAGGTCGCAAGGTTGTTATACGGAATGATAGCCGTCAATTGCCGTGCGCCGATCGAACTGTTGTAATACCCGCTGTAGGGGTCCCAAAGCTGGCCATTCGGGTCGGAGCAATTCCCCGTGGAGTCAAATGTCCCCGGAACGCCGGTATCGGCCATGCCCATGTTGGCGCATACTTCGCCGAAGTCTCCCTTTTGCTCCGCAGGGCTCGGCACAGCGCCCGAAAAAGCCTGAGCGGACGAACTCCTGATACCATTGTAGTCCACAAAGAAGAAGGTCTTATTTTTTTGAATTGGTCCGCCTAAGGTAAACCCAAAATCATTGGTTCTGTACACTGGTATCGGGAACCCCGCCTGATTGCTAAACCAGTTGTTGGCGTTTATGGCCGAGTTTTGGTTGAATTCATAGGCGTCGCCGTGAAATTGGTTCGTCCCAGACTGCATGACGACGTTTACCACAGTGTTACCGGTGAATCCCTTGGCCGCACTGAAGCCGTTCTGCTCGAGCTGGAACTCTTGCACCATGTCGACGGACGGAATGTACAGTGGGTTCAGGATCATGGTGTTTTGCTCTGGCGCGGTAGCACTGGTTCCGTCCAGCATGACGTCTGCTGTCATATTGCGGCCGCCATTCGATACAAAATCATTGCCATAGCCCGGGCCGTATGCGGAGGTCGGTGGCGGGCTTACTCCCGGAGCTAGAAACGCCAAATCCAACACGCTGCGCCCAATGAGAGGCAAATCGTTGATGAAGTTACGGTCCACGGTTTGCCCGGTGCTGCCATTCTGCGTTTGAAGAAGCGGCGAAACACCCTTTACCGTAACCGATTGCGTCGTAGCGCCAAGCTCCAGCTCCGCGTCAACCGCCACGTTTTGCGCCACGGCGATAACGATACCCGGCCGAACAAACCCCTTGAAGCCAGGCGCAGTAACCGTAATCTGATAGGTGGCCGGCGGCAGATTAGGCAACGTGTAAATGCCCTCGGCATTGGTCTTGGTCGGATAAGTAAAGCCGCTGGTCATGTTCGTAGCCACCACTTTTGCGCCGGCGATGACTGCCCCGGACGGATCCCTTACCACGCCCGTGATCGAACCGACATACGCTTGCGCTCCTAGCCGCTGAACGCTAGTTAAGGCAAGGAAAAGCAGCCCGACGCCAAAGCAAGTCCAATGCATCCATTTTCTCTTCCTTGAGGCACTCGCAACTCGTGCCGAACTCGGATGCCTTGCCGGAGTGTTCGGACTGATCGATGGCAGAACCCATTTTTTCGCTTCGCAAACTCTCCCGAATCCCGTTCCATGCATGGTCGCCCTCCCCCCTAATAATTACGCTAACTACGCTCGAGATCCCGGGCGTGGTAGGCTCCGGTCCATGACCGAGAGCGAAACCGAGAAATGTCGAAATTGTCAGCACCAATTCTTGCCCGACGTCCCTCCACAAATTCACGTCATGACTAAAGCCTTAGGAGTTGTCGGCTGACGTCTTCATTTTCTTGCGTGCTCAAACAGCTACCTTCACCTGACGCGGCCAAGGGCGAAGTCTTCAGGATTGATACATCAGAAGCTGGCGTTTATCAACAAGATTTTTCTTGAATGTCTTTTCTTCATGTCGCGACATGGGCCAGTTGGCACCTCCGCAGATTGGACATATTGGCCGTATCTACCCCTCTTGCCCCTGGCCTATGCTCGTCAACGTTAAGAGGATTCGATTTACTGCTTGACTTCTTCAAATGTGATGTGCCAGCTTACCGTGATTGAACTGAAACTTCAGTAACGACGGACCGAATCCCGATAGGGCGGCGGCCTTTCGCAGAAAACAGTGTGTCGATACGATTGTCACTAAACGCCAGAAATTCACGAGGGGGACATGAAATGCAAAGGCGCACACTCTTAAGATACGCGGGGATCGGCATCGGGACTCTGGCCGGAACGCGTTTGGCAGGTTGGCAGGTCAAGGAAGTAAGTCGCGGTCGGGAGACCATCGCGACTGGGCAGCCCAGCGCCGACGGGACTGTGGCGGCGAAGGAAGCGACAGAACTCACTTGGGGAATTAACGGCGTCGTTCTGAAGTCACCCTGGAGCGGTGCTCCTTCCTTGAACGAGCTCCTCGCGGACCAGGAACATACTGTTATATTGAACCGGTTCTATCGTGCCGGCGGCGAAAATCGTCCGGCGACGCCCACCGAATGCCGCGTTGCCTACGATAACAACGCACTCAGGGTGGTTTTCCGGTGTAAGGAAAACAACCTGTCTTTTCCTGCCGGTCTGCAAAAGGGGAATTGGTTTTCAATGCCGGGTTTACCCTCCGGATCAGATTCCTGGCCCCCATTCCCCGACGAAGTGGACCTTCTAATTCAGCCCGACATGGGTAATCCATCCTATTATCAATTCGCGGTGACGCTGGAGGGCTTGAAGTTCGGCCGCCAGCGATTGTTGACCACCGATCTTGATGAGGCTGCGGATGAACACGCCCGCGCCTCCGCCCGGGGCAGCAAAGTCGAGGCGTTTGAAGCGAGTGTCACCAAGGGAACAAATGCCTGGATAGCATTCTTCCAAATACCGTGGGAGACTTTGGGCGGGAAACCGAAAATTCACTTTGGTCTTCTGCCCATGCGGACCCGCTGGCGCGACGGCGAGTTCAGCAGCCCGGCGGCAATTGATTTTGATGAATGCATGCCGGTTGACCTTTTGATAGAAACCCACTTTCCGGGTACAGTGCAAGCCCGCGAATCCCAAAGTAGTCTGTGCCAGCTGCCTTCTGGCATATTCCGCTGGCAAAGGCCGGCAGTGCTGACCTACCCTGATAGGGAAACATTGCAACAGATTTGGCAGATGGAGAACTCACTCACGACACCGACGGATGCCAAGAACCTAGCCCAACGGCTTTATCTCGCGCAACGCTGGATGGACTTGATGACACTCGAAGGATTCACTGCCCTCCCTCGCGCTTGGGGGATTTTGAGGAACGACCTGAGGTTGGCATTTTTGCGGCAGCGAATGAACGCGGCTTTTCAGAAGAATGATGTGGAACGCGCGTGTAAGGTATTGGACAGTTATCTAAGCCACCTTGATGAGATGTCCAGGTGGTGGTATGCCGACGGCTCGCCAGGCGACATATTGAGTGACGAATGGCAAGCGATTACAGTTGCGGAGAGCCTGGAAGTTAACAGCAACATTCTACGGATGCGATGTAAGGCCGGAGATCACGGCGTTGACCTGCACCTGGCCCTGCCCAAAACCGGTGGTGTAAGGATCTTCTCCACAGATCAAGGTCACATCAAACCGGCTGACCGGCTGCCACTCGAAGTTATCCGCTCCTCCAGTTCGTGGTCCATTGCCACCGCCGACGGCAGGATTACGATCCGACGCAAGCCTTTTTCGATTTCCTTCGATAACGCCGCTGGGGAGGCCGTAACACAAATCGGCGCTAATGGCCTGGCTTTCCGATTTAGCCCGGACGGCAAAATTCTGGCGACGGATTTCAAGAACCATCTTGACTCCAGCGAGGTGATTTATGGCTTCGGCGAGAAGTACGATCACTTCGACCACCACGGCAATGTGCTGACGCTTTGGGGAACGGACGACTGGGTTGGAAACGGGATGGGTTTGAGGAATACAACCTACAAACCTCTGCCGGTCTTTCACAGTTCGAAGGGCTATATGGTCTTTAACAATTCGTCCTATCGCTTAAGGGCGGATCTCGGCAGGACCGACGCGACCCAATATCGTCTCACCCAACAAGGTCCCATATTTGACTATTATTTCTTGATTGGTTCACCCGAGAAAACATTGCAATCCTATACGGCCTTGACCGGCAGGCCTCTTCTACCACCCAAGTGGACTTTCGAACCGTGGATGGGTAGAGGCGAGGAAGCATGGGCAAGCGGCCCTCTTCATGATGCGGTGGCGCAGGAAGAAAGCGTCACAAGGCGTTTCGCGGAACTCGACATTCCTCATTCCGCAATTTACGCTGAAGGTCCTTCGGCCCTTTCGCCAGCTTTGAATCAATTCATGTCGGCACGCCGGATCAAGGTGTTGGGGTACTTTTACCCCGGGATTCGCCCCTCGCAGCAGAAATTGCTTATGCCGGAACTCAAATCCGACGAACTCCCCATTCTGCACTGCGGAACGGAAAACGCGACTCGCGAACTCGAATACGTGGATTTCTCCAATCCGAATGCGCTCGAACTCTGCCGACGAGCGTTGAAGGAGGCCCTTGACCTCGGCGAGGCGGGAAGCATGGTGGATTACGGCGATATGGTACCGGATGATGCCCTCTTTTATAACGGCAAACACGGCGCCGAGATGCACAATCTCTACTATTATGACTATCAACGAACAGTCGGCGAAGTGTTCTCCGAGAAGCGGGGGAGCGATTTCGTCTTGTACGCCAGAGGTGCCGCGCCCGGCACGCAGAAATGGGTCGGCCAGTTTGCCGGCGATCACGCGTCCAACTTTGACGGACTTAAAGCGGTGCTGACCGGAGCGCTGAACCTGTGTGCCTGCGGTTATTCCAACTGGGGCAGCGACATTGGTGGGTATTTCGGCTTGCCGGAGCCGGCGGTATACATGCGCTGGGTCCAACTCGGATGTTTCAGTCCGTGGATGCGCCCGCACGGCAAAGCCACGCGCGATCCCTGGGATTACGGCGAGGCGGCCGTGGCAAGCTATAAATTCGATACCTGGGTTCGGGAGAATTTGTTGAATTATATCTATAATGCCGCGGTAATTGCGCACGAAAGCGGCATTCCCATCATGCGCTCGATGGCGTTGGCCTTTCCCCAGGAACGGCAACTGGCCGCCCTAAGGGATCAATATTTATTCGGACCTGATTTGCTCGTTGCGCCGGTGATTAGCGAAGACAACTTCAGGACGATCTCGTTCCCATCGGGCCTGTGGACGAGCTTGTGGAATGGCAAGACGGTCTCCGGTCCGGCGGAACTGAAAGTCAACGTTCCGTTGGACGAGATTCCAGTCTATTTAAGGCCAGGCGCTATCCTGCCGGTGCAACTCAGTGAAGAATTACAGTTCGGCAAAAGCATGAGCAGTGGTCGTATTAGCGCAATAGTCGTAACTCCGCCCCCTCGTGATGAAACCGTGTCTCTCCTCAATGCCCGGGGCGAAGCTGCGAAAGTTATGGTGCAGTCCGGGCAGGATGGATCTGGCTGGACACTCGAAAACGTTCCCGAGGCGAGTTATTTGCTCGTTTATGGCACATCGACGGCGACCACGGTAAGAGTGGACGCCACGGTTCTGCCGAAGCTGACTGCGGCCGAGTTTGACTCAACGCAGACGGGTTGGAAGGCTGACACGGCCGGCAACCGGCTGGTTATTCGCCTTTCACACCAAGCTGCGCCCCCATCGCCGCGAAGAGAAATAGAGGTGGACTTTAGCCCAATCAACAAATAGGGTCGCTCGGGCGGTGAACACCGATCTTGCCTAAAATTGCCGATCGGCGGCATCGCGTCCCCGGGACAGCTCGATGGGTCAGCCGATCCGATCATTCGGTAACAGAGCAGGAGGCTTGAGATGAAATTTCGCGCAACCCGCCGGGATTTCTTAAAGGTTTCGGCTGCGGCTTGTGCTGCACCCGTTGCGGCGCTCGGCGGTGGACCGAAGGCTCTCCTGGGGCCGTCAGAGGACGCTGCGAAGCTGCCGGCAAGTGACCTGTTGACCTGGGGCAAAGAACCCTTGGAAACCGAGAGCAGACGGCGCACCACGATCTGCCTCAACGGGGTCTGGCAAACGATGCCCGCAGTGAACGATTCCCGCCAGGGGGGAGTACCAGGTAGCGCAGCCTTGTTCTTTAATGCTGCGGCTTTCAATCGCCCAAGGCTAAAGGGGCGCATCAGAATTAGTAAACCACTCTGATGCGCTACAGACTGCTGGCCCGGGGCAATTGATCGGCGGTGAGTTCCTAAATGAATCTATCTCGCATCGTGCTTGCTCTAGTGCTGGCAGGAGCCGCGAGGTGCCTTTGCGCCTACGGCCAATCGGAGCAGGCCGACGATTTCAAGGGCACGGAGGCTGAGCTCCGCCGGGCAGTCGAAATTACACCCCATGATCCGGCAACCCTCGCCCGCCTGGCGCAGGTCTTGGAAAGACAGGGCCGACTCGAGGAAGCGGGCGGGTTGTTCGAGCGCGCCCTTAGGCTGGACCCGGCAAACGACGCCATCCGAGGCAACTTGGCGGTTACCCAGTGGCGACGAGGTCTGTTGCGGGAGGCCGAGTCCAATCTGGAACAGATCTTGAAAAACCGGCCTGGTGATCCCCCTACCCGGCTGCTGCTGGGAATGGTCGAAGAAAACTTAAAGAACTACCCCAAGGCGCGCCAGCTCCTTTCTTCCGTTCCCGCACTGGTGAAACAACGGCCGGAATCTATTGCCGCCCTGGCGCGCGCCTATTACCGGACGGGGGCAAGGGACGAGGCACGCGCAATGCTCGAAGAATTGGAGGGGCATGCGGCCGGGCCTGAAGGAATTTTCCTGGGCGGCCAAGTTGCCGCCCAAGCCGACGACTTCGAGGTCGCCGAACGCATGTTTGCCTCCATCTGGCCGGCCTATCCAGACAAGGCGCGGCTCGGGCTCGAACTGGCTCGCACGCAGTATCGAGCCAACCAGATCGAGGAAAGCCTGGATACGCTTGCCAAGCTCCTCGCTGCCGGAAAGGACAGCGCCGATGTTGAGAACTTGATGGGCAAGTGTCTTTATAAGCAGGGTAAGTTCAAGGAAGCGGTGCAGGCTATGGACCGGGCCGTCAACCTGGTCCCCTCCAGTGAGAATAAGTATCTCGATGTGGGTATGATGCTGCTGGAACAGGGCCGCTATCACGGTGCCTTCGCAGCCTCTGAGAAGGCATTGGAGGTCGCCCCTAATTCTTATCAGGCGTGGCGTCTCAAGGGGGCGGCCGAGGCCAAGCTCCACCGATTCAAGGATGCTGGCAAATCCTATCAGCGCGCGGTGGAATTGAATCCCTCTGACGAGCAGTCTATTCTGGGGCTGGCCTCCGAGCAGTTGAATGACGGGAAGATCGAGGAGGCCGAGCAGACTTTCGAGAAAGCCCTCAAACGCCTTCCCCAGGATGCGATTCTCTACCAGGCCTACGCAAAAATGCTGCTGTGGCAACAAGGAGCAGGCGAGACCTCGAGCCAGGCGCGCGGCATCTCGCTGCTCGAAACCGCGCTCCGCCTCGACGATTCGCTCGCTGAGGCGCATTACGAGCTGGGCAAGCTGGCCTCTCGGCACGGACGCCTCGAGGAGGCCCGCAACGAGCTGGAAACGGCCAACCGCTTGGATTCCAAGAGCAGCCAGATTCACTATGAGCTGGCGCTCGTTTACCGCAAGCTGGGTCGCACAGAGGACGCGGCCCGGGAACTCCAGACGTTCAAAACCCTGAAAGCCGCGGAAAAAAACTGACGGCGGGAAAACCCCAAGGCGGGATGGCCGTAACGCCCGAAGGCGCCTCCCGCCCGGAGAGGGGGAACCATTCATTTGATCTCGAGCCGGGTTTTCGCCCCTGTGCGCCAGACGGCCCATCCCTCTTGCTGTCAACACCATGGTCAAGAACGGCCCCGCCAGTTCAATTCGCCATCAGCGGGCGCAGAAACTCGGCTGAAGCCCGAATTTCCTCCAGTCCGTTCAAGCCGTCTTCAATCGAGATCCAGCCTTGGAACCCGGCTTCCTTCAGGATTTGGAAGATTCGCGGATAATCATTCAAGCCTTTCCCGACGACTCCATGTGAAAGGAACGAGGCATAACCGATCGAGCCTTCTGCCTTCTTCAGGTCTTCCAAAGTG
>Ga0187784_10002024_pt1 | contig 16212 bp, 17 predicted proteins | sample 1015_SJ02_MP15_2_FD_132964 | JGI IMG/M metagenome (GOLD analysis project Ga0187784, IMG submission 132964) | Tropical peat soil microbial communities from peatlands in Department of Meta, Colombia - 1015_SJ02_MP15_20_MG | ecosystem: Environmental > Terrestrial > Soil > Wetlands > Peat | place...
ATTCACGAGAAACTGGTTCGTGCTCAAGCTACGGCATTGCATTACAAACAAGGGGAGCGGTTGTTGAAGGAGGGGCGAACGGACGAAGCGGCTGCTGAACTTCAGAAAGCCGTGAGCATCGATCCCAGCAATGAAGCGGCGGCCACGGAACTGGCCAAAGTGGTGGCCGCCCAGGCGGCCGCCAGGAAGGCTCGCGAATCGGCGATCAAGGAGGCGCTGAAGTCTACGCAGGAGGCGACGACTAGCCCGGAGATCAAGCTCAAACCATTTCCCAAGGAGCCTTTGGCCCACTTCCGCATCACCGCGGACAGCAAAAAGGTCTTTGAAGCCCTTGGGAAGCTTGCCGGCCTGAACGTTGCCTTCACCTCCACGTTTCACCCAACTCCGCAGTTCTCCGTGGATCTTTCCGAGGTGACGATCGAAGAGGCGGTGAACATCGTGGCTCTGCAAACCCACACCTTTTGGAGGCCGATTACCGCCAACACCATCTTAATTGTTCCGAACGATGCGACGAACCGCCGCGACTATGATGTGGAGCAGCTCAAGACGATCTATCTCACCAATCCGTTAGCGGCCGCGGACCGTACGGCCATCGCCACGGCCTTGAAGCAAGTCCTGGGGCTGCGAAACATTATCGATAACCCGGATTCAAACGCCATCATCATTCGCGATAACCCGGAGAACATAGCGGCCGCCGAGCAACTCGTGCACGAACTGGACAGGAGTAAAGCTGAGATCGTAATGGAGGTTTCAATCGTGGAAGCCGACCGCGACCGAGCGCGGGACTTGGGCATTTACCCTGCGACGATTACTTCGGCCTCCTCGATAACGCCCGGATTGCAGGGCGGGCTGGTTTACTCTCCTACTCTCTCATCGTCATCGTCGTCATCCTCATCGTCGTCTAGCAGTTCGACGACCGTCAACCTCCAGAGCACCTTCAGCAGCCGGGACTTCGCCTTGGTTGTGCCCAGCGTCGCGGCCAACGCGATTCTAAACGACACGCGCACTCATATTCTCCAAAACCCGCAGGTCCGGGCTACGGACGGTCAAGTCGCCAAGCTCAAGATCGGCGAGAGAGTCCCCTACGCGACGGGCAGTTTCCTGCCCTCGCTGGGCGCCAGTTCGACGACTACAGGGGTTGGCCTGCTGGCCAGCACGCAGTTTCAATTCCAGGACGTGGGCGTGATTCTGGAACTTACTCCACACCTGCTCGCGGATGGCGACGTGGCTATCCATGCCTCGATTGAGATTTCCTCTCTAGGGGCGCCGCTGACGGTCGGCGGCGTGAGCGAGCCCACTTTTGGTGAGCGAAAGATTGAGCACGACATTCGCCTGAAGGAGGGCGAAACGAGCGTGCTCGGCGGCTTGATTCAGACTACTCTGACGCATACCGTGAACGGCGTACCGATACTGGGAGATATTCCGGTCTTGCACTACCTGTTCTCGACGGAGCACGCCGAACGGCAGGAGCAGGAAGTTCTGGTCATGTTGACTCCGCGGGTCGTGCGCCTGCCTGAGCCTTTCTTGGCGAATCAAGGCAAGACGACCTTGACCGGCTCACCGCTGCCGGCGGGTGCGCGAGCATTTCCCGGAGCCGAAATTCCCGGACAACAACCGCCTGGTGAACCGCAATGAGGGAGCAAAAGATAACGACTGATTACCGGCAACCGCGGAACCTCAGTTGTCATCCTGAACGAAGCGAGGAATCTCGGCAGGTGATTTTGGGCCCGAGGACTTACGACCAAGTGCAGAGATTCTTCGCATCGCTCAGGATGACAGGTTACAGGTCAAGGATGAGAGGCTTTACATTTGTGGAGCTGATGGCGTCGATTACCATCTTGATGCTTCTGGCGACCGTCGCTCTTCCCTTAGCTCGCGTACAGATCCAACGGACCAAGGAGGTTGAGCTAAAGAGAGACCTGCGGGAAATACGTGAGGCGATCGATCATTACAAGGACTTCTCCGACCGAAACATGATTCCGGCTAAAGCCGACACATTTGGATATCCTCCCGATCTTCAAACGCTGGTGGATGGTGTGGAGTTGAAAGGCTCGATCACAGCTAAGTACAAGTTTCTTCGTAAGTTACCTGTCGACCCCATGACGGAGTCAACCGAGTGGGGGATGCGCTCCATGCAGGATGATGCCGATTCCCGGAGCTGGGGCGGCCAGAACGTCTTTGATGTTTATACCAAGAGCGATGGGATCGCTTTGGATGGGACGAAATACAGTGATTGGTAGATGGGAGCGTGGGTTTGCGTACTGGTCCATAGAGGGATGGAGTGCAATGATTGCGAGACAAATCTCAAATCGGAGATTTCGAGTTACAAATCGTCGGCGCGGAGTTGGATTTACACTTCTGGAACTGATGGTGGTCCTGACCATTCTGCTGATCCTCGCGACCATGTCCATGCCCATTTTCAACTTGGCCATCGTGCACGCGCGTGAAGCAGTCTTGAAAGAGGATTTGTACACGCTCCGGAAACTCATCGACGAATACACGCTGGACAAGGAAAAACCTCCCACCTCTTTGAATGATTTGGTGGATGCTGGTTACCTGCGAGGTGGGATTCCCGTGGATCCGTTTACCGGCTCGAGTGACACTTGGCAGACGGATACCGAAAGTGTTCCCACGAGCCCCAGTCAGACTGCCGACGGAATCGTGAATGTGCACAGCGGGTCGGACGGGACGGCGCTGGATGGAACGGCCTATAGCAGTTGGTAGAAGAGTCGAAAGTCGAGAGTCGAAAGTCCATAGTCCAAAGTCAGACCTGCTCTCGACTCTCAAACGGTAGCTGCTGTTACTCTCAGCTCTCGACTTTCGACCCTCAACTCATATGGAATTCGTTTGCAAACTAGGAACCGACACGGGCAAGGTCTTCACCCAGATGGAGCAGGCCACCTCGGAGGCGGAACTTCGTCACCGGCTCAAGAACGAAGGCTTTTATGTCTTTTCTGTCCGGTCGAAAGACATCCTGGGTGCAAGCTGGGCTCCGCGGCGCAAGGGCCGCATCAAGCCAGACGAGTTTCTGGTCTTCAATCAGCAATTCCTGACCCTCTCAAAATCCGGTTTGCCGCTGCAAAAATCACTGGATTTGCTGGCCGGGCAAGCCCAAAGCGAAGCGTTACAGGCGGCCATAACGAAAGTCCAGGAGAAAGTCCGGGCCGGGGCGCTGCTTTCCGAGGCCTTCGAGAGCGTGGGCCAGTTTCCCAAGATGTATAGCGCCACACTTCGCGCCGGGGAGCGCAGCGGCAGCCTGGACCGCGTACTTGCTCACTACCTGGCTTATCAAAAGACCTCGCGCTCCTTTCGCAAGAAGTTCTTATCCGCCTTGATTTACCCTGCTTTTCTGATGGCCTTCCTGGTGGGTCTGATTTCATTTGTCGTCACATTCGTGGTACCGCGGTTTGCCAACCTCTATGCCGAACTGGAAGTTCAGTTGCCGCCCTTGACGCTTTTCTTTATCTCTTTTTCATTGGCGGTGAAGCGGTACGCGCTACTCATCCTAGTGGGGATTGTGGCGGCGGTGATGGCGACACGCGGAGTGCTGCAGTCCCGGCGGGTCCGCCTGGCTTGGGAACGGGCGAAATTCGCGATTCCTAAGCTGGGCAAATTGCTGCTGAAATTCTCCGTGGCGGAATTTGCGCGCACTCTGGCAACCTTGCTCCAGGGTGGAATCCCGATCATCACCGCCCTCGAGAATGCAAGAGAGTCGGTGACCAGCCCTTTGATGGCAGAGGCGATTGGGGCGGCCGTCAAGGAGGTTACTGCCGGACGCGCCCTGAGCGCCAGCCTGCGGCCCTGCGGCTTATTTCCACCCATGGCCTTGGACATGATTGAAGTGGGGGAATCCACAGGGGCCATGCCGAACATGCTCGAGGCCTTGGCGGAGTTCTTCGAGGAGGATGTAAGCGTCGATCTGGCCACTTTGGTGTCCTTGGTCGACCCGATTATGATTGCCTGCATGGCGGTGGTGGTGGCGTTGGTGCTGATAGCGTTCTACTTGCCGCTGTTTTCCATGGCTGCGCAGATTCACTAGAGGTAGGGGCACGCCATGGCGTGCCCTTACACTGGCATTTTGGAGGTTGTAGTTGGATCAACCGACTCCGGAGTTAAACGCCGAATTTGACCAAGTACGGCAACTGGCGGCGCGCTATCATTTTGAGTTTGTGGACTTGCGGGACTGCCGTCCAGACGGAGACCTGCTGCGCACGATCCCGCTGGACATGATGCTCCATTACCAGTTTTTGCCGCTTGAGGCCCACGACCACCAGTTGGTGATTGTGGTGGGCGATCCCACGGACTTGTCGCGGCTGGACGAGCTGGAAATGAAGCTTGACCGGCAATTAGTGATTCGTGTTGCCCCCCCCAGCCAGGTACGTGATTTCCTGAAAAAGACAGAGCCTTCGCAGCGGGTATTGGACGAGGCGACGGAAGAATTCCGGCTGGACGTGATCAGTGAAGAGGAGGCGGCCGGTGAGGGGCTTTCGCTCGAGCACTTGGTCGAGGAGCGAGAAGTAAGTCCCATGATCCGGCTGGTCGACTCCATCATTTTTGCCGGACTGGAGCGGCGCGCCAGCGATATCCATATCGAAAGCCGCGACAATTCCGTGGTGGTGAAGTTCAGGGTGGACGGCGTCCTCCAGCAGGCCATGGCCCCCCTGGCCCGCGAGTTCCAGTCCAACCTGATTACCCGCATCAAGGTAATGTCAGAGCTGGATATTGCCGAGCGCCGGGTTCCTCAGGACGGCCGTTTTCGGGTGCGATACCGTGGCCGTCCGATTGATTTCCGAGTGTCCATCATGCCCTCCATCCATGGCGAGGACGCCGTGCTCCGTATTTTGGATAAGGAATCGCTGCACGAGAAGTTTCGCCAGTTACGGCTGGAAGTTCTGGGATTGGCGGACCGCGAAATCAGGCGGCTGCGAAAATTCATCCGCGAGCCTTACGGTATGGTGCTGGTGACGGGACCGACGGGAAGCGGCAAGACCACAACCCTCTATGCCGCGCTGTCGGAGATCAAGAGCGACGAAGACAAGATTATCACCATCGAAGACCCGGTCGAGTATCAGCTTCGCGGGGTGACGCAGATTCCTGTGAACGAAAAACGCGGCCTGACTTTCGCTCGCGGCTTGAGGTCCATCCTGCGCCACGATCCGGACAAGATCATGGTGGGCGAGATTCGCGATAACGAGACCGCGCAGATTGCCATCCAATCGGCGTTGACCGGCCACCTGGTTTTCACCACCGTACACGCGAATAACGTGGTGGACGTGCTCGGCCGCTTCCTGAATATGGGCGTCGAGCCTTATAACTTCGTATCGGCGCTCAATTGCATCCTGGCTCAGCGGCTGGTGCGTACGCTGTGCGAAGAGTGCAAACGTCCCACCGAAATATCGCGAGAGCTGTTCGAGGAGTCGGGGCAGAATCCCGAGGCTTGGCGCGGCACGAGCATGTACGAGAGCGTGGGTTGCCAGGCGTGCAACCAGACCGGGTTCCACGGACGGACGGCCATCGGTGAGTTGTTATCCCTCTCGGACCGGGTGCGCGAGCTGATTCTGGAGAAGAAGCCCAGCTCGGAGATTCGCCGGGTGGCGCGGGAAGAAGGGATGGTGTCACTGCGGGAGTCAGCGCTCGAGAAGGTTCGGACCGGAGTTACGACGTTTAAGGAGATCAACAAAGTTACTTTTGTGGAGTGAGTGTAGGGTGGGCGTCCCGCGCGCGGTGGCGGGAGCGTCTCGCTCCCGCGCCCGGGCAGGATGCCCGTGGTACACGCGATGCGATGAATTGGGACTCGATTAAATCCAGGCTGTTGCCCAAATCGGGGGCGAGAACTGGTTCGTTCGTGTTGCCCTCCGTGGTGGTCGATTTGCAGCCGGGCTTCATTGCAGGCGCGAGATTGGACAGAAAATCGCGCCGGGTTCGCCGGATTGCCGTCCGGCAGCTTGAGGCTGGAGCCCTGGATCCGCTTGCCGCCCGGTCCAATCTGGCCAAGCAGGAAGTCGTACGCCGTGCCATCCGTGAGGTTCTGGAAACGGTTGGAGACCGCAACGATCGGCTGGGCGTCCTCTTGCCGGATCCATCAGTGCGGGTTGCCGTCCTGCGTTTTGAAACCCTGTCTAACCGCCGCGAGGAAGCCGAGGCTTTGGTTCGTTGGAAGATGGGAAGCATCCTGCCGTTCCCCGCGGAGGAGGCCAGGGTCAGCTATCAATTGCTCTCCAAGAGTGAACAGTCCGTTGAGGTGCTGGCGATGGCGGTGCGCAATTCCGTTGTCGCGGAATATGAAGCGGCCTTCGAAGATGTGGGCGTCGGCCTGGCCTTGGTCCTGCCCACTACAGCGGCCCTTCTCCCCTTGCTCCCTTCGGGATATCAAGGCAGCCAGGTTCTGGTGCATGTATGTTCGGGTTCTGTGACTTCCGTCGTGGTGGTGGGCGACGGTATCAGTTTCTGGCGTAATCGCCAGTTAGAGCGAGTCACGGCGGCCGAAGATGCGGAAGTGGTGAGCGAATTCGCGCGCGTGGTTGCCGCTTGCCGGGACCACCTTAAAAGCGAGATCGAAGACCTCTACATTTACGTCCGGCCGCCGGCAAGTTCGTCGCTGGACCAAGAAATCGGAAGAGTGACGGGTCGGCGCGTTCAACTCCTGAGCAGCCCAGAATCAACCACGGGAGAACTTCCGCCCGCCGAGAAGAAGATCCTGGAGAATTTCGGCATGACGTTTGCCGGACTACTGGAGAACCGGAACTAGTGTAGGGGCGGCTCGCGAACCGCTCGTGCTTCCGTCAGGCTTATGAGAGTTACCCTGAATCTCGCCATCCCGCCCAGCGCCCGCGAACGCTATGCGCTGCTGTGGGCGATCCCGGCTACGCTGCTAGGCATCATCGGGCTGGTTCTAATCATCTTGTTTTCGGTTCGCTCCTATCGCCAATACAAGGTGGTGCACGCGTCAGTGGTCAGGTACCAGGACCGGGACAATGCAGTACGCGCCCAGGAGATGGCTCTGCGCAGGGTTCTGGAAGAACCGGCGACACGCCGCCTCCTGAACGACGTGCAGTTCGTTAACGGACTCATTGAAGCAAAACAGTTATCCTTTACTAGCCTGGCCGCAGACATCACGGAGCTCATTCCGGATGATGTGCGGCTCAGTGCCTTGGCCATGGCGCCGGATGGCCGCGAACTGGGCGTGCGCTTCGTGATAACCAGCAAGAACGCCGAAGCGATCGAGCGCTTTCTAAGCAGCCTTGAAGACTCGCCGCACTTTAAAGATGTCGCGATCAGTAACGGAGGGCTCGAGGAGACGGGCGCCAATACCGAACTCGAGAATATCGCCTGCTCCGCGCACTATGTGGTGGGCGAGAGCGAATCGTCGGGGGAGTAGTTGCGCAGGAATCGTCACCAAATCGTAACTCGTGTTTTCCAGGTCGCCGGCATATCCCTGGTGCTGCTCGATGTCCTGCTCTACTTCGCCGTCTACCGGCAAATCCAGTCGCAGCTTTCCTCGGAGCTGGAACAGTTTGCTGCCTTACGCCAGCGCATCTTCGACGGCGAGGCGCGGATCGAGCGCCTCACGAAGTACAAAGCAAGTTTGCCGGAGGCCGGCAAAAAGCTGGCGGCTCTTATAGAGGATCACGCTTTACACCGCCGTACGGCTTACTCGCAGGCCTTCAAGCTCCTGCGGCAGGTGGCGGAACAGTCCGGGGTGCAGCTTGGCAAGGTGGAATTCAGGCGTAATGACAAGGCTGCCGGACCCGTGCTGCCTCTCGGAGCTGCGATCAATGCCGAGGGGTCGTTTCCCCAGTTGCTGAAGTTCGCACACGGACTTGAAACCGCAAGCGATTTGCTGGTGATCCGGAGTTTCAGTATGGCGGAGGGCGTGGATACCCCGCAGCAATTACGGCTGCTGGTCGATATATACTTTATACCATGAAGTATGGTCCAAGTTTGATTCGTAGCGCCGTCCTGTACAGGCTGCGGAAGAGCGCGTTTGACTATCATCCTGAGGAGTTACCATGGGCCTTTGGCCCACCCGAGCGCATGAAAATCCCCTCGCCATGCTCACGTAGGGGCACGCCATGGCGTGCCCCTACAGCGGCGTTGAAGGGTTTCGCTGCAGCCTGGGCGGTCGGTCGGCGTCTGTCGGCCTGAAGGCCGGCGCTACGCCTGGATTCGGACACTATGAATCTGAGTGGACAGATGGAGAAGTGGGGCGTGGGCATCCTGGGCGTAGTCTCGCTTCTGCTCACCGTAAACCTTGTGGTCAAGTATAACCACATGCGGGCGAGGGTGAGGCATCCCGCGGTGAAGGCTCGCCCACACTCCACAGTGGGCGCCCCGGCGGGGGTAACCGCGCCGGTTATGAAGCCCGTGAAGCCCGGAGCGCCGGATGACCTGTCCATTTACAATTCAGTGGTCGAGCTGGACCTGCTGAAGAAATACGAAGAGCGTCCGCTGCCGGAGTTGCATCGAGATCCCTTCACATTTGTGGCCGTCGCGCCCCCGGCGCGGGTGCAAGCCCCTAGTGTGGCGGCCACGTCGGCGCCGCCTCCGCCTCCGCCGCTGAATATGAAGGTCATGGGCTACACCGAGGGCAAAGGGGCGCCTGATGAAGCCATGGTGGAGCTCTGTGCGGCCAGTTGCGAGACTTCGTCCCCCGATGACCAGGTTTTAGTGGTCCACGCGGGCGAGGCCGTCGGGTCCCGATACAAGGTCATCAAGATAAATCCTACGGCGGTTACCGTTGAAGATGCTGCGATCCATCAAACCGTTGATTTGCCCGTCCCGCAGTAGCTCGAGCGGGTTCGCGCTGCTCGTTGTGATGGTGGCGGCCGCAGTCCTTTTGATCAGCCTGATGGCGGCGCTGCCGAGCATTTACCAGGAAGGCCAGCGCGAGCGCGAAGCGGAACTCATCTTCCGTGGCGAACAGTACGCGCGCGCCATCGCGGGCTACCACCAAAAATTCCAACGATACCCGACCAGCATCGAGGATTTGACAAAACTGACGAACGGCTTCCGCTTTCTGCGCAAGGAGTACCCCGACCCGATGACCCCGGATGGCCAGTGGCGGTTTATTCACGCCAACGCGCAAGGCATTCTGCTGGACTCGAAGACGCAAGGCCCCCCGCCCGGAGCGATGGGGCAGTCGGGCGCAAATCCGGGTGCGGCTGGGTTCGGGACGTCAGCCGCTTCGGGCATGGGTGGATTTGGCCAGCAAGGTATGGGTAACAGCGGATTTGGCCAACAGGGCGGTTCATTCGGCCAGCAAAGCACGGGGGGAAGTTCGTTTGGCCAAACGGGTTCCGGGAATAGCGGCTTTGGCGCGCAGAGTACGGGGAGCGGCTTCGGCCCGCAGAGCACCGGCAGCAGCGGATTTGGCTCGTCAACCGGCGGTCTCTCTTCCGGTTCGAACTTTGGTGGGAACGTTTCCACCACCCAGCAGAACTCTGGTTTCTCGATGGGAACCACCCAGGGCGGCGGAATCTTTATCGTCGGAGTCGCGAGCACAAGTCATAAGCAGTCCATCCGCATTTATAACCAAAAAACACGCTATGACGAGTGGGAGTTTGTTGGGATCGATATGGGCGTGCTCGGCACTGCGACCTCGATCCCCGGGCTCCCTCAGGGTTTCCAGCCCGGTCAGGGAAATCAGCCCGGCGGTTTCGGTCAGGGAAATCAGCCCGGCGGCTTTGGGCAGGGCGGCGGCTTTGGCCCGCCGAATTCTCCGCCCGGGCAGAATCAAAGTGGCTTTTCGTCCTCAGGCGGGTCCGCCACCAGTGGATCCGGCTTCTCGCCGCAATGATCAAATGATAGACTTACAACGGACGAGATTATTTTGGTTTTCAACTTACAACCAAGAGTCGAAAACTGGCGACTAACTACTGAGAAGTGAAGGTCGAGGCCTAGCAGCGATCTGGTAAAGGAATCATGAGCGGAATTGGGCGGATGAATCGAGCCAATCTTGTTGCAAGAGTATTTCTGGGTTTGGTCGTTGGGCTATCGCTGCTGGCCGCCGCGTGCTCCACAACCCCCTCGTCCGCAGGGATTGTGCTTACTGTAACACCAGCGACGGCTTATATCCCTGTGTCGTCTTCATTTCAATTTGGCGTCACCGTTTCCGGGACAGCCAATTCTCTGGTGGTGTGGAGTGCGGGTGGCGTGGTGGGCGGAAACGCCACCGTCGGTTTCATATCCTCTACGGGTTTCTACCGGGCGCCAGCCAGCGTGCCTTCCCCGGCCCAGGTCACCATCACCGCTACGAGCCAGTACGATGCCATCAGTGCGTCTTCCGCCACGGCGACGATCGTAAACCAGACGTCCGGCGCGCATACGGTGCAGGTGGCTTCCGGCCAAACCATCACGAACGTCAACGTGCAAGTACCGCAATTAACTCCCACGCTGACGATTTACGGCGCGGGGACCTGCATGGGCAGCGTCTGTTCGACTTCGGCCACCGGGGCGCAAGTGACGCAGGGTAGCTCGGCGACCATTTTTCTGGTCGGCAACGGGGTGGTGGCGGGAACGGTTTACTCGATCAGTGGAAACCCCAACGATGTGACGGTGACACAGCCGTCCGCTTCACAGTTCGGTCAAACAACCAACGGCACCCCTTCGGTGACCTTTGGTATTTCAGTGAGTCCCACTGCCGTGCCGGGTTTAAGAAATATCATGGTCTCGAATCCTGCCACAAGTGAACTCTCCGCCTTTGTGGGTGGATTACTCATTGCTTCTGCGGGGCAATAAAAAACAATGAAGATGCTTCCCCAAAACCTGGCCTTGTTTTTCCGAGCGGGAAGGGGCCTGCGGCCAGCCCGTCGGGCTGAAAGTCCCTTACGTCGTCGTCCTCGCGAAAGCGGGAACCCAACTCCTATGGGTTCCCGCTTTCGCGGGAATGACACGACTTTCAGTGGAGCGCAGCGAGGAATCTCACCCCGCTCGCTTATCCTTTTACTCGTGCTGTTCGTCATGGCGGCCCCGGCGTCTGGCACGACACTGGTGAGGATGAGCCTGGACCAGCTTGCCGAGGCTTCAACGGAGATCATCCGGGCGCACGTGGTCAGCCAGCAGACGGTCTGGAATCCGCAACACACTCGCATTTACACGTACACCACACTGGCCCTTGACCAGACCTACAAGGGTGACCCACCGTCCTTCCCCGTCCTCCAGCAGCCGGGCGGCACGCTGGGCAGAACGCGGGTTTTTGTGGCCGGGACCGTTCAATTCCATGCTCGGACCGGATACCTGTTGTTTCTGGAGCGGTCATCGGCGGACCCCTCGAAATTCCTCCTGGTCGGAATGGTGCAAGGTGCTTACAGGATTTACCGCGACGAGAAGACGCAGGAGGAGAAGCTCATCCTTCCGCTGGGCTCGCTGACGCGCGGAGTTCCGGCTTCTGGGCCAGGATCGGTCTTGGCCGGTCCTGCGGTTCCGGTCCCTCAATTCCAACGGGATATTTCAGCTTCGTTGAGCAGTCCTTTGAGCATTCCGCGAGGGACGGCAATACCCGTTGCCATCAAATCTGCGCAGTTGGCGGGTCTAGGGCGGATGAACGTCAGAGGACGAACAACTTCCGACCTTTTCCCCAACTCGGGCCTGGTAATTCCCGCCGGCAGTGCCATCTCGGGAACGGCGGAGCGAATCGGAGATTCCTGGATGATCTCCTGGAGGGAGGTTTCGATTCGCGGCAAGCAGGTCCTTCTTTCGGCTCGAAACACGGAGCCTGCGGCCGGGGCGTTGCAAGGTCTTAACGTTGTGGTCAACGTGAGGTGAGGATGCAGAAAGGGAATAAAGTCTCGCGCATTCGGCGCCCGGTGTTATTTGCCTTGGCAGGAAGTCTGAGCGTGCTGGGTGCTATCCTGGGGTTTGCCTACACGACCTATCAGAATGACGTTGGCGAGGTCCCGCCGATCGGGACCTCCCCGGAAATCCCCGGTGTCCCGGTTCCCTCACGCTGGCCCAATGCCTCCTTCACGTGGGTCTTGGACAATCCCGGGACGCCGCCCGGTAACGTCGACACGACCGATGGCACTAATCCCCTGCCTCTCAAGACGGCGCTGATGAACTCTGCCAACGCCTGGGCGACCGGATTGCTCAATGGGCAGCAGTTGACCAATCTCACTATTATCAACGGTAATGACGTCACCAATCTCCCCAATCCGCAGGTTGACTGCACGAACGTCGTCACCTTTAACGACAATAACGCCACCGACTTTCCCACCGGGACAGAGTCCGTGGCGTTTACTACCGTCAGCACCGATTACGTGCGGGTCGGACCGCCGCAGACCCCGGGAACGGTTTACACGTTCACGGAGTGCAACAACCAGGTAACCATAACCACTACCTCACCGGCCGTAGTGTTTGACGCGGACATTGCCTTCAACCCTCACGTTCAATTCTCCACGTCCACTCCGCCGCTCTCGAATGCCATTGACCTGCTCTCCGTCGCTACGCACGAATTCGGCCATGCGCTGGGGCTTGACCATAGCGGAATTGCGCACGCTGTGATGTTTCCGGCCGGGGACACCGGCGAGAGCCAACAACGAACCCTCTCTGCCGATGACCTCATCGGCATATCTTTTCTCTATCCCTCGTCCAACTTTTCGAGCTACCTGGGTGTGATCTCGGGGCAGGTGACTTTCGCCAATGTTGGCGGCGTATACGCGGCTCACCTGGTAGCTATCGACGCGACGTCCGGCAACGTGGTCGTGGACGGTCTGGCCAACGCAGATGGCAGTTACAAGTTGTTTGTTCCGCCCGGTAGCTATAACGTGCTCGTCCTTCCCCTTGCCCCCGACGATAACCATGGCATTTACTCTCTGAGCGATTTCTCGGGCTGGACGTGTGGCTACGACGAAAGTGCGCCACCCTGCTGTAACCCCGGCAATGGTCAATGCATCGGGTCGCCCCTTACCAACCCAACTAATTACACTGGCACATATTACTAATAGTTAAAATATCCAGAGCGAGATTCCTCGCTTCGCTCGGATTGACAGCCCCGCAAGACATTTTTCCGCCTCCCATCGGTGAGAATCCAGCCCTCAGAGGCATAGAAAGCGTAGAAAGTCTGGATAAATCCCGACCTGTGTATTGCTGTCAGGACAACGTTTCCCGATCGCTCAAGTTGAGTCTGCGCTCGCAAGTGGGAATTCCGCGGCTCGCAGAGAACTTGACCAAGCGTGTAATCGGCATATTGCGTGCGGTTGCCGTGGGGTTCGCGCCGATAGGGCACAGCCGTGGCCTTGAAGTCCCGCAGCGGGCCGGTCACCGCTCCGCCTTCAAGCGTCAACGGAAGCACGAAACCGCATCGGCCATAGGGTATGGCGAGGACGGATAAGCCGCGGTAGGATATCGTGATTTGTTCCTCCAGCCACAGTTTGTCAATCGAGATCCTGAATTCGTGCTGGAGTTCGATGCCGCCCGGAATCTCGCCCAGCAGTCTGACCGCTCTTGTCTTGTCATTCTTGCTTTCCTGGGCTTCACCGAAGGTTGGGAGCCCTACGGAATAGTTGTATTCGCCGCTGGCAAGGGCAATTCCGGAAGGAGAATGGACCAACTGAGCCTTCAGTCCCGCGCCGGGGTCGAGGGCGAGTTGCCACTGACTGTTTTCGAGCGTCACCGAGTTAGACTTTGAAGCTATTGGGCCGTGCGAACCGTAGCGAGGCTGAGCGCTTCCCATTTCTACTGAGAAGGCGCTTGCCGAAAACATCGCTGCGGTCTTTAGGAATTTCTTTCGTGTCATCCGAGAGTGGGAATTCTGCGTCATGTTAGATCCTTTGCGCGCGGAAATAATACCATGATCCCGAGTGGGCGCCCGTGACGGCCATGATTCCGCCATCAGCCGGGGTGTATACTGTTATGCAAGCTTGCGGCAGGAGACGGAAGGACATGAAAAGGAACAAAGAGTTTACCGCTATTCTATGCTGTGCGGCTTGCCTCATGGCGGTGGGGATTTATGCAACCGCGCGCGGTCAGCAAGCGGCCTCTGAGAAGCCCAACGCACTGGTTGTGGGTAAGTTGATCTATGTCGAATCCATGCAAGACGGTTTGGACCAGTGGATTATCGACTTCCTCCGCCGCTGGGGGAAATACAAGGTTACGACCAATCCGGAAGGAGTGGACTTAGTCATCCAGGCCGTCAATCCGGAGAAAGATCTGCGTCTCGAGACGAGAGGGGGCACTGCCGAACCGAAGGGCTCCGACCGGCCGCATTTGCCTATTTCCAAGAAGCATACTGAGCTAGCGACGACCTCGATCAGTGTTGTCAGCTGGGTATCCAATCAGACCGTATGGCAGGCCGACATCCTGAACCGAAAACCGAAAAAGGATGAAGCTGATGTTCCCGCGGGCCCGCAGACCAAGATCTTCGCTCGTGACATGACCTCCGACCAGATCGCAGCGAAATTGGTCGGCAAGCTGAAAGAATATGAACAAGGGTTGGAAAAGCCCACTGGGGGAAAATGAGAATTGCTATCACGGGCGCGGCAGGATTGTTCGGCCATGGTTTGGTGGCGGCCTTCTCTTCACGCCACAATGTTATTCCAATGACACGAGCCGACGCCGATATCACGGATGCCGAAGCCGTGCGCGTGCTTCTGGAACGAATCCGTCCGGAGGTGGTGGTTCACCCGGCGGGCATTCCTGATCTGGACATTGCCGATGCTGACCCTGCGCGAGCGCAGTTGGTGAACGTCGAGGGGACCCGCCACGTAGTGGAGTCGGCGCGTGCGGTTGGAGCCGCGGTCGTCTACATTTCTACGGATGCCGTCTTCAATGGCCGGAGCACGCGGCCCTATGTCGAGTCTGATCAGCCCGACCCCATTACGGTTTACGGGCAAACCAAACTGGCGGGCGAGATCATCACGCAGACCCTTCCCCAGCACTGGATCTTTCGCGTGCCTGTCCTCTTTGGGCCTGGAAAGACCAATTTCGTCGAGAAAGGCCTGCGCAAAATCGCAGCCGGGGAACAGTACATCGTGGCGAGCGACCAGATGGGTTGTGCCACCTACACACTCGATGCTTCTTACAAGATCATGGAGGTCGTTGAGGCGCGCCGCTATGGCCTCTATCACCTCGCAAACCAGGGAACCTGCACACGGTTCGAACTCGCGCGGCGCGCCGTGGAGTTGGCCGGGCTGGATTCCAGCAAAGTGGTCGGCGTCCCTGCGGCGCAAATGGGGCGCCGTGCTCCCAGGCTGAAATATGCGGTGATGGAAATGGCCGCACTCAGGGGGGCGGGATTCTCGTTGCCGCGGCCCTGGCCTGAGGCACTTGCGGATTACCTCCGCACAATCTCCTTCTAAAGGTGGCGTGGCGGCGGCCCCCTTGCCGCTCTGGGCCGCCACGATGGTCTCTGCTAGAACGGTGAACCGGCGGGCGGATGGGCTGGCGGCGACTGCCTGGAGGTTGAATCAGGCGCCGGTGGCGAGAATCCCAAGAGGGAACGGAGCCGTTCCCAGAGTTCCTGCATAACCCGGTGCCGGGGGATGTAAGGCCAATGGTTCTTTTTGATCAACTCCATGGTTTGAGGATCGGAGACGTCGCCCGTAATCACTAATACCTTGCCTACCAAACTCGGCCGAAGATTCCTAAGGGCAGAGACGGTCTCTGTCGCGTCCATCTCGGAGCAGCGGAGATCCAGGAGAACCGCGTCAAAGCTCCGTTTTTCGACCATCGCCAGAGCCTCGCGGGCATTGGGGACAATGTCGCCCTCACATCGCAGTCCCGCCAGCAGGACGCAGAGGATGTTGCGGATGGAGGGTTCATCCTCGATGATGAGAACGGTACGAAGCTCGTGACTTTGGTTCAAACAATCCTCAATGAGGTTTGAAAAAACTGCCGACACCTCTTCAAGCTCTTGCTGATACCCTCGCCCACTGAGCCGAGTCAATGGAAATTAACACACTAATTAATCTTGCCGTCAAGAGTATTAAAGTAATCCCCTCGGCCAGTCTGAACGGGGCGCGCTTGGAGTGCGGCAGCGAAGCTGCCGCCGTGGAATTCCGGCAGAAGGGCAGCAGCGTCGCTGCCGCAGTCCAAGGTCCCTTCGGCCCATACATTTTCAAAGCAGTCGCGCATGCCGCTTGCGGCACCCAGAAACCATGAAAATGGTTCCGCCCCTGCCGCCGCTTGGTAGCGCGGACCCCCGGTTTTGGGGTCCGCGGTTTGTCAATGGTGTCACGGAAAAGCCGCGGACCCCAAAACCGGGGGTCCGCGCTACCC
>Ga0187784_10002026_pt1 | contig 16207 bp, 13 predicted proteins | sample 1015_SJ02_MP15_2_FD_132964 | JGI IMG/M metagenome (GOLD analysis project Ga0187784, IMG submission 132964) | Tropical peat soil microbial communities from peatlands in Department of Meta, Colombia - 1015_SJ02_MP15_20_MG | ecosystem: Environmental > Terrestrial > Soil > Wetlands > Peat | place...
CGTGGCGGCGGTCGACAGTCCCATCCGTTTGAACGCCTGCCTGCTGCCCGGTCTTTCCTGTGAACGAATGGAGAATTGCCCTGTGTGTCCGGACTGGGCGCGTGCGCAGGGCGCAATGCTTCAGGTTCTCGATGCGCAAACCATTGCTGATCTCGCAGCGGCTTCTGTATCGCCAAAGCCCCGAAAGAACCCCTAGACGATCCCGCCAGATCCACTTGGGGCAGTTCACCGCGGCGTCAGGTCTTTGAGCTTTCCCAGAATGCCTCTTAAGCGGACCGGGAGCTAGCGGGTAAAGAGATAGCCTCTTTGTTTCCCGGTCCTCGCGCCGACATTCTGAGGGTGAAGGTGAAACGCACGTTATTCTTGCTTCACTATCCACACAGGATGTAAAATCCGTTCACTTCCCCGGAAGAGGGAGCGAGTCGGCCTTCTTCCAACTTGGAACCGGATGGGAATCCGACCGAAGCCGGGCGTCACCGTGTCTTTTGTAGTTTCGTTGTTTCGAGGTCGACAGGGATCTGTTCCCGGCCAAGTCCAGCAATAAGTTCGATGCAATGGATCGTGGGCCTCGAGACCAGCGCGTGCTTAACCTGTCCTGGGCTCGCCGTTTTGAGAAGCTGCTTGAGTGTAAGGACTGGTCCCACCAAACGTCTGCACGGGACAAGGGGTACTAAGCCTCCGCCTGGGTGGCGGGCCGTGCCGGACCGATTGTTGAGACGGGATGTCGTGCTCCCAGCTTCCCTAAAGTCCAAAGCGTAAGTCCAAATAACTTCATCAAACTCCGCTGGTCAGGCGGGCCAGGGTTTCAGCGAACCTCCTTTGCACGAGGGAATATGGAGACATTGGTCCATCGCTTGCCGAACTCAGGCGCGTTCTCGAAACTGGTCGGCAGCGCGCCGGCGTTCGTGAAGGCGGTCGCGCAACTTCCGGCTGTGGCAAAGAGCGAGGCGGCCGTGATGATTCGCGGCGAAACCGGGACCGGCAAGGAACTGGTGGCGCGGGCAATCCACTACATGAGCGGCAGAGCGCCGTATCCGTTCGTGGCCCTGAATTGCGGGTCGCTGCCGGACACGCTTCTTGAAGATGAACTCTTTGGCCACGAGCGAGGCGCGTTCACAGGCGCGCACGCGCGCCGCGACGGGCTGATCGCGCAGGCGAGAAAGGGCACGCTGTTTCTCGATGAGGTCGATACGCTTTCGCCTAAGGCGCAGGTCGATCTGCTGCGGGTGCTCCAGGACAAGCGGTTCCGGGCCATCGGTTCGGCGGTGGAGCGAGAGGCGGACGTCCGCGTTCTTGCCGCCACCAACGCTTCGCTCGACCCGCTGATTCGAACCGCGAGATTCAGGGCCGATCTCTACTACAGACTCTGCATTTTCACGGTTAGCCTTCCGCCGCTGCGCGAGCGGAAGGAAGATGTGCTGCTGCTGGCGGCGCATTTCCTCGAGAAGCATGGTGTCCGAGAAAAGCCGGGACTGGATCTCTCACCCTCGGCTCGTGCTGCACTGCTCGCCTGGGACTGGCCCGGCAATGTGCGCGAGTTGGAGAATGCCATCCTGAGGGGGATTCACCTCTGCCAGACAGACTCGATCGGCATTGAGGACCTGGGCCTATACCCGAACTCCCAAAAGGCATGCGAATCGGACGCGAATCCGGAGGCCGACGCGCTCTCTTTTGCGGCCGCGAAGCGGCGGGCGGTGGCCTTGTTCGAGATGGAGTATCTGACACGGCTCATGGCCGAGCAGGAAGGCAATATCAGCCAGGCCGCGCGCATCGCGAGAAAGGACCGCAGCGACCTGAGTAAGCTCATGAAAAAGCACAGTCTCGACGCCAAAATGTTTCGCTTGCCCATCGTGGGATCGCAGGGATCGTCATAGCTCCCGACGGAGGGCATTGATTCCTGGGAAAGAGATGTTTTGCGGCGCCCTGCGGGACTGCGGCGAGTTTTTGGCTCCGTTTGCCCCCGCGCTGAAGCGCGAGGGTAATGACCGATGCGCCTCCAGCGCCGTTCTCCGAACATTATCTACACGATCATCACTCAAGCACGCATTTTGATTCGGTTTTCCGTGGCACGACGAATGCGTGTCCTTCCCCCAAACCAATTCCTGTCCCAAACGTCGATCTGCTCTTCCTAAGAATTCCTCACCGTCGATGAGCTCCAAAAATGAAACCCACTCGATGTTCGCCGCGTGAAGTCAGGCGACGCATCTCAATCGCGCCATGTGGGTGAATTCACCCCAAGGGGTGAGTGGATTCAACCGAATGAGGATAACTCCCTGGTGGCCATGGAAGCATCGTGCGGTCGGGCGCTCGCTTGATCCCTGCCCTTGGGGGGATTTCCCCTCGGCTACTATGCGCGGTCGCGCCCGGCCTTCGCGGAATCTCCTGTATTCATGCGCTCCCTCGCGAGATTGCGGCGATGGCGCGGCAATTGCATAGAGTGAGGCGGGGAAACCGCGATTGGATGACCCACGTGAAATTCCGTGGTGCGACGCGGAACTGGAGGCGGCGGTCAGACGCTACCTCGCCGAACATCCTGAAGCGATGGACACCACAGAAGGCATCGCGGATTGGTGGCTCATGCGCGAACGAACTCGGGTCGACCTTGAGGCGCTGGTGCGCACCCTTGGGCGTTTGAGCGACCAAGGTGTATTGAAAAAGATCGGTACTGGCGATCGCGCGCGCTATCGCCTAAACAATAACGATGCAGGGTAAGTTGCACGCGATTCTTGATCTCGCGCGGATCTTCCCGGCAGAAGCAGCGGATGGCAATTTGGATCGCGTGAGACGGCGATTTGAAATGGCTGGAGGTTATTAGGAGTGCCAGCAACAGCAGTCGATCCGCAACTCGATCTGGCGGCGCATCCCGAGGACTCGCTCTTCGAGTCGTTGCTGCCGGCGCTGCGCCGTCTCGACGGCCTGCTTGAGGGCGCCATCCGGGCGATGCAGCCCGTGCTTGGATCGCCCGGACCATCGCTGCAGGGGCTCTTCGTCAGCCGCGAGCAAGTGGATCGCTTGCTCTCGCAGCAACCCGGACAGACACAGTTCCAGCTCGCCGAGAATCCCGCCCAGAGTCTCGAAACCGCGGCCGGCGCTTCGCCGCTGCGATGGCTGATCGAGTCCTTCGAATTGAACGGGTTCGACGCCGACGTGATTCTGCTGGCTCTGGCACCCGAGATCGATCTGCGCTACGAGAGGATCTACGCCTACCTGCAAGATGACATCACGCGGAAGCGTCCCACCATCGACCTTGCGCTCAACCTACTGTGCGCGACGGCTGAAGACAAGCTCGATTGTCGCGCGCGATTCTCCGGGAGTGCGCCGCTGCTTCGGCATCGGCTGATTCAAATCGCTCACGATGCGAACCAGCAGGAGCCGTTTTCCCTCGCCCACTTCTTTCGTCTCGACGACCAGATCAAGCGCCTGCTGCTCGGCCAGGAGGGGCTCGACGAACGGCTCGCGGCGTTTTGCCGGTTGATCGCGCCGGCAGCGGCGTGGAACGATCTTTCGCTCAACTCCGAAATCAGGCAGGCGCTGCCCCGTCTCGCGCAAGATTCGGTTGCTGCGCACAGGCCGCTTCGCCTCTACTTCCAGGGCCCGGCCGAGCCGGAGAAGCAGGAGGCCGCCGAAGGACTCGCGGATCTGCTGGGGCTCAATCTGCTCACCGTCAGGATCGATCGATTGCCCGAAAGCCTGAATCCCGATCTGACGTGGAGCCTGGTCACGCGGGAAGCGCAGTTGCATCACGCCGTTCTGTTTATCTCCAACGTAGAGGATTTTCGTGGCGCGGATGCCGCCACCCGCCGCCGCGATCTGCTGGACGGAGTTGCCGCGCACGCCGGAATCACCATCCTTGCCGGCCGCGCCGCAGGCGAACCGCGCTCGATTGCGCCCTTCGGCATCGTTTCGGTCGATTTCCAGGTTCCCGACTTCGAGGAAAGGTGCGAGCGCTGGGAGCGCGAACTGGCCAAGCTTGGCGCGCCGGCCTCCGAGCGCGATGTGCAAACCCTGGCCGGGCGCTTCCGTTTGACGCCGTTCAAGATCGCGCGTGCGGTAGCCACGGCGCAGTTGACAACCGAGTGGCGCCAGGCGCAAGCGGGCGCGGCGGGGGCTTCCGGCTCTCCGGTGCTTTCGCTCGAAGAGCTCTCGGCGGCGGCGCGAAGCCAGTGCGGCACCGAGCTCGCCAACCTTGCGCCCAAAATCGAGCTGCATTATTCGTGGGACGATCTCATCCTACCGCCCGACCCCAAGACCCAGTTGCGCGAGATCTGCACGCAGGCCGAGTGCCGGCCCATCGTTTACGGCAAGTGGGGATTCGATCGCAAGCTTTCTCTCGGCAAAGGTCTCAATATTCTCTTCACCGGACCGCCGGGCACGGGAAAGACCATGGGCGCTGAGGTAATCGCGCACGAGCTCTGCCTCGATCTTTACCGGATCGATTTGTCGCAGGTGGTGAGCAAGTATATCGGCGAGACGGAAAAGAATCTCGACCGCATCTTCACGGCGGCCGAAGACAGCAACGCCATTCTTTTTTTCGATGAGGCCGACGCGCTCTTCGGCAAGCGTTCCGAGGTGCGCGACTCCCACGACCGCTATGCCAATATCGAAATCTCCTACCTGCTGCAAAAGATGGAGGAGTACCAGGGCATCAGCATCCTGGCCACCAACCTGAGGCAGAACATCGACGAAGCCTTTGTACGCCGGCTGCAAGCAATCGTCGAATTTCCCTTCCCCGATGAGGAATACCGGAGGCGCATCTGGGAGGGCGTGTTTCCCAAAGAGGCGCCCCTGGGAGACGACGTGCGCTTCGACTTGCTCGCGCGCGAGGTGCGCCTGGCGGGAGGAAACATCAAGAATATGGCGCTGGCGGCTGCGTTCTATGCCGCGGCCGACGGAGGCGTGGTGCGTCTGTCGCACTTGGTTCATGCGGCATATCGCGAGCACCAGAAACTGGCGCGCTCCTGGAATCCCGGCGACCTGCTCAAGGCGGCGGCGAGCCAGGCAGCGGCGGGCCAAACCGGGAGTTCGAGCTAGCCGGGGCCGCGAAGACAGAAGCTCTGAATTCCAAGAACGGCCCGTACTAGGCGGGGATAGAGGATCGGCGGAAACGAGCAATGCCAGTAGCAATGCAGGCGGCATACATCGACGATTTGAGCCAGACGCTGGCAGCGGTCATTAAGGACCCGAGCTTCTACGCGATGTTTCCCGAACTCAAGAATGCGGACATCAGCTTCGACCGGCCTTCCGATCCTTTTACCCCGTCGAACACAACGATCGACATGTTTCTCTACGACATTCGCGAGAACCTCGACATTCGGCTGAATGAGGTGACCACGACCAAGGTGGGCAACCAGGTCATCACTCATCCGGCGGCGCTGCGGCTGGCCTGCTCGTATCTCGTCACGGCGTGGCCAACGAAGGGCGTTCTGTGGCAGCAGGAACAACGACTGCTATCCGAAGTGCTGGTGGTGCTCTCTCATTTTCCGATCATTCCTACGACCTTTCTTTACGGAAGCCTGGTCGGCCAGGACCCGCAGCTGCCCATGGTGGCCCTGCATCCCGATGCGCTCAAGAACCTCGCCGAGTTCTGGACTTCTTTGGGAAGTAAGTTGAAGGCGTCGCTCACCGTCACCGTCACCATCAGCGTGCCCATCTTCAGCGACGTCTCCGGCTTCCCGGTGACCGCGGAAACTCTCGGCGTCACTCAGGCGCCGCCGCTCGCGCCGCCGGCGACCGAGACGCTGCTCGAGGTGGGCGGCCAAGTTGTCAATCTCACGTCGCAGCCGGTGGCGGGTGCGCTGGTAGACATTCTGAACGGAAGCTCAGTTCCTGTCGCGCCGCAACAGACCGCCGACAGCAACGGTCAATACATCTTCACGCAAGTCAATGCCGGCAGTTATCAGTTGCGCGCGGTCGCCGTCGGCTACAAGCCGCAGGTGCAGCCGGTAACCATTCCCGGGTCGACCAACGACTTTGTCATTCAACTGACGCCGCTCTGAGCAGAGGCCGTCGCGAAGGAGGAAGAGATTACATGGCCACGACATTCAATTCGACCAACAAGGCGCCGGGCGTTTACATCGAGGAGATCACGCTGCCCGGCCCGCTGCCGGCGGTGAGCACCAGCATTGCGGCGTTCGTAGGCCCGGCGCAGTCGGGCCCGCTCAACCAACCAACGCTCCTCACCAGCGTAACGCAGTTCAACGCCATCTTCGGCGGGTACATCGAGATTCCCTATCGCTGCTACGCAGCACACGCGGTGAATGGGTTTTTCAACGAGGGCGGCCAGCAATGCTACTTCGTGCGTGTGGGGAACGGTGCACAGGCCTCTTTGAACCTTGCCGACAGCGGCAATCTGGTCTCCGTGGTTACGCAGACCACGCTCACCGCCGCCGCCGCGGCGGCCGCAAACACCATCAGCGTGACCTCAGCAGCCGGGTTTGCCAACGGTGACACCATTACGCTGACGCAGGGCGCCACCACGGAGACCGCGACGATATCCGGCATCGCGGGTACGACCATCACGCTCTCGGCGGGGCTGGCGAACGCCTATCCGATTGGCGCGACGGTGAGCAAGAGCAATCCCAACCCGCAGCAGACCACCTTGGTGGTGACAGCCCTGCAGGAAGGAGCTCCAGCGATACCGACAACAGTGCAAGTGGATCCGCGCAGCCTCGCTTCGACGACAACACTCACGGCGGCGCTCACCGCGGCCGCCGCCGCGGGGACGAACTCGGCCCAGGTGGGCTCGGCGACGGGGTTCCTGGCCGGCGACGCGGTGACGCTGGTCAGTGGCGCCACGCACGAGAATGCCGCCATTGCGAGCATCAGCGGGAACACGATTACGTTCACGGCCAACCTGGCCAACAGCTATCCCATTGGCGCGACGGTAAACTACGCCAGCCTGAGCGCGGGCGCCACGTCGATCCGAGTAGCCTCGGTGGCCAACTTTCAGCCGGGCAGCTACGTAAAGTTCGCGAGCGGCGGAGTCACGGCCTACGATGTGGTGCGGGTCGTCAATTCGGTCACCAACGTGCTGACAATCACGAATGGCCTTTCGAGCGCCCTTGTGGCCTCGCCGACGGTTGCGGTGACCTCCATGGAGTTCAAGCTGACGGTCGTCTCTACGGTGGCGGGGACGGAAACATTCGACAACCTGGCCATGGACCCGCGGCACAGCCGCTACTACTTGAACGAAGTGGATTCGCAGGCGGTGAGCGTGGGACCGCCGCCGACTCCGGATACAACACCGGCTCCGCTCAATGTTCCCGCGCAGGTCGCCGCCACGGCCCTGACGGGAGGTGCGCTGGACAACCTGCAGACCCTGCTGGCGACGGCCTACCAGAGCGGAATTGACACGCTGAAGAAGTACGATGTCGATCTGCTCTGTGTGCCCGACGCGGTCACGACCTATCCCACAACAAACTCGCATTTCAACGCCACGGACACTCAGTCCATCCAGGCCTACATGGTGGCGCATTGCGAGCAGATGCAGGACCGCTTCGCCATTCTCGACAGCTCCGAGTTCAACCCCTCCGACATTACCTACGCCTACGTGCAAAGCCAGCGCTCGGGACTGAACTCGGACAACGGCTACGGCGCGCTCTACTTCCCATGGATCGGCATCCAGAGCCCGTTCGGCAGCGGAACCATCTTCGTGCCGCCGTCGGGACACACCGCCGGCGTTTACGCGCAGAACGACAACACCTTCGACGTCGCGCATGCTCCCGCGAACGAGCCCATCGTCTCTGCGCTTTCTGTGGAGGCGCTGTTGAGCGATGCCGACCAAGGCCCGCTGAACCAACAGGGGATTAACGTGATCCGCTCTTTCCCCGGCCAGGGCATTTTGATCTGGGGCGCGCGGACCATTGCTCCGGCGGATCAGACGGCGTGGATGTACATCAACGTGCGCCGCCTGCTGCTCTACATCGAGAAGACGATTCGCGAAGGCACGCGCTTCGCGGTCTTCCAACCCAACAACATCACGCTGTGGCAGCAGGTCAAGCGCATCATCACCGACTTTCTTATGCAGCTGTGGACGGCCGGCGACCTCTACGGCGCCACGCCCGCGCTGGCCTTTCAGGTTCGCGTGGACGCAACGTTGAACACGCCCGCCGTGGTGGCCATGGGGCAGATGATCGCGCAGATCACCGTGGTTCCCACGCACCCGGCCGAGTTCGTCGTCTTCCAGGTCATCCAAGATCCGACAGGCGCGAGCCTGCAGGAAACAACAGCGTAGGAGGAATCGCATGGCGCAGGATCCATTCAAAGGTTTTCGATTTCGTGTCGAGATTCAGGGAATCCAACAGTTCGGGTTCATGGAGTGCAGCTCCGTCGGCTCGCACCTCGAGGTGGTGGAGTACCGCGAAGGCGGCGACCCCATCAACGTGCGCAAGTTCCCCGGCAAGGCGAGTTATCCCGACATCACGCTCAAGTGGGGCATGACCGACAACCAGGATCTCTACAACTGGCACCGGCAGGCGGTCGAGGGGAACCTGACGCGCCAAAGCGGGTCGGTGGTGCAACTCGACGATACCGGCGCCGAGGCCACGCGCTGGAACTTCTTCAACGCTTGGCCAAGCAAGTGGGACGGGCCGGCCTTCAACGCCAAGGGCAACGATCTCTCGATCAACACGCTCACGTTGTCGTGCGAGCGTCTCGAGCTGGCGTCCTAGCGTTGCGGTTTGCCAAGCGCTGTCCGGCGGCGGTCCGGAATCGGTCCGCTGCACGCGATGAGTCACGGAGGCACCGATGTTTCAAACCGAACATGAGTTCATCTTGCCCTTCGGCTACGTGGACGACCAAGGCAATCTCCACCGCGATGGCGTGATGCGCCTAGCCACGGCAGGCGACGAGATTCTGCCGCTTAAGGACCCGCGCGTGCAGTCGAACCAGGCCTATCTAGTAGTGGTGCTGCTCTCGCGCGTCATCACGCGGCTGGGCTCGGTATCGCAGGTCACGCCCAAGGTGATCGAAGGGCTCTACGCGGGCGATCTGGCTTACCTGCAAGAGCTCTACAACCGCATCAATCGCGAAGGCAAAGCCAACCTGCCGGCGGTGTGCCCGCAGTGTTCGCACGCCTTTAGCGTGGAGCTGAATGCCGAGGGGGGGTACTAGGCTACCCCTTGCAAACGCTGTACGAGGAGGTAGCCTTCGTCGCCTATCACTTTCACTGGCCGCCCGAGGCGATCGTCAATCTCGAGCACGCCGACCGGCTGAGATGGGTCAAGGAAATCTCGGCCATCAACCAACGTAAGAACAGCGAGCGCGATCATGATTCCGATTTCCATGCGGATTTCTCGTAAGCAGTGGCGCGGCAAGACCTGGGAGCCGGCCGGCCCGCAGGCTCTGTGGGCTGCGCCGCGGCATCTGCGCTGGGCCGCGAGGATCGCATCGAAGCTCGGACGCCGCGCGCCGTGGCGGGGACTGCATTCGGAGGCAATGACGCTGGCGCATCCTCTGCGCACACGGGTTCTCCGCCTGCAAACGCTGTTTCATCGTTTTCACTCGCAGACGCGTCTGCTGCACTCGCCGGAGCGAAAGCAGAACGCAACCCAGGCCGTCGAACGGCAGCCAGATAGGAGTCGGTCGCTCCTACCCGCGCCGCCGGCTGTCGTCGAGCGCAATCTCCCGGTGCTGTCCTTCGTCCGCGAAATTGTGCAGCATAGCGCGCCGGAGGTTTCATGCCGGAACATCATCCAAAGAAACCGCACGGTCGAATTTGTGGAGAGAGTTGTGGCGCCGCGACTCTCACGGACGATGCACGCAGTTTCCTCGCCGGAAACTTCTCTCGCGTCCATGCCGTCCGGCCGCGCAACCATACAGCCAACCCGCCAACCCAGCCAATCTGATTCCGCAGCAACGCTGCCCGATCGCGTGCTGCGCAATCATCGCCGCGTCGAAGCCCGGCCGTTTCTGCGCGCTCGCGATGCCGCGCCGCAAATCCTGCCGTCGGCCGTGCCGGAGGAACCGGCAGTCATTCACAGAACGCCAGCCCGTCGCCGGGTACGGCAATTCGACAGCCCGACAGAGCCCGCGCCACGCCAGCACATCGCACCGCAAGCGCCCCACATCGACGTTGCGCAAATCACCGACGCCGTCTTGCAGCAGCTCGACCGGCGCCTGATCGCTGCGCGCGAGCGCATGGGAAGGATCTAGAGGAGAAGATCGATGGCATTGGACCGTGTACAAATCCTGAACGAAGAGACCAAAGACGTCGTCTTCGCCATGTTCAACCCCGAGGAGTACAGCCTCAACAAGGACAACAACTACGCGTCCCAAGCCATTCCCGGCCTCACCTCTCCGCTGCTGCAGTTCGTGCACGGCAACCTGCAAACGCTCGACATGGAGCTGTTCTTCGATACCTTCGACGCGCAGGCCGATGTGCGCGGGGAGACCTCGCAAATCTTTAACCTTTTGGCCATCGACTCCGACCTGCATACGCCGCCGGTTTTGCGCGTGACCTGGGGGACGTTGGATTTTCGCTGCGTGCTGGCCAAGGTGAGCCAGAAGTTCATCAGGTTTTTTAACGACGGACGGCCCGGCCGCGCGCGTCTCACGGTCACTTTCAACGAGTATCTCGACGCGGCCACACAGGTGGCGCAAGCCAACCTGCAGAGCCCCGACTTCAGCAAGTCCTACACGGTGAAGCAGGGAGACACGCTGAGCAGCATCGCGGGCAGCTACTACGAAGATGCAACCAAGTGGCGGCCCATCGCGCTTGCCAACGCCATCGTCAACCCGCGATCCATCGTGCCGGGCGAGGAGATTCAGATTCCGCCGCTGCCGTTTACCGACCCCAGCACCGGAGTGGTTTTGAGCTGAAATGGCGCGCTATCCCCAATTCGGGCCTATGTTCACCGTGCAGATCAACGGCAGCAATCTGCCGGCCGCGCTGCGCGGCGCCATCACCAGCGTCACGTGGACCGCGGGCATCGAAGGCTCCGACAGCGTCGACGTGACCTTCGCCAACCAGGACCTGCAGTGGCTCGACAATCCGCTGCTCGCTGTCGACAACGGCTTCTCGCTCTCCATCGGCTACGCGCCCGATCCGCTAGAGGTAGTCTTCGTCGGCGAGATCACGGGCGTCGAGCCGTCGTTTCCCAACAGCGGCATGCCCACCATCCGCGTCACCGCGCACGATTTTCTGCAACGGCTCACGCACGGCAAGGTCGATCGCGCCTTCGCTATCACGCTGCCCAAGCTGGGCATCATTCCGCTGCCCGATCCGGTCGTCGCATCGCTCGTGGCCGCGGGCAATTTGCTCATTCCCGATCCCGACCCCATCGGCGCCGCGCTCTCCACGCTGATGAGCCTGGTCAGTTACATCCTGGCTCCCCAGGAGGCGCAACACTCGGTGCGCGTGGAGAAGGGCGAAACCGACTTCGACTTCCTCACCCGCATCGCCAAGGACAACGGGTGGGAGGTGTACATCGATCACACCATCGAGCCTAAAGGCTACGTGCTGCGCTTCCAGTTTCTGCTGCAGGATTACTCGCCGAGCGTCACGTTGCAGTGGGGTCAGTCGCTCATGGACTTCACGCCGCGCCTCACTACCGTCGGCGATATCTTCGGGGTCTCGGCGCGGGTGTGGATCGCAACCCTGCAAATCGAGTTCGTGATCGTAGTGAGCTGGGACTACGACCGCGCCGCCTTCGATCTGATGATCTATCCCGGCCTCGGCGACATTAGCACCATCCTGGGCGGCAACGCGTCGAAGACGGTTTCTATCAAACCCACGGGATTTCCCACGGCGCTGCGGGACATTCTCACCGAGTTGCTGCCGCGCTTGAACAACCGGCTCACGGGCACCGGCAGCACCATCGGCAATCCCGACATCAAGCCGGGCAAGGTGATCAACCTGGTGGGCCTGGGCAGCCAGTTCAGCGGCTTGTACCGCATCACGTCGGCCACGCACACCTTCGACGGCGGCGGCTACAAGACAAATTTCAAGGTGCGCAAGGAAGTGTGGTTCGGCGGAATCCCCGTCCCTAGCGGGCCGGGCGGATTAGTGCGCGTCCAGGGCCAGACGGTGAATTGAACCGCAAGTGAAGTAGAGCCAAGGAGCAGATCGATGGCGACGGGATTGTTGGAGTGGTTCTCCGGAACTCAGAAAGAAGAAGAGTCGGGGTTCGGGATCGCTCCGGGAATTGTGAAGGACAACTTCAACGTCTTCTCCGAAGGGAGGGTTCAGGTGCATATTCCCGCCTTCCCCGATATCGATCCCTGGGCGCGCGTGGTGGGCGTAGGCGGCGGCGACGGCCGTGGCTTTCTGTGGATTCCGCAGATCGACGACGAAGTTCTCGTCGCCTTCAACAAGAACGACCACCGCGATGCCTTTGTGATCGGCGGATTGTGGAGCACCATCAACCGGCCGCCAGCCACCGATCCCGCCGACTTTCTGACCAAGCGCATTCTTCAAACGGGAATGGAAGATAGCCCGGTTGGCCATTCGATTGAATTCGACGACGCCCTGCAATCGGTGAAGATTACAACCAGCACACAGCAGCAGATCACGATGGATCCCACGCAAATCCAGATCAGCGCGCTCGAAGGCGCGCTGACCATCACCATGAGCGAGACGGGAATCGCCATCACTTGCACAGCGGGCGACATCACGCTCGGCGCGCCCGCCGGAACCATCACCCTCGATGCTTTGAACGTCGCCATCCAGGGTGATACATCGGTTGACATCTCCTCCGACGGCATGGTCAGCGTCGAAGGCGACCTGATCACGCTCAACTAAGGAGGAACCCATGCCCCCAGCCGCACGACTCGCCGATTTGACCAGCCACGGAACGCCGCTCGGCCCCGGCCCGGGCAGCCCCGACGTTCTTATCGGAGGCATGCCGGCTTGGCGCGTCGGCGACGATTTTCATGCCTGCCCGCTGGTGACCGGGGTGGTGCCGCACATCGGGGGCGTGGTGGCGATGGGCAGCTTGACAGTGTTGATCGGGGGTCTGCCCGCGGCGCGCATGGGAGACATGGTGGTGGAAGCGGGCCCGCCTAACGCCATCGCGATCGGCTGCCCGACGGTAATGATCGGCGGATAAGGAGCAAGTATGACCACTGCAACTCCAGCAAAGGCGTTCCTCGGCGTCGGATGGGCCTTCCCCCCGTGCGCGGACGCGGACGGCTCGACCGCAATGGCGCAGTACGAGAAGGACGTGTACCAAGCCATCTGGATCATTCTCAGCACCGACTGGGGCGAGCGCGTGATGCGGCCGACCTTCGGCGCTGGTTTACGGTCGTTCGTCTTCGGTCCGCTAAACCAGACGACGCTGCAGCAGGTGCAGACGCGCGTGCAGGAGTCGCTGATCCAATGGGAGCCGCGCATCAACGTCGAGCAGGTGAGCGTCACCATCGACCCGAATAACCAGGGCGTGCTGCTCATCGCCGTCACTTACTTCGTGCGCGTAACCAACACACTTCAGAATCTGGTCTACCCGTTCTTCCTGGAGGAAGGAGCATCGTGATACCCACCGTCACACTTCCGGTCGATTCACGCAGCGTAGACACTCTGCTTGCGGAGTTTGCGAACCGCCGGCAAGGCTATCTGCCGCAGTGGAATCCGCCCGCGCAGTCGGGGGGTGCGGCCATCGGGCCGATCTTCGCGCGCTTGATCTCCGCCATCTTGCAGCGGCTGAACCAGGCTCCCAACAAAGACCAGCTTGCCATGCTCGATCTGCTGGGCCTAAGGCTTGTTCCCGCGCAGCCGGCGCGCGCGCCGATCGTTTTCAGCCTCACCCAAGGCGCCGCAGACACGTCGGCTCCCGAAGGCACGCAGGTCGCCGCTCCTCCTCCGCCCGGCAGCTCGCAGCAGATCGTCTTCTCCACCGAAGAAGACGCAGCGGTCGCTGCCGCCTCGCTCAGTGAAGTGTTCAGCCTGTGGCCTGGCCGCGACCAGTACATCAACCACTCTGCCGCGCTCGCTGCCGCGCAGCCTTTTACGCTCTTTCAGAACCTTCAGCTCCAGCAAACCGATCACATCCTCTACCTCGCCCACAGCCAGTATCTGGCCTTCGCCGGAACCACGACGCTGAAGGTCGTCTTCGATCTCGCGCAGCAGGGGTCGTCGCCTCTCGACATCGCCTGGGAGTACTGGGATGGCCAGATCTGGCGCGGTTTCATTGTGAATCAGCCCACGTGTCTTGACCCGGTCCGGTACGGAACCGACGGAACCAACGGAATGTCGACGAGCGGCTCGGTGCAGCTCAACGCACAGGGAGCACAATCGGCGCAGACGGCCGTCAACGGTGCCACTTCCTATTGGATTCGTGCCCGCGTGACGCAGCCGTTGCTGCCCGATCCCAACCAGATTCTGCCGGAAGTGGAAACGCTTCGCCTGGTCACGGTGGTGCAGCAGAGCTTCGAGGCTACGCTGAAGTGCAACATCAACGCATCCGCTGGTTCGAAATTGTTTGTCCAGGACAGCTCCGGCAATCCTGTGCCCGCGGTCAACGTAGCGGTATCCGTTTCGGGTCAGACAAGTCCATTCTTCAACGGAATCACTGACAACACAGGGCTGGTTGTCGTCACGCAACCGTTTGGGATTAACACCACATACAGCATCGCGGTGAACAACAATCAGTACACCGAGACCTACATCGCAACAACTCGGTTCGCTAACCTTCTACTCAATAATCCCAGTTCGGGATCGGCAGCTCAGGCGACAGCGCTGTCGCTGACCAATGGTGCCGGCTCGCCCCTTGCCATAACCCCATTCACCATTACTGATTCTTCCAGCTCATCAAGCCAATCGATCTCGGGGATCACCGACGTGAATGGCAACTTTCTATTCGGGCAGAACCAAAGTTTGAATCCAGGCGATCAGTACGTGTTTTCCGTAACCTGGGGCGGGCAGCAGGCAACGGCAGGCCCGATCTCCATCGGCGCACCGGTGTTCGAAATCGATCTCGTCTTCTCCTTACAGGCCCTGCGCTTGGACAAAGCCTACTTTGAGGGCAAAACGCTCGATGTAACCAAGGCTTTTCAGCCGCTCGGCCCCCTGCCGCAGGCCGGTTCGGTCTTCTATTTCAAGCAGACCGAGGCATTCAGCAAGCCCGGCGCCACGGTGCAGATCTTCGTCAACGCCATCAGCCCGGACGCTGTTCCAACCGACGGGACCGCGTTCACGCACATCATCGCCTGGGAGTATTGGAACGGCTACAACTGGACGACTCTCATCTCACCGGCCGCCGCAGCCGATTTCACCGCGCCGCAGATTATTCAGTTCAGCGTGCCCAACGACATGAGACCGGCCACAGTGAACAATGACACCGGCCTATGGGTGCGCGTGCGCGTCGCCGGAGGCAGATACGGATACCAACAAGCACTAAACCTGCCATCGGGATCCTCGCCGGCGTCGGTTTCTTTTCCGGTGATTCAAGCGCCGGTGCTGTCCGATTTCCAGGTCAGCTACACCTGGCAGAACGGGCCGTTTCCGTTCGAGCAGGTCTTCAGCTACAACGACTTTCAATTCGCCGACTACACTGCGAACGCGCAGTGGCCGGGAAGCCCCTTCGTGCCGTATCAGCTTCTCGGCGACGTAACTCCGGCTGTCTACCTCGGGTTTACGCGTCAGCTCCCCGTAAATAACTTCGGAGTCTACTTCGACATTGCCGAGCAGCCGGGCGTTACGTCGGGCCCCGACATGATCTGGGAGTACTGGAACGGCGGCGAGTGGGCGTCCGCGGTCGTCGATGAGGACGATACTCAGAATCTTGCCCTTGCCGGGATGATTGTCTTCATTCCTGCGGCAGACGCGCAGCCTCTGGCGCGCTTCGACTCCTCGCTCTACTGGCTGCGCGGCCGGCTGAAAGAAGACGGCCCGCCCAACGAGACAACGATCGACAACCTGTATACGAACGCCGTGTGGGCCTCGCAGTGGCAACCGTATATGGACTCGCCGCTCGGCGCCAGCACCGGAGTTCCCAGCCAGATCTTCACCTTCAACCAGATTCCCATACTGCCCGGCCAGGAGATCGAGGTGCAGGAACTGAGCGGTCCGCGCGCCAACACCGAGTGGCGCAGCATCGCCATCCAGGTCGTTCCCGGCGATCCCGACATCGTCACCGAGTTCGAAGCGCAGCTTGCGGCTGAGGGGCCGCAGACCGACATCATCATCGGTGACGTTCATCTCGTCCGCGACAAGACCAAAAGCGTCATCACGGTCTGGATCCAGTGGCACGAGGTACAGAACTTCTTTGAGTCC
>Ga0187784_10002028_pt1 | contig 16204 bp, 12 predicted proteins | sample 1015_SJ02_MP15_2_FD_132964 | JGI IMG/M metagenome (GOLD analysis project Ga0187784, IMG submission 132964) | Tropical peat soil microbial communities from peatlands in Department of Meta, Colombia - 1015_SJ02_MP15_20_MG | ecosystem: Environmental > Terrestrial > Soil > Wetlands > Peat | place...
AGCCGACAAAGCGATAAAGGACAATGGGTGCGCACTTCTCGGATGCCGTACTGCACCCGGTGCGGAGAGGAGGTTCTGGTCACAGACAGGTACTGTCCCAACTGCGGCCAAATGGTCGAAGGACGGATGGAAGCTTCAGCAACTCCAACGGTGCCGTTTTCCGGTCCAAGGTGGGTTCCGCAGGCCCCGCCCCCAGGATCCAAGAGTCCAGGAGGGGCAGCAGTGCTCAACTTCTTCTTTCCTGGTCTGGGCTACATATACACTGGTATTGGCCGGGACACGAGAGAAATCATCTTCGGAACCCTGGTATTCGTCTTCTACTTTGTCGGCTTCGAGGTCGGTTATTTGATTAACATACTCACTTACGTGCCTTCGACGACTCCGGTCAACGTTTCTCCTTATTCGGCTCTACTTTTACTCGCTTTTCTCTTGCCTTTGGCCTTCGCCTACGACGGATACCGGAGGGCGAAGTCGCCTTAGTCCTCAACTACTGCCCGAATTGCGGAGTTCCCCTGACCGTCGACCAGAACTTCTGCAGGAACTGCGGCACAGACTTACGACAGCAGGTTCAACCAGTGCAGGCCGAGGAACAACAACCAGCACAAGTTATACGGGGTCTAACGGGGAACGCAATCGTCTACCTGACTAAGGAAGGGTTGCATGGGGTCGAGCTTCGTTCCAACGAAGTACTCTTTCTTTCCCCGCTGCTTCCAATCCCATTTCTTTTCGCTGTTTATTTCGTCATACAAGGAGGCGCGCTCGCCGTTTACGCTGTTGTCTGGATTGCCCTGTCCCTCCTGATTTACGACGAACTGAGGTGGCAAGGGTTCCACCGCTTGGAGGAGTACTCCCCCTCGGTCACCCAACCAAATAACACGTCATGGCTTGTGCCCTGGAGTTCTCTGCGGATTGTAGATTGGAACGGCAGGACCCTCTGGTTCACGAGCACGAATCCCAGGCGTAAGATGTCGGTCACCTTCAATCGCAACGACGCGCCTCTCGTCGAAAGAAACCTGTCATCCTGGGGGGTAAGGTACTCGCCGAAGTCTCCTCGGTTCCCCCAAGCCCTCACTCGTTTATCCACCATGGCCTTGATCCTGTTCTTTGTCAGCCAACTTATCCTCATCCTCGCCGCCGTTCTTCCCTTCTTCCCTGGGGAGAAGCAGATGTACAACACAATCCTGAACAACACCCGTTCTCAGGTTGCAGGCGCTACATTCATTGAGGCGTTCAAAGCGATCTTCGTCAACAACCTACAGGTAGCCTGGGGTGGCATGCTACCTGTCCTCGGGCAGCTGTCCTTCGGGCTGGCCAGCTACAACACCGGGCGGGTGATTCAGGTGATAGCCATTTCCGACCACTACCCGCCCTCGGTGGTGCTCATCTCGCTGTACCTGCTACCCCACACTTGGGTAGAAGAATCCGCCTACCCAATAGCGACCGCGGCCGGGTTGCTGGCTGCCACAAAATGGCGATCGGTTTCGCCCGACGAGTTCACCCGGAGGGTCAACTGGGACTCCTGGAAACTCATATTATCGATGGGGGGTGTCGCCCTAATCTTAGTTGCGGCAGGCCTTATCGAGACCGCAGGACTTTACCTCGGGGCTGGGGAGCTACTCCTATGGATTCCTGTCGGCGTCGTGGCATTCCTTTTGGTAACGTGGAGCCGTAGACGCGTCGTACCACCACTAGGTAGTGCTTAATTCCCTCTTCCATAACAACGGCCAGAGTTGTCCTTCTCTGCCGACCTCGCCTGGGAGCGGGTCAAGAAGCTGGCTCCGTTTCCTACGAAACTCGATTCCTATTACCGCGATATCCTTTTCCAGTACGAGGCCGCCCAGAGGACCGCATCCACAGCAAGATCAAGGGGGCTCGATCCCACCGGCGTCGTCGAAAGCAAGACGGTATTCGACTTGGCAGACCGTGTGAACCAGATGCTCCGTCTCGACCAGTTCGAGGGGCTCGTTGGTCGCCTCCGGGAGTTGCTCCACACGATGTCGAAGGAGAGGGCCGCACTCGCAATATCCCAAGAGATAGCGCTGGGCAGGTTCGGCGCGCTTGGGCGACAGGAGGCCCTGAACTACGGGGTCCGCGCCGGCTTGGCAGTAATGACCGATGGGGTCACCGTGGCCCCGCTGGAGGGGATATCCGGTGTAAAAATCAAACAGAACGATGACAATACAGACTACGCGTCCGTCTCCTACGCCGGCCCCATGCGGTCTGCAGGAGGGACAGAGGCGGGATTTTCACTAGTAATTGCTGACCTTACCGCCAAGAAACTCGGTCTGAGCAACTACAGGGCCAGCCGGGAAGAGATTGACCGTTTTGCCGAGGAGCTTAGAATCTATGAACGCGATGTCGGAAACTTCCAATACAAAATCACCGACGAAGACATCAGGAGGGCCATATCAAACCTCCCTGTTGAGATTGACGGAATCGAGACCGACCCCATCGAGGTCGTCGTGCATAGAAATCTGAAGCGCGTGGCGACGGACAGACTGAGAGGAGGGGCACTCAGGGTGCTCAACGTCGGGGTCATAGGGCGCGCCAACAAACTGTCGAAGAAACTCGCCAGTCTGAACATTACAGGCTGGGAATTCCTCAGTCAGCTAAAGGGAGGGACCCAACAGTCGACCAATGAGACAGAGAAGGCGGGTGCCCACTTCGAGGAAGTCATCTCAGGGAGGGCAGTCCTCTCTATGCCTCACAGCAAGGGGGGCTTCAGGCTCAGGTATGGGCGTTCTATGGACACGGGCCTCTCCACCATAGGGATACACCCCGCAGTGGCCGTCCTCCTGGACTACCCCGTCGTCACAGGGACTCAGGTGAAGGTAGACATGCCGGGTAAGGCGGCCACAATCGCATTTGTGGATTCTATCGAAGGGCCGACAATACTAACGAAGGACGGGAGTGTCATCAGGGTGTCGACTTCGGCCCAGGCCGAGGGGCTCCACGATTCCCTTGCGAAGATCATAGACCTGGGCGATGCACTCGTCAGTTACGGTGACTTTCTCGAGAACAACAAGGCCCTCCCACCGTCCCCCTACGTAGCTGAGTGGTGGGTACAGGATTTTCGCCGCGCGCTAGCTGCGATTCCTGGGGCGTCGGACATGCTCACTGCGGCAGGCATTTCGTCTGAAAGGGCAACCAAGCTCCAATCCTCTTCCACCACGATTCCATCTGCAACTGAAGCCATCGCCATCTCGCAGTCACTCGGGCTCCCGCTCCATCCATCCCACACGCCGCGCTTCGACAGAGTCGCTTCGTCGGACATCGCCGAGCTCAGGAAGTACTCGCTCGTGGAAGGGTCCAGCGTCGTAATCAACGCCAACATCCCCCAGATTCGTTGGATACTCAACACCTGTCTTATCGAACACAGGATAGAGGGAGCCGTAGCGATAGTCGACGGCGAGCCGGCGCTCATCCTTAGCACCCTCCTGAGACTCAAAGAGCCGGAGCTGGTCGTCTCCTCGGACGAACCCGAGTACGTCAAGAAGCTCTCCGGGATTCAGCTCGGCCGCCAGAGTACTACTACCATCGGGGTCAGGGTCGGCAGACCTGAAAAGGCGATGGTCAGGAGGATGAAACCTCCAGTCCACACGCTGTTTCCGGTTGGGTATGAAGGAGGCTCAATGCGGGACATCTTCACGGCTGCCAGGGCGGGGAGGGTAAAAATCGAGGTTGTCAACCGGTTCTGTTCCGAGTGCGGCGAAAGGCGGATGTCATTGCGATGTGAGGTCTGCGGCACACCCACTTCCAAATTCATGTCTTGCCCCCGCTGCGGCGCAACGACCGAGGATGAGACCTGTCCCAACTGCAGGACAAAGACCGTCAACTACTCTAAGATGGACTTCGACCTGCGATCCAGACTCGAGGCCATTAGGACGAGAATTCCGCACAACACCAACAGGCCCGTGAAGGGGGTGCGGGGGCTCACCAGCGCTTCGAAGCAGCCGGAAGCGATTGAGAAGGGAATCATCAGGAGCAGGCACGACACTTACGTCTACAAGGACGGAACGCTAAGAATAGATGCCACCAACGAACCCCTGACACACTTTAGGCCGATGGATGTCCAAGCGGACATCCACACATTAGTCGAACTCGGCTACTCCCAGGACAAGGACGGGCTCCCGCTGCAGTTGGAGGATCAGGTACTTGAGTTGAAACCTCAGGACATCATCGTCCCCGCCGATATCGGGGACGACCTTGTGAGGATGGCTCAATGCGTGGACGACATGCTGCAGAACATCTACAGACTGGAGCCGTTCTACAATGCCAGGAAGCCGGCCGACCTGCTGGGAAAGCTGGTCATAGGACTCGCGCCTCACACTTCCGTTGGTGTGGGCGGAAGGATAGTAGGTTACTCCGCAACGCAGGTCTGTTTTGCCAACCCATACTGGCATTCAGCAAAGAGGAGGGACTGCGATGGCGATGGCGACTCTCTTCTGCTTCTGATGGACGCGCTCCTGAACTTCTCGCTGGAGTACGTACCTGCCCAGATAGGAGGGTACATGGACACGCCCCTACTCATCCAGCCCGTCATCCTGCCGTCGGAGGTGGACGAGCAGGCGCACAACTTCGACATCGCTTCATCCTATCCGCTCGAGTTCTATGAGAAGACCCTCGGCGCCCCGCCAGCGGCATCAGTATCCAATCTCATCGAGGACATCGGTTCCAGATTGGAGAAGGAAACGCAGTTCTATGGCTACGGCTACACCCACCCTACGAGCTCTCTTACCATCAAGCGCTCTAGGGGCTCCTACTCTACTCTTAGGACCCTCAACGAGAAAATCTCCAAGCAGATAGAGGTCGCATCCCTCATCGAGGCAGTTTCGACCCGGGACGTGGTCGAATCGATCATCAAGACCCATCTAATCAGAGACATAATGGGGAACGCGAAGAAGTACGCCACCCAGGCATTCAAGTGCAAGGGGTGCGGGTTGACTATGAGGAGGCCGCCGCTTTCTTGGAGGTGCCCCAGCTGCGGGAGCGAAATCAGAGGGACCCTGACCAGGGCTTCGGTCGAAAAGTACCTCCATATCGCACAGAGACTCGCACGAGAATATGACGTGGACCCGTATCTGAAGAACCGCCTTGACATGCTTCAAAGGGAGCTTGACCAGCTCTTCCAGGGTCCGAGGAAAGCGGACCAGCTGGAGCTGACCGACTTCCTAAAGCCGGCGTTGGTGGATTGAGCCAAGCTGTCGGTTTTTGATTCCCGCCCCTGATCTGTGGCTCTTACTCAGCGGGTACCTGCTGATTGCATTGTTCTTCGTAGTCCAGCGGTTTCTCAGGCGGAGCGAGGGTGCAAGATCATTGAGGGGAGGGCCCTACGATCGGGGCAATATGATCCTCGTGGGGTCGGCAACCGGAATCGGACTGTGGCTGCCGCTGATAATGGTCTTCCTAGGAACGACCGCATTCCCCATCAGTCTGGTTGAAGGGGTGGTCGCGCTTGGGGTCATGGTTTTGGGCATGGGAATCCGGGTCTGGGCCGCCATCACGTTGGGAACATTCTATACGACGACATTGATGATGAGCGAGGGACAGAAAGTGATTACCTCCGGTCCCTACGCATTCGTCAGGCATCCTGGGTATCTTGGCGAAATCATGATTTGGACCGGGTTTGCGGTGGTCTCGAGCAATCTAATCCTTTTCTTTCTCCTGCCCGCCATGTTCGTAGCCGTGTACCTGTACAGGATTTCAGTCGAGGAAAGGATGCTCGTGAAGGAGCTTGGTGACGACTACGTAAGGTACCAACACAGGACTCACAAACTAATCCCCTTAGTGTACTGAAGTGCCTCCGCCAGCCGTTCTCACTTGAACGAATACGCGGTCGAGTCCTTGAAGGAATACTTGATTTTCTGGAAATCCTTCCGTATTTCCTTGATTCTACTCACAACTTCCCGTTTCTTTGTGCCCTCGAGGGCAACATGCACTATCTCTGCAATCTCCTTCATTTCTGATTTGCCCATGCCAAGGCGGGTAAGCTCGGCAACGCCCAGCCGTATGCCTCCGGGGTTGGTGTAATGTCTCCCCGCCTGCAGGTCCCCGGGTATTGGTTCCCTGTTGCATATGATGTTCTGTTCCTCCAAGAGCTTCTCTATGACGCCGCCGTCGGAGTATTTCGTGATGTCGAGGGCAACCTGGTGAGATTTGGTGTACCCATTTCTCTCGCCAAGCACCTTCTCCCCAAGGTCTGCCAGCCTCACCGCAAACGTCTGGGCGTTCACGACGACATCCTTGGCGTACCTCCGCCCGAACTGGAGGAACTCTGCGAACACCATCGCCTTTGCCGCCACGTTGGCTAGGTGGTGGTTGCTGGTCATGCCCGGGAACACCGCCTTCTTCAGCGGCTCTGCGAACTCGCCGTGCGCCGCGATCGCGCCGCCCTGTGGTCCATAGAGTACCTTGTGCGTGCTGAAAGTCATCATCTGCGCTCCTTCGCGCAGGGGGTCTTGAAACTGGCCCCCGGCGATTAGCCCTGCGACGTGGGCGGCGTCATAGCAGATGACCCCTCCCTTGTCATGGACGGCTTGTTCCAGTTCCTTGATTGGATGTGGGAACAGGAAGAGGCTGCAGCCGAACATAGCAAGCTTCAGTGAAGGGAGCGCGGCAATTCGCTTCCTCGTCTCGTCTACATCGATGTTCATCCCCTCTTTGTCGAAGGCGAAGTAAGCCACCTCCAGACCATGGACAGCGCCTGCAGAGCCACCAAAGTCCTTCTTACCATGTGAAATGTGCCCTCCATTGGGAATCGACAGCGCCATCATCGTGTCACCAGGACTTGTGAAAGCGGTGTAGACCGCGAGATTCGCCACTACCCCTGACACCGGCCTCACATCGATGTGGTCTGCCCTAAACAGTATCTTGCCAAGCGCTATCGCTTGGAGTTCGATTTGGTCGATGTACCGGCATCCGGCATAGACTCTCTCTCCTGGCCACCCCTCCGCGTACCTGTGCCCCAAGTCCGAAGAAAGCACCCTCCTTACGGGCTCAGAGGCTAGATTCTCGCTGGCAATCATAGGCAGGCTCTCCGAGAACCACCTCTCGTGAGCACGGACCTTGCTCAAGACCGACTTGAATTCGGAAGCGTAAGAAGGCATGAGACGCGACGAATCTCTTTGATAATTATACGTTTGGAGGCATCAATGGACCTCGGAAGGTTGCTTAATATCCGCCTCTCGGGGACCGAACCATCTGGTTTGTCTTCATTATCCAACATTGCGGCTTACGGCATCGAACTCGCCCATGTCAGCAAGTCATACGGTTCGGTACCTGCGCTCACCGACCTGAGCTTCGAAATTCCAATTGGCGGAAGGTTCGCGTTGCTCGGCCCCAATGGGGCCGGCAAGTCGACTACACTGAAACTCCTTATCGGCTCGCTCAGACCAGACACCGGGTCCATCAGGCTACTCGGTTACCCCCCAGAAAGTAGGGAGTCGAAAGCCACGGTGGGTTATCTCCCCGAGGACGCGCTCCCCTATAGGATGCTTTCAGTGAGAGAGAATCTCGAGTACATCGCGGCCCTGAGAGGTGTAGCCGACATCAAGGGCCGGACAGACTACTTGCTCGACGAACTCGAGCTGAGACAGTACGAGAAGTCGAACGTGGGGCGGCTCTCGAGGGGGAACACACAGAAGTTGGCGATTGCGCTCGCAATTATACACTCACCAAAGGTCCTGCTCCTCGACGAGCCCCTGAATTACCTAGACATACCCACCCAGGAGAGAGTAATCTCCATGCTTGACAGGCTGGAAGGGACGCACCTCGTCTCGACTCACATCATGTCCATCGCGAACAGGCTGACAGACAGCGTCGTTATGATATCCAAGGGACAGTTCCTATGGGAAGGAACCATAGAAGAGCTGAGGAAGAAGGGGTCTCCAGACGAGCCCATCGAGAAGGTCGTGGCGAGGATGATGACTGGTGCTGCGTAAGCTCCTGCAATTCGTTCTCAGAACTCGATTCTCTAGGCCGTTCCTGATACTGGTCGCCATAATGGTAGCCTATTCCCTAGTCATTTCTACGACGATCCCCCCGTCAGGTGTTAGCACCATCCTTGGATACTACGCAGCTGGGATCATAGCGATCTTCCTGGCGATGGCGCTGGCGACAGGTGGAGTCATGGTAATGAAGTCTGACAGAGACTACCTGTTCACACTTCCACTAAGCTCCCGAGACTTGTCACTATCGATCTTCTTCGCCCAGTTCATCGCTTTCGGAACAACCGTCCTCTTCATGTTCGTCTATCTCGCTGAGGCTTTCACCTCTCCACTTCTAGTCGTGGACATGATCGCACTAGCACTCACATTTACTTCGCTCGGGGTCATCGCACCCCTGATTCGGACTCGCGTCCGCATCGTCCTCTCTGTAGCCCTCGCTCTCTGGACGCTCCTTTCCTTCGCCAACTTCCCGTTCAGCCCCGGTTCGGCGTTCAATGGAAACCTGTACGGAGGGACGGCGACTCTTCTCGCACTGGCTGCTCTGACCGTCGCCTTCGCCTTCAGGAGCCTTGGAACAATCGAACTCGACATGATGAAGAGCCTAGTGAGATCAACCTCAGCAGACATCAAGTCTCCCAACAGTTACGTTGGCAAGAGCCCACTTGGCGCAATCTACTCGATGAATCTCACCAACATGTCGCTGGCCGGGAGGATGAACATGGCAGGAACTGCGCGATATGTTTCAAGGCGGGTGAAGACCCGATGGGTCGCATTGGCATCGGCGGCCGCGGCAATGGCATTTCTCATCTTCGCCCTTTCACTGGGGCCGGCCAACATGACAAACGCCATGCCAAACGGCGATGCTGCGAACGTCATACTCGCGATCGGCCTATCTTTCATAGCGTTCTTCTTCTCCCAGTCAGCAATCACCAACGAAAGACTCTGGCTGTCTCTGACCTCACTTCCTGCCGCGACCTATTTCAAGCACCTCGTCTCGTCCAAGGTCGTCTCGCTTCTGGTCGTCTTGGCCCCCTTTGCGGTAGTCGATGCTCTTTTGCAGACGCTCGGGGATTCAGAGGCTTTGGGGGCACTGATGATGATCCTGCTGGTTATTCCTGGGGCGTTCGTCCTCGAGATATGCTGGGCCGCCTATATCGCGCCCATCCAAGTCAAGGGAGACGACATGATGATGCCCGCCCAGTTCAATCTCAGGCAGATGGCGGTCGCCCTGCCGATGGGCGGGGTGGTGATAATCGCCACTATCGGTGTCCTATTCGCACCATTCGCGGCCGTGGCAGGTCTGGTCCTCTGCCTCGTTTCAGCACTACTGACGCTAAGCAAAGGGTTTTGGAACAGAGTCGTCACCAAACTCACTGAGAACGGATTCGTCTAGCCCCCGTCAGGGAGAACGGAGAGCATGGTATGAGTTCTTCAGTCGCTCCCCGATGCAGGTCCTTGTCAGTTCGCAGGCCTCTCTGAGCCCCGACAGGAAGGCGTTACCCTTAAGAACGCTCGACGCGCTTCGCCTAATCACATGAGCAAGAAGGATAATGCCCCGATGCCCGCGTCGAGCGCAGGCCTCCTGACCTTCTTCAACGAAGAGACCCAGGGAGTGAAGATCAGGCCAGAAATAGTCCTCATCGGGTCGATCGCACTGATTACCGTCTCAATTGTCATCAACCTCATCTAGAGACCGGAGTTCAAAGACGCGTTCGGCCACCGAAGCCCTTGCAAGCCGCTATAGGCACCTCTTCGTCCTGCCATCGGCCCCCCGACTGATTCTCTACGGCGGGATCGCGTGTCTCCTCTTTTCTCTCCTCTCCAAGGGAACTGGCGGAATCCTCACATTCGCTCTTTCTCTAGTCGTCTTCTTGCTATCGGCGTCTGCAATTTTAGCCGCCCTTCTGATGATTCAAAGAAGGACCATCGCCACATTTCGCCGGGTCCTCGCACTGCTAATGACAGCAGAGTTGTTGTGGCTCCTGACCGCGGCGGTCGGTGGCGCCTACTCCTGGGTGTCCGGCTCATCATACCCGCTCACCAATGCCATCCTCTTCGGCGCCTTCGTTTCCGTTGGGTTCGAGTTTCTCGTCATCCAAGGAGTTTTCCAGAGAAGCGCGTCTATTTCGTTCGCTCTCGCCCTCATCCATCCTGTGTCGACCGTCCTGATAGTCAGAACTCCTGAACTAACAGAACACTTGGACCCCGTCGCGACTTCCTGCGGGGCCGTGGCTATGGTGCTGCTGGTCGCCTTTCCGCTGCTCCTCCGAAATAAAAAGACAAGTCTGGGGGACGATGCGTTAAGTCTGTTCCAGGCTTTTATGAAAACATGGGCGGCGGGGGACGCCGAGCAACTTGAAGAGGTTATCGCCGCGCACTCCGAAGAAATCGAAGTGACTACGAAGATTCTGAGGTTCAGGACCAATATCGGAGATACCTACCTAGTCCTGCCGGGAGTGCACCCAGGTCCATTCCATCCAGTGGGGAGTTATGACCTACCAGGCGTCATCACCAGAGCCTTCAAAGAATTAGGGTCTGTTATGACGTTGCACAGGCCAGGGGGGCATGAACGGAATCTGGCGACCCGGGCTGACACCGCGGATTATGTGCAGAGCTTGACCGAGCTCGCCAGGACTATCACCTCGAGCAAAGATCAGGCATTCTTACGGGGGCCCCTCCATGCCCACGTGGGGAAAGCGACGGTCAGCTCGTCGGCCTTCGCCGGCGACTTGATCATGACCATTTCGTTTGCTCCGCTCGGTTCGGACGACATAGATACCCATTATGAAGACGAACTCGCCAAGATTGCCTCCGAGTCGAACTTCGATTTGTCCGTGGTGGATGCTCACAACTCCATCGACTCTGACCTGCAATCACCGACGATCGACGACCAGGGGTGGAGGCGCCTGTTCGAAGACACCAGAAGGTCAGAAGCGAGCGGACCAAAAATCGCATATTCACGCTCGAGCGAAATTGGCTTCACTGGCGAGGGCGACCTGACGGAGAACGGCCTTGGGCTCTTCATGGTTGAAAAGGAAGGAGCCAGGTCGGTTCTAATTCTGGCCGACGCTAACAACTCTGTCCCCGGCCTCCGGGCTCAGGTGGCCACCGCCCTCAGGTCGGCCGGCTACGACCTTATCGAGTTCTGCACCTCGGATAGTCACAACCTCGCCGCGAGGGGACTCACGGCTGAAAGAGGATACGAGGCCTTGGGCGAAGCCACCCCATTGGCGTCGATAGCCGAAGCGACAACGAAGATGGCAAACCTAGCGGCATCACGGCTCGCTCCAGCTGAATACGGATCTGCCACCATGAAGAGCAGAGTCAGGGTCTTCGGTTCCAAGGCACTCAGCGAGTTCGCCTCTCTGACCCAGGCAAGTTCTGAGTTCGCCAAGACCTACTTCCAATTCGCAATCGTCGCTGAAGTTGCTCTCCTGTTGGTATCCGTCTTCTTCTAGGAAACGGATTTAGACGCTCGACCTCCGGCTGATAACCATGAGCCGCCCGAAGGGGATTTTCATCGTCATCGAAGGGATAGATGCAACTGGGAAGAGGACCCAGACCTCCATCCTGCGGGCTTGGCTCAGCTCAAAGGGTCTGACGACATACACACTCTCGTTTCCGGCATACGAAACCGCCATTGGGAAGGAGATCAGGAAGTTCCTAGACGGAAGCGTCGACTATCCTCAGCAGGTGAGGGCCATGCTCTATGCCGCCAATAGGTGGGAGAAGAGGGCGGAGCTCGAAGCCGTCCTCTCTAAGACCGACGCCGCTATAGTAGACAGGTACAGCGGGTCCAACCTCGCCTATGGGATCAGCAACGGACTTGAGCTCGAATGGCTTCTGCATTTGGAGGAAGGGTTACCTGAGCCCGACATCACCCTCCTACTTGACGCCTCACCCACGAAGCTCGTCCCGAGGAGGGGGAACCGGAAGGACTCATACGAGCGAAACATTGGACTACAGGAAAAGGCGCGAGACGCGTATCTTAAGCTGGCGAAGCAGTTCGGGTGGACAATAGTCAACGCAGACAGGGACATCGAAGAAACCAGCCGGGAGGTAATCTCCGCAGTCTCCCAGTCGCTGGGAGCGAGGCTCTCGCCCAAGAAGTAGCGGCATCCGCTGCCGCGCGAAAAACCGTTTAAGACATACCAGTTGCGCTTTGGGCAGTTGTGACGTTAACCCCCGTTGCCGAAATTAGGGACCCGGTCCACGGCTACATCAAGATAACCGAAGCAGAGAGGGATGTAATCGACACACCCTTCGTGCAGAGACTCAGGAGAATCCACCAGCTAGCAGGTGCCTATCTGGTCTACCCGGGGGCTGTTCACACCCGCTTCGACCACGTGACCGGGGCCATGCACGTCGCGGGGGAGATAGCGAACGCGCTCTCCCTGTGGATCGACCTCACTCCCGATGCCATCCAAGAAATCAGGCTGGCCGCCCTTCTCCACGACGTCGGCCACGGTCCGTTTTCTCACACCTTCGAGGAAGTCCTAGCAGACAAGACGACGACAACCCACGAGGACATTTCACAACGAATTATCACAGAGACATCGATCCGGGATGTGCTGAACAGTCACGGTTTCTCTCCGAAAAAGATGTCCGCCTTCGCCGTCGGAAAGCAGTCGGCCAAGCCGCCATTCATGAACGAGGTCATAGCGGGGGGACTCAGCGCCGACATAATGGACTACCTCTTGCGAGACTCGTACTTCACCGGGGTGGAATATGGCAAAGTAGACGTGCAGCGCGTGATAGACTCCCTCAGGGTCGCCGACAAGCACCTCGCACTAGACAACGCGGCGCTCTACGCCTTCGAGGCCCTGCTTCTTGCGAGGTACGAGATGTTCAAAGCCGTCTACTTTCACAGGACCGTCAGGGCAGCCGAGCTGATGCTTGTTAACTCAATGAAGCTAGCAGAGGAGGCGCTGCACCTGACGGACCTCTCTAACATCGACGACTACCTTGAGATGACCGACGAAAGGATTCTTCACGATCTGGTCTCACTCAATCCAGCCAGCCCAGAGCAGAAGGAGGCCAAACGGCTCGCGATTGATTTCAGAGACAGACATCTGGTGAAATGTGTCTTCGAGCAGCTCGTCCAGAGGAGAGATAGAGTTGTTGAGCAGTTATTCGAGCGAAGTCGCATGAGGGATCAGGTGATTATTGACATAGCCGAGAAGGCGAAGGTCGACAAGAAGCATATTTTCCTCGACGTCCCCACAACTCCTTCGGTGCCGTATACTTCGACAAGGCAGGCGCTCGCGTCAATCAAGGTCATCTACGGAGAAGGAAAGAACACCGCGTACAGGAACGTTCTCCTCAGCGATCTTCCTCTGGTCGGTTCGATTGCAGGCTTCATGGATATCTTGCGGATCTACACGACGGCAGAATACAGAATGGCCGTCGAAAGGGCGACCGCCCACCTCTTCTCCGACAGCGGTTACATGACAAAGATATCGGTCTGACCGACGTCGGCAGCCGAAAAAACTGGTCGTAAAATACTACTCGCACCTCCAGATTCATGGCCCTAGACGAGAGGTTTGCCTACGAGGCTTTTCGCCCAGGGCAGAAGGAACTGGCTCAACGGGTCCGCGAGGCGTGCCTGGCCGGTGAAACGCTAATCGCCGAGGCCATGAACGGATTCGGGAAAACTGCGGCCGTCTTGGCGGGCGCGCTTTCTGTTGCCGAGGAGGTGGATTGCAAAGTGGTCTACACCTGCAGGACCAAACGGCAGATAGCCAGGGTCGTGGAGGAGGTGTCCAGGCTCCAGAGGAAGCACCCCTTCAGGGCTGCTTCGATGCTCTCAAAGTTCGACTACTGCCTCCTGAGGCGTCAGAGGGCGGTCCCGCAGGAGTCGTTCGGGTGGTACTGCACCTTCAACGTGAGCAACAACCTCTGCTCTTATTTCCTCAACGTTCCCCTAACAGAGCAGTTCGATCGCCTCGTTACGGACGTGCTCATCAAGACTCCCCACCATGGTGAGCTAATCAGGAGATCAGAAGCTGCTTACGTGTGTCCCTATGAGGTGGCCAAGCTTGCTATGGTGCAGGCGGCCATGGCGATTGTCCCCTACCAATACGCCTTCGACCCGAGAGCGGCACCCGTACTTTTCGACCGTAACTCGGTAGAAAAGAGGAACACCATACTCGTTGTCGACGAGGCCCACAACCTGAGAGACTTCTTCAGGGGGCTTAACTCGGCAACCCTCACCCTAGATCAGGTGAAAGGGGCAGTCCGGGAAGCCGAGGCAATGCTGATGGATGGGGCCGCTTCGTCCCTTGCCGCTCTTCTTCGCACCTTGGAGGAGTTGATGACGGAGCACAAGGGATGGCTGCTCGACAGAGCGGCGGTCATTGACAGGTTCCGCGACGACCACGGCACCGTCTGGCTCCAGAACCTCGCATTCGAGCTCAGCGCCAGCTCCGGCGCCGCCTGGGGGTCCGTAGTGTACGAACGGAAACTTCCGTCCCTGATACTGAGGGTAGGCGAGTTCCTGGTAAGATTGTCGTCTTCAAGCCGGTCCGTCCTCGTAAGGTGGGAGAATACACTCGGCCTTGTGGACCCAGATCCTGTCAGAGGAGTGGCGGAATACCTCAGCCAGTTCAGGAGTTCCGTGCTACTTTCCGCAACCGTCAATCCTTCGGCCGTCTTCGCTAGGTCGTTGGGCTTGGCACCGGAGACGGTCAGAACCTACGAAGCATCAGCCGAGCCGCTCGTCGTGGTCAAGACGGCGGTGGACACAGGGACTTCCACTCGATACAAAAAGAGGACCCCGAAGATGTACTCCAAAATCGCAGAAAGAATCACGGCGGTAATCAACTCGACCAGATCCGGCGTCGGAGTCTTTGCCCCCTCATACGCCGTTTTGGAGGCACTTTACGATATGGTCTCGAAGCAAGTGAATGACAGACACATGGTATCAGAGGAACCTGGTCTTTCGAGCGACCAAGCCGAGTCAATCTTCGAATCGTTCAGATCAACAGACGATTCGATTCTATTCGCCGTCCAAGGGGGTCGCTTCTCTGAAGGCGAGGACTTCGACGGAGGAGCGATGGGATCGGTCGCAGTGGTGGGGCTCGCACTCCCGCCTCCGTCCCCTATGATGTACGCCGAGTACGCATGCCTCAAGAGAGCAGGTGAGCAGGACTCGTACTTGATGCTCTCTCGCCTCCCCGCACTCCGCCGCGCATTCCAAGCGGCAGGGAGGCATGTCAGGCGGCCTGGGAAGAGAGGGACCGTGTTCTTCCTCGACGAAAGATTCGGGTCACAGGCGGCCAGAGATCTGATGCCTTCATGGCTCAAGAACAACCTCACCGTTGGAGACATGACTCCCAGCCTTATCGAAGAGTTCAGCCGCGAATTCTGGTCGTCCCATAGCTGACCACCTCGCCCTTCCGGAAGGCGATCTTTGCGGCGGCAACCTGGTCCCTCTGGATCCCTTTCATTTTCGAGCTTCCGGCAGAGGTCCCCGACTCGTCCACCACTTCGATTGTCGCGGCTGGAACTTCTTTCCGAAGCCCGTCCACAAGTTTGGAGGCCAAGGGTTTGTTACCGTTCCCTACCCTTACGAGCAAACGATTGTACGGGACTCCTCTTGCGAAAGCACCAACCCTAGAACATACGGCCGCCGCCGAGTCGAAGGTGTTAAAGGCAAGTTTCGTCTGCCCGTAGAATACTGCAAGGCCGGTCCTCTTCCCAGGGTCAACTCCGACAAGGATCACGTCCCCGTCCCCCGATAGCCGGGACACGACTTGTCCCTTGAAGATCCCTGGACTCTCGTCGAGCTCTTCGAGTACCATAGCCTTGGAACCGAACTGCCCAGCTTCGTCGGCTGTGGTGAGGATAAGATCGCAATCCCCGAAGTCGGAATCGGGGAGGGCGCTCGAGAAAGGAAGGCCCGCCCTCCTTAGCCTCGAGACTAAGGTGTAGTAGGCCCTAGCCTTCGCCGTGACCACGCAGATTCGGTTCACTTGAGACGCCGAAGGCAAACGCCTCGGCTTACCTAATGAGTTTTGGCCATACCGTTCTTGCTAGGGAACCAAGAATCCAAGTCGTCCGCTTTGTGTTGCTTGTCAAGTTTCATGTGCTCACAACGCTATGCGCCCTGGCGACCATACAACTATCGTTTCATCTTTGTTAGAATCCGCATGGAAAGGCTACAATCTGGTTTGGCAGTTGCTTAACCTTATCTGCCAGTCATTCAATACCCTGGTTAACATGACTCTGGATGAGAAAATCCGGCTCGGGATGGTCGC
>Ga0187784_10002029_pt1 | contig 16201 bp, 13 predicted proteins | sample 1015_SJ02_MP15_2_FD_132964 | JGI IMG/M metagenome (GOLD analysis project Ga0187784, IMG submission 132964) | Tropical peat soil microbial communities from peatlands in Department of Meta, Colombia - 1015_SJ02_MP15_20_MG | ecosystem: Environmental > Terrestrial > Soil > Wetlands > Peat | place...
CTCCGACATCCTTGAGGATGAGCGAATAAGCAAGCGCGCTGTATTTCCATGACACCCGGCCAAAGCGCGCGGCAATGGTGATCAAAATCTGCGGAGTTTCATCCGCGCCCATGGCGTATTGAGCGCCGGTCAACAGTGCCTGCAAGGCATTCGCGGGAACGTCGATCAGCGTCAGCGCGTGTTCGCCGGCATCGTAATGATAGAAGCCCGGAGCGAGCCCCTCGCAGTTTTTGACGGCCAAATACAATTCGAGCTCATAGCTCGCCCCCGCCGAGGGATACGGCCGCATGGTATACGCGATCGCCGGAATGCCCTCGCCGGGATCGGCGGCTGCTGTCGCCTGCGACAAGACGCGCGCGCTGCCCTCGAGAAATTGCGCAAGCTTGGCGAGTGTGATCGGGCGCCGGTCATCAAAGCTGCGCGTTGAATGACGCTGGCGCAGAAGAGTCGTGACTTGCGAGATTTCCTGTGAGGGAGCGGCCGCGAACCTGCGCAAATCAATTTTCTGTCCCGGCCAGCGCGTCCGGATCGCCGGCAACGGAGCGATCGTGCCGGCGTGAGGATAAGTCCCGCCGAGCGGGTTGGCGTGCCGGCCCTCAGTGCTGCGGGCGTGAAAAAGAAGGTCATGAAAGTCCCAGACGATGAGGTCATCATCACCTTCGGCCGAGCGCAGATTGCTTTCCGTTGCAGGAGCGACCTTGAAGAGAATGTGGCAATCGACCAGCAGGGCGAGAAACTCGATCCCCGGAAAACTGCTTTGCCGCCGCAGGTCTTTGATTTTTTGCGGCGTGGACAGTTTGGCTAACGACGCCGCGACGCCGGGATCGGAAATCTTGAACAACGCGCCGGCGCGCGGCGATTCCAGCACCAAGTCGTTGCCGCGGCGTCGCATATAGGCGAAGCGCGAGAGTACGAGCGTGTCATTATTGCCGAGCGGCGCTGTGCCCGGCGAATAATCGGCGACCTGCGGTTCGACAACCACGAGGTCCTTATTGTCGGCGCGACGTAGTCCGTATTCGATGAGCCCGCGCCGGGCCAATCGCCGGACCAAGACATCAATCTCTCGATCGGTCTCTCGGCGGCCCGTGGCAAAGGATTTAAGCGGCAGTCCGGTGCGCAGGTCTGAAGCGCGGCGAACCGTGCTCGGGCTGAACGTTCCCAGCCCGACTGCGTAGCCGTGAAAGCGGGCAAAGATTTCTCCGCCGGCCCGCGTCTCAAGCGTGACATGACCGCCAAGCCGAGCGCAAAGAATTGCCGGCCTTGCCCGCCGCGCTTGCCTTTTCTTGGGAGCGCGCAAGCCTCATCCCCTCAGCTATGGGGATGAATCGGATTGAGTTCGCTTTCCTTTATCGGATGGTCGCGCCATCCGAGCTTGACCGGAACGTCGTAGAGCCGCCCGGGCGCAAAGCGGCGATAGAAATGCCGCAAGCCCGGAACGATCACTCGCACCACCGGGACATCGATATCCGGCCGCGTCTGATCGAGGACGAGAAAATCGAGACCTGCTTGCGCAATCAGACGAACGCATTCCGCCGCTTGCTCGCCAGCGCCAAGCTGGCCGAACTTGAGGCCCAATCCCGTGTCGACCGGCGGGTTGTTGCTTGGGGTCAAATACGGGTGCTGCTCGATGCGCAACGGAGTATTGCCGTCAAGGCTCGATTTTTCCCCACTGCCGCCGCCCATCAGACCGATGGCCAGGAATTGGTTGAGTTCGGTCAGCGACCGCAGCATGGCAATGCGCGGGTCGAAATGCGCGCCGGAACCAAACTCGATATTTTCCTTGCCGTTTTGCATCCAGTGGCTGATCGCCACGTAAGTCGGAATTCCGAGATCGCTGGTAACGTCGAGCACCCAAACCCGGCGGCCGTTATCGGCCAGCTGCTGTCGTAGATCGCGAATGTAGGAATCGTCGAACTGGCCGAGATCCAGCTGCGGCCGCTGCGCGCGATTGTACCACCAGATCGCGTATGAATCGCGTTCGATCAGTTCGAGGAAACCCTGAACGATGGCTTCCTCGAGCGTGTTGCCGGCGGCGCAGCCGTTGGAATCCGCCAAGAAGGCTTCGGGCCCGCGGTAGAAAAAGTACAAAAGCGTCGTCGGAATGTATTTGAAGCGCTTGTCGCGCAGCGACCAAACCGGCGACCACTCGATCTTCGCCGCCCGATCGAACGGCGCCGGCACGGCTTGCGAATGTTCTTGATCGGGCGGCGGATCTTGTCGCCGATACTGCGCGTCTGAGTACAACAATATGTCGTTGGGCGGGATGGCTTCGCCCGCCGGAAAATCGTTGAACCGCTTGGTGACCCGGATTTCGTCGCCCTGAAAAATCCCGGAATAACGCTCGATCGCCTCCATGAGGCCGCTTGCTTCGCCCTGCTCGGCGGTAGAGCCCTTGCCGAAGCTGCCACCGCCCAATCCGGCGCGAAGTTCATGGACGCTGCGCGCCGGCGGTGAAAAATTGTGGCTCGCATAATAGTTCGTGTTCAACGGCAGGTCGGCTTCGATCGGTTCGAGGCGCGAGACAACGCCGGTAAGCGGGCTCACATGCTTGCGGAAACGCGCGACGGTGGCGCGCGACGAGACGCTCCGGTAGCCGCCAGAGGTCATGACGAGCTTGCCGCCCGAGCTAAGCTCGACCGGTACCGGCGCACGGCGCGGGTCGCGGAGCTTCTTTTGTCCGCATGCCGGACATTGTGGCCGCTTTGCCATGTAATGCTTTGCGACGGTGGCACCCAACAGGTCGAGGCTGATGATGTGGTCGCACAATTCCGTGCGAAACTCGGTGGCGAGCGCTTTGGCGATTTCGACGGCGGCAAGCTCGATGCCGCTGCGCCCGACCGTCTGCCGGGCGAGCGGCGACGCCGCCAGGCGGCGGGCCTGTCCGCGGTCGAGTGCCGCTCTGATCTCCCGGTTCCTCTTCATCCGCTCGGCAAGACACATCCAGCAGGCGCTTTCGCCCGGCTTGAAGACCGGGCCCACCAAGGGGAAAATGCCCGACGGCTGAACCAGCAACCATGGGGTACGGTCGGCCAAATGCTCCCGGTTTAATTCCTCCAAGCGCGCGTCGAGATAATCGCCCACCAGCGTCACCGTCAGGTTGGGGGAGCGCTTCACCACGCGAACGCCGAGCTTGGTGAGCGCGGTAGCAAGATCGGCCGCGCCTTGCACCTCGAGTGACGAAACCTGCACCCGCCATTTTGCAAGGTCGCGCTGTGCGGTCTCTGGCCGCAGGCCAAGGCTCGCCCAGTAAGCCGCGATAGGCCCCGTAGAAGAGGGCGATGCCGGGACAACGTAACGGCGATCGACCAACCGCTTCAACGCTTCGCGGATTTTTTCCGATGGAAAGTCCCGTTCCAGCTCACGAATGAGATCGTCAAAGCTTCGTCCGCCCTTTGCGATTGCGGATGCGAGTGCGCAATAAAGCTGGCCGTGAAGAAAGAACTTCCTGTCCTCCGAATAGAGGCACACGACATCAGGCGGCAGCAGATAGACGGAGAAATTCGGCGCGAATTGCGGAACGTCTTTGCTGTTGCGCTGTGTTTTACGGTTGCCGCGGGCGCCTGTCATGAGATTGGTACGCGCACTTCGGCGCTTTTTCCGAGCGCCAGCGCAAGGCTGTTTAGACCAGAGCGATGTCGTCTAGCCCGCGCCCGCGCATTTTTCAATGGAGCCTTCCCGAGAAGATGCCGATCCGACTGGGTGCGGTGCCAATTCACGCATCTGCGCGCCAAATGTCGGACTAAACACGATTTTGGCCGGGTCGATCCTGATCAACCCGGCCATTGACCCTTATGAGGTGGGCACTCGGGAAGCGTGCGCCGCTAGCAAACGCGGCAGCCACCCCACGACAAGCAACAGCCGCAACCGCAGCCGCCCCAGCAACCACAGCCGCGCCACCCGCAACCGCAACCGCCGCGCCAGCCGCAGCCGCAGCCGCGCCAACCGCAACCGCCGCAGCGTCCGCAACCTCTCCAATAGGCGAGCTTTGTGCCCGATTGCTCTGCCGCGGCGTTTTCCTTGTCGAATATGTAGAACGTCGCCAGGCTGACGTCGGAGAGTTCTTCTTCACCGAGCGTGATTTCGTGACTCGGCGTGACCTTCTGCAGTGGCACGTCCACCGCAGGACTGCCGGTCGAGGCAGATGCGATACCTACTCCACCGGCGAGTGAAAACAGCCCGGCGGCTCCCATAACCGGCACGGCTTTCGTCCGCCGCTTACGCTTCGAAGTTTGCTTCGTGCGCGACATGGTAGAGACCTCCCATATCTTCGAGCGAATGTACGACCTATCGCCACCGACCAATCGTAACCCTGCCCTTGGCCGCGGGCAAGGGTTGATGCGTAAACAAGCCCGCTTAGAGAAAAATGTTCCTGAATCGACTGTTGCGGCAAAATAAACATTTATTCATCGGGGTGACAGTCAGGCTTGTGCAGGCGACCAATCCCGTTAAATAGACTTTACGAGAAATGCCCGATGCTTAAGGCAAAACATAGGACGGACGCGCAGGCGGGGAGCGACACATGTCGATACGCGTAGCCATCAACGGCTTTGGCCGCATCGGCCGCAACATTCTACGCGCGGCCGTTGAGACCGGACGCACGGATTTCGAGGTTCTGGCGATCAACGATCTCGCGCCGGTGGAAACGAACGCGCATCTGTTGCGCTACGATTCGGTCCACGGCCGCTTTCCCGGCGACGTGACGGTCAAGGGCGACACTATTAATTGCGGCAACGGCGCCATCAAGGTCACCGCAGTCAAGGACCCCGCGCAATTGCCGTGGAAAGAACTGGGCGTCGATATCGCGCTCGAGTGCACCGGCATTTTCACCGCGAAGGAGAAAGCAGCCGCGCATCTTGCCGCCGGTGCCAAGCGCGTTTTGATTTCGGCGCCGGCCGAAGGCGCCGACATCACCGTCGTTTACGGCGTCAATCACGACAAGCTTAACAAGGCGCACACCGTCGTCTCCAACGGCTCGTGCACGACCAATTGCCTCGCGCCCGTGGTCAAGGTTTTGCACGACGCCGTCGGCATCGACAAAGGTTTCATGACCACGGTGCATTCCTATACCAATGACCAGCCGACGCTCGATCAGGTGCACAAGGACCTCTACCGGGCGCGCGCCGCGGCGATCAACATGATCCCGACCTCGACCGGCGCGGCCAAGGCGGTCGGCTTGGTGCTGCCGGAGCTTGCGGGCCGGCTCGACGGCGTCGCCATCCGCGTGCCGACGCCGAACGTCTCGGTGATCGATTTTAAGTTCGTGGCCAAGCGGGCGACCTCGAAGGAGGAGATCAACGCCGCAGTCAAACGCGCCGCCGAGCAGCAGCTCAAAGGCATTCTCGGCTACACCGAGGCGCCCAACGTCTCGACCGACTTCAACCACGATCCGCATTCCTCGGTCTTCCACATGGACCAGACCAAGGTCATCGACGGCACGCTGGTGCGGGTGATGTCGTGGTACGACAATGAATGGGGCTTCTCCAACCGCATGGTCGACACCGCCGTAGCAATGGGTAAGCTAAGCTGAGCTAAGCTAACCTGTCCGCCATGCCGTTCCGCAGCCTCGACGACGCCGACGTAAAGGGCAAGCGCGTGCTTGTGCGCGTCGACCTCAACGTGCCGATGCTCGGCGGCAAAGTGACCGACGTAACCCGCATCGAGGAAATCGCCCCGACCATTATCGAAATCGCCGCCAAGGGCGGCAAGGTCATCCTGCTCTCGCATCTGGGACGGCCGAAGGGTCGCGATGAGGCATTTTCGCTTCGCCCGGTCGCCGCCGAGGTCGCCCGTATCGTCAAGCGCAAGGTGGCGTTCGCCGAAGACTGCGTCGGCGCCGCGGCCGAGAGCGCGGTTGCCGCCATGATGGACGGCGACATTCTCTGCCTGGAAAATACCCGCTTTCACCCGGAGGAAGAAAAGAACGACCAAAATTTCGCCAAGCGGCTTGCCGCGCTCGGCGATATTTTTGTCGACGACGCCTTCTCGGTGGCGCACCGACGCCACGCCGCCAACACTTCGATCGTGACGGTATCGGGGCTCCCGGCTTATCCCGGCCGCGCCATGAAGGCCGAACTCGACGCGCTGTGGAAAGCGTTCGAGACGCCGCAACATCCGGTCGCCGCCATTGTCGGCGGCGCCAAAATTTCCACCAAGCTCGACCTCCTCGGCCACCTCCTGGAAAAAGTCGAAACGCTGATCATCGGCGGCGGCATGGCGAACACCTTCCTTGCCGCCTTGGGTAAGCCGATTGGAAAATCGCTCTGCGAGACCAATCTTATTCCCGCAGCGCGTGACGTGCTCGCCAAGGCGAAAACGGCCTCGCGCGAGATCGTGCTGCCGGTCGACGTTGTGGTGGCGCATAAGCTTGCCGAGCACGCTCCTTCGCGCGTGGTCACGGTCGACGACGTTGCCGCAGACGACATGATCTTCGACATCGGACCGCGCAGCATCGAGCTGGTGGTCTCGGCGCTCGCCCGCGCCAAGACGCTGGTCTGGAACGGGCCGTTCGGCGCCTTCGAATATGAGCCCTTCGACAACGGCACCATCGAGGTGGCCGAAGCGGTTGCGGAACTCACCGGCGCCGGCAGGCTTGTCAGCTTTGCCGGTGGTGGCGACACCGTGGCGGCGCTCAACATCGCGGGCGTGACCAGCCGGCTTACGCATGTGTCGACCGCCGGCGGCGCGTTCCTGGAATCGCTCGAAGGAAAGACTTTGCCGGGCGTCGAAGTGCTGAAAATTGCCCCTACTCCCGTGCCGGCCGCCCGCGAGGCATAATCGCGCCAGGCCGTGCGCGTTTCGAATATCGAGGAGAGCGCCATGAACCTCGCCGAATTGAACAAGGTCGCGGAAGCAATGGTCGCCCCGGGCCGCGGCATCCTCGCCGCCGATGAATCGACCTCAACCATCAAGAAACGTTTTGACGCCATTGGTGTTGAATCCACCCCGATCACCCGCCGCGACTATCGGGAAATGCTGTTCCGCTCCGGCGAGGCGATGTCGAAGCACATTTCCGGCGTCATTCTTTATGACGAGACCATCCGCCAGAACGCCAAGGACGGCACGCCGCTCATTAAGCTCATTGAAAAGGCCGGCGCCATTCCCGGCATCAAGGTCGACAAAGGCACCAAGCCGCTGCCCTTTGCTCCCAACGAAGTCATCACCGAAGGCCTTGACGGACTGCGCGAGCGGCTCATCGAATATCGCGGGCTCGGCGCCAGGTTTGCCAAATGGCGCGCGGTGATCGATATCGGCCCCGGCATTCCGAGCTTGGGGGCGCTTCATGCCAATGCGCATGCGCTCGCGCGCTATGCGGCGCTCTGCCAGGAGCAAGACATTGTGCCGATTGTCGAACCCGAGGTGCTCATGGACGGCGATCACGACGCTGACCGCTGTGCCATGGTCAGCCAGTGGCTCCTGAACACCGTGTTCGAGCAATTATTCTATCAGCGGGTGCCGCTCGAAGGCATGGTGCTCAAGCCCAACATGGTCGTGCCGGGCAAGAAATCGCAAAAACGCGCCTCGGCCGAAGAAGTGGCGCATAAAACGGTGCGTATCCTCAAATCTTGCGTGCCGGCGGCGGTTCCCGGCATTGCCTTTTTGTCGGGCGGACAATCCGACGAGGAAGCAACCGCGCATCTCGACGCCATCAACAAACTCGGGCCGCTGCCTTGGCACGTGACCTTTTCCTACGGCCGCGCGCTGCAAGCGGCGCCGCAGAAAGCGTGGTCCGGCAAGCCCGAGAACGTTGCCGCGGCGCAACGTGCTTTCGGTCATCGCGCCCGCATGAACGGGCTCGCGGCGCTCGGCCGCTGGGAGGCCGACCTGGAGCAGAAAGCGGCGTGATTTTTTGTCCTCCCCCGCAAAGCGGGGGAGGATTGACGCCAAGACTTTATCTGTTCACAGCGTGGATCGTGTGCGCCGGGTACAATTACACATTCCCTCCCCCCTTGTGGGGGAGGGATAGGGAGGGGGGTATCTCGCGCGCCGCCGCTTGGCTAGCGCAACCAACCCCCTTCCCTAACCCCTCCCCACAAGCTTGCACCCGGGCGCGAGACAAGCGCGGCCCGGTTGGGGGAGGGGAACAGCGATGAGCCAAGGTCCCCGCCTCTATCTCTTCACGCCGCCGCTCGGCGACGCCACGGCGTTCGCGAGCGCGTTGAAAACCCTCACGGACACGCGCGACATCGCCGCGCTCCTTCTTCGCCTTGATGATGCCGACGAGCGCACACTGATCAACCGCGCCAAGGCGGTTGCCGCCATTGTGCAGCCTCGCGGCATTGCGCTTCTTCTCGACGGCCGGGCTGAATTGGCCGCGCGCGCCGGCGCCGACGGCGCGCATTTGTCCGGAATAGCCGCGCTGACTGCGGCAATTGGCGCGCTCAAACCGGAGCGTATTGCCGGCGCCGGCGGGCTGAAGAGCCGCCATGATGCCATGCTCGCCGGTGAAGCTAACGCCGATTACGTCATGTTCGGCGAACCCGATCGCCACGGCCGCCGGCCGCCGTTTGCGGCCGTGATCGAGCGAGTGAACTGGTGGGCGGAAGTGTTCGAAGTGCCGTGCGTCGGCTATGCGCAAAACCTCGACGAAGTTGCCGCGCTCAAGCAAGCGGGCAGCGATTTCATCGCGCTGGGCGATTGGATATGGACAAGGAAAGAGACGCCGGCTGCGCTGATCGCGGCGGCAAGCAAATGCCTCGGCCAGGTGGTTGCGAGCAAATGAGACGGCGGTTGGCCAATGTATTCCCCTCCCCCTTGTGGGGAGGGGTCAGGGGTGGGGGTGTGGTTCGCGCGGCTTGCGATGGACCCCCCTCCCTATCCCTCCCCCACAAGGGGGGAGGGAACAGATTGAGTTGCTTTCATCTCGCCACCTTCGTGCTCGCGGCTTTGCTCCTCGCGCTCCCTGCCGCAGCCCGCGCCGGCGCTGTCGAGCCCGATGTCATGTACGGCGCTTACCAGCGCGGATATTTTTTGACCGCATTTGCGCTTGCCACCCAGCGCGCCACGGAAAAAAACGATCCCAAGGCGATGACGCTCCTTGGCGAACTTTATGCCGACGGCATGGCCGTGCCGCAGGACGATAAAAAGGCCGCCGAATGGTACAAGCTCGCCGCCGATCGCGGCGACCGCGACGCGATGTTCGCGCTGGCGATGTTTCGCCTGACCGGCCGCGCCGGCCCGCGCAACCGCGATGAAAGCGCCAAGTGGCTGGCCGCCGCCGCCAAGCTCGGCCATCCGCTCGCGGCTTATGATCTGGCGCTTCTCTATATCGAGGGACAATTGTTTCCGCAGGATTTCAATCGCGCCGCCGAATTGCTGCGCGTCGCCGCGAATGCCGGCAGTGCCGCGGCCCAATATGCGCTCGGCACTTTTTATAAGGAGGGCCGCGGCGTGAAAAAGGACATGACCGAGGCGGTGCGGTTGTTCGCGCTCGCCAGCCTCGCCGACAACACGGACGCCCAGATCGAATACGCCATTGCGCTGTTCAACGGGACCGGCATCGCCAAGAACGAAGCGGCGGCGGCCGCTTTGTTCCACGAAGCGGCGCTGCACGGCAGCGCGGTGGCGCAGGATCGGCTGGCGCGCATCCTCGCCGATGGCCGCGGCTTGCCGAAAAATCCGGTCGAGGCGGTCAAGTGGCGGCTCATTTCCAAGGCGCGCGGCGAGACCGACCTCATGCTCGACGATTACGTCCAAAGCCTCGACGCCAAGACGCGCGAAGCCGGCGAGAAAGCCGCGAAACCCTGGCTCGACGCGCTGAAGAAGCCGCCGGGGTGAGGACGCGTTTCTCCTCCCTCTCCCCGCTTGCGGGAGAGGGTTGGGGTGAGGGCAATTTTCTATTCCCTCCCCCCTTGTGGGGGAGGGTTAGGTTAGGGGGTGCTTTATCTGATGGGTAATCCGAAGGCGTAACCCGCCGATTTCTCGCGGAGCGGCGGATTGCGCTTCGCCAAATCCGCCCTAGGTGCTTTTGCCCGGACGGAAGGTGGCATAACTGAACGATCCAAAGCGACAAGACAGTTCTTAAAAGCGCATTTTGAGATACAGCGCGACGCGCAAGTGTATTGAAAATCCCCTGCTCTCGCCGCCACACCTTCAGCTTTTTGCGCTTCGGGACCGCAACATCGCTATGATCTTCCGCTAGAGAGAAAGACGCTCCCAGCAGCAGCTATGAACGCGAACAAAAACATCAGTACAGCGATTGGGCCAGTCAGCTTTCGGCACTCCGCTTCCCTGCTTTGTTGGGAAGCACTTTGTAGGGTGGGCTGAGCGCAAGCGAAGCCCACGCTGATGAAGAAGACGTGGGCACGGCGCTGAGCCTGTCATCGGGCCGGCCACTTCGGGCCGGACCCGTTAGCGCCTTTGCCCACCCTACGCTCCTTCGTGGTTGGCAAAACTCGGGCGCGAAAAACCGCGTCGCGGGAACGGGTTTGCTTTTCCCCTCTCCCCAACCGGATGACGCGCAAGCAATGGAGCGCCCTCTCCTACAACTGGCGCTACACTTTGGTGGCGCAGGCGCAATGCACGCTGCTCGGCTACTGGCACGATTGCAAAAACGCGCGCTGCCGGCGCGCGAAATTCTGCATCAAGCCGCAGCCCTGCTATTGGAACCGCAAGGCCGCGATGTCGCCCGCGCAATGGGCGAAAGCCGAAGCCCGCTGCAAACCCATACGCGCGCTCCTTGCCATCGGCTCGCGCAAAGGCTCGGAGGGTTTGTGGCTGTTTTGAAGGTCGATGTTCGCCAAAGCGGCTCTTGCATTCACCTCTCCTCAATGGGGAGAAGTCGATTTGCAAGCGCAGCGAAGCAAATCGGGAGAGGGGGAGCCAACATCCGAGGTCAGTCCTCCCTCTCCCGCCTCGCACCTTCGGTGCTCGGCTCCCTCTCCCCACCGGGGAGAGGGGAAAATTGAAGCTCTCGCGGGTCAGCGATGGGAGGATTGAAGCGTTGCATTGCCACCTTGCGTTAAAGGACCACGCCAGCTAGGCGAAGCGCATGCCGCATTCCGCGCTGCTCAACGTCATGATCAAGGCCGCCTTTCGCGCCGGCAAAAGCCTCAAGCGCGATCTCGGCGAGATCGAAAATTTGCAGGTCTCGCTCAAGGGACCGCGCAATTTCGTCACCGCCGCCGACCGCCGCGCCGAAGAGATTTTGCGCACCGAGCTTGCCAAGGCGCGGCCGGATTACGGCTTCCTCGGCGAGGAAGGCGGCACGCATCCGGGCGCCGACAAGACCCATCGCTGGATCGTCGATCCGCTCGACGGCACCACCAATTTTTTGCACGGCATCCCGCATTTTGCGGTGTCGATCGCGCTCGAAAGGAACGGCGTCATTGTCGCCGGCCTGACCTACAATCCGGCGAACGACGAATTGTACGTGGCCGAGCGCGGCAAAGGCGCTTTCCTCAACGACCGCCGGCTGCGCGTCGCCTCCCGTCGGCAGCTTGCCGAGGCCGTGGTCGCCTGCGGCCTGCCGCACTACGGCCGCGGCGACCTTGCCCAGGCGCGGGCCGAAATCTTCGCCGCGCAACGGTATTTCGCCGGCTTGCGCCGCTTCGGGGCCGCCACGCTCGACCTCGCCTTCGTCGCCGCCGGCCGCTTCGACGCTTATTGGGAGCGCGATTTGTCGCCGTGGGACCTTGCCGCAGGCATGCTATTGGTGCGCGAAGCCGGCGGCTTTGTCAGCGACCTCGACGGCGGCGACGCCATATTGACCAAGGGTCACGTCGCTGCCGGCAATGAGACCATGCACCGCGAGCTGTTACGGCTGCTCAAAGAGGCCGGCAGCGAAGCGGCGAAAGTCCGCGTACCTTAGTGTCCCGATTCCGAAGTTCGCATCATTGTGCGGCACCCCAGTTTGCGAACTTCGGAATCGAAAGGACACTAGTGGTCCAATTCTAACATTCGCATCCCGCTTCGGCAGGCTATCATGCGAATATTAGAATCGAAGGACCACTAGCAAATATAAGCGCTAGTGGAGCTTTTGGATTTGACATTCGCTCTGCGAGTTCGCGGCACCGTGGGTAGCGAATGTCAAATCCGCTCCGCTAGGAAATTATTGATCTAGTGTGGCTTTCGGTTCAGAAGTCCGCATGAGGCGACGGCCGCAAGAATGATGCGGACTTCTGAACCGCCACACTGGTGACGGCCATCTCGCCGCCGCAAATCCCGTGCCGGATTGCGCTGTCGCGGCATTTTTATTCGCTGGCGCGCTGTGCCATATTGGGCGCGCAATTTCGGGCATTGAGCTAAGAGCCGATGGCGAGCCCTTTGGAACAGGCCAAGCTGGTTTCACCCCGCATCTTTCTTGTGCGGATGCTGGTGTTCCTCATTCTTTGCGCCTTGATCGGCTTTGTGCTGCAGCACCAGATTCTCAACGCCTTCATGGCCAATCCTTGGCTCAACGGCTTGATTGTCGGCGTCCTGCTCATCGGCATTATTTTGTCGTTTCACCGGGTGATCCGGCTTTTTCCTGAAGTATCCTGGGTCAACAGCTTTCGCCGCGCCGATCCGGGGCTAGCGGTGGCGCGCGAGCCGGTGCTGCTGGCGCCCATGGCCGCCATTCTCGGCGGCGAGCGCGTCGGCCGCGTCGCCATTACCGCCCAGACCATGCGCGCCTTCCTCGACTCGCTCGCCATGCGGCTCGACGAAGCGCGCGACATTTCCCGCTATCTTACCGGCCTGCTCGTCTTCTTAGGGCTCCTCGGCACCTTCTGGGGGCTGATTGAGACGGTGGGATCGGTCGGCGGCATCATTAACGGGCTCAAAGTCGGCGGCGATGCCGACGCGGTGTTCGATGCGCTCAAGGAAGGGCTGGCGGCGCCGCTCGGCGGCATGGGAATTTCGTTCTCCTCCTCGCTGTTCGGCCTTGCCGGTTCGCTCATCCTCGGCTTTCTCGATTTGCAGACCAGCCAGGCGCAGAACCGTTTTTATACCAACCTCGAGGACTGGCTGGCGACAACGGTGGACGATCTTCCCGCGGTCGCGACCACGGTGGTTGGAACCGCGCCGGCGCCTGGTCTGAGCGAGGCGCTCGATCGGCTGCGCAACTCGATCAACGAAAGCACGTCCGCCAAGGCCACCACGGCGGCCATGGCCAATCTCGCCGAAGCGATCCAGGGGCTGGTTCAGCACATGCGCGCCGAGCAACAGATGATTCGCGACTGGGCCGACGCGCAGGCCAAGCTCAACAACGACATCCGCCGTTTTATGGAAATCCTGTCGCGCGAAACCGTCGATAGATAGGCGCCGGCCCGATGGCCCTCTCCCGCACCCGCCGCGACAGCGGCATGAATTACTGGCCGGGTTTCGTCGACGCGCTGTCGACGCTGATCCTGTCGATCATTTTTCTCTTGACCGTTTTCATGGTCGCGCAGTTTTTCCTCTCCCAGGAAGTCGCCGGCAAGGACACGGCTTTGTCCCGGCTCAACGCGCAGATCTCGCAGCTTTCCAATTTGTTGTCGCTCGAGCGGACCGGCAAGACCAATCTTGAAGATGAGGTTGCGCGACTGCGCGCCTCGCTCTCGGTAGCCGAAGGCGAACGCGACCGGCTGCGCGGCGCCGCCGGCGCGCCAAGCGCCGACAGCGGCAAAGCGCAAGCCGAGGTCGGCAAGCTCAACTCGCAAATCGATATCGAAAAGCAAGCGACCGCCCGCGCCGTCGCCCAGATCGAAATCCTCAATCAGCAGATCGGCGCGCTGCGGCGTCAGATAGCGGCACTCGAAGAAGCGCTTGGCGCCTCGGAGAGCAAGGAAAAATCCGCCCAATTACGCATTGCCGACCTCGGCCAGCGACTGAACGTGGCGCTGGCGCAGCGCGTCCAGGAGCTGTCGCGTTACCGCTCCGATTTCTTCGGCAAATTGCGCGAGATCCTCGGCAACCGCCCGGATATCCGCGTCGTCGGCGACCGTTTCGTGTTCCAGTCGGAGGTGTTCTTCGATTCAGGCGCCGCGGTGTTGCGGCCGGAGGGACGTGCCGAACTCGATAAGCTCGCCGGCGCGTTGCTCGATCTGGAGAAACAAATCCCGGCGGAAATTAATTGGGTGCTCCGCGTCGACGGCCACACCGATATCCGGCCGTTGACCGCGACCTCGCAGTTCAAATCCAACTGGGAACTCTCCGCCGAGCGCGCCATTTCGGTGGTGCAATATTTGATCGGCAAGGGAGTAGCGCCGCAACACCTGGTCGCCGCCGGTTTTGGCGAATTCCAGCCGATCGATCCGGGCACGACCGAGGAAGCGTTCAGCAAGAACCGCCGCATCGAACTGAAATTGACCGAGAAATGAGGGAGGCGGAAGGCGGGCGTAGCGTCACAGCGAGCGCGCCCGACCTTTCCCTTCGCCGCTATGCCGCCGCCGACGAGGTCGCCGTGATCGAGCTCTGGCGGCGAAGCTGGCAGGCCACCTATCCGAGTATCGACTTTTCAGCGCGGCTCGATTGGTGGCGCGAGCGCTGGCGCGGCGAACTGGTGCCGTCCGCCGAGATTGTGCTCGCCGTCGCCGGCGGCGACGTGATCGGCTTCGTGACCGTCGATCCGCAGACGCGCTACCTCGATCAAATCGTGGTCGCGCCCGAACTGTGGGGATCCGACACCGCCGCGCTGCTGCTTGCCGAAGCCAAGCGGGTCTCGCCCTCGGGCCTCGATCTCGAGGTCAACACCGACAATCACCGCGCTATTCGCTTCTATAAGAAACAAGGTTTTTTCGTCAGCGGCGCCGGCACCAATCGGACCTCCGGCAAACCGGTTCAGCGCATGAGCTGGCGGCCGTAAGCCGAAATCCGCGGCTCCTTCTAGGTTAAACGGCGGTAAATCCATTCCCGGAAACAAAGTTACAAATTTTTTCCGTCGGCGAAATGGTTTGGTGGAACGTTGCAAGTAAAAATACCTACCAAGGAGCGTTGACAAAAGAGCCGCTGTTTCTCGATTGCGAACAGATGTGACGCAGCATGCAGATCGGGGCAATCAGATTTCCATCAGGCGGTCATTCCCGGGCCGGCGGCGACGATCTTCATCTTCAGGTCGCCGACACGTCGGAGCTGGCAGCTCTGCGCGAAATTGTCGACGTTTTGAGCGTCGGTATCGTCGTCCTCGATCAGGACGACAGAGTGAGCTTCATGAATCGCGCCTTTCGCTACTTTTGGCGCGTACCTGACGAAATGGTCAAAAGCGATCTTACCTTCGCCCAGCTCATGCGCCACGGGCGCGCCATGAAAACCTACGCCATCACTCCCGAGCGGCTGGAGCATTTCCTTCTCAAGCAAATGGATTTGATCCGCAGCGGGGAAGATCGTCCGCTGCAAATGCGTCTCGCCAGCGGCGCGATGATCCAGTTCCGTTGCAAGAGGTTACCCAATGGTGGTCATCTGCTGACATACGGCAATGTCAGTGAGCTGGGCAAAGAAGCGGACCTGCTCGAGCGGCTCGCCTGCGTTGACGGACTGACCGGCCTGAATAATCGGCGACATTTTATGGTGCTCGCCGACATGGAATGGTCGCGGTTCAAACGCTACGGACGGCCGCTAGGGGTGCTGATGATGGACATCGACTTTTTCAAATCCGTCAACGACCGCTACGGCCACGATGTCGGCGACGAAGTTATCAAGAACGTCGCCGACATATTGCAAACGCATAAGCGCACGTCCGATATCGTCGGCCGCATGGGCGGAGAAGAGTTTGCGCTGCTGTTGCCAGAGGCCTCGCTCGACAGCGCCGTCGCGGCAGGCGAAAGGTTCAGGCGCCTGGTCGCCGAGTCCACCGTTTGCGCCGGCGGCGATCGCATATCGACAACGATCAGCGTCGGCGTGGGAGCTTCTCATGTTGAGACCAGCGGTGTCGAGCAAATGCTCAAGGAGGCCGATATCGCGCTCTACGAGGCCAAGCGTTCCGGCCGCGATCGTGTCTGCCGCTTCCTGGGAAATATTCCGGCGGCGGCTGCGGTCCCGAATGGTTAGACGCCCTGGAATTGCAGCTTCGCCAAGCGCGCGTAGAGGCCGCCGGCGGCGACCAGGCTTTGGTGCGTTCCTTCCTCGACGACGCGGCCCTCGTCCAGCACCAAGATGCGATCGCACGACAGTACCGTCGCCAAGCGATGGGCGATGACCAGCGTCGTGCGGCGTTGCATTAATTCGCCGAGTGCGGCGGCGATCTGTGTCTCGCTTTCGGCGTCGAGCGATGACGTGGCTTCGTCAAGCAGAAGCAGCGGCGCGTCGC
>Ga0187784_10002030_pt1 | contig 16195 bp, 18 predicted proteins | sample 1015_SJ02_MP15_2_FD_132964 | JGI IMG/M metagenome (GOLD analysis project Ga0187784, IMG submission 132964) | Tropical peat soil microbial communities from peatlands in Department of Meta, Colombia - 1015_SJ02_MP15_20_MG | ecosystem: Environmental > Terrestrial > Soil > Wetlands > Peat | place...
GATAGCTTCTCGGTGCCTGCCTTCGACCAAATCTTCGGACACGCAGCTCGGATGAGGAACAGGACGAGAGGGAGGTATACGCCCAGGGGGGTGATACGTTTCCCCTATGGCGCGGGCATCAGGGCTCCAGAGCTTCATTCTGAATCCCCTGAGGCACACTTCGCGCACACACCAGGCCTTAAGGTAGTCATTCCTTCCAATGCCTACGACGCGAAGGGACTGCTCTCCTCGGCTCTCCTTGAGTCTGACCCGATTGTTTTCATGGAGCCGAAGAAGATCTACGACTCGCCCAAGATGGAGGTCCCTGAGGCGGAGTACATGGTCCCAATAGGCAAAGGGCGAATCGCAAGAGAAGGGACAGACCTCACCATTGTGTCTTACGGGGCCATGATGGTCCCGACTCTCCAGGCGGCCGAAGCCCTGCAGTCAGAGCGGTCGATTTCAACGGAGGTGTTGGATCTTAGGACAATCTCACCCATAGACTTCCCTGCAGTGCTCGGTTCAGTCAGGAAGACTGGTCGGCTGGTCGTGGTCCACGAGGCCCCCAGGAACGTGGGCGTGGGCGCAGAGATAGCAGCCACCGTGGCGGACAGGGCTCTTGATTCGCTCAGGGCGCCGATAAAGAGGGTCACAGGCTTCGACACAGAAGTGCCCCTCGCAAGGCTCGAGGACTACTATGTCCCCAACAAAGAGAGAATCATGAAAGCAGCCGGAGATCTGGTCAACTACTGATAGGAGCCGGAAAACACTAAAAGACCATGCTACCTGCATCGGTTTCATCTAACCAATGACCTACCAGTTCAAACTTCCAGACATTGGGGAGGGCGTGGCCGAGGGAGAGATTCTAAAGTGGATGGCTAATGTTGGCGACCAAATTAAAGAAGACCAGCCTCTGGTCGAAATAATGACAGACAAAGTCAACGTCCAGCTACCCGCTCCCAGGACCGGTAAGGTGCTTCAGATTCTCGCGAAGGAGGGGGAGGTGGCGAAGGTCGGACAGACTATCATGATAATAGACGACGGGAGCGGTGACGCCCAGCCTCCTGCAGCAACCGACATCGCCCCCCAAACTGCCGCTCCTCCTCAGCCGCAGCAGTCTGCTCCTTCGCAGTCGGTCCTCGCCACCCCTGCCACGCGCAGGCTCGCGAGAGAGCTGGGAGTGGACATCTCTCTCGTGAAGGGGTCAGGGGCCCAGGGGAGAATCACGGATGATGACGTCAAGCGTTTCTCGTCTGGTCCTTCCACGGGTCCGTCGACGGTAGCAATCCAGGGTCCGCGTCCGGCCGCCCATGGTCCGGGTCCAAGAGAGGAATTGGTCCCCCTCAGGGGAGTCAGGAAGACGATCTCCGAGAGGATGCTGAAGTCGCTCCAGACGACCGCCCAAGTCACTCACGTGGACGAGGCGGACATGACAGAACTCGTCCTTTTGCGGGAAGCGTTCAAAGGAAGCGCCGAGAAAAGAGGGGTCCACCTCACCTTCATCCCGTTCATCATCAAGGCCCTTGTCCCAGCTTTGAAGGAGTTCCCCTACGTCAATTCATCGCTCGACGAGCAGGCCGGGAACATAGTCCTGAAGAAGTACTACAACATCGGCATTGCCACCGACACAGAACAGGGACTCGTCGTCCCCGTGGTGAGGGACGTAGACAGGAAGGACATATTCGACCTGGCCGGGGAGATAGAGATTCTCGCCGACAAGGCTCGGAAGGGCCAGCTGACCCTCGACGAAGTCAGAGGCGGGACATTCACGATCACGAACGTGGGAGCCATTGGTGGTCTCTTCGCCACCCCCATAGTGAACGTTCCCGAGGTCGCTATCCTCGGCCTTCACAAGATAGCCAAGAGGCCTGTCGTCCGTGACGGCAAGGTCGAGGTCAGGGACACGACCTACTTCTCTCTCAGCTTCGACCATCGCGTCGTCGACGGCGCTTATGCCGCCAGGTTCACGTCTCGCGTGATAGAAACGGTCCAGGACACCAAGAAACTGCTTTCTGAAGTACTATAGCACCTTTTGCTCAGCAATGTTTAAGCCGCTAAGCAGGCGCGAACCCCGAAGTTCGTAAATTGATCGAAGCTGACGTCGCCATCATCGGCGGTGGGCCGGGCGGGTACGTCTGCGGCATAAGAGCTGCCCAACTGGGCCTGAAGACTGTGGTAATCGAAGCCGACAGGCTCGGTGGGGAGTGCGTCAACTATGGGTGTATCCCGTCGAAGTCCCTCATCACAGTGTCCAAGCTCGTAGACAAGGTGAAGGAGGCGGAGAAATACGGTTTGAAGACGTCCGGTGTCTCGGTTGACTTCGTCCAGCTCCAGAAGTGGAAGGGAGAAGTGATTTCCCGCCTTGTCGGCGGCATCGAGCTTCTTCTGAAGGGGTACCATGCGACAATACTGAAGGGAGAGGCTGAAGTGGTTTCCAAGGACAGGGTAATCGTCACAACCGACCGGGGCAGGGAAGAGGTCACGTGCAAGAACCTCGTCTTCGCAACGGGGACAAGGACATCCAGCCTCCCGGGACTGGAGTTTGATGGCGACCTCGTTATTGGTTCCAAGGAAGGGCTCGACCTGAAGAGCGCTCCGACGCGTCTGATGGTCGTGGGGGGCGGGGCGATAGGCCTGGAGTTCGCATCGATGTTCCAGAAGCTGGGCAGCGCCATAACAATCGTTGAGATCATGGAGCAGCTTCTCCCGGGGAGTGACCTAGACCTGGTCCGTGTCGTTCATCGTAAGCTCGAAGCCCATGGCGCCAAGATTTACTTGAAGTCCAAGGTCCTCAGGATCGACAAGAAGGGTTCCGAGGCGACTGTCGAGGTCGAGACCCCGGAAGGGAAGATTAGCGTCGAAGTGGACAAGATTCTGGTGAGCGTCGGCCGCAAACCAAGGACGGAGAAACTGAACCTTCCCGCCCTCGGGGTCATGACTGACCCCCGTGGATACATCACGACCGACAGCAGGATGCAGACGAACGTTCCGGGCGTCTACGCCATAGGCGACGTGAGGGGGCCCCCCCTCCTCGAACACAAGGCGTCAAGAGAGGGGATGGTTGCTGCCGAAGTCATTGCAGGGATGCCCTCGGCCGCTGACTGGAAAGTAATCCCCGACGCCGTCTTCTGCGACCCGGAGGTGGCTAGCGTAGGGCTGACCGAGGCGAAGGCTGTCGAAGCAGGGTACAAGGTGAAGAGAAGTAGATTCCAATTCGCAGCCCTCGGGAGGGCGCTGGCCGCCGGCGAGCCAGAAGGTTTCGTCAAGGTGATCTCCAACGAGTCCGATGGCCTCGTCCTCGGCGTCCAGATTGTGGGTCCCGAGGCATCTGACCTTATCAGCGAAGTCGCCCTGGCGATCGAGATGGGCGCGACGGTGGACGACATTGCACTCACAATCCATCCTCATCCTACTTTCCCCGAGGCGATCATGGAGGCAGCCGAATCGGCAGCCGGAAGGCCGATACACCAGCTCAAAACATGAACGGCTACCTCCTCGACTTCGGAAGGATGGAGTACGGAAAAGCCCTGAGGCTCCAGAAAGAACTCGTTGCAATGAGGGCGAAGGGAGAGATTCCGGACACGCTCGTTCTGGTGGAGCACGACCACGTCATAACACTCGGTAGGAAGACGACCCCTGCTAACTTCAAGACCCAGGAAATCCCTGTGTTCGAGGTCGAGCGCGGGGGGGATGCCACCTACCACGGCCCGGGGCAGCTGGTAGGCTACCCGATAGTCCTGCTCACCGACCATGACGTGAGACGTCATGTCCGTAACATGGAGGAAGCCATCATCCGGTCGGCTCGTGCTTACGGCATTGAAGGCGAGCGCCTAGAAGGTCATCCCGGAATCTGGGTAGGAGGGAGGAAGCTGGCTTCCATCGGGGTCGCAGTGACTGACTGGGTGACATATCACGGCTTCGCCCTGAACGTCAACACCGACCTGTCCTTTTTCGAACACATCCGTCCCTGTGGCCTTGACCCATCAGCCATGACCTCCATGCAGAGGATCAAGGGCGAGCCTGTCCCTTTCGATGAAGTGAAGGCGAGGTTCGCACGGGAGTACTCTGCGGTCGCGGCGCTGACGCTGTCTCATCAGCATCTCCTGATGTCTGATTAGGCGACAAGGATTTTAGCCCGCGTTCGGCCGGCGCAGATCATGCCCAAGAAGAGGACGCCTTCTGTTGCGAAGAAACCGATCAAGAAGATTACATATGTGACTCTCTTCGCAGATGAGAGCCTTAACCCGAAGTTCGACGAGGCCCTGAAGAGGTTCGAATCGAAACTTGGTCGAACCTACCCGATGTACATAGGGGGGAAGGAGGTGTACTCCGACGCCGGCCAGTTCGAGCACCGGAGCCCCATAGACACGTCCATCGTCGTCGGAAAGTTCCAGGTAGGCACCCGCGAACACGCCAGACAGGCGGTCGAGGCCGCAAAAGAGGGGTTCGATGTCTGGAGCGCAGAGTCCTGGCTTGACAGGGTGAGGGCACTCGACAGATACGCCAAGCTGATCGACGAGAGGAAGTTCGACATAGCGGTAGCCATCACCTACGAAGTAGGCAAGAACAGGTTGGAGGCGCTCGCCGAGTGCTGGGAGGCCATAGACGCCGTCAAGTACTATTCTGGGGTCATGCACAAAGAGAGAGGTTACAGCATCAAGATGGGTCCCGGAGGTCCAGGGGAGCACAACGTCGACGTGCTGAAGCCCCATGGCGTCTGGCCGGTTATCTCCCCATTCAACTTCCCGTTCATGCTCGCCAACGGGATGGCAATGGGTGCACTGATTACCGGAAACTCTGTCATCCTGAAGCCGACAAGTGAGGCTCCATTGACGGGATACATGCTCTACAAGCTGTACGCGGACGCGGGTGTACCAGGTGGGGCCGTCAACTTCGTGACGGGACCAGGTTCCAACTTCGAGGATGAGTTCGTCTCCAACCCCGCCGTGTCGGGAATAGCGTTCACCGGGTCCAAGGACGTAGGGATGCGCCTTTTCCGAAGGTTCCACACAGAGCAGGCCTATCCCAAGCCCATACTCCTCGAAATGGGGAGCAAGAATCCGACCATCGTGAGCGCGAAGGCAGACATCCCCAAGGCGGTGGAGGGCACCGTGCGCGCCGCTTTCGGCTACGGGGGACAGAAATGCAGTGCGACCTCCAGGGTTTACGTTCAGAACCAGGTCAAGGACAGGTTCCTGGCGGCACTCAAAGAGAGGATCGCGAAAATCCCAGTTGGAGATCCCAGGGCCAAGGAGACCTTCATGGGCCCCCTGATCAACCAGAAGGCAGTGGAAACCTTCCAGTCTGCGGTCGTAACGGCAAAGCAGTCTGGAGCGCGCCTCATAGCTGGTGGAACCGTCATCAGGGAAGGTGACATGAAGAACGGTTTCTATGTCGCACCCACGGTGGTCGCCGACCTGCCCGAGGACAACAGCTTGGTGAAGCAGGAGCTCTTCGTCCCATTTGTCGTCGTCAACGGCTGCGATACGGTGAAGGAGGCAATCGACAGGTCGAATGCCACGGAGTACGGCCTCACAGCGGGAATCTTCACCAAGGACAGAAGGGAGCAGGACGAGTTCTTCGACGGCATCAAGTTCGGCGTCACATACTCCAACAGGAGCGGCGGCTCCACAACGGGAGCCTGGCCAGGAGCCCAATCGTTCACCGGCTGGAAGGCCAGCGGCGTGACCGGGAGGGGAGTCGGGAGCCCGTACTACCTGTTGAACTTCCTCAGGGACCAGTCACAGACGCGAGTGGAGTAGCCGGAGATCGGCACTCCCCGACAAGAAGCGGTCCCCTCTACTTCAGAGGGACGTAGAGGCTGGAGCGACTGGCGCCGATTCCGGGGGTGCCGTGCACCACCTTCTTATTGGTAATGACGTACTCACCGAGATATCTCCCTATCATCTCCGGCTTTACCTCGAGAGAGACGAACTCCCTTCCATTGTGGACGGAGATGGTGAGCCCCACCATCGTGGGCAGGACGATCATGTCACGGGCGTGGGTCTTGATCTCCCCCCGCAGCTTCCCGTCCTTCATGGCCCTGGCATCCTCAAGGAGCTTCCTTTTCTCTTCAGAGACCCCCCTGTTCAGCGAGCGCCTTGCCCTAGAAGGAAGGAGTTCCAGCAGCGCCTCGGTGGACATCGAATTGAGCTCTTCGAGGCTCTTCCCTCTGTACCTGAACTCCTTCGGCATCTACTCCGAGACCTCCGCGCTGGACCTCGCCAATCTCTTTCTCCCTGTCTTCCTCGGCGCTATTAACCCTACTTTCCTTCCAGGAGGCGCATTCCTTGATGTGCTTGTTGACTTGCCGGGGTGCTGGTGCCTGCCGCCTCCGAACGGGTGGTAGACAACCGCCATGGCTACACCCCTCATCCTCGGGTAGACACGCCCCGCCGCCCTCATGGCATGGTGCCTCGCCCCAGCCGTCAGGAAGGGCTTCTCTCTCCTTCCACCCCCTGCTACCTCCCCCAAAGTCGCCACGCACCTGTCACTTACCAGGATGTTCTTCCCCGAGGGGAGCTTGATTATCGCCCGCCCGTTCGCTTTCGAAAAGAGCACAGCCGAAGTCCCCGACGCCCTGACGAGCCTTCCCCCGTCCCCTGGCCTCAGTTCGAGGTTGCAGATGCGTGTTCCTTCCGGTATACTGGAGAGGGGCATGGCGTTCCCTTCGTGAAGCTGCGCTGAGGGGCCCATGCTGACCTGCTGCCCTACAGCCATCCCAGCGACCGCCGGGACGTAGGCGTACCTGTCCCCCTCGAGCCTTAGCTGGGCAAGGGGGGCGCTCCTCCCCCTCTCGTCAAGGATGGCGGATATGGTCGCGGCACCTGCCAACGCCCCACCAATCTTGGGGTACCTCACGGGCGCTATCTTCCCCCTGCTCGGCGCCCTGAACTGTATTCCTGCCTTTCCACGCCTTCGCTGGAGAATTCTCTTACCCATGGTTTACACCAACCCCAGCTTCGTAGCCAGCTCGGCCGCCTTTCCCACTTCAGAGAGACGTACAAACGCCTTCTTTCCCCTGATGGTCCTCGAAGTGTTAACAGCGTCCACCCGAACTTCGTAGAGAGCCTCTACCGCGCTCGCGATCTGTGTCTTGGAGACCCTATCATCGACAATGAAACAGAGCTTGTTCTCCCTCTCGATCTGGTCGAACGTCCTCTCCGTGACGTAGGGCCTCTTCAGAATCTTCTGGGCGTCTTCGAGCCTCACGCTACGCTGCCACCCCCTTGGTCCTTCCTTCGAGCGCACTGAGGGCCGACTCAGTCCAGATGGTGAGCCTGCCGGGGACGCCTCCGGGTGCCAGGTCAAGGACGCTTACGTCCTGCACCCGGGTAACCTGCACCCCTGGTATCCCGCCTGCGGCTTTCCCCACGCCCCTGTCATTGGTTACCACAATCAACGGCCCCACTCCGCCCCTGTACACCCTCCCTCTCAGCCGCCTCTTGCCTGAGTTCCGTTTCGTGTTGCCATCGACCCTTTCGAGCTCAGCTTTCAGGTCCACCTTCTCAAGGAAAGAAACAAGCTCGGAAGTCTTTTCCACCGTTTCGATGTCGTCGGCAACTATCATAGGCAGCGCAGGCTTGTTCACTCTGTGTCCGCGGGCTTTCACCGCGTCCAGGTCGGCCGTGTACGCTATGGCGGAATCGGTGGCAAGTCTCCTCTCCTTCTTGTTCACGCTGAAGTGAATGACCTTCTCAGACCTGGGGGGGTGCGGAAGCCTCCCTTTCACCACGCTTGCCACGCCGCCCGCCAGGCCCCCGCGAGGGTACCTGTCTCCCTTCACCCTCGGAATCCTTGAGCGGCCAGTGCCAGTAGGTGGGCTGTGCGTTTCCGCGGTCGTTCTTTCGCCCGCCATGGGGTCCCTTCCCTTCGGCTGGAACGAGTGGGATCCGACGAGCCAGAAGACCCGTTTGACAAGATCAGCCCTGAGCTCCGTGGTGAAGACTTCCGGGATGTCCACCTGACCTGCGGGCTTGCCATTGAGGCCCACCACGTCGGCTTTCATGACTAGCGTTTCCTCTCCATCGTGCTTACCTCTATCACCTGCGGCGGGGCCTGATTCTTCACAACCCCTCTCTCCTTCATCCTCACCATGACGAATCTACTCGCTGGCCCGGGGACCGACCCTCTGATTACGGCGTATTCGCCTGCCACGTTGCCGAAGTGTTGGAAGCCACCGGGTGGAGTGACGGGGTTTGAAGTCGCATTCCCCACCATCAAAATCCTCTTGCCAGTCTCTGTCCTCTGGTGGAACCCCATCTGGCCCGCCCTCGCAACGGTGTACATGACCGCGGCCGGGTGCCAGGGACCGATAACGGCTACAGCCCTCACACTCTTCCTTGACTTGTGTTGCTTCCGCTTTACTCCAAACCTCGTTATGGGTCCTTCGAACCCCTTCCCCTTTGTTATCCCAAGAACATCCACGTACATCCCCGCCTTGAAGACGTCAGTGAATTTTACCTTCTTCCCAATTAGGCCTCGGGCGAACTCGATCTGGGTCTTCAGATCACCGCCCGAAACGCCAACCTCTAGGACGATTGGTTTCTTTTGCGACAGCCCTACATCCCTTGGGACTGAAGAGACAACGGCTGCGACCCTCGTCGTCCTGTCTATCGGGAGCTTCTCGCTCGGGGGCTGACTGGCCTGTCTGACGTCCGCTATCGCCTTGTCCTGGCCGTTTTCGTGGCCATACAGCCTCAGTCCCAAGACCTCTGCATCCGGCAGAGTGAGAACGCTGGACAGGTTGAACAGGGGCTTCCCAAAGTTCGGCGTCTTTGCCCTGTCGTCCACCGTTATGACATGGGCTGTCCCAGCCTTGTACCCTGGGAATCCGAGGAGAATTGGCTTCTCAGCCTGTACCGTGGGCCAGTTCCTTATTCTGGGGACGAAGCTCTTCGCTCGCCCTCTAGGACTGTATGCAAGACTACCTCTACGGGGCGCTGAATACTTCCGATGACCCAACTCACGCTAAACCTTTCCGTTGGCCCGTTTTACAGTTCGCACTTAAGCTTTCTCGGTTTTGAGGACGCTTACAACCCCCAGGCTGACCAGAACCGCCTCCTCGGTCCTAACCGTCTCTACATGCTGCTCGGGGAAGAAATTCACCACGTAGTCGACTCCGCGGGGAAGGTCGGGGCCGACAATGTCGAATAGGCCCCTAGAGGGAGATCCGAAAATCAGCTTGACGCCTTCCACCTGCTGCAGGGACGACCTAAGCCTGGCAAGCTCGTCCGCCACTGGGGTGCCGAGCCTTGAGGTCGCAATCTTGAGGCCATACCTCGAGTCTGAGATGACCTCCGCTACTGTCTTCGTTTCTATGGAGTACCCCCAATAGGTGCCTGTACTCTCCTTCGAGACAAGATCGGCAACCGGCGGCGTCAGCGAGGTGACCTTCGCCGTGACCCTTTTCCCGGGTGGGGACTTCTCTTTGAGTCTCGGTGAGACGTCAAGGCCTATGTCAACCGTCCCATCGAAGTTTACCACCCCTTCGCGGACCTCGCCGACGGTGAGCCTATCCGAAGGGATTCTCGACTTGTGCGATGGAATGCGCAGCGGCGGGAGCATCCCTGCATACCTAAGCTCCTCATTCAGAGGAAACAACCTCTTCCTCAGGTACTGGGGTGTCTCCAGATACTCAAGGATTCTCCTGACCAGCTTCTCCTCTCCTCGCACCTTCGGATCCCTAAACACCTCGATCAGGTCGACACCATAGATGGCGCAGGCCCTTGCGATCACGCCCAGCTTTACTGTCTTCTCGCGAAGTGACTCCTTGTCTTCGAGGAGTGTGTCTGGCAGGGAGACTGCTATTCTCTTCCCTTGCGGCACCAACGATTCGCGCAACGGAGTGCATTAATTCAGCTTTGTCTTTTTGGGAGACCGAAGGGGTGCAACGCACATGAACGGGTTATCGGGGCCCTTGGATTCATGACCAAGGGACCGGAGAAGCGGAGAGCCACCTGGATTTACTCGGTCTTTCCTGTCTCCATCGCCACTGGCCCCGTAGGCACGATTATCCAGCTTTACCTGATTTACCTTAATGGCCAGGCTCTCGGGACCATCTATGGCAGCTTCGCCACTGCAATCTACAACGGCGTCAGCATACCCGCGGCCCTTTTCTGGGGGGTCGCCACAGATAGGCTACACAAGAGGAAGTCCCTCATAGCCCTCAGCTACGCCCTAATCGCCATCGCCCTGGTGTCATACTTCTTCGACAGGACAACAGCTGGCACCATCTCGAGGTATGGGGCGATTTCCTTCATCTCTGTGGCTTCGGCCACGCCCCTGAACCTCCTGATAATGGAGACGGAGCAGAAAGTGAAGTGGGCGCACGCTTTCGCAAGGCTGTCGCTGATGATCAGTGCCGGGAGCGTGGTCGGATACCTAATCAGCGCCCTCTGGGCCCAGTTCTTCCCGAACGAGCTAGTCTTGCTTTTTGTGCCCCTGAGTGCTCTAGCCCTCGCCTCGTCGGGCATGACACTTATCACGATTCACGAGCCCAAGTTCATCTTGGAGAGGGAGACGGTTGCCCTCAGGAAGCCGAGTCTCTTCAGTCGCCTTCGCGCCAATCCTGTGTTTTTCATCGGAATCCCCTCGGGTTCAGACTTCAAGAGAGCTTTCAGGGGACTCCGAACAGGGCTCCTGAGCTACGTCCCCCTCTTCTACATCTCGACTATACTGTTCTACGTGTCGGCTGGACTATTCAACACGTCGTTCGTTCCTGCCATGCACTTCTACTCGATGCCTGACCAGGAGGTCTTCGCTGTCATTCTAGCTGGGATGGTGGTCCAGACGCTTGCCTTCCAGAGGGCGGGGGAGTTCGTTGACAAGCGGAGCCTCATAACGTCATCGATTCAGGGGCTCCTGCTAAGAGGATGGTCCTACCTCGCCATAGGCGTAGCCGGGCTGCTGGTCACGGGTCCGTTCTTCGCCGTCTCTGCCCTCCTCTTCTATCCCCTCGCAGGAGGGGTGGCCTATGCAATCTACTATACCTCGTCTAATACCATGATGTTCAACACGGTCAGAGGGAGGACAGCCGGGTCCGCCCTCGGGGTCTACTCCGCCGTCGTAGGTTTGGCGACGATGGCTGGTTCGTTCGTATCAGGCTTCATTTCGGTCTATTCGGGGTACTACGTGACTTTCGTCCTGGCCGGCACCCTGCTATTCGCGACCGTAGGTGTCGTTTCAAGGCTCCCGCGCCCTTTGAGCCCCGAAGAAGGGGTCCACCAGTGAACGAACAGAAGGCACCATCCCTGACGCGTTCAGGAAAACTGTTCGTTCAACCGCTCCTGTCAACGGGGGGCCTGAGAAGGCTCCCCTGCGACTTTTTCTCCCACTTGAACCGGGCGTAAACGAACCTTACAAACAGATAGAATGCGAAGACCTCGCCAGTAATGTAGAAACTGACGGGAGGGGATGTGTAGAAGGAAAGGAAGAGCCCCGTCCAAGTTGCCAGAAGAGCTATGATAACGGACGCGGCGATGGCAGTTGCCGGTTTCCGTGCAATATACTGAGCAGTGGCCCCGGGAGTTACCATCAGGGAGAAGACCAGAAGGACGCCGGTGACTTCGACCGCGAAGGACACCGCCACGGCGACGATGATCATGAATACTATGCCAAGTGCGAGCATCGGCATCCCCTTCGCCTCGGCCACATCCTCATCGAGAGAGGCAAAGAGAAGCGGCCTGTAGACCACGCCGAGGACGAGAAGTATCGCGGCCGCAGCGGCCATCGTTTCAAGCACCTGCTCCTGGCTTACTCCGAGAATCTCACCGAACAAGATGGAGTAGGTCTGGGTCGCGTACCCTGAATACAGGCTGATGAAGAGCAGCCCCAGACCCAAAGAGAAAGCTAGTACAATTCCGATTTGAGTGTCCCGGTTGATAGCCCTGCGGCCAAGGAGCGCGATTCCTAGACCCCCCAGGTTTGACCCGATCAGCAGGCCGGCGAGAGGGGGTATCCCGGTCAGGACAGCCCATGCCGCCCCGGCGAAACCAATCTCAGAGAAGGCATGCGCCGTGAATGCGGATTTTCGGAGGACAACGAAGTACCCAGTCACCCCCGCGACGATCGCGGTCAGGGTACCTGCTTCTATCGCGTTCTGCATGAACTGATAGCGCCATATCTCCTGCAGGTCCATCAATATGTTCAGGGAGAAGCTCATGGGATGTCTCCGTGGTGCTCCTCGACACCTATGATGGCTACGTTCCCGTGTGGGTCTTTGAGGACTTCGACCTGGACCCCATACAATTGTGTCAGGGTTTCGGAGGTGAGGACCTTCTGCGGGGTCCCCGTGGCCATCCTACCATTGGCGATGTACATGACCTTGTTCATGTGGGGGAGAAGGGGGTTGATGTTGTGAGCTATCAACAAGGCCGTGACCCCGCGAGAGCGGACAACGTTATTGACGAGATGCAAGAGTTCCGTCTCTCTTCTGATGTCCAGGTTAGACAATGGCTCGTCGAGCAGCAAGACTTCGGGGTTGCTAACCAAAGCTTCTGCGAGGAAGATTCTCTGAAGCTCACCCCCGGACAAAGCTCCTAGCCTCCTGTGGGCCAGTTCAGAGGCGCCCGCGGCTTCGAGGGCTGACCACGCAGCATCTCTGTCTTCGTGGGCCACGGGATTGAACCCCCAGTGGGTCCCGGATATCCCCAGGCGCACAAGCTCAAGACATTCCACGTTGGTCTCCGTGTCAATCGTGTGCCGTTGAGGGACATAGCCGATGTGTGGATTGCCCCGACGAGGGGGCGTACCGAACAACTGAATCGTCCCCCCCATGGGGCGCTGCAGCCCAAGGAGGACCCTGAACAACGTTGTTTTCCCCGCGCCGTTAGGGCCGAGAATCCCGACGAACTCTCCCCTGCCAAAAGAGAAGTTCGCTCCGCTCCATATGCTCCTCCCCTCATAACCTGCGGACAGTTTTTCAGCTACAATCAGGTCTGAATTGGCTTGGGCCGTGGCTGACTCCGCAATTAGTTTGGCCATTTATCATTGGCCAAGTGCTGCGGCATTGAGTGCGTCCTGAAGCTCCCCCACTACTCCCTGCATCCACGCCTGGAAGGTGTAGTTGGGAGGCTGAATGGTCTCGGATATCCTGATATAGGGAATCTCGTTCTTTGCGGCTAGCGCGAGTAGGCTCTGAGTCAAGGGTGTCACCGTCTGCTCGTTATAGACTAGCACCCGCACCGTCGTGTTGCCTCCGTTTAGCTGGTTCTCGAAGGTAGCGACATCCTGAGCCGATGGATCGTTCCCTTCGGCCACTGCTTGCATGAAGCTGGGAGGCGTGATTATCTTCAGCCCAGTGGCATTGGCCATGTAAACGAAGATGCTTTCCGTCGAAGCCACAGGCGTCCCGGCGAATTGCTGTTTGATTATTAGTTCCTGCTTCATGTACGATGCCCAGAGAGAAGAGTTCAAGTTGGCGTACTGTTGTTTGTAGTACGCCGAATTTGCAGGATCGATGGCAACTACATCATTGTACATTGCCCTGACGGTTGTGTTCACATAGTATGGGCTATACCAGAAGTGAGGATTTGCATTGACAGGCTGGCCCAGCAGGAGCTGAACGTTGAGCACCGTCTGGTGCGGGGTGTTCGAAGCTGCGATCTCGTTCAGGGCCCACGTGTCATAGCCCGCGCCGTTCACTATGACCAGGCAGGCATTTGCAATAGCCCTAGCGTCCGCTGCATCGCTCTCGTACTCGTGCGGGTCAGTATTTGGGTCTGTGATTATGCTCGTCACATTGACATGGCTCCCCCCAATCTGGGATACTAAGCTTCCCCAGAAGTTTTCGCCTGCAACCACCTGTAACGTTCCCCCGGAAGTTGAGCAAGCGGAGGTTTGCGGCGGGGTAAGGTTGATGGCCGCGTAGGCTCCTCCTACAGCGACCAAGACGATGGCAACTACACCTGCCACAATGATCGTCCGCTGCATCTCCTAGCGTCGAGTAGTGGTCATTTATTAGTTATGCTATTAGAATTTAATAAGAAAGATGGAAACGCATTTATTCGGTTAATAAGAGCCGCTGCCCCATGCCTATAGTGAGCCTGTCCCTCCCCGATCAGATGGTCAAGTCCATGGACGAAATCCAGGAGGCAGTGGGCTTCTCAGGGAGGTCCGAACTCGTCAGGGCAGCCATTAGACTCCTCTTGGAAGACACACGGGCGAAGAACATCCTGAGCGGGAGGACCAACGCTGTGGTGGTGGTGGGACACGCGAGTGCTGACGAAGATCCTGTCACCAAGATTAAGCACAGCTACGACGATGTGGTTCGCACGCACGTCCACTGCAAAGTCTCTCAGGAGGACTGCATCGAGGTTTTCGTTCTCAGTGGTGAAGGAAAGGACATCGCGGCCATGGCTAAGGGTTTCGAGCGGGAACGGAAGATAAAGACGGTCAAGCTGCTCCGGGTTTAGGCCAGCTCGCTGCCGGAGACATGTGCTCCGGCAACGGGTCCGACCCGAGGCAATCGCGGGCCACCAGTGCTACCTGAAGGTCAGAGATCGAGTCTCTATTTCTTCGCCTTCGCGGCTTCCTCTTTCGAGAGGATCCGGAAGACTGTGTTGCCGGTCACAGGGCTCTTGCCTTTTGCGGCCCATCGCCCGTTCTTCAGTTTGACGAGCTTGGGATTCTCGATTTTGACTTTTTTCTTTGCCTTCACGTCATAGGCTGTGTAGTCCACGGCAAGCGTAGGCACTGCCTGTGTATTTAACATTAATAGGACAAGGAAGAATCATCATAAGAGTTGATAACATTCTACCGTCGATTAATAACCACGGGACGGCTGACGATGCAAGACTCAATGGTGGACCGGGGGGGAATAGCCCGCATATGGGGGCGGACCGCAAGTCGGGCCTAGTGGGACCCGCTTGATTCTCTAAGCGAATCCTCACATTCCCGTAGATCAAAAGCGAAGGATTCGAGCTGGAAGGTACTTGTGCTAGACGCCTGCCAACAACTTCCCCTCAAACGGATGCCGAGGTAAGAATTGACTCCACAGCGCTGTAGCTGGAGTTGTCCTCGTTTCTCTACTTTCATAAGTTACCCAGACTGACCCACGAGAATTAATTGGACACTAGTGAGTTAGTCTTGTCCGAACTTGAAACCGCAATAGGGAGCGTACGAGGCATCGAGCTGATGTCTGCCGTATACACCGGTGGTCTTGCCATATTTTCCCTCCTATTGGCACTTGCCGCTGTGCTCCCCGGTTCCGGCCTGGAGTTCGTCAGGGGCCTCCTGTTTGCCTTCGCCGTGTTAGTAGGCTTATCATCTTACTGGCTTCTTCGACGACTGGGAAGGAACAGGAGAACGAGGCTTGAGCTACTGCGGAAATGGGAGATGGAGGTGTTCCTCCGGAGAGAGACCGTCGATTCTTTGAGAGATGAAAATGTGAGACGAGTGATAGAACTCGTCCAACTCGTAGAGGACACCGATGTTTCTCGAACTCCCAACCTTGAATATGACAGGGATTTCATGGCGATTGTCGGAGGGCAATCGAATCACCCAGGCCGCACCAGCTGATTTGGTCAGCTGCAACTGACATTACCTTTCCGAGCGGGTGCGGTGTTTCCTCTCGCGCATTACAATGGCTTCGAGCTCAGCCAGGCTTACCCGGTCGGAATCAAACTCCACGGTCAGCTTGTTGTTGGAATAGTTGAAATCTACCGAGTCGACGCCGTCTGTTCTTGCCACCCGAGTTTCAAGGGCCACGGCTCTGGTGGCATCGTAGTCGCCTCCAAGCGACATCACAGTCGTCGCATTTCCCATGTTCAGAACCTCCGAGTTGCAATTCCTGAGCGGGTCGTATATGACTCGGACGTATCAATAGTAGTGGGATGCAATTGGACAGACTGCGAGTAGTCGCCTGGGCTCGGATTCTACGTATTCATGAGAATAGAAAGAGAAACGCGAACATCGCCCACAGTGGCAATGCTATCAACAGACCGAGTGGGAGGCTGCCTTTGAAGATCTTGTATCCGTCCATCGGAGGGATCGGAAGCATGTTAAACGACCCGAGGCCCACGTTCAGGACGAAACCATAGCTCGCGACTGTGCTCCAGAACCCGTTGATAGGTAGCAAGAAGATCAGAAAGAGAAACAACAATGCGAAAGCCAGGTTGGTCCCCGGTCCGGCGGCCGATATCACCGCGTTGTCCCGCTTCTCACTTCTTTGAGTGACATATCCGTAGGACAGCAGCCCTGCCGCGGGCGCTATGTA
>Ga0187784_10002031_pt1 | contig 16183 bp, 17 predicted proteins | sample 1015_SJ02_MP15_2_FD_132964 | JGI IMG/M metagenome (GOLD analysis project Ga0187784, IMG submission 132964) | Tropical peat soil microbial communities from peatlands in Department of Meta, Colombia - 1015_SJ02_MP15_20_MG | ecosystem: Environmental > Terrestrial > Soil > Wetlands > Peat | place...
GAGAGGCGGCGATTTCCGCGCCCAGCGCCTTGGCCAACGCTTCCGCTTGCGCGATATTCTCCGGCGCTTTGATGCCGCGGCCGATCGCGACAATCAGCGACGCCTGCGTGAGGTCCACGGCGGATTTTGCTTCCTTGAACAGCTCCAGCGGCTTGGTGCGAATGTCACTAGCTTGCAATTCCACCTTTGCCGCGTTGACCGGTGCTCTGCCGCTGGAACGAACGGCAAGCAAATCGGCGCGAAACGCTCCCGATTGGAACGATACAAACCACGGCGCCGCTCCGACGAAGGTGACATCTGCCGCCGTTTTGCCCTGAAACATCTGGCGCACAAAAACCAGCTTGCCGCCTTCGCTGCGGAAGCCGACGCAATCGCCGGCCATGCCTTTGCCGAGCGAGGCCGCCAGCTTCGGCGCAAAATCGCGCACTTGGTAGGTGTGCGGAAAGAGCACCAGGTCCGGCTTGGCCGCTTCGATGACCTGCTTCAACGCCACGCAATAGCCGTCGGGCGTGTAATTTTCCAGCAGGTCGTGCTCGACGAGCAAAACTTCCGCGACGTTTTTCGCCGCCAACTCTTCCGCCAGCGGCGCCACGCCTTTGCCAATCACGGCCGCACTGACGGCGCCCGATCTCGCTGCGGCGATCTGCTGCGCTGCCACGAGTGCCTCGAAGCTGGCGTTGTTCCACTTGCCTTGCCGCTGTTCGGTAATTGCCAAAATCTTCATCGCCTTATCTCCTGCGATTTCCTCTTTGACTGTCAACTGTTAACTGTGGACTGTAAACTGATTCAGATCACCCGCGCCTCGAACTTTAGCTTCTCCACCAGTTTCGCGGCTGCTTCCTTGGGCGTCCCGGTCAGGAATTCCGTCTTCTTGGTTTTCGTGGGCACATAAATTCTCTCGATCTGCTGTGTCGGCTCGATGACCACGCCGAGCGACTCTCGCGTGACACCCGCAATTTCTTTTTTCTTCGCGGCCATGATGCCTTTCAGCGTGGCGTAGCGCACCTTGTTGATGCCGGACTGGATCGAGAGCACGGCCGGCAACGGACATTCCAACCACTGGAACCAGCCTGCCTCCAACTCGCGTTTCAGCTTCAACCTGCCGTCCAGCACCTCGATCTGCATGATGATCGTAGCGTGCGGCAGATTCAGAAGGCCCGCGAGCAGAACGCCGGTCTGGCCGAAGCCGTGGTCATCGCTCTGCAGTCCGGTCAGCACCAAATCGCATTTTTGACTGGCGATCGCCGCGGCTAGCAACTTGGCCGCGCCCAGTGGATCGAGTTGTGCGAAATCATCGTTGGCAATGTGGATGGCGCGATCCGCGCCCTTGGCCAGAGCTTCCTTAATGGTCTGCTTCACGCGCTCCGGCCCCAGCGAAAGCGCGATCACTTCCCCGCCGTGCTTCTCTTTCAGGCGCAGCGCTTCTTCCAATGCGTGTGTGTCCGGCTCATTCATCTCGAAGCCGATGTCCAACTCCTTGATCCAGTTCCCTGCAATGGCCAGCGGCGCATCCTTCGCCGGCACCTGCTTGATGCACACGATGATGTTCATTCGGACCTCTCTGCCCAATTGAAGTCATAGGCAATGGGAGGCAACCCAGTCGCTCTAGCATTACGATAGATGACTTCTTGAATGATGCTGTAGTCCCTTTCCTGGAGGCGGCTCATCTTGGGTTGCGACCCAATACCGTTCTTGGAAAGTTCTCTTTGGAAGTCTTCCCAAACACGACCCAGGACTATTCGGTCGAGTGGGACATGCGCGAACTTGTATAGCCTCCGTGCAGCTCGTGCTTGCCTACGCCCCATGAAATCCGGTCGAAGCAAATATTGCTTTATGTAGAGGTTTATGACTTTTGCGGCCTGGCCGAATCCAGGCCTGCGGCCGCGATTCTTGCTCCTGCTGTTCATTCGAATAGAGGAGCTGCGAAACTTGGAGATGCACGAAAGAAGCCGCTGCGTGTATTCAGCCCGAGTGTGGGACCGTGATAGGTCGGAACAATTTCCAATCTCCCGTTGTAGGAATTTGCGGATATTCTCAGAGTGATTCTTCGCGAACATCCGAAAAGTTGAACTGCCAGCAAAACTTCTGGCAGCCCAATCCACGACAGCCTTTTCACGGTTCTCAGAAATTCGCTGAAAAGGTTTGGGCACGTCGAAGTCTCACTTACCGGTCCAGCGTTTGAAAATGAGCGCGGCGTTGGTTCCGCCAAAGCCAAACGAATTGGAGAGCGCGTAATCCACGGTAGCTTTGCGCGCCACGTTGGGCACATAGTCTAGGTCGCAGGCGGGATCGAACTTTTCCTGGTTGATCGTGGGAGGCAGTATCTGATCGCGCAGGGTCAGAACGCTGATGCCCGCTTCCAGGCCGCCGGCGCCGCCAAGGAGGTGACCGGTCATGGATTTTGTTGAGCTCACGGGCAGTTTCTTGTTGATGGCACGCTCGCCAAAGAGCCGCTTCATCGCCGTGGTCTCTATGGCGTCGCCCAACGGCGTGGAAGTGCCGTGGGCATTCACGTAGCCGATATCGTCCGGCGAAAGCTTGGCATCCTTCAGCGCCGCCCTCATCACGCGATACGCGCCATCGCCATTTTCGACGGGCTGCGTGATGTGGTAGGCGTCGCCGCTCATGCCGTATCCCACAATTTCAGCCAGGATCGGAGCATTGCGCTTCTGCGCGTGCTCCAGCGATTCCAGAATCAGGATGCCCGTGCCTTCGCCGACCACGAAGCCGTCACGGTCTGCGTCAAACGGCCGGCTGGCCCTTTGCGGCTCATCATTGCGCCTGGAAAGCGCGCGCATGGAAGCAAATCCGCCAATGCCCATCGGCGTAACGGTGGCTTCCGTGCCGCCGCAGATCATCATTTCCGCCGCGCCACGCTCAATGATCTTGAAGGAATCGCCAATCGAATGCGCCGAAGCCGAGCAGGCCGTCGCGGTCGCCGAATTCGGCCCGCGCGCGCCGTAACGAATCGAAACGTGGCCGGAGGCCAGATTGACGATCGCCGAGGGAATGAAGAACGGCGAAATCTTGCCCGGGCCGCCTTGCATCAGCTTGATGTGTTCGCGCTCGATGATATCGAACCCGCCGATGCCGGAGGCGATGTACACGCCCACTTCATCCAGGTCCGATTGCTCCGGCTTCCACTCGGCCATGCGGACGGCGAAATCCGCACCGGCCAGGGCCAGCTGAATGAACCGGCCCATTTTTCTCACTTCTTTTTTTTCAATCCACACGAACGGGTCGAAGTTCTTTATTTCGCCCGCGATCTTGCAGTCAAATTCTGAGGCATCAAAGTGCGTGATATGGCCGATGCCGCTTTGCCCCGCGACCAGGTTTTTCCAGCTTTCCTCGGTCCCGATGCCCAGCGCACAGACCAAACCAACGCCCGTAACAACCACCCGGCGAGTCAACTCTCTTGCTCCTTCAAGCGGGGATTTGCGTGCGGCTTACTTGCCCTTGCTGTGCTTTTCGATGTACTCGATGGCGTCCTTCACGGTCGTCATCTTTTCGGCGTCTTCGTCAGGCACTTCGATGCCGAAGGCCTCTTCAAACGCCATCACCAATTCCACCTGGTCGAGCGAATCCGCGCCCAGGTCGTCCACGAACGACGCGGTCGGGGTGACTTCCGCTTCATCCACTCCAAGCTGCTCGACAATGATCTGCTTTACGCGTTCTTCCACGCTGGCCATGCCTGTTCCTCCGCGACCCGATGTCGCATGTTCGTATTCGTACTGCTTAGCACCGTATTCCGGCCCTAAGGCCGGCCTACAATCTCTTTTGCGCTTACCCTGGCAACCTGCCCAGTCTACTTTCCCCGCCCCACAAGGTCAACTTGTCCATTCCAATTCCGGTGTCCACTTTGCGGGCACAAAAAGCGCTACGCCTTGCGCGCTCGGAGAAGCCCGAGCCACTCTTTCTCCGTTCTTGAAAGGCTAGAGGGATAACGAGGGGCGTAATGTAGAAACAGACTGGTGAATCCATCCCAGGCTTCTGGCTCGCCGTGCCTTGCTTTAATTGGCTTGAGAGGGTGTTCTATAGCCCATTTTCGCGGGTCAGAGTTGTTCTTGCGGATGTTACATCTGTTGCATGCAGTTCTGAGGTTCTGCAAGTCACCAGCCCCGCCAGCCGAGAGCGGATTCACGTGATCAATCACGGCAGCAAGTTCATCTAGTAATGGCGCACCGTTGCGATCGTACGCATAACGCCAATAAGCCAGATCGCTAAACCCAACCTCTCGGAGGTACATTTGCAGGTATTTCATCGCAGGAGCGAAGATAACGGGTTTTCCACACAAGTGACAGAGCCATAGGTCACGGTAAAACACTTGAACTTGTAGTTTTCTCGATATATTTCGCCCTGCTTTAATAGCGCTCATTGTCCGTCACGTTTCCCGATCTGCAGTCCTAACTCAGATACATTCCGCCATTCACATCGAGGACGTGCCCGGTGATGTATGCGGCTTCATCGCTCGCCAAGAACACGATGGCTGCGGCCACATCGCGCCCGGTGCCCATGCGTCCCAGGGGAATGCGGTTCCTCAGTTCTTCTTTGACCCTGTCCGAGAGCACATCCGTCATCGGAGTTTTGATGAAGCCAGGAGCGACTGCGTTGACGGTAATGTTGCGCGAGGCAATTTCGATGGCTAGGGCTTTCGTCAGCCCGATCAGCCCGGCCTTTGCTGCCACGTAGTTCGCCTGGCCGGCATTGCCCATCCGCGCGACAACCGAAGCGATATTGATAATCCTGCCCGTGCGCGCCCGCATCATCACCGCGAGCGCCTGCTGGCTGCAAAGATGCGCGCCGGTTAGGTTGGTACGCAAAACAGCATCCCAGTCGTCGGCTTTCATGCGCATGGCCAGACTGTCGCGCGTGATAGCGGCGTTGTTCACCAGAATATCCAGCTTGCCAAACTTCTCCAGAACGGCCTTGAAGCCCGCTGTAATCTGGTCAGCGTCGTCAACGTTCATCGTCACGGCGAGGGCTTCCCTGCCCTTAGCGGCAATCTCCTGCGCCAGTGCGCCGAGCTTCTCTTCGTTGCGATTGGCGACGGCGACCTTCGCGCCTGCTTCCATCAGCGCCAGCGCCGTGTCGCGACCAATCCCTTGCGCCGCTCCCGTCACCAACGCCACTTTGCCCTTCAAGCTAAACATGTTCCGATCTCCACCATTGCTCAGTTCTAAGTTCCAAATCTTCAGTTCTAAATCTTAAGCTTTAAGTACTAAGTTTCAAAACTTACAACCTAGAACTGACTACTTATGACCTGCCCTACGCCGCGTCAGTCTTTGCCCCGGCGATCTTTTCCACCGTGGCCAGCAAGCTCTTCTCGTCTTCCACGTTCAGCGAAGCCACAGAGCGCTCGATCTGCCGCATCAAGCCGGTCAGCACCTTGCCCGGACCCACTTCGAGAAAGGTGTTCACACCCTCATCGAGCAGCAGGCGCATGGACTCTTCCCAGCGCACGGGCATGGTCACCTGGCGAATCAGGGCTTCGCGGGCTTCGTCGCCCTTGCGAATGGTGTCCGCGTCCACGTTGGTGACCAGCGGCACTTGCAAATCCGCGAACGAGGTGGCGCGCAAATCCTTTTCCAGCTTTACCTGCGCCGGCATCATCAAAGCCGAATGGAACGGAGCGGAAACCGACAGCATCATGGAGCGCTTTGCACCTAACTGCGAAGCAATCTCCACAGCGCGCTTCACCGCGCTGGCGTGGCCGGAAATCACGGTCTGTTCCGGCGAATTCAAGTTGGCGGGCGAACAAATTTCGCCTTCCGCGGCGCGCTTGCACGCATCCTGCACCACTGCCGGGGAAATGCCCATGATCGCGGCCATCCCGCCTTGTCCCGCGGGCACGGCGTCCTGCATATACTGGCCGCGTTTGCGCACCAGGCGCACCGCATCCGAAAAGTTCAACGCGCCCACCGCGACGAGCGCCGAATATTCGCCCAGGCTATGCCCGGCGACATAATCCGGCGCCAGACCCTTTTCCGCCACCACGCGATACGCCGCCACCGACACGGTCAGGATGGCCGGCTGTGTGTTCGCCGTGAGCTTCAATTCGTCTTCGTTGCCCTCAAAGCACATTTTGGAGATGGAGAAGCCCAGCGCATGGTCCGCTTCCTCAAACACCGCGCGGGCCGCGGGATACTTTTCCGCCAGCTCTTTGCCCATGCCCGGGTATTGCGACGCTTGCCCGGGAAACACAAACGCTACTTTTCCCATACTCGACTCCCTCTCCAGACGTTACGCTTTCACCTGCGTCAGGGATAGTTCCTGTTCGATTCGTTCATTCAGGCGCGCACGCGCCAGCCCGGCGGCCACACGGATCGCATTCTTCACCGCATTCGCGTTCGATCTTCCGTGGCCGATCACGCACACGCCCCGGACACCCAACAACGGCGCTCCGCCGTACTCCGAATAATCCATTTTCTGCCGGATGCCCTTCATCGCGCCTTTCGACAACAGATAGCCGACCTGCGAAGCGAACGAGCTTTTGTAAGTCTTACGGAGAAATTTCATGACCTCCATGGCCAAACCTTCGCAGATCTTCAAGGCTATATTGCCCACGAACCCGTCACAAACAACCACGTCCACCTTGCCGGAGAACAGGTCCCCGCCTTCCACGTTGCCGACAAAATGCACCGGCAGAGCTTTCAAGCGATCGTAGACGGCGCGCGTCAACTCGTTCCCTTTGATCTCTTCCTCGCCCACGGAAAGCAAGCCCACGCGCGGCTTGCGGCTCCCGAACGTCACCCGGTAATAGATTTCACCCATCACCCCAAACTGCAGCAAGTGCTCGGGTTTCGAGTCCACGTTCGCGCCCACGTCCAGCAGCACTGAAACGCCGCCCTTCGCATTCGGAAAGGGCGCTGCGAGCGCCACACGATCCACCGAAGCCAGCGTTCCCATGATGAACTTGGCCGTGGTCATCACCGCACCCGTATTGCCGGCGCTGACAAACGCATCGGCCACTCGATCCTTCACCAGCCGCGCGCCCACGTGAACCGAGCTGTCTTTCTTCCGGCGAAAGGCCTGCGCTGGGTGATCTTCCATGGTGATCACCTCGCTGGCCGGAACGATCTCAATGGGCACTGTCGGCCGCGAAAGCTGGGCTAATTCCGCGCGAATCACATTCGGCTGGCCCACCAGGAGCACGCGAACGCCGTACTCCTGCGCCGCCAACACACTCCCCTCCACCTCCGGACGGGGTGCGTGGTCTCCCCCCATGGCATCCACGGCGATTGTGATCATGGGATTCTTCTTCCGCAGACTCCGGGATCGCAATGGAGGCACGATGTTAACCGTGCCGCCTAGTGCCGTTCCAACTTGTTTCAGCAAGACCCTTCGAGAATACTCTCTCCGTGTTCGCGTCAGAAGCTTGGACCATCATTTGGCCCAAATAGTTGGAACGGCACTAGCTCTGATCTGGTCCGAGCGACCGCCCCTGGGGTCAGCTCCCCGAAAGCGGCTGACGCCAACCCTCACTTCACGTCGTGAACCGGGCGTCCCCCGTAGTAGCCGCAATGGGAACACGCATGGTGCGGCTGCTTCATTTCGTGGCAGTTCGGGCATTTGGCCAGCGCGGGTGCGAACAGGTGATCGTGCGCCCGCCGCCTGTTCTTGCGCGCCTTGGAATGTCGTCGTTTTGGGTTCGGCATTACACTACTCCTCGTTCTCGCCTTGCTCGCAGTGGCACACGACGCCTCACCGAACAAGGTCGGATTCTATGGGCATTTCGCCCGGAAATCTATTGTTTCTTGAGCCAGTCCTGTTTCAGCCGCGCGAGGGGAGCGAGCCGCGGGTCGCTGGTGGGCCGCTCACACCGGCACTGCTCCTGATTGAGGTTCGCCCCGCAGTGCGGGCACAGCCCCCGGCAATCGCTCTGGCAGATCACTTTCATCGGCAAAGACAGTAACACCTGTTCCTTCAGCACGTCGGCCAGGAACAGGCCTTCTCCTTCAAAAAATCCGATCTCCGTGTCGTCATCTTTCAGCCGCTCCTCCTCGTTCGGTGTCCCCTTGAGGAGCGGTTGATAGAAGAGGTCAAAATCCCTATGCACTTCTTCGATCACGGGCTCCAGGCAGCGCGCGCAGACCATTTCAATCCTGGTTTGCAGCTCACCGGTCACCCGTATCTGGCCTTCCAGCAGTTCCGCCGTGGCATTTACTTCGAGCAGTTCCAACTGTTTGACTTCGTTCAGGCCGTAATCAATGCTTCCCGGAGCGTAACTCTTCCGGATATGCATTTTGCGGACGGCAAGATCCTTGACATCAAGGAACATTTCCTCTGCACCTCCGGCGCGTACGCTCATGCCTTTCCATTATTTCGGCACTTCTTGCCTAAGTCAAGAAAGGGAGCCCCCGCCGAGGTCGCGTTGCGCCCTCCCGGTCACTGGGGACTCCTAGTACCGTTCCAACTTGCTTCGACAAATCCCTTTGTGAATGCTCTCTCCGTGTTCGCCTCAGATGTTCGGACCGTCATCTGACCCAAATAGTTGGAACGGCACTGGTACTGGTCCCTTCGCCGCGTCAACAAGCCATCTCATAAATGGCTCTTAGGAGGGCACGGCTTCACCCGTGCCGAAAAGGTGCGCGAATTCGGGGGTCTTAACCCCTGAGGTGCGCAGGTTGGTGGCTCGAAGCATTTATGACACAGGTTCTAGTGGAAATACGCGCTGACGACCTTTACATAATCTGGGAAGGCCACCTCTGGTTCCTCCAACTCCGGGTGCCAGCCCTTCTCCCACTCAAAGCAGAAGTATCCCTTGTAGCCGATCTTCTGGAGCGCCTGAATCTGCCGCTGGACGGGAACGTCGCCCCGGCCCGTGAGCACGTATTTGCGCTCCTTGCCAACCGGCACGGAGTCCTTCAAATGCGTGTGGCGGATCCAGGAGCCCAGTTCGTGAACCGTATACTCCGGCTGCTCATGCCCATCGGCGAAGGTGTGGTGCGCATCCCAGAGCAGTGCGGCGTGCGGTGAATCGGCGCGCGTCAGGACCTCCTTGAGCGTGGGCGAATCCACGAAATCGCCGTGCGATTCGATAATCACCGTCACACCGCGCGGCCCGGCGTATTCGCCCAGTTCGTGCAAACCCGCCGCCACGCGCGCCACCACTTCCTCCTTCGGACCCTTGATCTCGTTGCCGAACACGCGCACATACGGCGAACCCAGCGCGGACGCCAAGTCGATGAAGCGCTTCGCATCCGCGATTTGTTGCGCATGCTTCGTGGGGTCGGTGTCATGGAGCGCGGCGGAGCTGCCGATGTTGGCGATCTTCAGGCCGTGCGCGGCCACCTCTTTCTTGCTCTGCGCGAGGCGCTCTGGCGCAAATTCCGGCCGCGCGGGCAAATCCATGCTGCCCATCAGGCCGCGGAGTTCGATGGCGGCGAACCCGTGCGATTCCGCGAACTCCAGAATTTTCGGCCATTCCCAAGCCGGACATCCCAGAGTGGAAAAGGCCAGCGGCAGTTTCTCTTTTATGTCCTTAGCCCACACAAAACGGCGCAGCGCCAGGTTGGCCGCGCCGCAGGCACTCGCGGCCACAAATTCCCTTCGCGTGATTTTCATCGTCTGGCTCCCCTTCCCCGCTCCGGATTTCTCTCAAAAGCGGTCTCGCAATCAAGTATGATTTAGCACGAACGAGATCCGGCGTCGCGAGCGACTTCTCCGCCGCGGGATTCTCCTCGCACAAAACGTATCACCATCATCCGTGAAAGAACACTGCTCCTTGCCGGAGGTGCTCCGTGACCATGCAAAACTCATCCCGCCGCAGTTTCCTGAAGACCGGCGCCGCCGCCCTCGCCGCAGTGCCGCTGGCGCGCGCTTCCAGCTATGCGCGCATCTTTGGCGCAAACGACCGCGTGCGTGTGGGGGTGGTCGGCTTCTCCGATCGTTTCCGCACCGCCTTGCTGCCCGCATTTCTGCAGCACGCGAAAGAACTCAACTTCGAGTTCGTGGCTGTCTCCGACATTTGGAACCAGCGCCGCGAGGAAGGCCGGGCGCACATCGAAAAGCTTACCGGCGGGCACATTGAGGCCGTGCGCAACAACGACGAGCTGTACGCGCGCAAAGACGTTGACGCTGTCTTTGTCGCCACCGCCGATTTTCAGCATGCCCTGCATGGTGTGGAAGCGGTGCGCGCCGGCCGCGACGCTTACGTGGAAAAGCCGCTGGCGCACACGATGGAAGACGCGCGCGAGATTCGCGACGCCGTCCGCGAAACCGGCCGCATCGTGCAGATCGGCACGCAACGCCGCAGTTCGCCGGTCTATCAGCAGGCCTACGATTTCATCCGCAGCGGCAAATTCGGCGAAATCGTGTCCGCGCTGATGACCTGGAACATCAACCAGCCCGGCCGCTGGCGCCGCCCGAAGCTCGTCGCGGGCCTGCGCGAGGATCAAGTGGATTGGAAGCGTTACCTGATGAAGCTGCCCTACGAACCGTTTGATCCGCGCAAATACGTTGAGTTTCGCCTCTTCTGGCCGTATTCCTCGGGGATTCCGGATCAGTGGATGGTCCACCAGATTGACACGGTGCACTGGTTCACTGGGTTGCTGCGGCCGCGAAGCGTGGTGGCGAATGGCGGCATCTACCTCTGGAAGGATGGACGCAGGAATTGGGACACCATGACTGCGGTCTTCGATTACGGCCCGCTGAATGATTCCTCCAAGGGATTTCAAGTGGTGTACAGCTCGCGCATGACGAATGAGGCCGGTGAGGTAAAAGAACTTTACTACTCGAACGGAGGCACGCTCGACCTTGACAAGCGAACCGTGTCACCCGAAGGCGGGCTCACAAAAAAGTTTGCGGACGAAATGAATATGCCGCCGAATCTCCTGCCGAAGATCTCGCTGCAGGATTCCGGCGGGCACATCGTCACTTCCGCCGACACCGGCGGCGACGCAGACACTTCCGCCAACGTGCGCAACTGGATGGAATGCGTACGCAGCCGCAAAACTCCTAACGCGCACATCGAGGCGGGCTATTCGCACTCCGTGGCGCTGTGCATGACGATTGCGGCCATCCAGACGGGCCGCCGGATCACCTTCGACGACGCCAAGCAGGAAGTGGTCACGAGCGCGTAGCCCGTGCCGCGAGCAGTCACTACAAGCCATCCCATAAGTGCTTCTTAGGGGGTCGGAGCTTTAGCTCCGACATTAAGCCCGAGCAAGGACTGGGCTCGGTAGACCCTGGGCTTCAGCCCAGGGCGCGAAGCGCCCCTGAGGAAACTCTTTTCTTCCTGCTGAACCTCTTTATGAGCCGAGTTCTAGGCCTCCCGAATGACCTTCAACAATCCATCCATGGATTCGCGGCTCGATGCTTCTTTGTCCTTCGCCGCATTCAGGTAATGCGTTTCCAGCGACATTGTGCCGGTGTATCCATCTTTCAGGATGGCGCGGAATTGCCCGACGTAGTCAATCTTCCCGCCGCCAATGGGACGCCAGTTGGCCCCGGTGCCTTCCGCATCCTTCAAGTGCATGTGCCACATGCGCTTTTTATCCAGCGGGGCATAGCCGTCGGGGAAGGGTTTCAGTTCACCGGCGGCATACGCGTTGCCCGGATCCCAATTCAGGCCCAGCGATGGCGCCTTCACCGCGTTCAGCATTACCGCGCTCTCTGCACCCGTGGCCACATTGCAGCCGAACTCATTCTCCAGCACCAGGCGGATGCCTTCGCGCTTGGCGATTTCCGCTGTCCTGTCCAACTCTTTGGCGACGCGCTCGAAAACCGTGCGAGGATCTTCCACGCGCCAGAAGGAAAAGATGCGCACCTTATCAGTGCCAAAATCCTTGGCGCGCGCGAACGCCCGTTCCAAGAGCGCTTCCTGCTTTTCGTGTTCATTGGCGGCGAAATCGCCTTTTCCTTCGGCGAACTTTGAAGTGGTGCCCAGCAGGGTGATTTTGAAGTAGGCCGAGTCCAGCACGGACACGCGCAGGCCGTATTTCGCGAGCAGGTCCTTGGCGCGCTGCACTTCGTCGGGAGTAAATTCGGTGATGTACTTTCCCCAGACGTTGCGAAACTCCACCCACTCCAGCCCGTAGCCCTTGGCCCACGCCAAAGCCTTCTCCAAATCCTGGGTCACTTCATCGGTGATCACGCCGAGCTTGAATTGCTTCACGTCCGCCGCCCGCGCGCGCATCGCGCTCATCATTATCAATGCTGTTGCTCCACCGGCCAGAAATTCGCGTCGTTTCATCATAATGACGGCATCCTATTCTCCGGGCGCCATCGCGTCAATGTGCTACCGCTGATTCTAATGGTTCGCGGTGTTTTCCCTAACAAATTCCTCACGAACGCCTCCGGACTTTCTAAACTCGGCCAACCTACTCTGTGGGTGTCAACGGAACGCTTGTAAGAACGAGGATTCCCCGTGTCGCCCTTTGCCATTCTCGCGTTTTGCATGCTCAGCATCGATCTCGCGCTGGCTGTGTTGTTCCACCTGGTCTATGGCGAAAAGCGCCATAAGTTTTCCCGCGAGAAGCTGCTGCAAGGAAATCGCCGGGCGGCGCGCTAAGAATCCCTGCCTGCCTCCGGCAGCGCCGCCGGGATCCTCAACTTTCCTGGGACCGCCATTCCGCGGCCACCCTGCTACACTAGTGCCGTTCCAACTATTTGGACCAAATGACGGTCCAAACATCTGATGCAAACACGGAGAGAGTATTCTCGACCGGATTTGCTGGAACAAGTTGGAGCGGCACTAGGTTGCATCGCTCCCAGGAGTAGCACATGTCTGAAGCCACACCATTCGCCAAGTTCGTTCCTACCCGCACCGAATCCGACAGCATGGGCAAGATTGAAGTCCCGGTGGACCGCTATTACGGCGCACAAACGGCCCGCTCACTGATTCACTTCGCCATCGGCAAGGACACCATGCCGCCGGAATTAATCCGCGCCTTCGGGATACTGAAGAAGGCCGCTGCCCTGGTCAATCGCGATCTCGGCAAACTTTCCGAAGAGAAGGCCAACCTGGTCGTGCAGGCCGCCGATGAAGTCATCGCGGGAAAGCTGCAGGAGCACTTCCCGTTGCGCATCTGGCAGACCGGCAGCGGCACGCAGACGAATATGAACGTCAACGAAGTGATCTCCAACCGCGCCATTTCCATTGCCGGCGGCGTGATGGGCAGCAAGAAGCCCATTCACCCGAACGACGACGTGAACATGTCGCAATCCTCGAACGACACGTTTCCCGCGGCCATGCACATTGCCGCAGCCACGGAAACTTCGCGCCGTCTTCTGCCAGCCGTGAAAAACCTGCGCGATGCGCTCGACGCCAAAGCAAGGGCGTTTATGGGCGTCGTAAAGATCGGCCGCACGCACCTCCAGGACGCTACGCCGCTGACCGTCGGCCAGGAGTTCTCCGGCTGGGTAAGCCTGCTCGATCGCGATGGCGCGCGGATCGCTGTGGCCCTGGATGGCTTGTTCGATCTCGCCATCGGCGGCACGGCGGTGGGCACGGGTCTGAATGCGCATCCGGAATTCGCGGAGCGCGCCGCAACGAAAATCGCCGAACTCACCGGCCTGCCTTTCCGCTCGCATCCCAACAAATTCGCCAGCCTGTCGGCGCACGACGAGGTGGTCTTCGCCAGCGGCGCGCTGAAGACCTCGGCCGCTTCGCTGATGAAAATCGCCAACGATATCCGTTGGCTGGCTTCCGGCCCGCGCTGCGGCCTTGGCGAACTGACGCTGCCGGAAAACGAACCGGGCTCCTCGATCATGCCGGGGAAAGTGAATCCCACGCAGTGCGAAGCGGTCACCATGGTCGCCGTACAGGTGATGGGCAATGACGCCACGATTGGCTTCGCCGGTTCGCAGGGCAATTTCGAGTTGAACGTGTTCAAGCCGGTGATGATCTTCAACTACCTGCACTCGGTGGAATTGCTCGCCGACGCCATGAACAGTTTCGTGGAGCACTGTGTGGTGGGCATCGAAATCAATCGCGATACGATTGACCACTACGTCCACAATTCGCTGATGCTTGTCACCGCGCTAGCTCCCAAAATCGGCTACGACAACGCCGCCAAGGTCGCCAAAACCGCCCACCACGAAAACTCCACCCTGCGCGAAACCGCCGTCAAACTCGGCTTCCTCTCCCCCGAAGAATTCGACGCCCTGGTCAAGCCCGAAGACATGACGCATCCCTAGAGAGACGAGATATGCCAAGTAAGCGCATTATGGGGACTAAAGCAGACTCCGACCCGATTGAGACAGTCGAGCATTACTTGGGGGCTGTGCGAGAAATTCGGGATGAGTGGGCTGACGAAGATAAATTCTGGAAGCTATGGTTCAGGGGTCAAGCATGTGAATCGTGGGACCTAAAACCAAAGCTCTACCGTCGAGATGATATTTCACTTAAGAAAGTCCTCGCGGAAGAGGAAGAGTTTCGCCACGAGTTTGAGCGTCGAGGGATCCAGCTCATCGATGCCGAGAGATTCCCGAAAACAGATTTTGAGTGGTACTTCTTGATGCAGCATTACGGCGCACCCACCCGCCTACTAGACTGGACAGATGGTGCATTGATGGGGTTGTACTTTGCGGTCGCACATCGATTCAACAAGAAGGACCCGGACAGAAAAAAGGACGCAGCTGTCTGGGTGCTCGATCCAGACTGGCTAAACGAGAGAACCACTACCAAGAAGGACGACATAGAGGGCGTCGCGCTACCGGACTGGGAAGTTGCCCTGAAGTATCTGCCGGAGAAATTCGAGAACAAAACACTGCGCAGGAAGTATCCGCTCGCGATTGATCCCACGCACGTGGCACGTCGGCTCGCTGTTCAGAGAAGCCGGTTCACCATCCATGGGACCGCTTTCAACGGGCTGGAAGAGATAACGTCGCGGAAAAAGAACTCGAGGCTTCGGAAAATGTTAGTGTGCAGAAATAGCGTGAGATCTATAAGGAAAGACCTGGAAACATGTGGTATCTCGGTAACGACGCTGTTTCCTGACCTCGCAGGGCTGGGTCTTGAGCTTCAACGGCTATGGAAGAGTGGATCAGAAACGTGAGAAGCATCGTTGGTAATCTACTGATTGGCCATTCACCGATCACCCTCGCCCTCGTGACGGTGGCCCTCATAGCATTAGCCCCTCCTCGCACGAAAGCACAAGTCCCCGACTGGTGCAAGCCGCTTCCCCGCCCGGAATACAAATCACTCGAACGCATCCCGGCCGGCGATCCGTGGTTTGAGGTGTACCGGGTTCCAGGGTTTGTACTTACAAACCCCGGCATAACAAACGTTGCGCCCGGGGTCTTCGCCATCTACGAGCCGCACCAAGCCGAAGAGGTCATCTCCTACCTCATCCTTGGCAAGGAAAGGGCGCTGCTCTTCGACACCGGCATGGGCATCAGCGACATCCGCAAGCTCATCTCCGGGCTCACGCCTCTTCCCGTCCTCGTGCTGAATTCCCACACGCACAACGATCACGTTGGCGGCAACTGGCAGTTCGACACCATCTATTCCATGGACACGGTCTTCAGCCGACAGAACGCCAGGGGCTCCGTCGCCGACGCCCAGGATGAACTTGCTCCGGGTCAGATTTGTGGCGAATTGCCCCAAGGCTTCGACGCGAAGACGTATCGCACGAAACCCTGGACTATCACCAAGTATGTCCATGACGGTGACAAACTCGATCTCGGCAATCGCATCCTGGAAATCCTCGCCACTCCCGGCCACACCCCCGACGCTATCTGTCTTTTTGACCGCGTCAACGGTCTCCTCTTCACCGGGGACACCTACTATCCCGCCACCATCTGGCTTTATCGCCCCGAAACCGATTTCGACGCCTACGCCAATTCCATCGCCCGCCTCGCCGCGCTCGCTCCCCAGGTGAGAACCGTAATTGGTTCGCACAACATTCCGGTGGCTCCTCCTTCCGTCTTGCCGCAACTCGTCGCCGCCTTCGCCGACCTGCGCGCGGGCAAGGCCACCTGCAAGCCCGGCAGCCCGGGCAAAAAGCGCTGCCAGGTGCGTGATTACACATTCCTTCTCGCTGCGGCCCCCTAGGGGCTAAACTCTTTTGTGTTGGAAACCCCTATGTTTCGCCGGCCTCCAGTTTTCTTCTCCCTTGCAGTTTTCTTGCTGCTCGCCACCGCCGCGCCTACTCTCCTCGCGCAACACAAGCACGAAAAAACAGTCTGGAATTTCGATGGGGGCATCTCGCTCATCACCGACGGTTCGATCCCCGACGGA
>Ga0187784_10002032_pt1 | contig 16176 bp, 16 predicted proteins | sample 1015_SJ02_MP15_2_FD_132964 | JGI IMG/M metagenome (GOLD analysis project Ga0187784, IMG submission 132964) | Tropical peat soil microbial communities from peatlands in Department of Meta, Colombia - 1015_SJ02_MP15_20_MG | ecosystem: Environmental > Terrestrial > Soil > Wetlands > Peat | place...
GAGGGCTTCTTTTTCTGTGTAGTAGGTCCTTATCATCCTCCAGATCGCGTAATTGCATATGTGAAGTATGTTCCGGCGAGATCTGGTAAATGGAGAAGCGAAGGTACGTATTATCAACGTGTAATGCGCGCCTATACGATTCCGAGCCTACTCGAGACTTTCAATTTGCTCAAAACCAAGTATTCACAGTTTCTGTTTCACTCGGAATTCTATGGCATCACGATGACTGCTGTCCCACGCATCTACGTAGCACAGCATTACAGACCAGAAGAAAAACTCGCACGGATTCTCCACATTATTAGGAAAGACGTACTGCAAAAGAAACTTGCTTCATTCGTCGCATTACTTCATGAAAAAAGCGGGATCGCCCTCGAATATTTCGGCATAACGGGTTCGATTCTTCTTGACATTCATGACCCAAGATTCTCGGATATTGACTTAACAATCTATGGTCTGCAAAACTGTCTTAAAATTAAAAAGACACTAAATCAACTCGTCGGGGATCCAAGTTCTCTAGTAAGACGATTTCAGGGCGTGACACTCGACGAATGGTGTAGGAAAAAGGTGGAGAATTTTCCATTAAGCATTGAAGACGCGAGGCGTCTTTACGAGCGTAAGTGGAACATCGGCTGGTTCAGTGGTGTTCCCTTTTCTATTCATCCCGTGAAAATTGAAGATGAACTGACCGAGAGGTATGGAGACAAAACCTTTCGCCCTGAGGGTCAGGTTGTTATATGTGCCAAGATCACTGATGACCGCGAGAGCATGTTTCTACCTTGCGTATATACGGTTCATGATGTTAAGGTGCTCAAAGGAAACCAAGACGGTTCTCGCATATCGGAAGTGGTTAGTTATGAAAGTCTCTACGATAGTCTGGCGGAAACAGGTGATGAGATCTATGTTAAGGGTAAACTTGAGAGCGTCTGTGATAACAGGGATAAAAGGGAGTATTACAGGGTTCTCGTTGGCTCACCTGAGGGAAAAGGCAAGGAGTACATCAAGCCCGCTGAGTAGAAAGCATTTTTCTTAAGGCAGTCGATTGAGACAGCGACATGGTTAACGGTTCAAAAGTTTGGCTGTGCAAGCATGCAGCTAGTTTTTTGGCCGCTTTCTTGTGTAACACTAATCCCGAGGGGATCTTTTCGATATGCTTATTTCTCCCACATGGTTCTATGTGAAACCTCTAAGGCAATTGCTTGAACCCAATGCAGGTGCTTTGACACTGGCCATAATTAGCATGAAGGATCTAACGAAAGTTTTTGGAAAAGCAGTGGCCGTTGACCACCTAAACTTGGACATAGAAGAAGGAGAAATATTCGGACTGTTGGGACCGAACGGTGCGGGCAAATCGACCACGATTCTCATGCTCGCGACGGTCATAAGGCCTACAGAGGGCACGGCAAGGGTAGGCGAGTATGACATAAGAAAAGACCCGGAGAAAGTTCGTTCGCTTCTCGGCCTGGCGTTTCAGGAACCAAAGATGCTCTGGGTTAGCACGGCATGGGACATAGTGAACTTTCATGCCAAGATCTGCGGTCTCTCAGGGGAAGAGCGAAAGCGCAAGGTCAAGGAGGTTCTGGAAATGTTGGAAATGTGGGAGTTCAGGCATAGGGCCGTTCACGCGCTTTCGGGCGGGATGCGCAAGAGGGTTGAAATAGCCAAGGTCTTAATTCAGAGGCCAAAAGTCGCTATCGTTGATGAGCCCACTGCACAGATTGACGTGGTGGGTAAGCATAAGATATGGAGGATGCTACGCGACCTTTGCGATTCGGGAACCACGATTATTCTCGCTACGAATGAGCTTTACGAGGCTGACATGCTTTCTGACCGCGTTGGAATACTGTACAGAGGAAAGCTGCTTATCTGCGACACCCCTAAGAAGCTTAAAGACAGCATTCCGGGGGGTGACATCATAGATATAAAACTCGAGAAAGATGTTACGATTAAGGATGTCGAAGCGCTCAAGAATTTCGAGGAAGTGGCGGACATCCATCAAATCAAAGCTAATGATCTGCGCCTTCACCTCAACAAGGTTGAAGAAGTTGTCCCGAAGATAATGAATTTTCTCACGACGAGAAACTTGTCAGTTTCGTCGATACGAATGAGCGAGCCAAGCTTGGATGACGTATTCTCGCATTACACGGGACTGACTATAGAAGAAGCACAGAAAGACAGCGGAGGCTGAACTCAGGACGAATAGCCTGTTCTTGGTCGTTGAAAGAGACATCCGTTTGTTCTTTCAGTACAAATTCCTAGTCATCATGCGCTCAATTTGGTTTGTTTCCCAAATAGTTCTTTTTGGGCTGGTGGCTTCTCAAATGGTACATGTGCCTGGGCTTAATTATTATCCTTATTATGTTGGAGGGTTAGCGGTCATGACTCTTTACTCGACCGCAATATACATCGGCTTCGACATTTACGAAGAGGCAGAGCATGGCGTTTTTGAATACTTACTTAGTCTTCCTGTGAGCCGAAGACAATTGGCCTTGGGACGTTCTATCGGTGGAGGTCTGCGCGCCTTTATATACGTGGGACCGCTAATGGCAGTGTCCCTTTTCGTCATCGGCGCGCTTAACCCGCTTAACTTCCTGATGGCTCTCCTGTCACTCTTCCTTCTCGCCTTTGGACTTTCTGGAATGAGTATAACCTTCGCTGTGCTAATCAAATCGAGTGACCGATTCGACATTTTTATGGGTATCCTGGACGCACTGATCGTTCAGCTGAGTACTGTGATGTACCCACTGTCTGTCGTGACGCAGACAAACCCGCTCTATGGCGGCCTTGCCCAGTTCAATCCGGTTTCATTTGGTTCGGATTTATTCAGGTGGGGAACAGGCGTCGAGTCGATCATAACTATCAGCAATCCTTTGCTGCCCCTGTTGGGTATCGTTATTTTCTTTTCGTTCTTTACTTTTGTTGGCATAGTCATTTATGATAAGCACATCGAAGGCGGAGGATGGCAGTGATGAGTGCTGTCCTCAGTATCGTTGAATACGATTTTAGGAATTTCTTCCGCTATAAAATGTGGTTGGTTGGCTTAATTAGCATGAATTTAGCGAACCTTTTCATACAAGCCCTCATCTATAACCACATGTTAAGTGCCGCTGTGAGACTGTCGATAGGAAATTATTTCAACTTTTTTGCGCCCGGTCTGACCGTGACAGGTTTGTTTGCTTCGGCTTTTATGATTGGACGCGAGATAAACATGGAGAGACGGCGTGAGGTTCATCACTACATGCTTAGTCTTCCTATGACAAGGTTGGAATTGGCAGTTGGTCGTGTCCTCTCTGGCGGGTCCCGTGGAATGGTTTATATGATTCCTCTTCTGCTGACATGCTTCGCGTTTGTTGGCGTGCCAAGTTTTTCACAGTTATTGCTCATCTTGGCTGTTCTATTCCTGCTAGCGATGGGCATTTCAGGTCTCAGTATAGCCATAGCCGTTTCGACCTCAAACTTGGAAAAGTTCATCACGGCTCGGGGCGCGATTTATTACGCGCTGTTCTTTTGCAGCAGCGTTTTTTATCCGCTCTCTTTGATTCAAACGTTGGGTCAGGAGGGAAAATTTCCCGTACCTTTAGTAATCTTGGCTGAGATCAACCCTCTGACAAATGCGGCTGATATGATTCGCTCTTTCCTCATGGGCACACCGAAATTTTTCGTCGGCATGATTTTTGACGTGGTAATTTTCTCAGTGATCTTCACCTTCATTGCTGCTTTCGCGTACATCGAAATAATCACACGCCAAGTTTGATTATTCACAGACCGTACATTGAAGTTTCAGAAAAGGTTCTGTCATCCAAGCTGTTCTAGGAAAGCGTGCTGGTCTTCTGAGAAGTCTTACCTCGCGCTTGGCAACCTTCGCCGTGCATTCTTGTTATTGGTTTATCGATGTTTTTTCTTAGTTGTGGTTTATCGAAATCGTAGAACGAAAATAACTCCTACAGTTCCAAGACTTCCTTCAGAGATGCTTGGTACGGACCGAGTCTGCCCCCGTAGTTTCCTGCAGAAATCATAGCGACGCCTGGTATTCTAATGGCAGCTTTTATCCCCTCGCTCATCGCCTTTTTTACGGTTTCCAAAGTTAAGCCGTTTATGACAATCTCGTAAACGCAGTGAACGCCTTCTGGCACTTTCGAGTCGGGGACGAGTCTCCGCAGTCTAGGGCAGTATTGGTGAAAAGTCGAAGCGCTTAGTTTGTATTTTTGTGAGCCTGCTTTGGAGCCTGATCTGCAGATGCCACCTGGGAATGGCATTATGACACCTTCCGCTTTGCTGTGAATTGCGTCTACTGCTTCTTCTGCGGCCCTTAGCCCTGATTTGCGATCTGCGGCCATAATTAGGAAGTTTCCGCCTGCAATGGCTCTTGCCGCGCCGAATGTGTCTTCAACTACGAACTCACCTTCCATGACTGGGATGCGCCACACGTTTCTTTCCGCCAGAGTGTCTCTTCTTTGATATCCATCACCGAACAGTCTGATGCTTCTCCCAACCTTAAGGTGTCTCTTGGCGTCGGGCAAAGCATCATAAGCCGCTGTTGTGGGACAGGTCATCACACATTGTCCGATTCGAAGTATCATCTGCGACTTCAGGTCAGGTCTAGTCCTATGATAAAACTGCGCCAACACGCCAACTCTTCTATCAGGAGTCTTCTCCACAGACACGAAGCCCTCTATTCCAGCCTCTGCGGGCGACATTATAATGGACGAAGCAAAACCCGTGGCAACATTAGCGGCAATACGCGCCCAACGCTCATTTTCCGCCGTAACCAAGATCCGACCCACCCACATGGAAAACATTTCGGCGTAGGTGTTCTGAATCGTTGCAAATGTGATCTGAAACTCGCCTGGTGGTCTCTCCCATTGGCATTGTCCAGTCTCACGGTTCATGTAGAATACGGCTGGTTCCGTCATATCCAAACTACCTTCTTTCGCATTATTGGCAGTCCTTCCTTGGTGTTGAGTCCTGAGTATTCGTAGCCTAAGTTGACTAATTTGAGTTTTTCGTCGTCTGACACTGCGACTTTGCTCGTGTAGGTTTCGACGTTCTGGCATGGTTCGCTATTCTCGTATATTGTCGTGCTCGTTATGCTCCGGTGACCCATCTTCTTCTGAACGTACCTTAGGTCTTGGGCTTGCACGTACAGCTACTCCCCCATCAGATGACCCTACACTTATCGCATTAGACACCTCCCCCCTACACCTATCCTATTTTCTGCCTGAAAAATACGCCTACCAGATAGAACAATAGCGCCCAGGCAACCTTTATTGTTCTCAGTTCTTGGTTTTTTCGGATGTTTCCGCTATTCTGCATTTTTTCTAGGTGGAGATCGGGCGTCCTGTACGCAGTGATTTTCATTCTAAAAGACACTTCGGTCTCTACCTACCTCTTTCCATCACCAATTGAGAGCGCGCGCACCACCATCTTTAATTTGGTTCTGATCTAATGAGTAGCAGGAGGTCTGAGGAGTAGGTATGACCACAATCTTGGACATTAATGCAGATGATTGGAAGACGGAGGTCTTAGAATCGCCGACGTTGATAGTCGTCTGCTTCTATCATGATGAGTGCCCATGGAGTCGTGAACTTGACCCAATTATCGGGAAGGTTGCGGGTGAATATGCCGGCAGGATTAGGTTTGTTAGAATGAATGTGCTTTTAAGAAAGGAAAACATGCAAGTTGCTCTCCGCCACGGTGTTAGAAGCGTGCCTGCTCTTAACTTCTTTTACATGGGAAGGCACGTGGAAACCATTTTCGGCTTGGTTGAAGAGTCCTTTCTGCGCCATATTCTGGATGAGGCCCTCGAAACGCACATGAAACGTGCCAAACAATGCACAATTTTAGAAGCAACGTCTTGAGGAGGCTATTGCTTGAAAGGAAATTACCCAAACTGGTGTGATGGACGATGTCGGGTATAATCGAGATTTCGGCGGATTCTTTCCACAAAGAAGTCGTGGATACTAATGGGCTTGTTGTTGTTGAGTTTTTCAGCCATTCTTGTCCGCACTGCATTAGGTTCAAACCCATATACGAGGAGCTTAGCGAGATTTTTAGCACTCAGGCCAAGTTCGTCAAGATTGACGTTCTGCTTAGCGAAGACAACAGAGATCTCGCTCATGGCCGAGGAGTAAAGTCGGTGCCCTCAATAGAAGTGTTCAGCGAGGGGAGAGTAATCGGCGGTTTGGTCGGGTGCCATCACCTTGAGAAGGTGTACAAAGCTATCAAAGGATTTCTTACAGAGAAAGAAGAGAACATCGGACCAAGTACACCTTTGGAAAGCTTGCGAACCTTGAAATAGTTGCTCGTAGACGTTAGCGCTCGTCTCAGCGTCGCTTGCGCTGACGTGAATGATAAAAAGAATTTTTTGTGCATAAACCTCAAGCGATGGCGACGTGCGTCCTTAGGGCTCCCGGTTTCTGTGCTTGGTCTAATTTTCACTAGGTAAAGGGTTACCCTCTCTATGATTGACTTTCTTGCTTCATAGATACGGCTGCCCTATACCTATCTTTTTGTTACGCTGAAGATATCTGTTAACCCATTCGCCAAACGCCCCATCAAGTGCTGCCTGTCTAAACTAATCCCTCGTCTAAGCCTCAAAAATCAACGTCGAATACATAACTTTATGCTGATTTTCCCCAATTTTTTTAGGCTCTTTTCACCCTCGAAACTTCTGAGAGCTCGATGTTGAGCGTACTGGGGTTCTGGCTGATGGCCTCGGCTGGGGAGTTTTCAGCGTTAACTTGGAAAACGGTAGATAGGAGGGGGAGGTGTCTAATGTGTTGAAGGCCAAGTCAATAGAGCGGGCTTCCCTGTACCTAGCTAAAAGCGCGCGCTGGGTAATCGCTACAGTCTCGGCGACCCACTTTAGCTTAGCGCTGACAAGATTTTGACTTTGGTTGCTGGCGGAAAATCTTCCCACATACAGTACGTGAAGAGCGCTTGGTGGCGGCCGCGCGCGCTAAAAGTCTGCTAGCTTTGGAGGAGCAGTAGGGTTGTTCATGGCCGGTTAATGTGTTCTTTCTTGAGTGTCCCTGGTTCTAATTCTGTGCGAGGGGATTTTGCTGTAGGCAGCGGAGCACTTTTTTCCTTTTGAGCATTGTCTTGTTGCGGCCCATTTTAGGATGGGGATCACCGCTTCTCTGAGCCCTTCTCCGTCTTTTGTTAGTGTGTATTCGACGCGTGGGGGGATTTCGGCGAATGATTCTCTTTTTAGTAGCTCTTCATCATGAAGTTGTTTTAGTGTGTCTGCGAGCGTCTTGGGGCTTATGCCTTGCAGCTCTTCCATGAGCTTGTTGAATCTGAGGCTGCCGTAGTTCCCTATGGCGTTGATTATTAGGAGCGCCCATTTCTTGCTTATCACGTCTATCACTCCCTCAAGGGGACAGAGGCAAACTGGGTGATTCTCGTTCTGCGTATTCGTCACTTTCCTCGTGCATAGCAGCTATGTCGCTATAAACTTGATAGCATAAATACTTTACTTTTAATAGTGAAAGAAGCAGAGGTGATGACGAATGGATGGAGACTGTGGTTGTCGACCGCATCAAGATCATCGCGAAGACTTCTGTGGGTGTAGCATGCATGCAGAAGGGCACGGTTACAGACGTCGCTTCCTCACGAAAGCGGAAAAACTTGAGAAACTGAAGAGCTACGCTGAAGAATTGAAAAAGGAGCTCACAGCTGTCGAAGAGAAAGTCAAGGAACTGAAAAGTTAAAAGAAACTGCACGAAATGCCTCTTCAACCTTAAGGAATGAAAATAAATGAAAATCTTAGCAATTGACATAGGGGCTGGCACCGAGGATGTCCTCCTTTACGACGACCAAAAGAAGAGCACAGAAAACTGCGTTAAAATGGTCTTACCTTCGCCTTCCCGAGTCTTCGCAACAAGGGTCAGAGAAGCTACCAAACAACGCAAGGACATTTTCATAAAAGGCGACATCATAGGTGGAGGCGCTTTTACCGTCGCCTTAAAAGACCATGTTGAAAAAGGGCTTCAGGTCATAATGACGGAAAACGCTGCGTACACCGTGAGGAATGACATTGACCAAGTTAAAGAGCTCGGGATTCGAGTTGTCAAAGGAAAAAAAGAGACCATGGGTTTCAACGGAGAAACCTTGACGATTGAAGAGATTAACCTCCGGCAGCTTCAGACATTCTTAGCAGAGTTTGGCGAAACCCTTGACGATGTTGATGTCGTGGCGGTTGCAGTTCAAGACCACGGAATTTTTCCCAAGAAAACGAGCAACAGGAGGTTTCGCATTCAGAAGATGAGAGAGCTTTTGAAAAGAGACCCTAAACCAGAAAGCCTGGCTTTCACAGAGGATGAGATTCCACCATATCTTCTAAGAATGCGATCTGCGGCTCAGGCTTCAAGAAGGCAGCTGCCCGAAGCAAAGGTCTTACTCATGGATACTGCCCCCGACGCCATACTCGGGTGCCTAAAAGACAAGTCTGTAGAGAAGGCCAATCCCATTCTCGCCGTTAACGTTGGTAATGGGCACACTATGGCTGCAATAATCTCGAAGGGAAGCATTGTCGGAGTGATGGAACATCACACGCGATTGTTGAATACTCCAAAGCTCGAACAGCTTCTGGTCAATTTTGCGGACGGGAAACTCACTGACGAGGAAGTGTTTAAAGACGATGGTCACGGCCTATTCTTTCTGTCAGAGCCTACGTCTTTCTCGGAAATACAGATAGTTGCCGCAACAGGGCCAAACAGAAACATCCTGGCCGAAACTAAGCTGCCCGTGCACTTTGCGGCTCCGGCTGGTGACGTAATGATGACTGGGCCGATAGGCTTGGTTGAAGCCGCAAAGCAAAAGCTCAAGCCGGGATTGGAATGAAGAATGTAAAAATGGTTATCCACGAACCAGCAATTAACAAACTCGTGGGCAGGGAACTGAATCTCGCACTCGATGACGAAGCCAGCCTTGTGGACGCAATAGACAGATTAGACAAGGTGATAAGCAGCAAGGGAGAATTCCTGGTGGCAGATTATCGAAGCCTCCTCCACATGATCTACAACCCGATCGAAAACAGATTCTATAAACAAGTGGCAATAACAGCACAAAAAGAAAACGGCCAGACGCTAAATGTGAGAGACAACCCGAGGACACCACTCCCCGAAGAAACAACAATCATTCTAATTCCAAAAGGCGGATGCATAAGCGAGTGGGAAGAAGCGGTGGATTACAAAGAATTCTTGAAGACAGGATGAGGGTCAAATAACGTCTTCAGAAATCGCAATAGAAGTCTCAAACTTGACAAAATACTACGGCAGCCTGTGTGCAGTCGACCATGTAAACTTCAACGTAGAGAAGGGAGAGATCTTCGGCTTTCTGGGGCCCAATGGCGCGGGCAAGACGACGACCATAAAGATGCTTACCGGTCAAACAAGACCAACTTCAGGCGCCCTGACAGTTGCGGGCAAGGATATGATTCGAGAGTCTGTCGAGGCAAAAGAATCCATTGGCGTTGTTCCGGAAACCTCCAACGTCTACGATGAAATGAGCGCTTGGGACAACCTCGTTTTCGCGTCCCGACTCTACCGAGTGCCAAGAGAAAAAATGAAAACCAAAGCGAAAGAGCTGTTGGAACTCTTCGGGCTGTATGAACGGCGAAAAGATCGTGTAAGCGTTTTTTCCAAAGGCATGAAGAGAAGATTGACGATAGCAGCAGGCCTGGTTCACATGCCCCGCATTATTTTTTTGGATGAACCTACTTCGGGCCTAGACGTTCAGAGCTCTCGCTTGATCCGAAACTTGGTTAAAGACTTGAACAAAACCGGCGTAACGGTTTTGCTGACTACGCACTATATTGAGGAGGCGGATCAGTTGTGCCAACGGATTGCCATGATCAATAAAGGGAAAATAGTTGCGATTGGCAGTCCAGAGAAACTCAAGGCCTCGGTCGAAAAGCATCATGTCATCGAAGTATCTTTTGATCAGACCAGTGGTCTCGAACGAAAACTAGGCAGCATGGAAGACTTCGAAAGGGTCGTCCGGTTTGGCGATAAGTTGAGGCTTCATGTGAAAGACACTTCTGAGGCAGTTTCTCTTCTGGCTGATTTTGCCAGAGAAAATGGCTTGAAGATAGTTTCATTCAACACTTTGAATCCCAGCTTGGAGGACGTTTTTGTCGAAGTGACGGGACTCAGCGCCGAAGTTATGGCAACAGAGAAGGAACAAGGAAAGAAGGCGGCAAACCTTGGCTAAGCCATGGACCAACACATTAGTCAAAGCATTCTACATCGCCCTAAAAGATGCGAAAGTCTACTACTTCAAAGCGCCAAACTTCACTTTCGGCCTCCTGATCCCGGTTTCGTTGTTCTTAGCGTTTAGCATGGCTGGCAAAATCACCCCAGTTCTGATAGTGGCGGGTCTTTCTTCTCTGGCTACGCTCTTCGGAACAACATCCATTGAAGCAGTAGCAGTCGTCCTCGAAAAACAAACGGGAACCCTTGACAGACTTCTCGTGGCACCGCTTTCACTGTTTACGATAATCCTCGGAAAAACTATGGCAGGTTTCTTCTTCGGACTCATATTAGCGGCGGTAACTATTTTTCCATTGGCTATCTTTTCAGGCGTGACTGTGATGAACCCCTTGCTCGCTATAGTGGCAATTGCCTTTGCATCGATGGCGTTTTCAGCTCTTGGAATAGTCACTTCTGCTTATGCGAATTGGGTGCCAGACGCGCAAATGTACGCTAACTTCCTGAGATTTCCGATGACGTTCCTTTCAGGAACCTTCGCAGCTCTGGAAACCTACCCTGTGCAGTTGCAGGTTGTTTCCCGTTTCCTCCCCCTCACGTACTCCGTTGAGGCCCTACGCAATTCCATAACCCATTCAGCAGTCACGGACATTTATCTTATTGATATTGCCGTACTGTTCGTGTTCACTGTGATGTTTCTATCAATTGCCACCGCGGTTCTCAAGAAGAGACTTGCATGATGCCAAAAAAGCGCGCGCGGTTGCTTAAGTGCAGGAATATTAGGAGAGAGGCGTAGGTGATGCGGGAGCAGGAAGTTATTCTCCAGATTCTAGGGATGCACTGCACTGCTTGTGCAACTGGGATTGAATCAGGCCTGAGAAGACTGGACGGCGTTATAGAGGCAAACGTGAACTTTGCTACCAAGGAAGCCGTGGTGAGATTTGACGAGGACAAAGTCACCCTTGATAGGATTAAAGCCTCAGTGAAGAGGGGTGGGTATGAAGCGGTTGAACGCGTAGAAGACGTTACTGAAAAACGAAGAAAAGAGATAAGAGGAAAACTGAGGCTATTCTTCTTCGGCTTAGGGCTGACAATACCTATCCTTGTCATCGCTTATTTGCTGACGTTTTCTGGAAAGAACTACGTGCTTCTTGTGCTGGCGACACCTGTACAATTCGTGGTCGGTTGGCACTTTTACCAAGGCGCTTACAGTTCGATAAGAAACCGTTTCGCGGACATGAATGTGCTGGTCGCGCTCAGTTCTTCTGTTGCGTATGTATACTCGGTTTACATTTCGTTCTTCACTACTAACGGCACTGGATTCTTTGAAGCCTCGGCCGTGGTCATAACCACCATAACCTTGGGCATGGTTCTCGAGGATATGGCTGTTGAACGAACCGGGGACGCGATAAAGAAGCTCATGGCGATTCAGCCAAAAAAAGCAGTCATTATTCAAGATGGTCAGGAAAAAGAAATCGCAGCGGGCGACGTGCAGATTGGCGACACCGTCATCGTCAAACCTGGAGACAGAATTCCAGTCGATGGAACAATCACCGATGGTCACACGTACATTGACGAATCGATGATCACAGGTGAATCCTTTCCCGTTGAAAAGAACGTTGGAGACGCCGTCTTCAGCGGCACGATCAACAAGACAGGTACCCTCAAATTTCGAGCAGAAAAAATTGGCCTGGAAACGATGCTAGCCTCAATAGTACGTTTGGCGCGTGAAGTACAGGCAAGCAAAGCACCCGTACAGAGACTAGCAGACAAAGTTGTCAACGTATTCGTTCCAGCTGTCGTGGGCATATCCATTATAACATTCTGCGTCTGGTTCTTCGCCTTCCACAACCAAAACCTAGCCTTGACGACTACAGTCGCAGTTCTGGCCATATCCTGCCCTTGCGCGTTAGGCATAGCCACCCCAGCAGCTATAATGATTGGTGTAGGGAAGGGAGCGGAGAACGGAGTTCTCATAAAAAACAGTGCAGTGCTAGAATCTGCGAAGAACATCGACACAGTGGTTTTTGACAAGACTGGAACTCTAACCAAGGGCAGACTTGACGTTCCAGACATCGTTGCAAAGGACAAGAAAACGACTCTCGAAGTTGCCGCAGTCGCCGAGAAATGGTCTGAGCATCCAATCGGACAAGCCATAGTTAGGAAAGCTGAAAGCGAAGGAATCTTGGTCGCAGATCCAGAATCTTTCGAAGCTTTACCTGGATTCGGCGTTATGGCAGAATTTAAGGGCAAGAAAACGTTGATCGGGAACCCAGCTTTAATGCGAAACAACGAAATTTCAATAGCCAAGCTGAAAGGCCAAATCGAGAAACTCGAAGGCGAAGGCAAGACCGTCGTTATCATCGCACTTGAAGGAAAAGCGGTAGGGGTCCTAGCGGTGTCTGACACTGTGAAAGAAAATGCGAAGGAAGCGGTAAGTACTCTCCAAAAGATGGGTCTGAGGGTAGTCATGCTGAGCGGGGACGCCAAAAGAACTGCGGAGGCAATAGCCAAACAGACAGGCATCAATGAAATCCTTGCCGAAGTTGCGCCATCTCAAAAGGTCGAACAAATCAAGGAGCTTCAGGCCGAAGGTCATTTCGTGGCCATGATCGGCGACGGAATCAACGACGCGCCAGCCATCACACAAGCAAACGTGGGCATAGCGATCGGAGGTGGAACCGACGTTGCCGTCGATTCAGGAGACATCGTCTTGATCAAAGATGACCCAAAGGACGTCGCGACCAGCATAAAGCTCGGCAGAAAAACATGGGGCAAGATCAAACAAAACCTCTTTTGGGCGTTCTTTTACAACGTTATAATGATCCCGCTTGCTGCAGGAGTTTTACACCCTTTATTCGGAATTCTGATCCCGCCTGAAGCAGCCGCAACTTCAATGATTCTTAGCGACATCACCGTAGTCGGAAACTCGATGCTGCTGAGAAGGTTCAAACCCTAAGCGCACGCTCCAAACTTTAAATGTCTGCGTGGCCGCCATTCAAACGCGCCTTAAGTTCATAATAGCATCTATTGCGCTATCCCGATTCCTTGAACAGTATTGATGTTTCCTCAATGCGCATTGACTACTTTGGAACGATTTCAAATTGCGCGTTGGTTCTGGCAAAGTCTTATCTAAAACGCGACCCGTTTAGGTGCTGCCGTTCTAAAGTAATCCCTCGTCCAAGCCTCAAAAAATAAACGTTGGAAGCATAACTTTACTCTGATTTTCCCCAATTAGTTTAGACCCCTTTCACCTTTGCATGTTAAACATCCGAGGGGGTGCGATATTAAGCGTACTGAGGTTTTTGGGGACAGCCACGATCAAAGGAGTTTCACCGACTGAAAAGAGGTAGGTGGAGAGGGGAGGCGTCTAATGCGATGAAGGACAAGTCAATAGACTATGCCTCCCTATTACCAGCTAAAATTCGCAGGATAACGCTGGTTAACACTCAGGCGATTCTTGCCAAACTGCTTCCTATCTTGTTAGCAGTGAAATCACGTACTTCGGAGAGAACTGTTCGCCTTCATAGAAGATGCTCCATCTTGTTCACTCGCGCTGATAAGGGACTCTGCTTTCCTTATTTGATCAATAGCTTGAATGATATTTTCGCGCGTTATGTTTGAAGGAATCATGTGCTAGGCCTCGCGTACTAAGAGGTTATCTATCATATTCCGTCTAAATATTTGACCTGTCCAGAAGGTAACGCGTTAATCTCGGACATTGAGAAATTCAAGGCTAGCTTTCAAGAAGTTTGTAAGCTGGGTCAACTAGGTAGTATTTTTCCGCCCTTTTTTCGATGATTCGCAGATTCTGCAGCGATTTCAGAGACTCCGAGAATGTCGATGACTTGCTTATTTGTTCATACTTGCTCGAGGCGAGAACTTTGATTTCGTTCCAAGCTGCCCCACCGCTAAATCTCGCTAGTGACAACACAATTGCACGTTGCAAGGCTCCGAAATTCTTTGACTCTTCGGTCGCCGTCTTTTTGGCTAGCTTTGTCACTTCATTCATAGCCTCGAGGTGAGATTTTCCGGAACAACGTTTTGCCCCGTAATACGTCAACCACCCTGGAATACCGCCAAAGCGATCCACTGCTTCTTCTAGTTGGCCTGGTTCGTAACTTATTTTGCCTCTCCGAAAACCCGCTTCTAAAAAGGCTACGCTGGTATCCCTTGAGAAAGGTCTGATTTCTTTCTCTTCAATGGGTTTCCCCCGAATTTCCGCTGATTCTGCGATGGTTTTAATCAGTCCCGTGGCGGACCCTGTAAAGAGAAGCCTTATGGTGGTCTCATTATAGAGCGTCGAGAGTATCCTCGGGAGCATACGATCATTCAGTCTCTGCACTTCATCGAGAGCTATCAGACGATCCCCCAGTTTGCGAATTATTTTCTCAAACGTTAGAATTGGCTCGCGTTTCATGGTTAGACGGAAAACTTTGAGATCAACCTCTCCCTCCATTTTTAATCTCCCACCCGCTATTTCATCTATCAGCCTCAATCCAAGCTCCTTAACCGTCAACACCGAAGAAACGTCAATGTAAATACCGCCGCGACTTTGGGTAAGGACCGTCGCGAGAGAAGTTTTCCCAATACGTTTGGGCCCGATCAATACGGCCCAAAATCCACCATCAATTATCTGTTCTATCTCTTTAAGGTCGTCTTCCCGCCCGTAGAGCAATGACCGTTCTCTTTTCGGACGTGTATCAAACAGTTTGCACCGAATCATCATACACCCTACCCTACTAAGTAGGGTATGGGTATATAACAACCGCGTACATAATTCGAGTTCTTGAAACGGTAACCCCCCCACCCTACTAAGTAAGGTGGGGGTATAAATGAGAAAAAAAGGAACAATATTTTGCTTCAAGTGCCGATAGTGCTCCATTGGCTTCACAATGCCCAACAACGAGGAAAGCGGTCCATAAAACTTAACGGTACCATTAAGTGCAGTAACTCAAAAGTGTGCACGACCATTAACAGCTGCCCAAAGATTTACTTTGCAAAGTAGTCTGGAAAAAAAGAGTCCCTTTGCGAGCACCAAGGCAGAACAGAAAAAAGGGGGATTTCGTCCATGACAGAAAAATGATTATAGTGCTAGAGCGGTGTCAGTTGTCATTGTTATGTTACTTTTCGGCGAACGTATCCTCGATTCTAACGAATGCGCCTCTTTCTGACTGCTTCGCAATGAAGTAGTTTCCTTCCTTCCTCAAAGATTCCACGTCTGGCATCATTTGCACTTCCTAAAGATTTTAGGGCCATATCGAGCTATCATACGCTCTGACCTGCTTTGAGTAGGTCTTCGTCTTCTTTTAGAGTTTTGGCTGCAGCCACATTATTTCATTGTTTAGGGTGATTGAAGGAACTAGGATGCCTTTACGGAGTTTGGAGGAAAAGATTTTTGCTTGGGCTGAGCGCTTAAATACACCGAGGTGCGAATTAAGTACCGCTGACATGCCTGCTCTGTGCGCTTAGTCAGCAAAGCAAAATTGCAAAAAAGGAAGTGAATAAACATACCCGCATGTCCAAACTGTGGCAAGTTAAACACTGACGATGCAATCTACTGTAGCAATTGTGGCGCTCCTTTGGGGAGCACGTCGCAACCTGGGGTTTCTAAACCATTCCAGTCTGAAGCATCGTTATCAAGTCCATCGTCAACTGCAACTTCAACACAGATACGAAGCAATATTGGTGCTGGTCAACTATCGGAACGACTAGAAAAAGCTTTGAGACGAACCGAATTACTAAGCTACGCGGCAATCGGCTTATCCGTGCTAGTCCTTATTTTCGTCCTCTACTACTTCATCTGAATATAGAGATATACACTAACGAAAAGACAGAAAAATAACTTGAAACTCACAAAGGAGAAAAAAAATGGAAGACCCATTAGAAAAAGCCGCAAAAAGAATAGAGCGCTTGAATACAATACTCATTATAACAGTTATCGTCTTGGTAATAACATTAATCGTTA
>Ga0187784_10002034_pt1 | contig 16172 bp, 11 predicted proteins | sample 1015_SJ02_MP15_2_FD_132964 | JGI IMG/M metagenome (GOLD analysis project Ga0187784, IMG submission 132964) | Tropical peat soil microbial communities from peatlands in Department of Meta, Colombia - 1015_SJ02_MP15_20_MG | ecosystem: Environmental > Terrestrial > Soil > Wetlands > Peat | place...
CGACAGCGAGACCATTGGCGCTTCCGGCGGCATCTTCGGCCTGCTCATGGCCTTCGGCATTCTCTATGCCGATCAGGAAATGTACCTGTTTCCACTGCCCTTCCGTATCAAAGCAAAATATCTTGTCGGCATCTGGATCATCATTGCCATCGTTGCCATCTTCGATCCCGCCCAAAACGGCATCGCCAACTTCGCGCATCTCGGCGGGCTACTGTTCGGCTTTTTGTTTGTGAAGTTCATGCCACGCCACGGATTGAGTTATACCGCCTCCGAGCAATATTTCGGATTTCGCAACTCCTACTACCGCTGGAAACGCCGCCGCGCCGCCAGACAGTTCGAAGTCTACATGCGCAAACACGACCGCAAGGTCGACTTTGACGAGCATGGAAATTACATCCCGCCCGAGGAACAGGACAAGGGTAACGGCGGATCGAAATCTGGCTGGGTAAATTAATCTCGCGCCGCAAGGCGCTGGGTCGCGCCGGAAAGCAATTTTTCCCCGCGTCCGCGGCCATCAGAACATTTCATCAAATCTGGCAAAAACGCGGGCTGGAAGACCAGACGCTTTCTCTTCTCCTTTGACGCCCAGATCGTGGCCCACTCCATTCACTTCCATGAGTTGCTTCGTAGCGGGGATAAGCTCAAGCGCTTTCTTCATCTCCTCGATGCTGCCAAACGGGTCGCGCGTGCCATGCACAAAGAGGCCGGGTGTTCGAAGGTTCGGTAAATGCTGGATGCGGAGCTGATCAGTTTTCCGCGGCGGATGCAGCGGATAAGAAAGCAGCAACAGGCCGGACACAAGCTCGGGTTCGGCTGCGCAGAGAATCGTGGCTTGCCGTCCCCCATACGAATGCCCGCCAAGAAAAACACGTTCCTTCGTCTGCTTTCGCGTCCATGCAACTGCGTTGCGCAGGCCTGCACGGTCGCGCTCGGCATTGCCCGGAAACGGCGGCCCAAACCGCCGCTCTTGCCGGAATGGCAGATCACATCGCAGAACCAAATAGCCGTGCCCGCAGAAAGTCTCCGCCAGAGCCACAAGCAAAGGAGCCGCGCAGTTGCCCCCGGCCCCATGCGTCAGAATCAGCGCCTCGCCGCTTGCATTGCGCGGAATATGCACCCACCCGCGCACCGGCGGATCTACTTGCTGATCGAAGATAGATCGGATCGTTTCCATGGATGGGAGATGCGCGTGCTCGGCGAGAGATTACTGGTCCTCAACGTTCGTTGCTGATGATTCGCGGTGTGACCTTCCCCAGGCCGCGTGGGAAAATCAGCGCGTTGAACTCCGCCCCGATCAGTACCACCAGCGAGATCAAATACATCCAGGTCAACAACGCAATTCCCACGCCCAGCGAACCATAAATGGCGCTGTAGTCCGCATAACGCTGCAGGTACCAGCCAAATAATGCGGTGCTGAGCAGCCACATCGCGGTCGCGAGCACCGCGCCCGGCAGCACACTGTGCCAGGGTTGTGTGCGCGGCACCGCATTGTGATAAATGAGTTGCATTACGGCGATGCTCGTCAGGATCGCGATTGTCCAGCGAATCAGTCCCCACAGGAGCAGGATCAGCGGCCCAAACTCACGGCCCAGTTGAAACAGGATGCGGGTTTCAATCCGGCTGCCAAACGCCACCAGGGTTGTGGCAAACATCAGAGGTACGCCCGCCATGAGCACCAGGGACATCGCGATCAGTCGCTCTTTCAAAAGTCCCCACGTCTTGGGCAACTGGTAGGCGCGGCGAAACCCCTCCATCCAGGAGATGACGACGCCCGATGCCGTCCACATCGTGAGAAGGGAGGCCGTAATCAGCAGGCCCACCGGCTTGTTGGTGCTGTTCTGCAGAAATGTGAGCGCAGCTCCGCTGCCGGCGGGCAGGATTCTGCCCAACGCATAAGAAATTTCGCGAAGATAAACTTCGCCCCTGTGCAGCGTTGCCAGCACGGCGCCAAGCACCAACAAAAGAGGGAAAAAAGTGAAAATCGAAGAATAAGCTCCGCCTTTGGCAATCGCAAAGGCATCATGCTCGAACGCTCGCCAGATCGCTAGCCGGAACAAACGCCAGAATCGCCCCAGCGCCGGAGCCAGAATAAGGCCGCCGGGCATCGGCTCTGGCGACTGTTTGGGGCCTTCCGCTGGTCCGGTCAGACGCTGGTGTTCAAGGGCTAAGGCCATCGGATTACGAAAAACGCTGCCACGACAACATTATCCGCGCAATTGCTCTTCTGAAGTTGTTCTTCTGGGCTCATGCCCTGCAATCTTTCCGCTGAAAACAAGGGGCGACCTATGGCCGCCCCCGTGAATATCTCCCTTTATCTTACTCCGCGGCCAGTTCTTCCGTCTCGCCTTCATGCCGCATGAGCTCGAGCGCCCGCTCGGCTTCCTCATACGCTTGCGAGACTTCTTCCTGCACCTTGATCGCTGCCTCTTCCATCTCCGGCGAGAGGCGCACGTTGCGGTAGTACTCCATGCCGGTGCCGGCAGGAATCAGGCGTCCCACGATCACGTTCTCCTTCAAACCGCGCAGATGGTCTACCGCTCCCTGGATTGAGGCCTCGGTCAGCACCCGCGTTGTCTCCTGGAAGGAGGCTGCGGAGATGAACGAATCGGTCGAGAGCGATGCTTTGGTGATGCCCAGCAGCAGCGGACGGCCGGTGGCCGGCTTGCCGCCCTGTGCGATTACCCGCTCGTTCTCCTCGTGGAAGCGGAACTTGTCCACCTGTTGTTCAAGCAGGAACGTCGTGTCGCCCACGTCCTCGACCTTCACCCAGCGCATCATCTGGCGCACGATCACCTCGATGTGCTTGTCCGAGATGTTCACGCCCTGCAGGCGATAGACTTCCTGGATTTCATTCACCAGATATGCCTGCAGCTCTTTTTCACCCAGCACCGCGAGGATGTCATGCGGGTTGAGCGGGCCATCCATCAGCGGTTCACCCGCCCGGACGCGCTCGCCTTCCTGCACGTTGATGTGCACGCCGCGCGGAACCAGATATTCCTTCTCGGTCCCGTTGTCGGCAGTGACGTAAAGCTTGCGCTGCCCCTTCGAGACTTCGCCGAAGCGGACCACGCCGTCGATTTCGCTGATGACCGCCGTTTCCCGCGGCTTGCGCGCTTCGAACAATTCCACCACGCGCGGCAACCCGCCCGTGATGTCCTTGGTCTTCGTGGTTTCCCGCGGGATCTTTGCCAGCACGTCGCCTGGATAAACCGTTTCCCCGTCCTGCACCATGAGGTGGGCGCGAGACGGCATGAGGTAACGCTTGCTCGCTTTTCCCTTGACGACGATCGCCGGTTGCCGTTTCTCATCCGGCGAATCCGCTACCACGTGCCGCGAGAGGCCCGTGACTTCGTCCACTTCTTCGTGCAGTGTAATGCCTTCCTGCAGGTCCTTGAACTGCGCGGTACCGCCGATTTCGGTAAGGATGGCAAACGTGTACGGATCCCACTCGACGAGCGCTTGGCCAAGCGTGACCGGGGCGCCGTCGCTCACTTTCACTTTCGCGCCATACACCACCGAATAGCGCTCGCGCTCGCGGCCCTTTTCGTCCACCACCGCGATCGATCCCTGGCGGTTCATCACCACCAGATCGCCGGTTTTCGACTTGACGGTTTGCAGATTGATGAAGCGCGCCATCCCGTTGCTCTTCGCATCCAGGCGCGACTGCTCGGAGACTCGCGACGCCGTGCCGCCGATATGGAAGGTACGCATCGTGAGCTGTGTTCCCGGCTCACCAATGGATTGCGCCGCGATGACGCCCGTAGCCTCGCCAAGTTCGACGAGACGGCCGGAGGCAAGGTTGCGTCCGTAGCACATCACGCAAACGCCGCGCTTCGATTCGCAGGTCAGCACCGAGCGGATTTTCACTCGCTCAATGCCCGCCGCCTGAATTGCACCGGCCAGTTCCTCGGTGATTTCATGGTTCACGTCCACGATCACGTTGCCGTCGTAGTCCTTGATTTTTTCCAGCGACACGCGGCCCACGATACGATCGCGCAGCGGTTCGATGATCTCGCCCGCTTCGACGATGCCGGAGACAAAGATTCCGTCCACTGTGCCGCAGTCGTATTCGCTGATGATCACGTCCTGCGCCACGTCGACCAGACGGCGCGTCAGATATCCCGAGTCGGCTGTCTTGAGCGCCGTGTCCGCCAACCCCTTGCGCGCACCGTGCGTCGAAATGAAGTATTCGAGCACCGTCAGCCCTTCGCGGAAGTTGGCCGTGATCGGGGTCTCGATAATTTCGCCCGTCGGCTTGGCCATCAGTCCGCGCATGCCAGAAAGCTGCCGGATCTGCTGTTTCGATCCGCGGGCGCCCGAATCGGCCATGACGTAAATCGGGTTGAGTTCGCCTTCTTTGTCTTTCTTCTGCATCTGTCCGAACATCTCATCGGCAACCTTTTCCGTAATTGCCGACCAGATTTCGATGACTTTGTTGTAGCGCTCGCCGTTGGTGATCGCGCCGTCCAGGTACTGTTGCTGCACGCTGATCACCTGCTTGTCAGCGTCTTTCACCAGTGTCTTCTTGTTGTCCGGGATCACCATGTCGTCGATGCCGATCGAGAGTCCGGCCCGCGTGGCGTAGCGGAAGCCGAGCGATTTGATCTCGTCGAGCATCTTGACCGTTGTTTCCAGCCCGTAGCGCAGATAGCAGTAGTTCACCAGCTGCCCGATGCCTTTTTTCTTGAGCAGCCCGTTGATGTAGGGCATGGGCTCGCGGCCGGCGACGGCTTTCGGCAAATGGTCGTTCAGAATCGCGCGCCCCACCGTGGTGTTGATGTATTCGCGATCGAACTCCGTCGCATCCGTGTGCGTGACATCCTGGTCGTCGTAGGCTTGCGTTAGGTCGAGGACTTGGCCCGTGTAACGCAAACGAATCGGGGTCAGTGTCTCCACCTCGCCCATTTCGAGCGCGATCAGAACATCGTCAATGTTGGCGAAGGAACGCCCTTCGCCCTTCGCGCCCGGCTTCGCTTTGGTCAGGTAATAGAGCCCGAGCACCATGTCCTGCGTGGGCACCGTGATCGGTTGCCCCGATGCCGGAGACAAAATGTTGTGCGAGGACAGCATCAAAACGCTGGCTTCCACCTGCGCTTCCGGTGATAGTGGAATGTGTACCGCCATTTGGTCGCCGTCGAAGTCGGCATTGAACGCCGTGCAGACCAGCGGGTGAATCTTGATGGCCTTGCCTTCCACCAGCACCGGTTCGAACGCCTGAATGCCCAGGCGATGCAGCGTTGGCGCACGATTGAGCAGAACGGGGTGGTCTTTGATCACCTCTTCCAGAATGTCCCACACGATGTGTTCCTGCTGCTCGACCATCTCCTTCGCCTGCTTGATGGTGGTGCAATTTCCTGTCTGTTCCAGCCGGTGATAGATGAAGGGCTTGAACAGCTCGAGCGCCATCTTCTTCGGCAGTCCGCACTGGTGCAGCTTCAGCTCCGGACCGACCACGATGACGGAACGCCCGGAATAATCCACGCGTTTGCCCAGCAGATTTTGCCGGAAACGTCCCTGCTTGCCCTTGAGCGTGTCGGAGAGCGACTTAAGCGGCCGGTTGTTGGCGCCGCGCAACACGCGTCCGCGCCGCCCGTTGTCGAACAGCGCATCCACCGCTTCCTGCAACATGCGCTTCTCGTTTCGCACAATCACTTCCGGCGCATGCAGATCCATCAGCTTCTTCAGCCGGTTATTACGATTGATGACCCGCCGGTAGAGATCGTTCAGGTCCGACGTGGCGAAGCGTCCACCATCGAGCGGAACCAGGGGCCGCAGCTCCGGTGGAATCACCGGCAGCACATCCAGGATCATCCACTGCGGCTTGTTGCCGCTTCTCCGGAAGGCTTCGACCACCTTCAGCCGCTTGGCATATTTCAGCCGCTTCTGCAGCGAGGTTTCCGTCTTCATCTTCTCCCGCAGTTCGCTGGCCAGCGTGTCCACTTCAATGCGCTTCAGAAGTTCCTTGATCGCCTCCGCGCCCATCATGGCTTTGAAGCCGGCCGGCCGGAATTGCTGGTCGAGTTCGCGGAACTTCGTTTCGTCCTTGATGACCTCGCGCTCCCGCGTCGGCGAATCGCCCGGATCAACGACGACGTAGGCTTCAAAATAGAGAATCGCTTCCAGATCCCGCAGCGAGATGTCCAGCAGGTGTCCGATGCGGCTGGGCAGGCCCTTGAAAAACCAAACGTGTGAGCACGGCGAAGCCAGTTCGATGTGGCCCAGGCGTTCGCGGCGCACTTTCGACAGCGTCACTTCCACGCCGCACTTGTCGCAGATCACACCCCGATGCTTCATGCGCTTGTATTTGCCGCAGAGGCATTCCCAATCCGTGACCGGGCCAAAAATGCGCGCGCAGAAAAGGCCGTCGCGCTCCGGCTTGAACGTGCGGTAGTTGATGGTTTCCGGTTTGGTTACTTCTCCGTGTGACCAGCTGCGGATCTTTTCTGGCGACGCCAGGCTGATGCGAATGGCATCGAAGTCCGCAACGGGGTTTGCCATATCAAACGGGCTCGAACGAAACATGTTCCTCCGCTTTCCTGCTCTCAACGGCAGTGGCCAGTTGTCAGTGGCCAGTTGCCAGTTCTATCGTCCCGCAGAGGCCGAGAGCGAACACCACGCGGAACTGTTTTTCCAAATCTCGTCAAACACATCGGCATCAACTGCGTCAACTACGCCGCGCAGCCAGCGGCGCAGCGCGTCGCGGATTTGGGGACGTGTTTGTTGCATCCATTTAAGTCTGCATATGCGCCGATGATCGTGAACTCGAAAGCCGTAGCGTAAAGCCTCGCAGCATCAAACACCTGCATGTCGACGGCGGCCTGGTTGCCTAGCCATTCGGCGAAGACCCGCATGAATCGGGGATGGGCCGACGTTAAAAGACTGTTCCCCCATCGCATATAGTTCCTGTAGAAGATGGGTGCATGTCCAGCGTCATAAGGTGGGCTTGAGGTTCGGCAAAATGCCTTGAACTCAGCCCTAAAGCATCTCAGTACCTTGTTCTTGATCACTTCGTTGTCGTAAACCGGAAACAACTCCCCGTTGTAGGGATGCAACACTTTCGATACGGCCATTACGGGCCAAGTCGAAATCGGCTTGAAAGTTCGCATCTTTTCAAGCAGCGGCAACAGCTTTGCTTCCGCCGGACTGCCCATAATGTTCAGCAGAGTTACCTCCCCACCCCACGCGAAGGGCGGAAAGTCACGACTGAGAACCTCGAACGTTCGGTCCGAAGTCCAGAGCGGACCAGCGGCTTTGCGCGCGATTCCCCAGCCGCCTGATCGAGCGGGCCGCACGAGTTCGTCGTAAATCTCGCGAAATGAACTGGCACCTTTGCCCAAACGGAAGGCTTCGTGAGAGATCGTGTAAAGCCTCAGCCTGTCTCTCACAGGCCAATCCATGCCGGCTAGGAAGTTCCTGCATGCTTCTAGCGAGCGTTCCTGCTCGCTTTCGTTCTGGAAATAAGCGGTGATATTCAAGCTGCTCCCTCTGGCAACTGGCCACTGGCCACTGGCCACTGCTCTTAATCCGCCGCTACGGCAGCCGCCGGCTTCTTCTCGGTGGCTTTCATCAATTCCACATCCAGACAAAGCGCCTGCAATTCACGAATCAATACGTTGAAGGACTCCGGCACGCCCGGCTCCATCGCGGCCTCGCCTTTGACGATAGCCTCGTAGATTTTGGTGCGCCCGTAAACATCGTCCGATTTCGCGGTCAGCAGTTCCTGCAGAATGAACGCCGCCCCATACGCTTCCAGGGCCCAGACTTCCATTTCGCCGAAGCGCTGCCCGCCGAATTGCGCTTTGCCGCCCAGCGGCTGCTGCGTGATCAGCGAGTACGGGCCGATTGAGCGTGCGTGGATTTTGTCATCCACCAGGTGCGACAGTTTCAGCATGTAGATATAGCCGACCGTGATCGGCTGTTCGAACGTCTCTCCCGTCATGCCATCGCGCAGCGCGGTCTTGCCTGCCGTCGGCAGCCCGGTGCGCTCCAGCAGCGCTTTGATCTCCGTCTCGCGTGCACCGTCGAACACGGCCGATCCCATGAACACGCCATTCTTGAGGGTGGGTGCAAGCGCCTCCAGTTCCTCGTCGCTCAAATCGGCGATCGTGTCGGCCAGTACCGTGTCTTTGAACAGAGCCTTCAGATCGCGGCGGATCGCCTCCGCCCGCGTGTTCTGCTGCAGAAGTTCGCTGATCTTCTTGCCCAGTTCATGGCCCGCCCAACCGAGATGGGTTTCCAGAATCTGGCCCACGTTCATACGGCTGGGTACGCCCAGCGGGTTCAGCACGATTTCCACCGGGGTCCCGTCCTCCAGGTAGGGCATGTCCTCTTCCGGCAGAATGCGTGCGATCACGCCTTTGTTCCCGTGGCGTCCCGCCATCTTGTCGCCCACGCTCAGCTTGCGCTTCATGGCGATGTATACCTTCACCAGTTTGATCACGCCCGGCGGCAACTCATCGCCCTTGGTCAGCTTCTCTTTCTTTTCGTTGACGATTTTCTTGAGCACGTCGATCTGGCGCGAGGTCATTTCCTCGATCTCGTCGATCTGCTCGTTCACCCGCGGGTCTTTGTCGGCATACTTGATGCGCTTCAGGTTGCGCGTTGAAATACGCTCGATCGTGTCGCGGTCGAGGATCGTATCTTTCGTCAACAGGCGCTTGTTGGTACGCTCGTCGTGCAGGTCCGCCTGCACTTCCTTGCCGCCCAGCAAAGCTTCCAGACGCTTCAGCCGCTCGTCGGTCAGAATTCGTATTTCGTCCGACAGGTTCTTCTCGAGCTTGGCGACCTGGTTCGCTTCAATCGCCTTCGCGCGCTCGTCTTTTTCCTGGCCCTTGCGCGAGAAGATCTTCACGTCCACCACCACGCCTTCGATTCCCGGCGGACAGTAAAGGGAAGCGTCGCGCACATCTCCTGCTTTTTCGCCAAAGATCGCTCGCAGCAACTTTTCTTCCGGCGTCAGTTGCGTTTCGCCCTTCGGCGTGACCTTGCCGACGATGATGTCGCCCTGCTTGATGTTCGCCCCGATCCGGATCACGCCCGCTTCGTCCAGATTGCGCAGCGTCGACTCGCTGACGTTCGGGATATCGCGCGTGACTTCTTCCGGGCCAAGTTTGGTGTCGCGAGCTTCCAGTTCGAACTCCTCGATGTGGACCGAGGTGTAGTAATCCTCCTTTACCATCTTCTCGGAAACCAGGATCGCGTCCTCGAAGTTGTAACCGCGCCACGGCATGAACGCGACCAGCACGTTGCGCCCCAGCGCCAGTTCGCCGAAATCCGTGCACGGACCATCGGCGATCACCTGTCCCTTCACCACCCGCTGGCCCTTCTTCACGATCGGCTTCTGGTTGATGCAGGTGTTCTGGTTCGAGCGCTTGAACTTCGTCAGCTGGTAAATGTCGCTGCCTACCTCGCGCGAAAGCTGCGTGGGATGATGTTCGCCCTCCACGCGCACGATGATGCGCTCGGAATCGACCGAATCGATGATGCCGTTGCGCTTGGCCAGAATCACCGCGCCGGAGTCGCGCGCCGTCACGCCCTCCATGCCCGTGCCCACAATCGGCGCCTGCGCACGCAGCAGCGGTACCGACTGCCGCTGCATGTTCGCGCCCATCAGTGCGCGGTTGGCGTCGTCGTGTTCCAGGAATGGCACCAGCGATGCCGCCACCGACACCAGTTGCTTGGGGCTGACGTCGACATAGTCGACTTCATCGCGGTTGACCAGCACGAAGTTGCCCTGCTTGCGGGCGTTCACCAGTTCCGATGCGATCCGTCCCCGTTCATCCAGTTCGACGTTGGCCTGCGCAATGACGTGCCGGTCCTCTTCCCACGCCGACAGATAAAAAGAAAACGGCTCGACATCGACCGGTTTCTTCCGCCGCTCCTTCAGGTCCGCATTGACTTTCTCGATCTCGCTCTTCTCAATATGATCGCCGACTTTGTAATCGCTGTCGCCGGCATTTACCACCTGCACATAATCGACGACCCGTGCCCCCTTGACCTTGCGATACGGAGACTCGATGAAGCCGTAGTCGTTGATGCGCGCAAAGCAACTGAGCGACGAAATCAGTCCGATGTTCGGACCTTCCGGCGTCTCAATCGGGCAGATCCGGCCGTAGTGCGTCGGGTGAACGTCGCGCACTTCGAATCCGGCGCGCTCCCGCGATAGGCCGCCCGGTCCCAGCGCCGACAGGCGCCGCTTGTGTGTGATCTCTGACAGCGGATTGGTCTGGTCCATGAACTGCGAAAGCTGCGAAGACCCAAAGAATTCGCGAATCGCAGCCATGACCGGCTTGGCGTTGACAAGGTCGTGCGGCATCGCCGTCGACATTTCCTGGTACACGCTCATCTTCTCTTTAATGGCGCGCTCCATGCGCACCAGGCCGATGCGGAACTGGTTTTCCAGCAGTTCGCCCACCGCGCGCACGCGCCGGTTGCCCAGATGATCGATGTCGTCGACCGCGCCGATGTTCTTGCGCAGCTTCAGCAGGTACTTGATGGTTGCGTAAAAATCGTTGGGATCGAGCGTCCGTTGCTCGAGCGTGGTCGCTTCCTGGTTCTCGAACAGCTTGATGTTGAACTTCAGCCGGCCCACGCGCGAGAAGTCATACTTGCGAGGATCGAAAAACATCCCCTGGAACAGGGCCGTCGCCGTATCCAGCGTTGGCGGATCACCCGGCCGCAGTTTCCGGTAGATCTCAATCAGCGCCTCCGACGGCGTCGTCACCGAATCGCGCCGCAGGGTCTGGCTGATGACCGTGCCCACGTCGTCGCGCTCGGGGGAAAATACCGTCATCTCAACCACGCCCGATTCCAGAATCTTCGCCAGCTTTTCGGCGGTAATTTCTGAATTGGCTTCGAGCAGCACCTCGCCGGTCGTTGTGTCAACGATGTCACTCGCTGCCCACGCGCCTTCCAGATCGGTCGCGTCGATTTCGATTTCCCCAACCTTCGCCTTCTGAATCTCTTTCAAAATCGCCGGGCTGATTTTCCGCCCCGAATGCGCAATTTCGTCCCCCGATTTCGACTTCACACTGTGCGCCAGCTTCATGCCCAGCAGGTTCGTAGGCTTGTCGCTCGCCGGATCGAGCGTCCAGTACAGCTTGCCGTTGCGAATCACTATCCGGTCGGTGGTGTAAAACGTTTTGAGAATGTCTTCTCCCGAACGCAACCCGAGGGCGCGCAGGAAGATCGTGCCCAGGAACTTGCGCTTCCGGTCGATCCGCACGTAAAGCACATTTTTCTGGTCGTATTCGAACTCCACCCAGGAGCCGCGATAGGGAATGATCTTGCCCAGGAAATACGTCCGGTTGTTGGCGGTCTCAAAGAACACGCCCGGCGAGCGGTGCAACTGGCTCACGATCACGCGCTCCGTGCCGTTGATGATGAACGTCCCGTTTCCCGTCATCAGCGGAACGTCGCCGAAGAAAACTTCCTGCTCCTTGATGTCGCGAATCGAGCGGCTCCCGGTTTCCGCGTCCTTGTCCCAGATCGTCAGCCGCATCGTGACTTTCAGCGGCGCCGAGTAGGTCATGCCCTTCTCTTCGCACTCGGTCACGTCGTTCTTGAGCTGCAGGCCTACCGGGTCGCCGCACTTGTTGCAGAAGTCCGGAGTGTTGGCATTGTACGTGCCGCACTTGTGGCACAGCACTTCTCCCGGGTGATAGGGGTCGGTAATCACCGTCGATCCGCAGTTCTTGCAGGTCGTGCGCAGGTGATGCAGCCCCTTCAGGTGGCCGCACTTGCACTCCCAGTTGCCAATGGAATAATCCACGAACTCCAGTTGCGAAACGTTGCGGAAGTCGGTGATCGGAAACACCGACTGAAACACCGCTTGCAATCCGCCGTCTTCGCGCTCGCTCGGCAGTTTGTCCATTTGCAGAAAACGGTCGTAGGAGCGCTTCTGCACTTCGATCAGGTTGGGAATCTGGATGGTCGCGGGAATCTTGGAAAAATCAAAACGCTTGCGATGGATACTGTTGGTCTTTGGCATTCTATGAAGCTCCTGCTTTCCCAGCAGCCTGGGGCTGCGACACAAGGCGGAATGTGGCCCACAGATGACCGGGCTCAAAACAATCGGGTACTGCTAGCGGGCGGGATGCGCGGCAAACACGCGCGGGCACCGGCACGGACATGAATGCCCGCAGGCGCCACACGCAACGCTTAATCTTGAATAAGTTGTAAAGTTCCGCGCCAGTTCAAAAAGGCCTGTTTCCGTCCCGCCGCCCGCGGGACCGGCTGCCAATACTTCAACCCAGCGAACCTCTTCCGCTTCCCTGGGTCTATTCGTGAGGACTCGGGTTCGCTGTCACCTCGCTGAGGCCAGAGTAAGCGGGCTATTCATAAGATGTTAACACGCCCAACCCGGATTCAGCCAGTGTTCGGCAAAAAAATTGCTACAGGTGGCGATCGCCATTTTCCGGCCTCCGCCACCGCGATTTCCACTACCCCCCTCAAGCAGAAGGGCTATTTTACCTCGACCGTAGCGCCGGCCTCGGTGAACTGGTGGCGCTTGGCGGGCGTCCGAGCCCGCCGCCACCATCCTGAGCGAAGCGAAGGATCTCCTCACCCAGTTATTTCACCTCAACAGTAGCGCCCGCCTCGGTGAACTTCTTCTTGATGGTCTCCGCCTCTTCCTTCGAAACGCCTTCCTTAATCGGCTTCGGCGCGCCATCGACCAGATCCTTGGCCTCTTTCAGGCCCAGGCTCGTGACCTCGCGTACCGCCTTGATCACATTGATCTTATTGGCGCCCACCTCCTTCAGGACGACAGTGAACTCGGTCTTTTCCTCGGCTGGCGCCGCACCCGCTCCAGCCGCCGCTCCGCCGCCGGCAACCACTACCGGGGCCGCTGCCGCCGCCGAAACCCCCAAACGCGATTCCAGCTTCTTTACCAGCTCCGCTGCCTCGAGCAGCGATAAGCCTACAATCGATTCTTCCAACTGCTGCAGATCCGCCATGTTTTCTCTCCAATGCCAGCCGTAAAACGCAGGGAAATGCGTTTCCACGGCGGTGATTTTGCGATTTCGCTATCGCGTCGCCAGGTTTCCAGTGCGCCCAGGCCATCCGTTCCGCGCCAGACAACGCAGGAACTTCAGGCCGCGCAACCCCCGCTTCGAGATAACCAAACCTTTTTCGGACGGCTTGCGCCGCCCGGAACTTTGTAATTTCGTAATCGGTAATTTGAACCCTCACGCCGTGGGGGTTTTCAAATTACAAAATTTCAAAATTACCGATTACCAAATCGAGGCTTAAGCCTCTTGAAACTTTTTCTCCTGCACGCCCTGGTTGACAACTACGGCCAGATTGCGTCCGACCGCGCCAATCGCCGTCGCCAGCCGCTGCGCCGGAGCATTCAGCATAAACAGAAGCTTCGCGTATATTTCTTCCTTCGCCGGCATCGTGGCCAGCGACTCGATTTCTTTGACCGTAATGACTCGCCCTTCGACCACTCCCGCCTTGAAGGTAAATTCCGGATTCTCCTTCGCGTACTTCGACAACGCCTTGGCCATGGCCACCGGATCGCCTGCGGTGTACGCGATCGACGTCACGCCCTCCAGATTCTTCAGCGCCTCGGCGACCTTCGTGCCCTTCGCCGCGCGCTCGGCCAGCGTGTTCTTCACCACGCGATATTTCGCGCCACTCGAACGCAGCGCCTTGCGCAGCTCGAAGTCCTTGGCCACCGTCAGCTTGCTGTAGGTGGCAACGATCACGCTCGAAATGTTCTTCAGCTCGCCGCCGAGTTTTTCAACCTGTTCGATTTTCTTCGTTTTGCTGACCGCCATGTTCTAACCCTTTCAGAACTCGTATAGTTTGTCATCCTGAGGCGACACGCTTTTCGTCGCCGAAGGACCCGAGCGCGCCGCGCGATGCGCTCGCGCTGCTCTTAAACTAAAAAAGCCGCGAGCGCCGAAAACGCGCGTCTGGCGCGCTTCCTCTTATGCTTTCGCCGCCGTCTCGATCGGAGTCGTATCGAGCGGAATCCCCGGCCCCATCGAGGAACTCAAATAGCAGCCCTTGATGTACTTGCCCTTCGCCACCGAGGGCTTCGCCTTGATCACACTCGAAATCAACACCGTCGCGTTCTCCACCAGTTTCTCCGGGGGAAACGAAATCTTGCCCACTGGACAATGCACCAGCGCCGTTTTGTCGGTGCGGAACTCGACCTTGCCCGCCTTCACTTCCTGCACCGCCCGCGCCACGTCCATCGTGACCGTCCCCGTCTTTGGATTCGGCATCAGCCCCTTCGGGCCGAGCACTTTGCCCAAACGCCCCACCGATTTCATCATGTCCGGCGTGGCGATCAGCGCGTCGAAGTCGGTCCAGTTTTCCTTCGTGATCTTCTCGACCATGTCTTCGCCGCCCACAAAATCGGCTCCCGCCGATTCCGCTTCGCGAACTTTTTCGCCCGTCGCAATCACCAGGACTTTTTTCGACTTGCCCAGTCCGTGCGGCAGAACCACGGTCCCGCGCACCATCTGGTCCGCATGCTTGGGATCGACTCCCAGCCGCATGGTGACCTCGACCGTCTCGTCGAACTTTGCGTATTTCACTTTCTGCAAGAGTGGAACCGCTTCCTGCAGCGTATACGGGCGCGCTTCCACCGCTTTGCGCGCCTTGTCGATGTTCTTTCCGGACTTCTTCATCTCCACCTCGTCTCCCACCGCTGAACGTTGCATCGATCAGCCGTGGTGTTATTGACTAAATCTTGTCGTTGGTCGCTAGTCGTTGGTCGTTCGGATCTCGGGTCGATCGCGAATATCAATCCCCCGCTAGAGACCGCGAACGACTAACGACCGACGACTAACGACGTCTTACCCAACCACTTCAATTCCCATCGAGCGCGCCGTGCCGCGCACGCTCTTGATCGCCGCATCAATCGAGGCCGCATTCAAATCCGGCATCTTCTGCTTGGCGATCTCCTCGACCTGCTTGGCCGTCACCTTGCCAACTTTGTCTTTATTCGGCGTTCCCGATCCCTTCGCGATGCCGGCCGCCCGCTTCAGCAGCACTGCCGCCGGCGGCGTCTTGGTGATGAACGTAAACGAACGGTCGTTATACACCGTGATCACGACCGGTACGATCAACCCGTCGAGTCCTTCTGCCCGGTGCGGGCATTGAACTGCTTGCAGAACTCCATGATGTTGACCTGCGCCTGTCCGAGCGCCGGTCCCACCGGCGGCGCCGGCGTCGCCTTGCCCGCAGCAATCTGCAGCTTCACAGAACCTGTAACCTTCTTTGCCATGATGCCTTTCCGTACCTTATTTAAGTTTCGCCAAGTCTAGGATTTTCGGCTTAGCCACTACGCCACTTTCTCCACTTGCCCAAACTCCAGTTCCACCGGCGTCGAGCGCCCGAAGATCGTCACCATTACCTTCAAGGTCTCTCGATCTTCATTCACTTCGTCGACCACGCCCGTGAACGTCGCAAACGGTCCTTCAGAAATTCGCACCGTTTCATTCTTTTCAAACTTGACCTTCAGCTTCGGCTTCTCGCGGCTGTCGGCCACTTTGTAAACGATGTGGTTGACTTCTTCCTCGGACAGCGGCGTCGGCTGCTGCCCCGTTCCCACAAATCCGGTCACCCGCGGCGTCGCCTTCACCACGTGCCACACTTGATCGTCCATGTCCATTTCGACCAGCACATAGCCGGGATAGAACATGCGCTCGGATGTGTATTTCTTGCCGCCGCGAACTTCTGTCACCGATTCCGTCGGAATCAGCACCCGCCCGATCTTGTCCTGCAATCCGAATGCGATCACTCGCGATTCGAGCGATTCCTTGACCTTGCGCTCAAATCCCGAATACGCGTGGATGATGTACCACTTCATATTCGGATTGCGCGGCGCTTCTCCAGCGACAGCTTCCGTAAGCGGAGGTGGCGTATTGTCGTTGCCGCTCGCTACGCTTTCGGCCGCCGGCGCAGGGCTCGCCTGATTCTCCGCCGCGCCTTCTACTTTTTCTTCATCTGCCATGAAAATCGCTTTCTTTCGCTCCGCCGCCTAACGGCGCGAGAAATAATGCAGCATCCGCTCCAGGCTATTCGTGATGGCGAGATCGACTACCCAGAAGTAAAACGCAAACAGAAACACGGTGATGATCACCACCGTCGTCGTCCCTTGCACTTCTTTGCGCGAGGGTGTCGTCACCTTCTTCATCTCGGTGCGGACGTCGTCG
>Ga0187784_10002035_pt1 | contig 16159 bp, 12 predicted proteins | sample 1015_SJ02_MP15_2_FD_132964 | JGI IMG/M metagenome (GOLD analysis project Ga0187784, IMG submission 132964) | Tropical peat soil microbial communities from peatlands in Department of Meta, Colombia - 1015_SJ02_MP15_20_MG | ecosystem: Environmental > Terrestrial > Soil > Wetlands > Peat | place...
GCATCCTCGCCGGTGCGCTGATCGGCGGCGTCGCGCTGCTGCGCGACCTGTTGCTGCCGGTGTTCTCCTCGCTCTACGCCGTGCCGATCGTGATCCTCTATCCGATCTTCACTGCCTGGTTCGGCATCGGCTCGGAGTCGAAGATCATCTTCGCCGGCGTGTACGGCTTCTTTCCGGTGATGCTGTCGACCGCCGCCGGAATCCGCACCATCGACGCCCAGCTGCTGCTGGCGGCGCGCAGCATGGGCGCGACGCTGCCGCAGCAGATCATCCGCGTCATCATTCCGGCCTCGATCCCGACCGTGCTCGCCGGCCTGCGGCTCGGCGGCGCGCTGACCATCATCGGCGTGGTGGTGAGCGAGATGCTCACCTCGTCCGCCGGCATCGGCTATCTGGTGACGCGCTATCGCACCATCCTCGACTCGGCGCACGTGTTCGGCGCGATCGTGATGATCCTCTTGTTGTCGATCCTGTTCGACGCGTTCGCGCGCGCGATCGAGCGGCGCACCGCGGTTTGGCAGACCGCGGGGCGGCGGCAGCGGGACGCCGAGATCGCGGTGCGACCGGCCGAAGCGGTGGTGTAGCGATGCCACCGCTGTTCGTCAGCGACGCCGAGGTCGAGAAGGCGCTGACACCCGCACTCTTGCTCGCCACGATCGAAGACGCCTTTGCGGGTCTGGCAACCGGCGCGGTGATCAACGGCGGCAAGATCAGCATCTCGCTCGACGATCACGACGGTGCCCGCACCATGCTGGCGTTGATCGGCGCCGTTCCCGAAAAACGCGTCGCCGGCGTGAAATGGGTCGGCACATTCAACCGCAATGCCGAGCGCGGTCTCCCACGCGCGCCCGCGACCTTGCTGCTGACCGACAGCGTCACGGGCGAATTGCGCGCAATCGTCGCGGCAACCTCGCTCACGGCACGCCGCACCGCGGCGGCGCTGGTGGTGGCGGCGAAGTGCTTCGGCGGCGAACGGCACCGGGTTGCCATCCTTGGATTCGGGGCGGTCGGGCAGAGCCTGGTGCCGCTGATCGCGCACGTATTCTCGCCCCGGACGATTGCGGTCTGGGGCGGGCGCCGCGAACGGCTCGCGGCGAGCGTCACGCGGTCGCAGGCCGCGCACGGCATCCCAATCGCGATTGCCGAAACGCCGCAGGAAGCGGCGCGCGATGCCGACCTCGTGTTCACCGCGTCCGGGCTTGGCGAGGACAAACCATTTCTCACCCGCGCGATGATCGCTGATCGGGCGGTCCTCTGCTGTGCCGGCACCTATCAGGAGATTGCCGATGATTTGGTGCTCGCGTCCGACTGCCTTGTGGTCGACGACTGGGCGGCCTGCCAGAAGCGCGGTAATCTCGCCGCGATGGTGAAGCACGGCACGCTGACGCGCAATTCAGTGCGGATGGAGCTTCCGGCGCTGGTCACGCAGGCGCGCGCGAACGGCCCGATAGCCGCGCGTCTGCCCGTCGTCATCACGATCGGAGTCGGTGCGCTCGATGTGGCGATCGCTGCGGCGCTGCTCGCGCAGCGGTGTAGGGCGGATTAGGCGCGAAGCGCCGTAATCCGCCGCTCACACGACGCACATCGGCGAATTACGCTCGCGAAGACGCCCGCTAATCCGCCCTACAGTTTCACCACCGGCAGCTCGCGCAGCGACTTCACATCCTCGAGATTGTTGAGCCTCTCGAACAGCGCCGCGGCCTGCTTGGCCCCGAGCTTCCCCTCGGTGCAGTCGAGGAACTTCTCGCGCAGCTCAGCTTCGTTGAGCGGCTTCTGCCAGTGGCCTTTCGGGCGCACCACCGGCTCGTGCGCCAGCGTCGTGCCGTTCTTCAGCCGGATGCTGACGCGATCGTCGGGAGAGAAAGGCGGCATGTCAGCCATGCGCTCGTCGGTCGTCTGGCGCCTCACCTTGCGCATCACCTCAATGATGTCGCCGCGCCGCACGAAGCCGTCGTCGAGCTCCTTCAAGCCGACCTTGCGGGCGACCAGCGCCGACGCCATCGCGAACTCGATCGAGAACTTCGCCTCGAGCGCGGTCTTCGGCGCGCGGTTGCGCAGCATCAGGTCCTGCGCGTTGCCGATGCGCACGTTGATCTCCTCGATCGCGTCCGCCGCCAGATCGTGCTCGGCGGCGAGGTCGAGCATCGCGTCGATCGAGCGATGCGTCGCGTAGCACATCGGATAGCGCTTGATGTTGATGCCCATCTTCTCGAGCCGCCAGTTCTCGCCGAGGCCCCAGTCGCCGCGCGTCACCGCCGGCGTTCCTGACTCCGAATGGGCGCGCATGAAGCCGCTGCGGTGCTCGAGCACGTCGGGCGACGCCGTGAAGCCGGACTTGGCAAGCCGCGCGGCCAGCACGCCCGACTGCGCGGTGCGCCCGGCATGCAGCGACTTCGTCATGGTGCCGAAATTCGCGACCGTCCCGGCCGCGAGCGAAGCCGCGATCGCGATCGCATTGGTGGTCTCGCCGGCATTGAGATGGTTGAGCCGCGCGCAGGCCGCCGCCGCCGCCAGCGTTCCCCAGATCGCGGTCGGATGGAAGCCGCGCTCGTGCAGCGCGCCGGGCTCGAGCTCCTGCAACAATGCCCACACCTCGTAGCCCGCCACATAGGCGGCGATCGCCTCCTCGCCGCTCGCGCCGAGCGTCCAGCCTTCGGCGAGGATCGCGGGCGTGAGCGCCGCGCTCGGGTGACCGTCCATGCCGACGTCGTCATAGTCCAGCACATGCGCGGCGACGCCGTTGACCAGCGCGGCGTCTCCCGCCGACAGGTTGCGGCCGTTCGGGATCTCGGGCGCGCCGTCATTGGTGGTCGAGGTCGGCACGATCCGGGCGACCAGCCGCACGGCTTCCTCGTCCGCGCCCGCGATCATCGTGCCGACGCAATCGAGCATGCCGATGCGGGCGCCGAAATGGGCGCGCTCCGGCATGCGGGCCGGATCGACGGTTGCAACGAAAGTGGCGATGTCGGAGGTCAGCGCGGTCATGACTTGCTCCCTGCTCGATCTTCTGGTTGGGGCCGTTATCGGTTGGAGCCACTATGCGGCGATGGCGGCTTGACGGCCAGACTGCGTGAAACGTACCGTCGGAAAAGTGTCGACACAATAAGCATTTTTGGAGAGCGTGATCCCGAAAAAGATCATGCTCGATAAAAAATCGGAGGCACGCCGAAGCCATGACCCGGCTGAAGGACAAGGTCGCGATCGTCGCCGGCGCAGGCGCGATCGCGGAGGGCTGGAGCAACGGCAGGGCCACCGCGGTGCTGTTCGCGCGCGAGGGCGCGAAGGTCTTTGCGGTCGACCGCGACCTGAAGTCGGCGGAGGAGACCTGCGCGATCATCAGGTCCGAGGGCGGCGAGGCGACGGCGCATCAGTGCGACGTCTCGATCGCCGCCGCGGTCAACACGATGGTCGATGCTTGCCTTGCCCGATACGGCCGCATCGACGTGCTGTTCAACAATGTCGGCATGCAGGTCGTCGGCGGGCCGCTCGAGGTCAAGGAGGAGGACTGGGACCGGCTGATGACGGTGAACGTCAAGAGCATGTACCTCACCTGCCGCGCCGTGATCCCGCACATGATCCGCCACGGCGGCGGCGCGATCATCAACAACGCCTCGACCGCCGCGATCCGCTTCACCTACGCGAACGTCGCCTATGCGGCCTCGAAGGGCGCCGTGAAGCAGCTGTCGCAGAACATCGGCGTGCAGTACGCCGCCAAAGGCATCCGCTGCAACGCCGTGATGCCGGGCTACATTGCGACCCCGCGCATCACCGATCGGCTGCGCAAAAGCAATCCGAATGACTATGACGCGAAGATCCGCGAGCGGCAGATGGCAGTGCCGAGCGGCAGGCTCGGCTCGGCCTGGGACGTCGCCTATGGGGTGCTCTATCTCGCCAGCGACGAATCGCAATTCGTCAACGCGACCGAGCTCGTCATCGACGGCGGGCAGACCGCCTCGGTCACCGGCAGGGTGTGGGAATGACGGAAACGATCGCATTCATCGGCTGCGGCGCGATGGGCGCACCGATCGCCGAGCGGCTGATCGATGCCGGCTACACGGTGCGGCTGTTCGATCCGCGCGCCGACGCGATGGCGCCGCTGGTGCAGCGCGGCGGCGTCGCGGCGAAATCGCCGCGTGAGGCCGCGACCAGTGCGGCGGTCGCCTTCGCGTGCCTCCCCGCGCCCGAGGTGAGCCGCGCGGTCGCGTTCGGCGCCGATGGCGTGATCGGCGCGCCGTCGCTGCGCACCTACGTGGAGATGTCCACGATCGGCGCACGAACCGTGCAGGCCATCGCAGCCGAGCTCGCAGATAAGAACATCGCCATGCTCGACGCGCCGGTGAGCGGCGGCCCGCGCGGTGCGCGCGCCGGCACGCTTGCAACCATGGTGGCCGGCGAGCATGCGACGTTCGAGCGCGTGAAGCCGATGCTGCAGGCGCTCGCGCGCAACGTGTTCTATGTCGGCGAGAAGCCCGGCCTCGGACAGGTGGTGAAGCTTGCCAACAACATGATCTCGGCCGCCGGCATGCTGGCGGCGTTCGAGGCCTCGGCCTTTGCGGTGAAAGCCGGCGTCGACGCGCGCACCCTGATCGAGACGGTGAACGCCTCCACGGGACGCAACGCGACCACGCTGGACAAATTCCCCGCCTCGATCCTGACGCGCAGCTTCGACTACGGCGGCAAGGTCTCGACCATGTACAAGGACGTCTCGCTCTGCCTCGAGGAGGCGAAGCACCTCAAGGTGCCGATGTGGCTCGGCGCCAACGTGGTCGAGATGTGGCACATGGGTATGGCGGAAGGCCGCGGCGAGGATGATTTCACCGCGCTGATCCAGATGATCGAGAAATGGTCCGGCGTGATCGTGGGCGGCAACGAGTCCGGGCCGGTGAAGAAGTCGTAAGGAGCCGCATCATGTCAGTCGAGCTGAACCACCGCATTGACGGCAACGGCCCGCGCGTCCTGCTGCTGCACGCGGTCGGCATGGACCTGACGCTGCTCGACGCGCTCACTGCGATCATGGCGAAGGACTTCACCATCCTGCGCGCCGACATGCGCGGCCATGGCAAGTCGCCCTACGCGCCGGCGACGAGCCTTGCCGACTATGCGGATGACGTGCACGCGCTGCTGGAGAAGCTGTCGTTTGCGCCCTGCGGGGTCGCAGGCTTCGCGATGGGCGGAATGGTGACGCAGGCGCTCGCGGTGAACTACCCGCAGGACACGCGCGCGATCGTGATCGCCTCGTGCGCGCACGCGCAGTCGGCCGAGAGCAAGGCCGCGCTGCTCTCGCGCGCGACCGATGCGCAGCAGCACGGCATGGCGAACATCGTCGACGTGACGATGCGGCGCTGGTTCACCGATCCATTCATCGCGCGCGGTGGCGATACGGCGGTGCGCGCGCGGTTGCGCACCGACGACGTGCGTGCCTGGTGCGATGCGTTCACCGCCATGGCCAATATCGACTCAGGCCCGCGCTTGAAGGACATCAAGGTGCCGGCGCTGTGCCTTGCCGGCGAGGTCGACAAGTCGACGGCGCCGCCGGTCGTCAAGGCGATCGCGGATGCGATCCCTGGCGCGCGCTATCACATGCTGCCCGGCGCGCCGCATATGCCGTTCGTCGAGATGCCCGGCGAGGTCGCCAAGGTGGTCGGCGGATTTTTCCGGGAGGTTCTGGGCTGAGGCTCGCGCCGCCCCCACCCGGATCGGCGCGCCACAGCGGCGCCGCATTCGCGCAGCGAATGCAAGCTGGCGAAGAGGGCGGTTTAGCTCAAGCGGCGCCACATACGCGGACTGTTCCCCTCCCCCTTGCGGGGAGGGGTTAGGGGTGGGGGTCGGAGTTAGTTGAAATGTCAGTTCGTCAAACTCCGACCCCCACCCCGCTCGCCTTCGCTGCGCTACGGCGAGCGACCCTCCCCACAAGGGGGAGGGTAAAGCCCGGAGAGGCCCTGCGCTATTTCCCCTTGAACACCGGCTTGCGCTTTTCCACGAAGGCCGCCTGCGCCTCCTTGGCATCCTCGGTATGCGAGAGCTCCACCGTAACGCTCTGCTCGAAGCGGTAGCCGTCGCGCGTCGGCATCTCCTCCACCACGTTGAAGGCGCGCTTCACCTTCTGGATCGCGAGCGGGCTCTTCGCGGCGATCTCGCGCGCGATCGCCATCGCCTCGTCCATCAGTTTTTCGCGCGGCACCACGGCCGTGATCACGCCGAGGCGGTGCAGCTCGGCGGCCGGAATGCGCCGCGCCGTGAAGTACATGGTGCGCGCCATCGACTTGGAGAAATGCTGCATCAGGAAGCCGGCGCCGCCGGCGAGCCCGACGTCGATCTCCGGCATCACGAAATACGCGTCGTCGCTCGCGAGCATGATGTCGCAGGCGAGCATCAGCGCGAAACCCGCGCCGAACGCCGCGCCGTTGGCGGCGCAGATCACCGGCTTGGTGCAGTCCGAGATCGAATAGAAATATTCGCGCGCCAGCCGGTTGTGACGCACATAGTCGCCGGCCTCCTGCACCAAGCCGACGCGCTCCTTCACGTCGGCCCCGGCCGAGAACACCTTGAAGGCCGAGGTGAGGATCGCGACCCGAATATCGTCGCGGTCGCTGATCGCGTCGAACACGCGGATCAGCTCCTCGCGCGACTGGCGGTTCTGCGCGTTCACCGGCGCGCGGCTCATCGTCACGGTCGCGATGTGGTCGGCGACGTCGAGGCGGACGGTCTCGAGCTTCATGTTGTTGTTCCTTCTTCGTCGGTCATGATCAAGGCGTCGACCGCGACGCCGCCCTGCGGCAATGCGATAAACGGATTGATCTCGGCGCTGGCGAGGTTGCGATGCGCCGCGCCGAAGCGCGCCATCGCGACGATCGCGTCGGCAAGCGCATCGAGGTCGGCCGGCGGCTTCCCGCGCGCGCCGGCGAGCAGCGCGAAGCCCGCGATCTCGCGGATCATCGCCTGCGCGGTCGCGCGGTCGACCGGCGCGAGCCGCAAGGTGACGTCCTTCAGCACCTCGACGTAGACGCCGCCAAGCCCGAACATCACGACCGGGCCGAACACCGCGTCGCGCTTGATGCCGATCACGGTCTCGACGCCGCCGGTCACCATGCGGGCGATCAGCGCCCCTTCGAGGCGTGCCTTCGGCGCGCGCTGCGCGACCCGCTGCATCATCGCGTCGTAGGCGCTTGCGACATCGTCCGCGTCGCGCAAGCCGAGCACGACGCCGCCGGCTTCCGACTTGTGCGCAATGTCGGGAGACAGGATCTTCATCACGACCGGAAAGCCGATCTCGTTTGCGGCCGCGACCGCCTGCTCGCGCGAGCGCGCGGTCTGCTCGGGTGCAAACGGCACGCCGGCCGCGCTGAGCAACCGCTTCGCCTCGGCCTCGTGGATCGGACCGCTCGCAAGCGTCTGCGCGGCGCCGACATTCGGCGGCCGCAGCGAAGGGTTCGCGTAGCCTTGCGCCAGGCGCGAGAGCGCCGCGACCGCCGTTATCGCGCGCGTCGGGTCCTCGAAGATCAGGAAGCCCATCGCGGTCAGCTCGTCGGCCATGTCGCGCGGCATGCGCGCGCACAGGATGAACACGCGGTCCGGGAAGCGCTGCCGCACCTCGAGGAACGCCGGCTTGAGCCGGTCCATCAGTCCGGGCGTCGTGCCCATATGGGCAAGGAAGCTCACCACGCTGTCGACCCCGCCCTCCTCGGCCGTGATGCCGAGAATGGTGGTGAACATGGGCCAGTCGTTCACCACCTGCGCGGTGGTGTCGACCGGATTGGCCGGGCCGGCGAACGGCACCATCGCGAGGATCTTCTGCTGCGCGGCCTGCGGCATGCGCGGCAGCGTGAGCCCCTTCGCGACCGCGGCGTCCGCCATCTGGATGCCGACGCCGCCGGAGAGCGTGACGACGCCGAGCCGCGGCGATTGCGGGAACACGCCGCCGGCGCAGGCATAGGCGACGTCGACCAGCTCGTCGAGCGACTGCGCGCGGTAGACATTGTGCTCGCGGAACACCGCGTCGAACACCGCGTCGGAGCCGGCGAGCGAGCCGGTGTGCGAGGCGATCGCGGCGATCCCCTGCTCAGAGACGCCGACCTTCATGGCGATCACCGGCTTGCGGTTCGCCGCAGCACGCGCGAGCGCGGCGCGCAGCCGCGCGCCGTCGCGGCAGCCTTCGAGATAGATCATGATCACGCCGGTGTCGGGATCGTCGGCGAGCCAGTCGACGCAGGCCGCAACGTCGACATCGGCCTCATTGCCGGTCGCGACGAAATGCGAAAAGCCGAGGCCGCGCTCCGCCGCGATCGCGAGAAAATAGGTCCCGAACGCGCCGCTCTGGCTGATGATGCCGACCGGCCCGACGCGCGGCCAGAGCGGATCGAAATAGGACGAGAAGGTCGAGTAGATGCCGGAGCGCACGTTGAACATGCCGAGGCTGTTCGGCCCGAGCAGGCGCATGCCGCCGGCGGCGCAGCGGCGCGCGAGCTCAAGCTGCATCGCGCGGCCCTCCGCGCCGGTCTCGGCAAAGCCGGAGGAGAACATCACTGCGGCCTTCACGCCCTTGGCGATGCATTCATCCGCGGCCTGCAGCGCGGCCTTGGCCGGCACCGCGATGATCGCCTGGTCGACCGCGCCCGGCACGTCGGCGATGGAGGGATAGGCCGGCAGGCCCTGCAGCTCGCCGCCCTTCGGATTGACCGGGTAGATCGCGCCCTTGAAGGCACGCTTGGTGAACGCGACCGGCCGCCCGCCAATGCGATTGCGATCGCTTGACGCGCCGACGATCGCCACGCTGTTCGGCCGGAACAAGCCATCGAGCCCTTGCGCCAACGCGAGACCTCCCGGTTATTTCATCACCACGTCGTAGCCGAATTCGGCCGCCGAGGCCGAGAGCCAGGACCAGAAGCTGCCGGCGGTGCTGCGCGGCGTCGTGAGCTGCCAGGTCGCCGCGTCGAGCCGGTCGATCTGCACGCCACTGTAAGCCGCAACAGTGACCGCGACGTCGCCCACCTTGAACACCTCCGGATGCAGGTCGATCGGCACGCCTTTCGCCAGCGCATCGCGCACCTGCGGCCCGCAGAGATGCAGCACCAGCCGGCTGTCGGACTGATCGGCGACGGCGGCGAACGGACCGAGGAGTGTGCGCAGCCGTATCGCGAGGCTTGGGTCCGCTTCGGCGCTCGCGATCCACTGCCCGGGTCCGGTCCCCGCGAAGGTGAGCGCCCCGGCCGCGACGCGGCGCGGGCCATCGGGCGGCACGAGGCCGAACGCCGTGTCGCATGCCGTCGCAAGCGTGCCGCGCTGGTCGCGCTTCGCAATGACGCTTGCGAAGGCGATGTCGGTGCGCTCCACGATGGTGAGCCCGGTCGCGTCGGCGCGGCCGAAATGCCCGGCCGTTGCAAGCCCCGCGAGCGCGGAGCGCTCCAGTCCGAGGAGACTAGCCATTGAGCCGCACTCCCTCGGGGTCGAAGAAATGCGGGCTCACGATCTCGACCACGACGTCGCCGCCGCGCACCGGATCATAGGCGCGCACGCGCTGCCCGATGCGCTGCGGCCCGCGCACGATCACGCCGAGCCCGATCCAGTGACCGAGCATCGGCGAGAAGGCGACCGACGTCATGTAGCCCTCGTCGTTCTCGATCCTCGCCGCTGCACCGACCGGAATGAAATGCGCGCCGGCGCGCAGCCGCGCCTTGCGGTCGATCGGCTGAAAGCCGACCAGCGCCGGCCGCTCCGGCGCGAGCAGCGCAGGACGCTCGGCCAGCACGCGGCCGACATAGTCCTTCTTCTTCGCCATCAACCGGCCAAGGCCGAGATCGCGCGCGGTCAGCTGCCCGTTCATCTCCGGACCTGACACGTGCCCCTTCTCGATCCGCATCACGCCGAGCGCCTCGGTGCCGTAGGGCGCAATGCCGAACGCCTCGCCCGCCGCCATGATGGCGCGGATCGTCGCATCGCCGTAGCGCGCCGGGACCGCCAGCTCGAAGGCGCGCTCGCCCGAGAACGAAAGGCGGAACAGGCGCGCCGTGACGCCCCCGCCGATCGTCAGCTCGCGGGCGGCGAGATGCGGGAAGGCCTTGTCGGAAATGTCGTGCCTCTCGTCGACCAGCTTGCGCAGCACGTCGCGCGCGTGCGGGCCGGCGAGCGAGAACTGCGCCCATTGCTCGGAGACCGAGGCGAGCTGAACGTCGAGCGAGGGCCAGAGCACCTGCCGGCAGAACTCGAGATGCTGCATGAAACGCACGGCGTTCGCGGTCGTGCTGGTCATGATGAAGCGCTCGATCGCGAGCCGCGCCACCGTGCCGTCGTCCTGCACGAAGCCGTCCTCGCGCAGCATCAGCGCGTAGCGCGCCTTGCCGACCTCGAGCGTCGAGAACGTGTTGGCGCAGACGCGGTCGAGAAAGGCCGCCGCATCCCCGCCCTCGATCTCGATCTTGTCGAAGGTCGAGACGTCGCAGACGCCGACCGCGTTGCGCGTCGTCCTCACCTCGCGGCTGACGGTCTCGAGCCACCCGCTCTCGCCGGGGCGCGGGTAATATTGCGCGCGCATCCAGGCGCCGGCCTCGATGAACACCGCGCCCTGCTCGGTCGCCCATTGATGCGACGGCGTCAGGCGGATCGGGCGGAAATCGCGTCCGCGGTGATGTCCGCCGATCGCGCCGAAGCTCACCGGCACGTAGGGCGGGCGGTAAGTCGTGGTGCCGACCTCGGGGATGGTGCGGCCGGACGCTTCGGCAAGAATCGCGAGGCCCGACACGTTGGACACTTTGCCCTGGTCCGTCGCCATGCCGAGCGTGGTGTAGCGCTTCAGGTGCTCGACCGACGAATAGCCTTCCTGATCGGCGAGCCGGATGTCCTTGACCGTGACGTCGTTCTGGAAGTCGACGAAGGCCTTGGCGCGGCTTTCCTTCACGTGCCACAGCGGCGTGACCGCTGCGGGCTCATCGCTCGCGCGCATGAGGCTCGCGGCGAGAAGGCGATGACCGGCATCGACCGCGGCGAGCGCGCCCGCGGTGGTGCCCTCGGTCAGCGCGCGGCCGAGTGTCAGCGCGCCATTGGCGGCGCCCGCGACATGCATGCCGGGCGGCAGCGCACCGGGCGTGAACGCGGCGATCTCGCTGTTCCACACCGGTTTGCCGCCGAGATGACAGGTCAGGTGCACCGCCGGGTTCCAGCCGCCCGACACGGCGAGCACGTCGCATTCGATCCGCTCCGCGTCCCCATCGGCGCCGCGCACGTCGATCGCCTCGACGGCGAGCTTGCCGTGCGCCTTCGTGACGCGCGCGCCGGTGAGGATATGGACGCCGGCAAGATCGCGGCGCGGCGCCGCGCCGGCGCGCGAGTCGATCAGCGCCGCGACCTCGATTCCGGCCGCGCGCGCGTCCGCGGCGGTGCGCCAGCCATCGTCATTGTTGGTGAAGACCGCGAGCTTGCGGCCGGGGACCGCCGCGTAGCGATTGAGGTAGGTGCGCGCCGCGCTTGCCAGCATGATGCCTGGCCGGTCATTGTTGCCGAACGCGATCGGACGCTCGAGCGCGCCGGCGGCGAGCACCGCGCGCTTCGCCACGATCTTCCAGGCGCGTTGGCGCGGCACATGCTGGCCCGGCACAGCCAGGTGATCGCTCACGCGCTCGATCGCCGCATATTGTCCGTGATCGAACACGGAAGTCACCGTCGTGCGGCGCATCAGGCGCACGTCCGGCATTGCGCCGAGCTCGACTTCGACGCGCTTCGCCCAGTCCGCCGCCGGCGCGCCGTCGATCTCGTACGCCTCGGACAAGAGCCGCCCGCCGAGCAGCGGCCCTTCGTCGGCCAGGATGACGCGCGCGCCGGCGCGGCCGGCGGCGAGCGCCGCCGCGAGGCCGGCCGGGCCGGCGCCGATCACCAGCACGTCGCAATGCGCGAACGCCTTCTCGTAGTGGTCCGGATCCTCCGCGCCGGCGGCGCGGCCAAGCCCGGCGGCACGGCGGATCAGCGGCTCGTAGATGAGCTCCCAGAACCGCGCCGGCCACATGAAGGTCTTGTAGTAGAAGCCCGCCACGAGGAACGGCGAGAGCCAGTCATTGATGCCACCATAGTCGCGCTCGAGCGACGGCCAGCGGTTCTGGCTGGTCGCGACGAGACCGTCGAACAATTCTGCGGTCGTGGCGCGCGTATTCGGCTCGCGCCGCGCGCCGGCGCGCAGCTCGACCAGCGCATTCGGCTCCTCGGAGCCGGCGGTGAGGATGCCGCGCGGGCGATGATATTTGAACGAGCGGCCGACGAGCTTCACGCCATTCGCCATCAGCGCGGAGGCGAGCGTGTCGCCGGCAAAGCCGGTGTAGGCCTTCTCGTCGAAGGTGAAGGACAGCGGCTGCGCGCGGTCGATCAGGCCCCCGGCGGCGCGGCGATACGCGGTGCTCACAGGGCGCCCCCGTCGGCGAATCTCGCGTCGCGGATCTCGTGCGTGCGCGTGTTGCGCGTCACCACGAGCCAGTTGCGGCAGCCGCCGCCGTGATACCAGAGCTCCTGGTGCAGGCCGGACGGGTTGTCGCGCAGATACACGTAGTCGTGGAACGCCTGCGCGGCATCCGGCGCGTTCGGGTCCGGGCGGCGCACCGTGGCGTCACCCAGATAGGTGAACTCCTCGTTGCCGCGCGGACCGCAGAAGGGACAAGGGATACGCACGCGCTGCTCTCAATGCAGGTTGGGCTGGGCGCCGGCGCCCCTCTCGTCGAGCAGCGCGCCGCGCGCGAAGCGATCGAGCCGCAGCGCGGCGGCGACGGGAAACGGCTCGTCGCGCGCGATCAGGTGCGCGAAGCACCAGCCTGACGCCGGCGTCGCCTTGAAGCCGCCATAGCACCAGCCGCAATTGAGATAGAGGCCGCCGACCGACGTCCTGTCGATGATCGGCGAGCCGTCCATCGACATGTCCATCAGCCCGCCCCATTGACGCAGCATGCGAATGCGGCCGAGGGCGGGCCAGATCGCCATTCCCTCTTCCATCACGTCCTCGACGATCGGCAGATTGCCGCGCCACGCATAGGAATTGTAGCCGTCGATGTCGCCGCCGAACACCAGTCCGCCCTTGTCGGACTGGCTGATGTAGAAGTGGCCGGCGCCGAAGGTGACGACGCAGTCGATCGCGGGCTTGATGCCTTCCGACACGAAAGCCTGCAGCACGTGGCTTTCGATCGGCAGCCGCAAGCCTGCGAGCGCGGCAACCTGCGAGGTATTGCCGGCGACCGCAAGGCCGACCTTCTTCGCCCGGATGCGGCCGCGCGTCGTGTCGATCGCGGTGACGCGGCCATCCTTGGTGTCGAAGCCGGTCACCTCGCAATTCTCGATGATGTCGACGCCGCGCAGGTCGGCGCCGCGCGCGTAGCCCCACACCACGGCATCATGCCGCGCCGTGCCGCCGCGCCGCTGCAGCAACCCGCCATGGATCGGGAAGCGGGCATTGTCGTAGTCGAGGAATGGCGCCATCTGCCGCGCGCCGTCGCGATCGATGAGCTCGGCGCCGACGCCGTGCAGGCGCATCGCGTTGCCGCGCCGTGCGAAGGCGTCGCGCTGCGCGTCGGAATGGTAAAGGTTCAGAACGCCGCGCTGGCTCACCATGGCGTTGTAGTTGAAGCTCTGCTCCAAGCCCTCCCACAGCTTCATCGACCATTCGTAGAAGCCTTCATTGCCGGGCAGCAGGTAGTTGGAGCGGATGATCGTGGTGTTGCGGCCGGCATTGCCGGACCCGATGTAGCCCTTCTCCAGCACCGCCACGTTGGTGATGCCGTGCTCCGTCGCAAGGTAAAATGCGGTTGCCAGCCCATGGCCGCCGCCGCCGACGATCACGACGTCGTATTCGGCTTTCGGCTCGGCCTTGCGCCAGGCCGGCTTCCAGCCGCGGTGACCGCGCAGCGCCTCGACCAGCAGCGAAAATGCGGAATATCTCATCGAACCCGGCAAACTTCGTTATTGCGTGATCTTATCCGAAAACCGGTGTCCACTTTTCGGGATCACGCAATTGACGCCGGACCGTAGCCGACCATCGCGCGCGATGCCACAACCGCCGGCATAGGCGCACGCATGGCCGGCCTGCGACGGCGGCGCGGTTGACGAAGCCGCAGGCCGGCGACATGTTTGGGCCAATCAAGACACATCGGGAGTGCGGCAAGGGTCGAGGCATACGCCCCGCGCGCCCGGATTGGAGCCATTATGAGTATTCGCCGCCGCGAATTGCTGCTCGGGTCGCTCGCCGTCGGCCTCGCCACGCCGGCGCTGGCGCAGAGCAAGGAGCCGGTGCTGATCGGCGTCACCGGGCCGCTGACCGGCCAGTACGCCCAGTATGGCGCGCAATGGCGGAAAGGCTTCGATGTCGCGCTCGACGAGATCAATGCGGGCGGCGGCATCAACGGACGGCCGCTCGCCTACACCTTCGAGGACAGCCAGAGCGATCCGCGCCAGACCGTGACCATCGCGCGCAAGTTCGTGGCCGACGAGCGCATCGTGGTCGAGGTCGGCGACTTCTCCAGCGCCGCCTCGATGGCCGCCTCGCCGATCTACCAGGCCGCGGGCCTCGTGCAGTTCGGCTTCTCCAACTCGCATCCCGACTTCACCAAGGGCGGCGACTACATCTGGAGCAACGCCGTCAACCAGAAGGACGAGATGCCGCTGCTCGCGGACTTCATCCGCGATCTCGGGCTCAAGCGCGTCGCGATCCTGCATCTCAACAGCGACTGGGGCCGCACCGCGAAGGACCTGCTCGTTGCCGCCATCAAGGAGCGCGGCGGCGACGTGGTCGGCGCGGAAGGCTACCTGTCGGACGAGAAGGATTTTCGCTCGGCGATCGTGCGCGCGCGCTCATCCAACCCGGATGCGCTGGCGCTGATCTCGTATTACCCGGACGGCGCGCAGCTTGCGCGCCAGATCCGCCAGGCCGGCATCACGACGCCGATCGTCGCCGGCGGGTCGGTCTACTCGCCGAAATTCCTCGAGCTCGGCGGCGCGGAGGTGAACGGCGTGCTCACCACCGTGCCGTTCTTCCCGGGCGATCCGCGCCCGCAGGTGCAGGCCTTCGTGAAGGCCTTCGAGGCGAAATACAAGGAAGAGCCGGACGCCTATAACGGCCGCGCCTACGACACGTTCATCCTGCTCGCCGCCGTGATGCGCCAGTTCGGGACCACGCGCAAAGCCATCCAGGAAGGCCTCGGCAAGATCAAGGACGTGCCGAGCGTGGTCTACGGCAAGGTCACCTTCGACACGGCCACACGCCGCGTGGCCAATCCGTTCGTCAGCCGCATCGAGGTGAAGAACGGCCAGTGGGCCGCCTATGAGGGCGGCAAGGTCACGCGGTAATTCCGCTGTCATCCCGGACGGCCCGAAGGGCCGAGCCGGGATCCATCACGCCAGCACTCCTGACCAGCAACGCGCTACGGGATCAGATGAACGACCGTGATACATGGGTCCCGGCTCTCGCTTCGCTCGACCGGGATGACAGTCGCGTGCACACCCGGGCGCTGTCGTGAATTCGCTCGGCCCCTGGTTCGACTACACCGTCAACGGTCTGGTCGTCGGCAATATCTACGCGCTGCTCGCGGTCGGGCTCGCGCTGATCTACGGCGTCTCGCACCTGATCAACTTCGCGCACGGCTCGGTCTACATGACCGGCGCCTATATCGGCTGGCTCTGCGTCACCTACCTGCACACGCCGCTGCCGGTGACGCTTGCGATCGTGATCGCCGGATCGGCGCTGCTCGGGGTCGCGATCGAGCGCATCGGCTTGCGGCCGCTGCAGGGCTCACCGCGCATCGCGCCGCTGCTCGCCACCATCGGCATCGGTCTCGTGCTCGATCAGGTGATGCAGCTCCTGTTCACGCCGGATCCGCGCGGCTTGCCGCTGCAAGTTCCGGCGTGGCGCCTCCAGATCGGCGACGGCACGATCGGCGCGCTCGACCTTCTCATTGCCGGCATCGGCCTTGCGAGCGCGGCGCTGCTCTACGGCTTCCTGCGCTTCACCCGCCTCGGCTGGGCCGTGCGGGCGACTGCGCTCGACCGCGAGGCCGCGCAGCAGGTCGGCGTCGACGTCAACCGCGTCAACATGACGGTGTTCGCGATCGCGGCCGCGCTCGGCGGCGTCTCGGGCTTCCTGGTTGGCATGTATTACAACTCGATCGATCCCAATATGGGCTTTCAGGCCGGCCTGAAAGGC
>Ga0187784_10002036_pt1 | contig 16156 bp, 18 predicted proteins | sample 1015_SJ02_MP15_2_FD_132964 | JGI IMG/M metagenome (GOLD analysis project Ga0187784, IMG submission 132964) | Tropical peat soil microbial communities from peatlands in Department of Meta, Colombia - 1015_SJ02_MP15_20_MG | ecosystem: Environmental > Terrestrial > Soil > Wetlands > Peat | place...
CGTCACGGTCACGGCCACGCGCGTGATCCCGGGCGGCAGGGTCCCGGGGAGCGGCACCTCGAGCTCGAGCTGCCCGTCCGACTCGCAGTGTGACTGGTGCGTCGCCCTGCCCGTGACACTTGCCGGCGCCGCACTGACGACGAGGGGAGCGCCCGGCGCCGGTGCGTGCGCGACCTGAAGGCGCAGCTCGAGCGCAAGTGTGACGGGCAGCGGCATCATGACGCACTCGACGGGGTTCGGGTTCGTCACCGTCCCGGAGACTCGCAGTGAACCAGCCGCATGGGGCGTCGCGGAGCGATTGTCGAGTGTCGTCTCGAGCACGACGTGGCCGCCGGAAAAGTCGCCCGTCCAGCGCGCGTCGCGGATGAACGCCCAGGCGGGCGCGTCGAGCTCGAGATCGCCGTGCAGCCGCGCGACCTTGAGCACCGCGGACCCGGGCGCAGCGACGTACGGCTCGCGCCGGAACTCGGCTTGCCCCAGATCGAGCGGAAAGACGAGCGGACCGATGTGAAGCAGGATGCCTTCGGCCCGGTGGTAGCGATAGTCGTTGTCGTAATAGAGCCGGCCGCGCATCTCGCCGCCGCCGGTGACGGACCACCAGGCGAGTGCACGGCGTCGCGGATTGTAGGCCTCCGCCGGGTCGACGTCGTCGAGTGAAACGTCGCGGAGGCTGCCAAGCAGAGTGCGATCGGCGTTCAGCATGCCGTCCCGGAATCGAACCGCGAGTTCGACCACGATCGCGTAGTCCTCGGAATCCTTCGAGCCGCGTGACTGTACGAGCCCCTGCCGGCGCAGGAGCTCGAGCGGCATCGCCACAGGGTCGAGGTTCGTGAGCGTCAGCGTGCCGGGAGGCGCCGGGTCGGTAGCGGTGCCCGCGCGCGACGATGCCGTGCACAGCCACAACACGAGCAGCGGCACCAATTCGCGTGCCAGCCTCATGGCTTCCAACATATGAGAAAGGTAGTCATTGAGACGCGGACGCTCCTCATCTCCACTCCTATGGGCGCGCATGAAGTCGATGAGCTGCCCTCATGTGCTCGGGCAGCCCGCTACCCTCAATGCAATGGACCCCGGTTGGCATGGCCTTCGGGGTCATACAGGAAGTACTCCGCGATCGCCTTGAAGGCTCCGCCATAACTCAGGAACAGCCTGAGCTGTGCGATGACGATGTTGGCGGTGTCGGCAAGCTCGAAGGTAACTCCGTCGCCGAGTCGACACTCGCTGGTGTTGAACATTTCCCGACCGTGAAAGACGAGGGTGCAGCGCTCGAACGCGCACCGATGGAAATATTTGCCGTCAACATGGATGGTCACGCCCGTGAATGACCGCTCGCTGATAGTTTCCATGGTCCGTCCCTCCGGGTGAAGCTCTGTGAGGCGCCCACAGCGTAACGCGGAATAGGGCGGGCGACCATCTTGCGGCGGGGCAGCCGCATGGGCGTGAACGAGAGCGCGAAGATTGTCTCCCTGCCTGTGAGCGATATCGAGCCTGCGACTTCGATCGTTTGCCCTCAAAAGTAGCAATGCATTGTTGTACCTTTCGGGAGGTATATGGGACACCACCGCCGGACATAACATATTGGAGAACAATGTAACCGGATCCGCTAACACTGCCATGGGATTGGATGCGATGCTCGATAATGTTTATGGTGCGTCACCGGGCTGCTCGCGATCGCTCATGAAGTCCGTCGGAAATTTGTCCAGGCTTGCGACCAACGTATCCCAAGATTTCGCCTCACCGTGCGACGCGCACGGCGGGGCCTGTGTCGAAGGCGACGGGCAGGGTCCGCAGGCCCCAGGCGCCGAGGAACGGACGCCAGGCGATTTCGCCGGCGCGGCGGATGTTGTGCAGCCGTTGCGCGATCAGGTGCAGACCTTCTTGCAGCTGAGTGCGGGCGAGAAACTGTCCGATACACATGTGCGGCCCGCGGCCGAAGGCGACGTGAGGCGTTTGTATGTGCCGCTGCGGATCGAATCTCATCGGATCAGAGAAAGCTGCGGGATCCCGCCCGGCAAGCGGCGTCGCCACCGCCACCAGCGCGCCTTCCGGGAAACGGAAGCCCTCGTAGACGAACGACGACTTCACCTGGCGGAATACCGTTGCAATGTTTGAATGGCGCAGCGCCTCCTCGACCACCTGTGCGCAGAACGCGGGGTCCCGCGCACACCGGTCGTAGCTGTCGGGTCGCTCCAGCAACAGGTGAATCGTCATTGTCAGCATGTTCTTGGTCGTATCGTAACCTGCGAACAGCAACACCATGATGAGGAAGCGCAGTTCCCGGTCATTGAGATTGCCTGCCGTCCTGGCAGCGATCATGGCGTCGAGCAGAGAGTCCGGCTCGGCGCGACCGCTGGCCTGCCGCTCCAGCACCAGGTTATCGGTGAATTCATACATGACCTCGATGCCCGCCAGAAAATCGGGCTTGACGGCCGGGTTGAGCGTGAGCGACGCCAATTGCGCCTCCAAGGCCTTGCGCAAGCGCGGCATGGGCTCGGTCGAAACACCGAGCAGTCCACACATCACCGCATTCGGAAAGAAGGAAGCAAACTCGGCGAAGTCGAACTGTCCCTTGGGTGCCCAGGTATCGAGTAGCTCGTTGATCACTTGCCGTATGAGCGGACGCATCTGATTGGCGTGACGCGGCGTGAACGTGGTGGCGACAGCATTACGGATGCGCGCGTGTTCCTTGCCGCGCTGGGAGTTGAGCATCTCGTTCATGAAGCCGGCCCATAAGGTACCCTGCGCGCCGTAGAAATCGACAATCCCGTCCAGACCCATGTAGAGGTGCTCGCTGTCGGCGAGCAGGTCCTTGCTCGCCTGGCATCCATGCACGACGTAGCCATGCGCAAATCTCGCCAGCCACGGATGCTGCCGGCGCGCCGGTGCGACGAAGCGCTCCGGATCCGCCCAGAAATCAGGCGACTCCACCGGCAGGATCGGGAGCGAGGCGTTACCTATTTGGTCGGAGGATTCGGGTTGCACGCGCATGCTCATCCTGCTTGCTGAAACATACGTCTCGTATGCCCCATAGGGTAGCGTATGTCAACAATGATGCGTGCGTGCTCGCGATCGAGATATTCTGGCGTCTATAGGTACTTTCCGAAAATCCCCGTCCGTCACGGCACGGGTTGACGAGCCGGCAGCGAGACGGTGAGACCCTCGAGGCTCGCGTCGAGTCGAATCTGGCAACCGAGCCGACTCTCTGGACGCCGGTCAAGGACGCGTCGCAGAGTGTCGAGCTCATCCTCATTGGCAGCCGGGATACGGTCCGCCCAGTCCTCGCCGACATAGCAATGGCAGGTTCCGCAGCGACACATGCCGCCGCAAAATCCGACGATACCCGGAATGTCGTGCGCGATCGCCGTCTCCATGAGCGTATCGCCGTCCGCCGCGGCGAGCTCATGGGAATTTCCGGACGGATCGACGAGGACGATGTGAATCGCGTGACCTTCGAATCGGGTGAAAACGCCCTGTACACGATTGCCCCAATCGGCGCCGGGCAGAATCGTGAGATCTACGTATTGTGAGTGACGCGCCAGCCGATCGAGAATCGGGCGCCAACGAGTTCGCCCGGAGGATCGGTTCCATGTCGCTGCAGGGTCCCACGCAGGCCGGCGCCGGGCGCTCGGTGCCAGAGCCCGGAGAAGCATTCGATCTGGGTGCATCGGAGGATACTCTGCGGCGCATGACCGAGTGGGTGGCCGAGCTCGGTGACTTCTTCCGCGTGTATTCCCCGCGCCGGGCCAGCTATACCTATTTCGTGAACGATCCGGACCTGGTCAAGCGCATCCTGCTCACCAATCACAAGAACTACGTGAAAGGAGTCGGCACGGATCAGATATCGATTCTGCTGGGTCACGGCATCATGACCAGCAGCGGCGAGTACTGGCACCGCCAGCGCCGCATGCTGCAACCGGCTTTCCATCGACGCATCATCGACCGCTTCAGCGACCTCATCCGACAGGTGAACGAGATCCACGCTGCGCGCTGGGCTGAACATGCCGCGCGCGGCGAGCCGATCGAAGTCACGGAGGCGGCGAGCGAGATCACGCTCGAGATCAATCTGCGGGCGATCTTCGGATCCGATCTGGAATGGATCCGCGAGCGCACTGGAGGAAATCCCTTCGAGATCGTGCACACCGAAGGCAACCGGGATCTCAAGTTCGCCTACCGGATTCGTTCGCTCGGCGGGCTCATCGCAGAGCTCATCGCACGGCGCCGCGCGCAGGCGGATCATGACCGCTTCGACTTTCTCGACATGGCGCTCAACGCTCGCGACAAGCAGACCGGCGAGGCGATGACCGACAAGCAGCTCGTCGATGAGGTCATCACGCTCGTGGTAGCCGGTCACGAGACCACCGCGTCGGCGCTTGCCTGGACCTGGTTTCACCTCGGCGCGCGGCCGGAAGTGCAAGATGCGCTCGCGCACAGCATGCGCGATTGGCCGGGCGTCGGGCTGCGAGGAGTCGATGCGGCCGAGAGCTGGACGGTGGGTCAGCAGGTGGTCAAGGAGTCGCTGCGTCTCTGCCCGCCCGGCTGGATGATGACTCGGCGCACCTTGGCCGCGGATGTGCTGGGAGGCATCGCCCTCCCGCCCCGCACCGACGTCTTCGTGAGCCCGTACTTCATGCACCGCCATCCGGAGCATTGGAGCAATCCCGAGGCGTTCGATCCGGGGAGATTCAATCCGGAGGCCGATGCGCAGCGTCACCGCTTCGCCTACATTCCATTCGGCGTCGGCCCTCGCCACTGCATCGGCGAGGGACTCGCGATGCAGGAGCTCCTGACGCATCTGGCCGTGATGAGCTCGCGCTTTCGGTTGCAGCCCGCCGACTCGCGACCGCCGCAGATCGAGGCGCGCATCAACTATCGCCTGCGCTCTGCACTACCGATGATCGCCGTGCCGCGCTAAACGGCGCCGCAGGCTCGTGCGATCGCCCCCGCACGGGGCGCTTCTGCGGGGCATGGGCGCGCGTCTTCCTGTGTGCCAAACTGCATAGCCCGCCAATCAGTCGGAGAACTCTCATGACCTACGAGTTGTATTACTGGCCCGGCATCCAGGGTCGCGGTGAATTCGTGCGCCTCGCACTGGAGGAAGCCGGCGCCCGGTATGTCGATGTGGCCTTCCTGCCGCAGGCGAAAGGCGGCGGCGTGCCGGCGATCTTGAAAGTGCTCGAAGCCAAGGGCACGCGGCGTCCGCCGTTTGCTCCACCGATACTCCGCGCCGGCCGCCAGTACATCGCCCAGACGCCGAACATCCTCCTGTTCCTCGGCGAGCGGCTGAAGATTGCGCCGGCGGATGCGCAGGGGAGACTCTGGACGCATCAATTGCAGCTCACCATCCTGGATTTCTATCTCGAGATCTTTCACACGCACCACCCGCTCAGCGACGGCTATGCCTACGAGGAACAGAAGTCGGCCGCCAGGCGGCGCACAAGGTATTTTCTGGCGGCGCGGCTGCCGAAGTTTCTCGGTTACTTCGAGCGCGTCATCGAGCTCAATGCGCACCCGCCCTGGATGGTCGGAGCTCGGCTGAGCTACGTGGATCTGTCGATGGCACAGATCATTGCCGGACTGCGCTACGCTTTTCCCAGAGCAAGTCGCAGGGCCTTTCGTCCTCGCCCGCGGCTCCTGGCCCTGCACGATGCCGTCTTCGCGCGGCCGCGAATTGCGCGCTACGTGGCCTCCGGCCGCCGGCAGGCCTTCAACAACGAGGACCTCTTCCGTCATTACCCGGAGCTCGATCGGTAGCCATCATTCACCCGCGCCCTCGCCTACGGGATTGCCAATTTGCCCCACACCGGTCGGCGCCGCTCGCGCCCGTGTAGCGGGGGCGTGCCGGGCAAGAATCCGCGCCTTGCTGGCTTCATATTGCTCGTGCGAGAGGACACCGGCCTCCCGCAACCGGTAATGCTCGCGCATCTCGTCGCGCAGATGCTGCGGCAGCGAGGCGCGGCGCGCGGCAATCGCGAGCTGAATGTGCGCACTGATCTTGCGTGCGAATTGCCGGGCAGCCCGCAGCGTTCCCACTCCGCCCGTGTACTTGAGGAGCGTTGCGCCTCCGTGGACACTGAGCAGAGTCAGGCTCTCCGTGAACCGCCAGAGGCAGACGATGCACGTACACGCCGTAGCTGCGAGCACTGCGGCGGCGAGCGCACGCCACGCGTGATCCCACGCGTGATCCCACGCCAGCCGGTCGGAGGTGGTGGCGATGTACCAGGCGCTCAAAGCTGCGGGCGCGGCGAGCGCGATCAGAAACTTGAGGCAACGCCAGGGAACGTGCCTCGACCGTCCCAGCGTATTGTCGACGAAGCGCAGATCGAGAACGTATTCCTGCCGCGAACCGCCATGTTGGCTGCGTACCGAAAGGTAGTAGTAGTCGATGATTGCCAGCTCGAGGCTGCGCCGGCGCATCCGGCTGTTGCAGCGGAAGGTTGCATGCACTCTGCGGGCCTGATTCGCCTCGGGTATATCGCGCGCGTCCGACTCGAGAAGGATATGTTCGCTCGCTTGCAAGCGCGCCACCCGCCGAGAAATGTAGCGTTTTCATCTAATCAGCGCCTCGGCAGCTATTCGTGGAACTGGTTCACACAATCGCTGCAACTTGGGTTACATAAATCTGGCAGCAGATCGCGACAGCACCGTGCGATTGACACGGGCAGCCCGCCATGTCACGCTAAAAAAGATGCTATGAGGGGCACACCCTTCGAAAGAAGGGGTCGCAAAGCCACCGGTCTAACGGGAAACCTATGACAGCGGGGTTGCCAGCATGGAAAACCACAGTGCGATCGTGCGACTTAACTTGCCGCACACGCGCCGGAGATGTGCCGACTTGGGCGGGCGTTGCTCTCACGGGCACTCCGGCACTCCGATTTTCTTCCCTCGAGCCGCGTTTAGCTCTGGCCTCATAGGGCCGCCGCCTCACGCGGAGGGCTCCGCCCCCGGCCCGACCCGATTGCCGCTCATTGCGTAACTGAAGCGAGGAGTCACATGTCCATCACGAGACTGTTGACGGTCACGCCCTGGCCGATGGTATCTGCTGCGATTTGGTTCATTTTAGTCGTAGCGGCATTGTACTTTGCGAGAGACACGGCGCATCAGGCGATCCGCGCGACCGCGAGCGCACTGGCGCGCGGCTTGCGGGTTGCATCGCATGCAGTCGCACATGCCCAGAAGCGTCTCACCGCGCGCAATCGAGCAGTGTTGCTGGCGGCCGGTCGCGAGGCCAAGGAGCGCGTCGTGGAGCGCGAATTCGCCCGCGTGGGCGACACGGTGCGCAGCGACCTCGCAGGCTATCCCGACCTGCACCGTCGCCTGAGTGAGGCAATTCTGCGCATTAAGGAGGATCAGGAGAAGGCCGTGGAAGTGCCGCCGGAGGCGCCCGGATGGGCGCAGGCGGTCAAGGTCGTCACCCAGCTCGGTGAGCGCAACAGCACCGCGGATATCCTCGCAGACATCCGCCGCTCGATGGTCAAGGCCCACGAGGAAGCGATGGCGGACTACCGCAAGGCGAGCGGCGAACGCCACTCGCTGCTGCGCCGAATGATGCCGGACTGGCGCATGATTCAGGAGACGCTGGAGCGCGTGAACAAGGTCGTGGAGAGCGTGCTCGCACGTGCAGTCGCCATCGATCGCCACATGGAGGAATACGAGGCGATCGTGCGCGGCGAGGATCACGCCGTGTCCGTGCTGTCATCCTCGTCAATCGTCTACTTCTTCGTCTCGGCGCTGGTGCTCGCCGTGGCAGTCGCCGGAACCGCGATCAACTTCACCCTGATTGCGCGCCCTATGGCCGAGATGGTCGGCGGCACCAATTTCATCGGCGCATTCCGGACCGCCGACATCGCCGCTCTCGTTATCATCATGGTCGAGATCTCGATGGGGCTCTTTCTCATGGAGTCGCTGCGCATCACGCGCCTGTTTCCGGTGATCGGTGCGCTCTCCGACAGGATGCGCGTGCGGATGATCATCACGACGTTCGTGATACTTCTGCTGATGGCGAGCGTGGAAGCCGGCCTCGCCTACATGCGCGAGGTGTTGCTGCTGGATGAGCTTGCGACCAACTCGCTGCTGCGCGGGGACAGCACGGCATCGATTGTGAATCCGCACCTGTGGATCACGACTGCGGCACAGATGGGCATGGGATTTGTCCTGCCGTTCGCGCTCGTATTCGTCGCGATTCCACTCGAGACCTTCGTGCACTCGCTGCGCACGGTGGTCGGTCTCATCGGCATCGCCGCATTGCAGGCGATGGCGCTGAGCCTGCGGTTGCTCGGCAATGTCTCGCGTCATGCCGGCACGCTGACGGAGCGGCTCTACGACTTACCGCTGTTCGTTCCCCTCTGGATCGAAAGTCGCCTGCTGCCCCACCCCGCGCTGCGGAACCGCCCGTCAGTGAAGGCGGGGTCGTGGAGGGAGGCGCAGCCGTGAGTGCTCGGCTCGTTCTCACGGTCGCCGCGCTCGTACTCGGAAGTTGCGCGCGTATCGAGCCGCACAATACCGGAGTCTATTTGCTGGTCGATACTTCCGGGTCGTACAACCGGCAGGTGCAGAAGGCCGAGCAGATCAGCCTGTACGCCCTTTCGCGGCTACAATCCGCGGATTCGATCGCCGTGGCGCGCATCGACACGGGGAGCTTCACGGAGAGGAACATCATCGCCAAGGCGACGCTCGATGATCGACCGAGCACCGCGAATCAACAGAAGCGCGCCTTTGCGAGCACCGTCGCCAAGTTCGTCGACCAGGCGGTCCCGGCTCCTTACACGGACATTACCGGCGGGCTTCTGCAGGCGATCGAGTTCCTGAACGAGAAGAACACCACGCGCAAGGAGATCCTGATCCTCTCGGACATGAAGGAGGATCTCGCCAAGGGTTACGTGCGCGACATTGCGCTCGATTTCAAGGGCTTCGACGTTGTGGCGCTCAACGTGACCAAGCTACGAAGTGACAACTTCGACCCGCGCCAATATCTTTCGCGACTGGATACGTGGCGGGACCGAGTGGAGAAGGGTGGCGGGCACTGGCGGGTGATCAACGACCTCGATCACCTCGAGGGGCTCTTGTAGTTCGACCATCACAGGTCGGTTGCCCGGCGACTCACGACGCCAAAGGGCGACATGCAAGCAATCGCTACAGCCGTCAGGCCATCGGTACTCCTTAGCAGCGAATTCGCCATGCTTACCTCGCTCCTCCATGAGGTCCGGATCTCACTGGTTTTATGGCGTCGCAGGCTCACCCGCGACAGATCCGGGAAGGAGCTGCTCGGCTTTCTCTTGATGCTCGGGCTGCCGGTTCTTGCGTTAGCCGGCATCATCCGCTTCGCGTACCTCGATGCACAGCGCATCGATCCCCTCCAGATCGAGGGCATGCAGCGTCGAGCCGCCGCCGCGGAGCGTCGTGTCGACGACCTCGAGTGTCTGGCGGAGAACGTCTATTTCGAAGCGCGCGGTGAGCCGCTTGCAGGTCAGTACGCCGTGGCCGAGGTCACACTGAACCGCACGCACTCCGCGAACTTCCCGCACACGATCTGCGGGGTGGTCCATGAGGTTCGCTGGAACCCGGAGCGGCGGCGTTATGTGGCGGACTTCTCCTGGACGGAGCTCGGATCGCTGTCGCCGCAGGGCGGACCCGCATGGAAGCAAGCCATGGCGGTTGCGAGCGCCAGCTACGATGACCAGCACGAGTCGGTAGTCCCGGGCGCACTGTACTATCACGCGACCGATGTGCGGCCGGCCTGGTCGAGAGCTCACAAGCTCGTCGCGACCATCGGCAGGCACCGCTTCTACCGCTGAGCGGGTCTATCGCGCGGCGCCGGGACTGCGCGGCAACTCTCCTCTCGGCTCGCTCAGGATCGAGCTCGGTCGACCAAGCCCTCGGGCGCGCCTCGCTTCAGGACGTCGGGCAACGGCTCTCCCTGCTCGGTGAACGACAAAGAGACCGAGTTGAGGCAATACCGCTCGCCGGTAGGTGGAGGTCCGTCGGGAAAAACATGGCCCAGGTGGCTGCCACAGCGCGCGCAGACCGCCTCGACCCGGATCATTCCGTAGCTCGTGTCGCGCAGGCGTCGAATGTGAGAATCATCGTAGGGACTGAAGAAGCTGGGCCAGCCGGTTCCAGAGTCGAACTTCGTGCCCGATCTGAACAGCGGAAGCCCGCAAAAGCGGCACGCATAGACCCCATCCTTGTGATTGTCCAAGAACGCGCCACAGAATGCGGCCTCTGTCCCGTGCTCGAGCAGCACGGCTCGCTCCTCTTGCGAAAGCCCCGCCGTGATCTGCGCTCGCTGAGCCTCGGTCGGCGGTCGAAGGGTAAACCGACTCATCTTGAGATCCTCGGAATATGGGCTGCCAGGCGAGAGGTGGGCTTTGGATCGGCAGATGTTACCTGCGCGTCGTGGGGTAAGCGACCCCTCAATGCCACGACATCACCAGATTGAGTGCATTGACCGAGCCGATGCCGGTGGCGAAGTCCCAGCCGGTGCCCGCTTTGAATGCCGGGGCATAGACGTTGTCGGAGGTCGAGAGCACGCCGTTCGTTCCCGAAGGCAGATAGCAATTGGCGCTGCCGGTGCAGTTCACGTCGATGTCCCCCTGGGTGACATCGAAGAAGACGCAGGAGCTACTCGTCGCCTTGCCATTCGCGGAGTTGCACGAGGTACCCTTGAGGTACTGGGCCTGAGCGAGGCTGTAGTAAGTCGGATTGGGGTTGCCCCAGCGCTCGCCGGTGTGCTGGTTCACGATCGCCTGAATGCCGGCGAGGATCGGCGCTGCGAAGGAGGTGCCGCCTGCACCGGTCCAGCCGCTGGGCGCGCCGGTGCAGGCGGCCCCACCGCTCGCCGTGTTGCTATAACAGACGATGTAGAAGTGGCCCCATACACCGTTGGCGGCGAACAGCGAGACATCGGGGAGATCGCGCACCCCATCGGCGGGATTGCCTTGGATTCCCGATTGCCATGCGGGTTTGGGGGTGCCCTGGCAGGAGCCCCCGACGACCCCGGGGCTCGACGGGCTTCCCGTCGCGCAGCCGCTCGGGCCGCCACTCCCGGCGCTCGTGGTCAGAAAATTCGCTTCCCCCGTCGTGCTGTTGCAAAACCCTGAACTCCCATAGGCGGTCGTGAAGCTGTTGAACGAGCTCAACAGGGTACTCGCGCAAGAGTTGTTCCAGGGGATCTCCGGGATGTAGGACAGGGCAGAACCGAACGTCGCGGAATTTGACGAGCCCCAATACGTGTTGATCGTGCCCGCGACCGCATCGCCAAAATCGGTACCGCCTACGGCCACGTTGTACGGTGTGGAAGCGAACCCGCTGACGCCGACCCCATGGGTCGCCTGCGTCTGGCCATCATCGCATCCGGCCGCGCCGTCGTCGCCTGCCGAGACGAACACCGACACCCCCTCCGCCGCCGCCTGCTGATAGGCGGAGAAGTACGCTGCATTGGCAGCCGCACCGTTCAACGCTTCACATTCGCCTTAACTGATGCTCACGATCGCCGGCGGCGCAACAGTCGCGTTGAGCAGATTATTGAGCGCGATGAGCCCGCCGAAGGTCGTGCTCGTATCGGCGCAGGACGCGAGCTCGATCTTCGCGCTCGGCGCCGCCGCGCTGGCCCATTCGGCATCGAGAGTCGCCTCTACATCGCTCGCGGCGACATCGCCGGGATCGTCGCAGTTGCTGTCCCCGTCGCTTGGGGTCGGGTGCACCTGCGTGAAAGAGCCCGAGGTGTAGCTCGACAATCCAAACGTCGAGCGGAAGGTCTTCCAGTCGCTACTCCTGTAGACATTCGTATCCTCGATCACGACGACGGTCTGTCCCTGGCCGGAGAATCCAGCGGAAAACAGAGGGTTGAGGTTGTAGATCGTGGCGAGATCGGCCGGCACGACGGCCTCGACCGGCGCGCCCTGCTCGGTGAACGTGAATTGCGCTCCTGCGCGCTGCATGTGCCGCTTTCTGAACAGGGCGTGCGGTCGGAAGTCGTGCAGCGATACCACACCGACCACGGCGGGTGCCAACGCGGCTGGGATCTGCGGCTCGCTCATGTTGGCGATGTGGCGCTCGCCGTTCACCAGAAGCTGGTGAATCTCGGTATGAAAGGCCTCACGCACCTGCCTTGCCGTGCCGCTGAAATCAATCAGCATACGGCTCGGGTAGAGCTGATTCACTGTGAAGCCGTGCCCCTCGAGCCAGTGTGTGATCGCAGCTGTGTCGGACTTGGCTGCCCCAAATTGCTCGCCAAACTGCTGAGGTTTGAGCCAGTGGTGAAATTGCGGGGAGCCTTGGGTGTGTATCTGGTCTATGAATGTTTCCAGGGCCTGCTCGCGCGCGTACGAGCGCCGCAGCTGCAGCTGCATGTGCCCTAGCTCGATGGAGTCCGAGACACGGCCCCGATCGTTGTTCGGGATCGCTTCCAGACGCACGTTGCCCGGCAGTCGCGCCAACGAATGCTCGTCCACGCGTTGGGTAATCAGGCCAGGCTCAGACTCTGCTGCCGCCGATGCCATCACCGCGGCTAGATTGCAGGCGAGTGCGACGGCGAAGGACGCCGCGCAGAGAACGTGTCCCGTTAACGGGCGCATGGTCGTCCACCTCCTCGCTGGACGCGACAGTGCATTCAGCGACTCAGCACCAACAGAACGATGCTACTCCCATCGGCCGCAAAGGTCCCCGTCTCATCGCCGCGGAGGTCCTCGCGCGGGCTGACGCTTCGCAACACACACCCATCCGTGGTGCGCCGCATCGCGGCGCGCTGCCTGCGATATCGAGAAGTGCTTGAATTGGCGGGCCCGACGTCGCCCGCCCGGCCTAGATTTTCCCCCAGGAAGCGATGCGCTCCGGACTGATTCGGATGATCGGCGCGTCATCGAGCAGCATTCCCCGCGCGTACTGCGGGTATTTGGCTCTTAACTTACGAATTGCCCGAGCACGCTCTTTATCGGCCGACCTCGGAATCAGCGTTGCCTTCCCCCGAATCAGCACATACCAGAGCTGCGTCCAGTCCTCCGCGTAATCGTCGACCAAGAGTGCGACGTGAGGCATTGTGCGGATGTTTTGCACTCGTACGAGTCGGTCCGGTGAAACGCGTTTCGGCTTTTGGTCCACTGCGGTGTAAAACACCTTGCCGTCGTAAGTGAAGCAGATCGGTACCATGTGGGGCCGGCCTTTGGCATCGAGCGTCGCCAGCCTCGCGACTCTCGCTTGAGTGAGCCTTTTCTTGGCCGTACCGGGGATCGCTTGCCGTCTGGCAGACATCCAGGGTCACACTCATCAGACGCAGTGCCGGGAGAGCGGGCAGCCGGCGCAGTAGCGTGCTCTCTCAGGCGAGCAGGCGCGCATACTGGTCGAGCACACGAAGGATCTCCTCCCGGGTCAGATCAGGAATCAACAGGAGCGCGCGCTGGACGCCGGCCTCACGATATTGGGCGAGAGCCGCCTCGTCGGCGGGTGCCCCGAATGCGCTGATCGACACCGTCGATGAGTCCCGGCCGGCTGCGGATGCCGCTTGGTGCAATCGTGCGACGGCCTTCTTTGGGTCGAAACTCCCTCGGACGATGGGCAGCCAGCCGTCGCAAAATTCCACGACCCGCTTCAAAGTGTAATCGGTCCAGCCGCCGAGAAGGATCGGCGGGTGGGGTTGTTGCAAGGGCTTGGGGTACATCCAAACCGGATCGAAGCTCACCATGCTTCCATGGAAGGCTGCTTCGTCCTGGGTCCATAGCGACTTCATCGCCAGGATGCGCTCGCGCATCAGCTTGAAGCGGGTCTCGTAATGCGCTCCGTGATTCTCCATTTCGTCGACATTCCAACCGCCGCCGATGCCGAAAAGGAACCGGCCGTTGGACAGGCGATCCAGACTCGCGACACATTTGGCGGTCACGATCGGATCGCGTTGGGGAATCAGGCACACGCCGGTGCCGAGCAGGATTCTGGTTGTGGCAGCGGCGGCAAAGGACAGCGCGACGAACGGGTCGTGCGTGTGGGAATACGCTTTGGGCAGCTCTCCGCCCCCGGGAAACGGAGTGCGGCGGGACTTCGGAATGTGCGTGTGCTCGGGCACGAATAGCGACTCGAAGCCCCGCTCCTCGGCGGCGCGGGCCAGATCGCGGATGTCGATCCCATAGTCGGTCGGAAAGTAGCAAATACCGATGTGCATGGTCAGTTCCCCCGAAACGGCTCGGTCCTCAACGGTAAAGATAGCGCACCTTCCAAGCGCAGTGGCACACGCCACCTTCGCAATGCGGGCGAACACGACGACATTTTCAAGAGGGCATCTGCGCTGGACCCGGATTCTCGGCGCCCATTCCCGAAAATCCGATCGAATATCCGCCATCCACCGGCAACACCACTCCGGTGATGTAGGCCGCCTCATCGCTCGCCAAGAAGAGCGCCGCCGTGGCAATGTCGCGGGCGAGACCCCAGCGGTTCAACGGAATTCCGGGGAGCACCGCAACCCCGGGCGGCGGATCGGGAAATTGCTTGGATTGCTTGACCAGCCCCGTCCACGTGGTGCCGGGAGCGACTGCGTTGACACGGATATTGCTCCGGGCGTAATCGAGCGCGGCTGCTCGGGTCAACTGGTTCACTCCCGCCTTGGCTGCGCCGTAGATGCTGTGATGCTTCCAGCCGACGATGCCGCTCGCCGAAGTGATGTTGACGATGGCGCCGCCACCGCTCTTCAGCATCGAAATCACACCATACTTCATGCCCAGAAATACACCTCTGATGTTGACCGAGTGGATGCGGTCCCAGCTCTCGGCCGTTTGCTCGTGCAGCGCTCTCATCTCGCCGCCGAATCCGGCATTGTTGACCAGAATGTCCAGTCGCCCGAAGTTGCGTTCGGCGGCGGCGATCATGTTCTGGATGTCGTCTTCCTTCGAAACATCGGCCCGCACGGCAACTGCCGCAGGGCCGATGGAGGCGGCGACGGCGTCTTGCTGACCGCTGATGTCCGCGCAGACGACCTTCGCCCCTTCGGCGGCAAACATTTCCGCCATGGCCTTGCCCATGCCCGAGCCCGCCCCGGTGATCACCGCCATCTTGCCCTTGAGACGCATCGTTATTCTCCCGGCTTGCAACATGTCGCCTGCGCTAGCCTACACCGCCTGCGGAGCCGTGCTAACTCCGGCATTATTGTGCGATCCTTCGGCCGCCTCGTTAGTCTCGACGCCCGGCATGGCCGCGACGACCAGTCTCATCAAGGCACGTAATGTCGTGCTCGTGCATGGCCTGTTTGCCGACGGATCCTGCTGGAACGACGCATTCTGGGAGGCCTCGTTCTCGGTCGACCTCGCATCGTGGGCAAGTCGATCATCGAGACGCCGTGGTCTGGAATCTATCGCGACTACAAGACCTGGGACGGGGTGTCGCTGCCTGCGTTCGCCGAGGCGGCCTGGCAGCTGCCGGAAGGTCCCTTCCCGTATTGGCGCGGGCACGTGCGCGAGCTGCGGCTCGATCGTTGACCCCCGGCGAGCCCTCACGCACCGTTTTTTGCGGCGCAAGACTCTCTCCCCGGCGGCGGCACGGGCTCAACGCGGCAGATCAGCTCGCCACCTTGCGGATTTCAACCGCCTGAATATCATTGGCGCTCGCGCATGCTGAGTGCCAACACTGCGCCGCGCTCGGCGAAACAACCTGCGGGAGGGAGTTGTGAATATTCGTCCATTGCACGACCGAATCATCGTCAAGCGCGAGGCCGAGGAGCGCAAATCGCCCGGCGGCATCGTGATCCCGGATACCGCGACCGAGAAGCCGACGTTCGGCAAGGTTATTGCGGTGGGGAAGGGCAAGATCTTGGAGAGCGGCGAAATCCGCCCGCTCGACGTCAAGGTCGGAGACAGGATTCTCTTCGGTAAGTACAGCGGCACCGAAGTGAAGATGAACAACGAGGAGCTCGTGGTCATGCGCGAGGAGGACGTGATGGCCGTGGTGGAGGGCCAGTAGCGTCGTGCGGAAGTTCCGCGGGAACGCTTTGTAGAGCCACTTTTACTCATTATCCATTGGAGGATCAGTAATGGCAGCCAAAGATGTGAGCTTCAGCGAGGACGCGCGGCAACGCATGTTCAGGGGGGTGAATATCCTGGCGAACGCGGTCAAGGCGACGCTCGGTCCGAAGGGTCGTAACGCCGTGATCGAGAAGAGCTTCGGCGCCCCCACCGTGACCAAG
>Ga0187784_10002037_pt1 | contig 16152 bp, 14 predicted proteins | sample 1015_SJ02_MP15_2_FD_132964 | JGI IMG/M metagenome (GOLD analysis project Ga0187784, IMG submission 132964) | Tropical peat soil microbial communities from peatlands in Department of Meta, Colombia - 1015_SJ02_MP15_20_MG | ecosystem: Environmental > Terrestrial > Soil > Wetlands > Peat | place...
AGCCCAATCGAACTCGGCTGGAAGCTCTGGTCTTGCGGGAAGAATCCCTCAGCGAACCGGTTCCACCCCACGCGCAACTCGTTCACCTTGGTGGCGCCGAAGGTGTGCACGTAAGACAGCGAAATGAGCTGCACACGGGTTGGGGTGTAAGTATTGAAGCCAGGGAGCTGGCCGCCGGTCGCAGCCAAGGCAAGGGGGAAGGCTTGCACGCTGTCGCCAAAGAAGTAGCGTCCCGTGAGAATGTTGCTGGCATTGAAATTTTCGTCGATCTTGGCGATCATGCTGCTCAAGCGATTGTAAGAAGGAGAGATGACCGAGCTGTTCGGTCCGTTAGGGCAACCGCTATTTTCGCTTCCAACGAGCGAGCCACCATAAGTGCCTGGAATGTTCGGCGCCGGCCAGGGGTTGCGTGCCAAGAGTTTCGCGATCACCGGGTTCGTGGCTCCGCCGTCGGCAGCGATTTGCGCCGGATCGGGAACGCAAGCCAAAGTCACGACTCCTACCGGCTCCTCCTGACCTTCGTAGTCCATGTAGAAGAACGTCTTATCCTTCACAATGGGTCCGCCCAGCGAGCCGCCGTACTGGTTGTTATGAAACAGGGCTTTGGGCTGCCCGGCTCCGTTGAAATAGTTTCTGGCATCCAGAGAATCGTTGCGGAAATACTCTGCCGCTGTCCCATGGAGAGAGTTCGTGCCGCTCTTGGTCACGATATTGACAATGGCTCCGGCATTGCGTCCGTACTCAGGCTCAAAGTTGGAGATGACGCGAACTTCAGCCACGGCATCAATCGGCAGAATCGTTGCCGGATCGCCGAACACACCCGCTTCATTGATCGCCGGATCGTTGCGGTAGCCGTCGTTCATATCTGTGCCATCGAGCAGGTAGTTGTTGGAACGTCCGCGAGCACCGTTCATCGAGAACTCCCCGTACGATCCCGGAGAATCAGAAATCTGGTCGGGAGACCCGGCTACGCCAGGATTCAGATAAATCAGCTTGGTGTAGTCGCGGCCGTTGATGGGGAGATCTGCAAGGACCTCGGTGGTGAGGACGCCGCCCATCTCGTTGGTGGTAGTCTCCACTAAAGGAAGCGCCTCGCCGGAAACTTCGACTTTCTCCGTTACCTGCCCCGGCTTGAGGACCGCATCCACACGCTTTTCGGTGGCGACGTCCACCGCAACACTGCTCGTCACCGAGGTCTGGAACCCGGTCTGGGTAATGGTGACGGTGTAGGTTCCGATGGGCAGCTCAGGCACGGCATAGCTGCCGTCCGAACTGGTCTGCGTGGTGCGCTCCAAGCCGGTGTTGGCGTTGCGGATTGTGACTTTGGCGCCCGCAACCCACGCGCCCGTAACGTCGCTGACCGTCCCGAGAATGGTGCCGCGAAAGGTTTGGGCCAGCAGCGCGGCTGCACTCAACAATACAAAAAGAAATACCATTCTGACTTTCATTGCTATTCTCCTGTCGTGCCCAAATGAAAATTGTGCCGAACTCCCTCCGTCGGGCAAGCCCGGAAGGTGAACTGGCGAACTTGCTGATCCGCCATTAGAAAAATGCATGGCTCCAGCCGCCCTTCCCTCGGCAGCGGGAATGAACCAAATTGTAGCTCAAGCCCTTAGTGAAACACAGTAAAAAGGAAGGTTACTGCCGAGGGGCAATCTCGGCTGCGGAATGGGCGGTCAGAAAGTGAAGGAGAACCCGCCGCGCACCGCTCGGGCTGACTGCACCAGATAAACCGTACGCCCATCCTCGCCCAGCACCGGCACATAACCCTGCGCCAGTAAATTGCGGAGGTCCACCACGGCTTCCATGCGCCCCGGCAGGAACCCCGTGTAAGGGATCGGCTGGCGGATCAAGATACTCAGGAAGGGCTCCGTCCTGCCAGTCGAGCTGTTGAACATGTCTACGGGAGTGAGCACTGGCCCGTCCACCCACCGATAAGAAGCTGCCCAGGCGGTCTTACTCCTGGGAATAACGCCGCTCAGTTTTCCTGCCGCGGTGTGATGCAACGACGGCCGCAGCCATTGGCGCGCGTCCGCCAGCGCCACCCCGGTCCTTTCCAACTCCAAAGCACTGCCGAAGGCATAGTCACCGGTTAGGGTCAGACCAGCCACCAGTTCGCGCTCTGCCACCAGGCGCAAACCCTCCGTCGAGTAATTAATGCCCCGATAAATAAACCTGCCGGCAAGCAGGTCGGGTAGGGCGTCGCCGCCATCCGCGGAAAACTCACCCACTCCGGTCAAAGCTGGGTCGGCGAAGCGATCATAGTATCCCGCAGCCTGTAAAGTGCTTTTCTCGTCCCGATAGGAAAATGATGCCTCGTGATGGTGAGCGCTTTCCACAGCGGAGGAATAATTCACCATGCTGACGCGCGGATTAAGCTGACCAAACTCGGCCGGCCCAGGCGCCTGGTCCACTCCCTTATCCGGCAGCGAAGTGGCATAACGATACTCGACGATCAAGTTTTCGGACAGGCGCACATCTGCTGTTCCATAGGGACGAACCGCCATGGTGCGGCCCAGGAACTGGATGCCCTGGAGTTCGCTGCCAAACTTCAATTCCACGATGTCGCCGAGCTTCAGGCCGTCGGAAACGGCTAGCGTCAGGGCCTGGATTCCGCCGCCCGGCATGGCGTCTGGAGCGGGAAGATTTTGCAGGGTCAAAGCCAATTCTGGTCCCGCGCCACTTTCCTGGCTATGACGGAAAGAAGCCCGCAGGACGCTCGCGGGCGAAGAAGTCCCGTAGCCGACATTGCCCAGCAGGCCAATGGTATCCGAACCAAAGATCAACTTGTGGAGAGAGAATGCGGTATTCATATCGGACGCACTGCCCAGCCCTTGCCCGCTGTAGCCGGCCACAAAGGCCAGCGATCCGGAGAGGCGGGAACTGCTCTTTGCCGCCGCGCTCGGGACCCCGGTCTGGTCATCGACCATCCGCAAAATGGGCCGATTAGCGGTGGAACGAAGCACCCACTTCCAATCGTCGTTGTTGGCGGTGTCGTGCGCCGGGGCCAATTGCACGGCCTCAAACAGCGTTCGCAGCGTGACATCCAGCAGGATGCTTGCGCCGGCGCTTAATTCCAGGCTCTCGCGCAGAACAGGAAGAAAAGACGGAGCCGAGACCTTGACGCTGTAAATGCCCGGCACAAGCCCGTTGACGCGGTAGAAACCATGCTCGTCAGTAAACACGGTCAGGGCTGCCGATCCCATCACCTCGACGGCAGCGCCCATTTGCGGGATGCCGGCAGTGTTGCGCACGTACCCGGAGATAATGCCGGGTGCCTTGGAAGCCCGCAGGGGCGACCCTATGCCCAGCACAAGCATCAGCAATGCAAGCTTACGGTACATCGCCTTCCACCTTACCGGGAGTCGGAAGTGCAAACTACTCAACCACAAAAGTGCCGGTCGGTTCAACCGCTTGCTTCGAAATATTGTCGTTCACCTTGATCTGGATGCGGTATACGCCCGGACCAAGATTGGCGGCCGAAAGCGTCTTCTGCAGCGTCATCTGGTCGCCGATGTTTCCCATTTGCTCCGTGGATTCCACCGTGTGAATCACGGGCTTGTTGGTAGTCGCGTTGACCACATTGTACTCCACCGTGGCCGAAGGTTTATGGGTTTTGTCGTCTACGGTGAGGTTATACACCTGCATCCAGAAATTCAGTTTCTGGTCCCGCTTAAAAGAGGCAGGCTTGCCATCCGACGGAGGTACGCGCGGGCGCACCTTGGTGGCTCCAATTACGAAACTCCCCGTCCCTACATTTTTCGCCGCTACCGGCTCCATCACATCCGCCAGGATCAGCGAGGAGGTGGCCAGCTTGTCCTCGGGATAGTCCGGAACCTGGAGGCCGCGGCTCCACGTTCCCACGCGGTCGCCATTCACGTCCTTTACCACCACATCGAAGCGGTAACGTCCCGGCCGCAAGGGAACCGCCTTCCAGTAAATCTGTGAGCTTTCCGCAGCCTTTGCCAGCAGTTCCGCCGGAATGTCCGCTTGCACAGTATCCTCAAAGGTGTGGGCGACTTTGCCGGTCAGGGTGGTGACCCGGCAGAAAATGTTAACCGTGCCGCGTTGTACCCCGTCCTTGTTGGTAAAGGTGATGTCCCGGTTCTTCATCTGAATGGTGACCGGCACGAGCACCGTGTCCCCGGTGACCCTCACGAAATCGGCCAGCACATCGAAGGGCATCAGATTCACGCTGATCTTGTGGCTGACCACTTCTTCCAGATCCTTGAACTTGACCGGCGGAGGCGCCTGCAGCTTGGCATACTGTTCCAGGCGGTCAAACTCCTTGCTCGCCACTGAGTTGCTCATAGGCCCGGCGCCCAGCCGCTCGAGCCCATTGCCTGTAAAACGGTCCGCTTTGCTTGCCATGCCCATCTGCTCGTACAGAGTCTGGCCGCCGTTGGGGGTGTACAGCAGCGCATCCTTCTCCGAGCGATCGAGCGTCATATGGTAATCACCGCACATGCAGGTGTCGACAAACTCGATGATGACTTCCTGGCCGATGCCTTCCAGGTAACGGTAGCGCCAGTCTTCGAATGGATAAGTCGAAGTTTCCCCGCCCCCTTCTTCCATCGGGCGTTCATAAGCTCCGCCCGAGGGGTGCGCCTCAATCTCGTCCGCCGGCCCGTACATGATGTAGATTCGCCCCCGGTCGGTTTTCCATCCTGGAATGCCGGCAGCAAAATGCTCGTTGGCATACTCGATGCGCCGGTAGTGCTCTTCGCGGAATTCGTTCTCTTCGGTGTCAGGAGTGGGATCGCGGCGTTGCCAGAAAGCCTCGATGAACTGGTCGCGTTCTTCGTCGTTGGATAGCTGCTTGAAAGCTTTTCTTTCTTCGTCGGTAATGATATAGACGACGTCTTCGTCCAGCCACTTCTTGTAGGTCTTGCTCAATTCCTGCTTCAGCGACTTGGCATTCTCCTTCTTCTGCTTGTCGCTGACGGGACGCTTCAGGGGATCATCCGCTTGTCCGGCCTGACCTGACGCCGTAGCCGGTGCACTCTGGGCGCCGCTGGCCGGCTTGCTATCCTGTCCCAGCACCACCCGGCCAAGCAGGCAAGCAGACAACAACAAAATCCCTGAAAGCTCACGTCTAACGCCTAACCAAAACATAAGAAAGACGCTCCTTGCGCACACTCTTTAATGGAGTAATTCTATGTCGTCTCGCATCCGAAGGCAAGCCGAGCTACCCCCTACGGCGGTTAGATGCGGCGTGGCCGCACGGAGTTCCTAGCAACCCCAAATTGTCTCCAAATCGAGCTTTCCGCCAAGGGTTAAGACGACTTCCGGGACATTCGATCTTTCAAAGCCGTTTGATCTGAACCAGATCGCCGTGGCTGGCGACGGACGGTGTGGCAGCGGGATGTTGCGGGGCCCGCCAGGCATCGAGGACGGAAACCTGGTGGACGCAGCTCACCGTGCAATGCGGGGCACAGCTCTTTTCGGTCAGGTATTCGCGGCGCAGGTCGTGGATAGTGTACTTTTCCAAGGGAATGGCCGGATAGCCTCGCTGCTGAGAGCAGTGGTGCACCAGACCGTCCTCGCAAATGTAGAGATAGCGGGCACCGGCGCGGCAGCGCCACTGGTTGGGCTTGCCCAAGGCGATGTTGTCCTGGAAGGAGTTGACGCGGGTGAAGCTGCGCTTCTCCAAGGCCTTCATCGCGTGGTAGATTCGCCGCTCTTCGTCGCTCAACGGTTGCAACTGGCCTCCGCCGTCATGGATGATGCCGACCGTCGAACTGAAGCCTAGCTCGAGGGCGCGCTGGCCGATGGTCAGCGCATCCTGCGGGTTATGAATGCCGCCGCCCACGACGGAGTTGATGTTTACGTGAAAGTCGGCGTATTCGGCGAGCAACCGGAGTTTCTTGTCCAGGACTTTGAGGCTCTTCTTGGAAACGTCATCCGGCATGACGTTATCGATGGAAATTTGCAGCCATTCCAACCCTGCTCGGTTCAGGCCCAGGATGCGTTCCGGTACCAGCGGGTACCCGTTGGTGATCAGTCCGGCGATCATGCCATGCCGACGAATGCGGCGAATGATGTCGTCGAGCTCAGGGTGAAGCAGAGGCTCACCGCCGCTGATGGTGATGACCGAAGTGCCCAGCTCGGCCAGCTTGTCGATGCGGCGGAACATTTCTGTAGTTGGCACGGGTGGGGAGAAGTCATCGAACTCGTTGCAATATGTGCAGGCCAGATTGCAACGGCGGATGGGAATGATGTGGGCCAGCAGGGGGTGCTCGGAGGAGATCAGCGCACGGGCGATCTCGCGGGCACCGCGCAGGTCGCGGACGATCTGCTTGAATCGCCGGCGCAAGATTGTCCCACGCGATGGCATGTGTTTCAGCTGTTGGCTTTTAGCCTTTGGCTATTAGAACACAGCCAGACTGCGAGGACACCAGGCAGACAGTGTTTGGCGGTTTTCAGGGGCTGAATGGCGCGAGAGCACACGCGCGGTGTGCGGCGTTTATGTGAGCGTGTATTGCAGCGCCACCTGCCACTCCGCGTCTCCGGGCACTCCCGCATGGCTCATGTTGAAGACCAGATAGTCGCCGGCATTTAGGACCAGTCCCGGAGCGGCAGAAACATGCCGGAAGGTTGACGAAGCGGCGCCACTGGTCGGAGCCCAAGCCTTGAGAATAATGCTGCAGAAGATGTCTTGCAGAGCCCATCCATCGTCACCCACATTGAGATGATTGGGGTTGTAAACGTGGGTTTTGCTGAAATTAGGACTCCGCGGGGAATCGAAACTCGCTCCCGGATCTCCCTGTTGGAACTTGGGAGGCGCACCCCTTGATACCGCCGCCCTACACAACACTTCGGCGAATCCGGGATTGGAAGGCAGGCTGGTCAGCATGAAGGCCAAGTCGTTATCAATCGAGCCGACGATCATGTTGCTTGTGACTTCCAGGTAGACGTCAGCGCCGTTGTTGTCCAGGTTGGTCACTTCCCAGCCCCAGCTGGCAAATACCGGCCCCGTGGAAGGCGTTGTGGCAGCACGGGCGGAGGAATCCAGGCCAGTGATGGTTCCCCCCAATCCGGCTAACGCCAGCCCAGTTCCCACAAAAGATCGTCTGTTGGTTATCATTGGTTCCTCGTACGACGTTAAACACGGCCAGAAGCTAATAGTAGCGTTGGTAAGTGCAGTCTGCGCCTTGAGGGACTTTCGACCCCAACTCTATGGAGTCTTCAAGTACGCCAACACCTCCTCGGCGTGGCCGTCGGCTTTCACGTTGTTGAAGATGTGAACGATCTTGCCGTCCGGACCAATCACGAACGTAGTCCGCGCGATGCCCATCACCTTCTTGCCGTACATGTTCTTCTCTTTAATTGTGCCGAAGGCTTCGCAGACTTTTTTGTCGGTGTCGGCAAGCAGCGTGTAGGGCAGGTCGTACTTGTCCTCGAATTTTTTCTGGGCCTGGGACGAATCGGCAGAGATCCCCAAGACCACAGAGCCGGTCTTTTCGATTTTTTTGTATGCGTCGCGGAACCCGCACGCCTCAATGGTGCAACCGGGAGTGTCGGCTTTAGGATAGAAAAACAACACGACGGTTTTGCCGCGAAGGCTCTTGAGGGCGATTGGGTTGCCATTCTGGTCGGGCAAAGTGAAGTCAGGAGCTTTATCATTGATATTCATGGGAGTTCCTTCCAGGTCACTTTTATACCGCAGCAGAGGCTGCGCCGTCATCTGGCTGGTTGCGGTGTTGAGTCTCTTTTTGGCTCAAACCGCCGGGGCACAAATTACGCGAAGGGCGAAAACCAGCAAAGGACCGCGGGCGCTGGGGTTGCTGGAGTTGGCGCCAAACGGCCAGGCGCATCTAATTCCGATTGCGATTATGGTCGACGGAAGGTTCTACGACGCGCAGGCCTACAAGGCGTCTCCGGTGCCGATGGCGTTGTGGTCGGAGGTGGTCTACGAAGCGGAGAAAAGCGGCGTCTCGCAGGGATTGTTTACGGTGACTGGAGCGTTGCAGAACCAGCGCACTGGCGAGTGGATGGCGGAAGGAAGATGGCAGACGGCAAGTGCGCTGGCGGCGGCGCGCAGCAAGACCACATTTGCCGAGAAGCCGCGCGGGATGGATCAGGATGAAGGGCCGCCGGTGCTGCGACATTCCGGAGCAAGCAAGCCCGCGCCGCCGGAAAGTGGAACGACTCAGCCTTCAGCGCCATCGGCTCCTGAAACAGCTAAATCTTCGGCTCCGCCTCCGGCTCAGCCCGCAAGCGCGCCAGCAGGGTCGAGTGCACCGGCGAGCCCGCCCGAAACAGCGGCCACGGTGCCGCAGGCATCCCCGGAGCCGGAAGATCCGAATCGGCCCATCCTGAAGCGAGGCAAGCAGCCGCCGAGAGCGGAAGCGCCAGAAAGCGCTTCAACGACGGGCCCGACGACGAGCAAGTCGACTGCCGCTTCGCAAAAAGGAAACGTTGCAAAGGGAGGCGTTGCAGGCAACGTCTCTACGGTGCAGGTTCCGGCGATTTCCGATGCCGGCGGTCCGGAACCGCAGTCGTACGTTTTTGCGTTGAAGGCAGGCGAGGAAGAAGAATTTCGCAGGAAGATGCTGGCGTTGGCCGCAGACGAGATCCGGACACGCGAAAAGGAAACGAGTTCTGAAGCAATCGGAGTGGTTGCTCATGCGGCGCGGCGGGGAAAAGCGGCTCCTGCCAGGGCATCTCAGCCCACGTTCAAAGAGGCGGAGCTGCGGATTTTCGATCTTACCAACAGCAACGAAGCCACGCTGGTTCTAACGGCTAACGCCGAAGGCCTACAGCAGGTTTCCGCGGGCGCGACAGCGCGCGGTTATCTGGTGACCGTTGTGGCGCGGGAGGATTTGAACGGCGACTTCCACAAAGTATTCTCCGCGGTGACCGATGCACAGCATCTTGATGTTGAGCCGCGCTGGCAATTGATCGACGCGGTCGATGCCAACGGCGACGGAGCCGGCGAGTTATTATTCCGCAAGATTTTCGACACGGGGAGCGCGTACGCGATCTACCGCGTAATTGGCGACCAGCTTTATCCGCTGTTTGAAGGCACGCCGGGAGGGTAGGGCAGGACAATGCTTGCGGGCTGGCACAATTCCGCCCCAGGGATTACAATTCGCAGCCGGGAGCCATCCCCTTGGAAAATCACATGAAGAAAGTGTTCGTTTCGATTGTAAGTCTCATATTCTCTCTGGCCTGCTTGGCTGCCGCGCAGGACCAGGATTTCGGCAAGGTTCAAATCAAAGTCAGCAAAGTGGCCGGCAATGTGTACATGCTGGAAGGCGCGGGCGGGAACATCGGCGCGTCGGTGGGCGAAGACGGAATAGTGATCGTGGACGACCAATATGCGCCGCTGGCCGACAAAATCAAGGCCGCGCTGAAAGGCATTACCGATAAGCCGGTACGTTTCGTCATCAACACGCACTACCATCAGGACCATACCGGCGGGAATGCAATTTTCCAGCAGGGCGCGCCGGTCATTGCGCAGGACAACGTGCGCAAGCGTCTGGCGGAGGGCGGCACGGCCGGCAACCTGGGCGGGATCAAGATGGAAGTCAGGCCTGCGCCCAAGCAAGCGTTGCCGATCATCACTTTCGATCATGATGTTACCGTGCATTTGAATGGCGAGGACATTCGTGCGCTGCACTGCCCGCATGGGCACACGGATGGCGACAGCGTGATCTTCTTTCCGCAATCCAACGTGGTGCACATGGGCGACGACTTCGTGACCTATGGGTTCCCTTTTGTCGATCTGGCAGCAGGGGGCAGCGTGGCGGGAATGATCGCGGCGCTGGAGGAAATCATTCCCAAGCTGCCGCCGGACGTGAAGGTCATCCCAGGCCACGGTCCGATTTCGAACCTGGATGACGTGCGACGCTATGTCGCCATGCTCAAGGACACGCGCGCGGTGGTGGAAACAGGCGTTAAACAGGGAAAGACGCTCGATCAATTGAAAAAGGAAAACCTGCTGGCACCGTGGCAAAAGTGGTCGGGGGATTTCATCACCAGCGAGCAGTGGCTGGTCACGCTGTACAACGACCTGACCGGGGTGAAGACAGGAGAGTTCATCAAGCACAACTGAGACCGCGGCGGATCACTTCGCCCGCTTGAGGTGAGCCACGGTATACACCTCGAAGTCCTTGCCCGGCGGCGCTAGCAGGAATGTCTCGTCGATCTCATCGTTGGAGACAATGTGATATTGCTTCTTCGCTCGGAATCCAGGAAGGTTCTGGATCTGCGTGGTGACAAACTCAAGCGACTTGCCGTCCGCGCTTACCGACTCCAAGGTGTACTCATTCACCATGCCCTCGCTGTGGTACTGCCTCCATAGTATTTTCTTCAGGCTGGTGTCGTAGCTGAACATGCCAAAATCCTCGTGGACCAAGGGCTTTCCTTCCGGAGCTTCGGGTTGGTAGACGGACTTGTCCCGCTGCGACAAGAAATGCCCGTTCAGCTCAAACTGATATTCGCGGGTGGTCGTGCCCTTGCCAGGCTTTCCTGAGGTTGGGCCTTCCCATTTTCCTTCGAACACGCGCATTGCTGCCCACGGGTCCGTCTGAGACATGGCGGCGATGGCGACCATGGCGAGAATTGGCAGAATCGAAATGCGCTTCATACGGTCCTCTCCCCAAGCTTTCCAGTTTTTCTTTGCGTTATATCACGAGGAGGCGGCAACAAAAAAGCCCCTACCGCAGAAGGGGCTTTCAATAAAGACCAGAAGAAACGAGCAAGCTACTTGGGCTGGTCGAGAGTAATGCCCTGGGCTCCCGGCTGTTTTTCGGCCTTGGCTTTCTTGGTGGCCATGGTTTTGTCCACCCAGTCGTCGGCGGTCTTGAGGTCGGCGGCGCGGGCGGCCAAGTCATCACATTCCACGTCCGCGCGTTCGCGGTACATGAGGTTCATGTAGGCCATAGCGTCGTCGTAGTCCGGGCGCAGTTGCAAGGCCTTATTCAGGGCATCGATTCCGTCCTGAATGGTGGCCGAGTTCTTCTGCTTCAGGTCGGCGCAGACTTTGGCCTCGTCTTTCTTCTTGGGGTTCAGGGGTTCTTCCGGTTTCAGGCCAAGCTGGGCGCGCGCTTCCATGCGCGGCTGATAGGTCTGGGTCCAGTCGATGACGGCCACCGAGTAATAAGGCTCGGGATCGTTCGGGTCAAGCTCCATGGCCTTGCGGTAAGCGGCCTTAGCCTCGTCGAATCGCTTCATCTGCAGGTCCAGGTAGGCAATGCCCTTGTTGCTGTTGATCTGCAGATCCTTGGTGGGATTAGCGGCCAAAACGTTCTTATACTGCTCAATCGACAATTCCGCTAAGCGGACATTGTCAGGAGTGTCCACTCCCTGAATATACTGCTGGGCGTAGGCGGTAGCCAGATACACACGGGCCACGATTAGACGCGGGTCCAGGGAAACGGCCTGCTGGAAGTGGTCAATGGCTTCTTCATATTTCGCGTTCTTGTAGGAAGCAACGCCCTTGTTGAGCTGATCGCGAGCCCGCAACTTGTCGCATCCCGAAGCGGACAACAGCATCACGCCCACGGCCATGAGTGCGCAAACCCTAAGGCTATTTTTCATTGCTTTATAAATCTCCTCCCGCGGCGCTTGGGAAACGCGACGTTCTAAGAAGCGGCCGCAGGGTTAATGAGGCGAGCGGCCTTTGCGGACCGTTCGGCACGAACTGCAAATTCCGGCATTGCCCAAAAGCTTGCGCTGGGCGGTTAACTGCCGGCTTCAATCTTGGCGGTGACGAGGCCGACCTTGTCCACGCCGGAGGCGTGAGCTATGTCGATCACATTGGCAACGTCGGCGAACGGCACGTTGTCATCGCCTTTGACGAACATAACCTTCTCAGCGCGGGTTTTGAAGATGTCGGTCAAACGCCCCTGCAGGCCGTCCCAGGTCGTATCTTCCTGGTTAATCTTGAGGCCCGGCGCTTGACCCGCTCCGCGGTCGATCAGCTGCACCACAATCGTCCGGCTCTGCTCCGGTTGCTGCTTCTGATTGGGCGGCGGCGGCTGCGGCACCAGCGCCTCCAGACCTTTCGGTGTCAAAGGCGTGATGACCATGAAGATGATCAACAGAACCAACAACACGTCGATCATCGGCGTGACGTTGATGTTTGCCATTTGGCCCCCGCTGGGGCCGACTGCCATACCCATAAGGAATCTCCTCTATAGCCCGCCGGTGTGTGTTGCCGGGGGTGGGGTCAAAGCACCGCTCTTTTTCTGGTCGGTAAGCAGACCCAACTGGTCCACGCCGGCGGCGCGGACGTTGTCCACCACCTGCACCACAGAACCGAACTTGGCGCGGGCATCAGCGCGGATGTAAACCCGCTTGTCAATGCGGCCGGTCAAGCGGTCTTTGACCTTGCCAGTAAGCTGATCAACCGGAATCTTGTCCCGGCCAAAGAAGACATCGCCGCCACGCATGATGGCCACGACCAAGGCATCTTCCTTGTCGGCATCGGGCATTTGCATGGGGTTGTTCACTTTGGCCAAGTCAACGCTAACTCCCTTCTGCAACATGGGCGTGATCACCATGAAGATGATCAGCAGCACCAACATAACGTCGACCATGGGCGTTACGTTAATATCGGAATTGACTTTCGAACCTTCATCTCGTTTCGCAAGTGCCATGAAAATTCTCCTGCGCCAAGAACCAGCGCCGTGCCCTTGTCCTGACTTCTCCCTGAGGGTCGGCAACGCCGGAGCCTAGCCCCGGCGTTGCCAGCAACTCGATCGAAGCCAAGGCAGAGCTACCGGCGAACTCCCCGCCGCTTGAGGAAGTAGTCGATCAACTCGCTGGAGGAGTTGTCCATTTCCACGTCAAATGCTTCCACGCGACCGGTGAGATAGTTAAACATCATCACAGCCGGAATCGCCACCAGCAAACCGAAAGCCGTGGTGACCAAGGCTTCGGCGATACCGCCGGCGACCGCTGCCAAACCGGTGGCCTTTTCCTGCGAGATGCCGCGGAAGGCGTTAAGAATGCCGACCACGGTGCCGAACAGCCCCACGAAGGGAGCGGTCGACCCGATGGTAGCCAGACCGCCCAAGCCGCGTTTCAGCTCGGCATGCACGATGGCCTCGGTGCGCTCCAGGGCGCGCTTGGAGGCCTCGATCGTCTCGCCGGGAATATCGCTGCTGTCCTGATGGGCGCGGAACTCCATCAAGCCGGCAGTTACGACCTTGGCCAGATGGCTCTTCTTGTTGCGCTCGGCCACTTTTATAGCTTCATCAATCTTGCCGTCGCGCAGCGCGCCGGCGACGGCGGGCGCGAACGTGCGGGACTGTTTGCGGGCAGCGCTGAATGCCATATAACGGTCAATCATGACGCCGATGGACCAGCCGGACATCACAAACAAGATTACGACCACGATCTTCGCCAGAACTCCCATCTTGTGCCAGAGCGAGATCGGGTCCCAGGTGATGGTTTCCTCTTGCAGCAGCCAAGCGGCTGCCAGGTGAAGGTTACAAAATGCTAAAGTTGCTACATTGGCTAAGAGCATGAGTTGCTTTCTCCTCCTCAGAACTTGTCAAATCGGATTTCGCATGCCGCTCGGTTCTCGTATTTGCCACACAAAATTCCGCTGCAGGCCAATTCTATCTAGCCGCCCGCGAGCGAGAAGATGACTGTAATCTGGGTTTCCACCGGCACCGGTTCGCCATTCAAAATATACGGCTTGTACCGCCATTGCTTTACTGCCTCAATGGCCGCCGGCGCCAGCATGGGGTGACCGCTAATCAGATGCAAATTCTCAATGGTACCCTCGGTGCTGATTTCAGCTTGCAGCAAAACGTTGCCCTGGATGCGAGCTTGTCGAGCCAGCGGGGGATATACCGGCTGCACTTTCTTGATCAGCAGACCCTGAGTCACGCCCTGCGACACGCGCACGCGCTGCGGCACCACCGCTTTGGGCACGATAGCGGTGGAGCTGATAATGCCGCCGATCACGCCGCCCACGGAACCGCCGGCTGCACCTATGCCTCCGATCACCCCTCCAGACGCTAGGCTTGGCGGTGGAGCCTCGTCTTCCCGAATCATCTGGACCTTTTCTGGAATCTTGGTGGGGGTCCGGAGTTGCCCGTTGACTAGATCGGTCTGCAACTGCTTTACCACGTGGACTTGGGCCACAGGAGGCGGGGGTGGAGGCGGAGGCGGAGGGGGCGCGACCAGAAAGGTCATGAGCTGCGTTTTGGGCAGCGCCTCGGTGAACAATAGCGGGATCAACACTAGCACGCCGAGCAGACCGACTTGAACAATCATCGAAAGCGACGTGTATAGACCCCGCTGAGTCTTCAGCCGACCTCCCGACTCTAATAGGCTGTCTTCAAACATAAGACCCCTCCTACACCTAGCTTACCTAGTTTTAGACACCGCCTGCCTTGCATTTGCTCCCAGAGACTCACATTTGAACGTCGAAGTTCTGGAAACGCAAAATACTAACCCAAATCCAGCCGAATCACAAACTTGTTTTTCAAGCTGCCGCTCAGACCCTGGATTTGGCCCTTTCCAGGCGGGTGGTTTCCCGGGTCGACAGCGGAGCAGCCGGCCGGCCCCGCGCAGCCTTCCAGTCCTGGTAAGCCACCAGAATGGGCGCTGCGATGGCAATCGACGAATAAGTCCCGATCAGGATGCCGATGACCAGCGCAAACGAAAACCCGCGCAGCACCTCACCTCCGAACAAAAATAGCGCCAATACGGTTAAAAATGTCAGACCCGCAGTCAAGATGGTCCGGCTCAGGGTCTGGTTGATGCTGCGGTTCACAATGTCGGAAAGCTTCTCGCGTCGCATCAGCTTCAGGTTTTCGCGAATGCGGTCGAAGACCACGATCGTATCGTTGTTCGAGTAACCGATCAGAGTCAGGATGGCGGCGATGACGGTGAGAGAAATCTCGCGGTTCATCAGCGAGAACGCGCCCACGGTGATTAGAGTATCGTGAAAGACTGTGACCACGGCCGCCACGCCGTAAATCCACTCAAAGCGGAAAGCCAGGTACACGAGCATGCCGCCTAAACTGTAGCCCGTAGCCAGCAGGGCCTGCTTGCGCAATTGCTCGCCCACCTGCGCGCCGACGATCTCCACGTTGCGCACGGCGAAATCGGAGAGGAAAAATCCGTCATTCACGGAAGCCACCACGGCCGGGTCCGCAACCGTTTTGAGCTCGTCCACGGAATTCAGCACGCCGCTCTTTTCTTTGTCGCGGTAATTCACGATCGCCTGCGCCTGCGCGAAGTATTTCTGATCGGCGTCGGTTCCGGCGCGCAGCGGGTCTTTTTCCAGCAGATATGCCTTCAGGGTCAGGGCGCTGCTGTTGTTCAAGTCCCGCTTGCCAGCCGGGGCATTGGGTTCGAGGGCGTTGATGATGGCGGTCTTGCTGCGGTCCAGAGCTTGCTCGCTGGTTTCCTGTTCAGAGACGCCAATCAAAACTTCGTTGTTGGCCACAGCTCCGTAGTCCTGAATGCGCGCGTTGTGCAAGCCCACCCGGTCCATGGCCGCGCGGATGGCGTTGTCGTCCGGCGTGTGGGCGAACTTCACATACACCAGCGTGCCGCCCCGGAAGTCCACGCCGTAAGGGATGTGGTGCCAGAACAGCATGGAGAAAACGCCGGCCACGCTGAATACCAGCGAAAACGCCAAGAAGTACCACTTCTTGCCGAGAAAATCGATGTTCGGGTTGCGAAAAAATTCCAAGTGCTTAAAGACCTTTCCAGTCAGTAGCTGCTAGCGACCATCTCATAACAGGCCTTGGGCTTAGACAGCATTTGGCCGCAGGGGCTAAAGCCCACGTTCTTGGCGACCCAAGCGGCACGGCTGAAGCCGTGCCCTACCAAACCACTTATGAGATCGCTTGTAGCTACTAACTACTAACCAATGCTCAGTGCCTCGCCGCGCTGCTTACGGCTCAGAATCCAGTCGAAGATTGTCCGCGATACGAAAACCGCAGTAAACAGGTTCGCGAGCAAGCCAAAGCTGAGAGTAACGGCAAAGCCGCGCACCGGCCCGGTGCCGAAGATGAACAAGATGACCGCCGAAACGATCGTGGTTACGTGCGTATCGACGATCGTGATCCACGCATGGCCAAATCCCTGTTCCACCGCTGAAGGCGGCGTCTTGCCGTTTCTTACTTCTTCGCGAATGCGTTCGAAAATCAGGACGTTCGAGTCCACGCCCATACC
>Ga0187784_10002038_pt1 | contig 16151 bp, 9 predicted proteins | sample 1015_SJ02_MP15_2_FD_132964 | JGI IMG/M metagenome (GOLD analysis project Ga0187784, IMG submission 132964) | Tropical peat soil microbial communities from peatlands in Department of Meta, Colombia - 1015_SJ02_MP15_20_MG | ecosystem: Environmental > Terrestrial > Soil > Wetlands > Peat | place...
CTTCGGAGCCGCGAGCGTCAGCGAGCGGTCCCGCCTGGTCAGGCATCGGCCCTCCCCGATCAGGGAGCGTCACCACGGCGAGCAGCCGCGCCCCGCCGAGCCGCCTGCCGTGATCATCGAAAATCACATCCGCGCCGCCTCGTTGGGCGCGGAGTTGGTCGCGCACCCGCGCCACCGGCAGCACCACATGGCAGCAGGGGCAGACAGCGTTACCGCGCGTCACCGTCCCCGCGCCAACCTCGGCCTCGGATTTCGGCTCGAAAATCTCAAATTCCATCCGGGCCGCGCCCGTTGCCACTGCTCCCTCATGCCCCGCTCGCTCACGCCCCGCTCGCTGACGCTCGCGGCTCCGATCGGTGCCGTCGAACACTGCCATGGGCTCGCCCTGCTCGTGTAACACGTAATGCACCGCAGCCTCAACGTCCCTCGGTTTCCACAAATAGGGGTTGCTGCCATGGCGCGTCCAGCGTTTGCGCTCGGAATTCTCGAATCCCGCTTTGTTCAACCCTCGGCTGGCGTACCCCTTGAAATCGTTCATAATCCGCTCAGGGGATTCCGTCGAGCTCACAACCACATGGACGTGGGTGGTGCGGACATGCGCGGCGTAGAGCTCCCAACCGCGATATTCGGCAACCTCTCGTATCGCATTGAGCACAACCTGACGACGCGGAGCGTCGAGCTCGTACGGCGGCTGGTCCATGCGGCGGCGTTCGCGCGCTTGGCGTTGGGGAGCGGGAGCAACGAACGGTGTTCGAGGGATGTTGTGATCCCGGTCGACCGAGACCGGGTCGTTGCCGTGCAGCCACGTGCCGTAACAGGTGAACGTTATCAGGTAAGCCAGCGGTACCGTTCGCTGACGCTCGCGGCTCCGATCCGGGCTCCGATCCGAGCCGCGAGCGTCAGCGAGCGGACGTAATCGCAACGCACGCCGTCGGGTCGCCTTCTTGCACAGCCAGAACGAGCGCATAAGCGGAATTTCCGCTCCGCAGCCAACCGCTTCGCAGCGCACCGTCCGTGCCCAGAGATAGGCGATGGGTCGGGCACCATCCGGGTCGGGTGGGTAGAACTGCACCAGTTCTTTTTCGGCCGCTTCTTTGATCTGTTTTCCAACTATGCGGAGTTCTTCCGCGAGCTTCGGTCCGTACCGCGGAATGTCCTCAAGCAGGACTTTCAGGATCAGGCACGCTACCGGGTTCAGGTCACTGGCAAAGGCGTCGCAGCCGACGCGCAGGGCCTCGAGAGGAATCGAACCGCCTCCTGCGAAGGGATCGACCACAAGCGGTGGTTCTTCGCCGTGCGCAGCCTTCACCAAGCCGCGAGAGCATTCGAGATAGGCTGGCTTAGCAGAGTTGTCCCAATTGGCAAAGTCCGCAATGAACCTGAGCAGCGCATCACGCAATTCCTTGTTGGTTGCGGTCGCGGGCAACTGAAGCCCGCTTGCTGACGCGCGCCGCTCCGACAGACGGTCGCCCCCGCAGTTGGGCATGGGCTTCAATAATCGCCTGGCTTCTTCCCTGAAATCGCCGGGACAATTCACGTCGCAGGGGTCCGGAAGCAATAGCGCCATGAGCATCGCTCGGCACGCAGCCAGCGGCCGTCTCGCCCACCACAGGTGCAGCGTCGAAGGATGCCCGTGCCGGATAGACTTCTCCCGCGCCGAGTGCCGGCTGACCTCAGCAACAGGAAAATCCACCTCCGCCAGTCGTTTGCATCCCTTGGGGATCATGCCGGAGGCTGACCAGCCCACAGCCGAAGTGTGAACTGCTCCCCTTCCTCAATCAGATCAGGGTCGGTGCGATTGTGCTCTCGCATCAGCTTCACTATCTTGCGGGGCACCCCCATTCCCATGTGCTCAAGGTAGCCGTAGTCCCGCATGACATCCTTTAGTAGCTGGTTTCGAGCAGCTCGGCATCCGGCGCGCATCCGCTCAGGAGTGATACCGTTAGGGAGGCGCCCCGGAGAGATGATCTCTAATCGGTCCTGATAAATGGAGAGTTCGATCGTGGTTCCAGACAGCAGGTAATCCCGATGCACGAGAGCGTTCACGATGCCTTCGCGGACTGCCTCTTCAGGGTAAGCCCACCGCTCCACGCGTCTTGCTCCACCCTCAAGGGACGCCGTAATCGCCGTATTTCGCCGCACGAACTCGATCGCTTGTTCGACGAGACCATTTTCCAGGGGACCCTCCGCACCCAAAAGTGGCACGAGCGGGCCGCGCATCTCCGTTCTCTCCCGAGCCGCGTACTCTTTTTCTCCGCCAGGATATGCGGCGGCGTCAATGCCACTCTGCGGAAGGAAGCGCCTAGGGTTGATTCCGAAGAGCAGGAGGCCGGCAACCGTGGCCGCGACTGCCTCGTTTTCCTGTGCAAGAAAATCCGTATTTGCCAGCAGCGTTCGCCAACGTTCCTCGTCCTCGTCCGGCGGAGCCCCCAAGTTTGTGACCCGACCAAAATAATCACGCAACCGACGCCGATCCAGGTTGGCCGCGGACGTTCCAGACACCGGCCGAATTTCTAGTCTAAAGGCACCGGGCTGTTGGAAGAGACGCTCTAGTTCCTCACCGCTCGCCTCCCGGCTTTGGCTCCCAACCCGTATGTAGTAGGTTCGATGGTTGTTGTGCCATACGTGGTGAACCGTCCAGCCGCGTTCGACCTGAACAACAGCGACATCGCGGCCAGGTTCAACTTCTCGAACCGTCTCAAAATAGGGAATCATTTCGGGTCGGATCTTGTCTCTGCAAGCCGTCATCACCCATTCTTCCAGATTAAGGCGTGTGGTGTCGGAAACTGTACCGTCATCCTCGACGCCTAGGAGGAGCCGACCGCCTTGGAAATTGGCAAACGCAACAAGCTCCTTGGCAAGGGCAAAGTTCTCAAGGGTGTCGCGTTTGAATTCGACTCCGGAGCTCTCGCCGTTTCTAATGATCTCGATGAGTTCAGTTCTGGTCATTCGATTGTGATCAAAAACCGTATTTTAACCGACGCATTTCAAACGCTTCTTTACCGCCTTCTAGTAACTCTTCAACTAGCTCGCGCACGGGACGTGCGTCGATCGAGCCAAGGTGTTCGGGGGGAATTGTGGCCTGGCCCGCGTCTGCCTCGCCGCTCGCCTTGAGCCCGACAATGAGTTCGGCGTCTCCCAGCACCGGGATGTTGGCATTGTGCGTGGAGAATACAAACTGCCGTCGCCGCTTTTCCTCACGTGTCTTGGGCACGACGCTATCGGTGATGAACCGATTGTCCAGGTCATCCTCGGGCTGATCGACAACAAGTGGCGCGGTTGACTCCAGCAACAAAAGAAGTAAGACGGCGGTGGCCTTCTGCCCTGTGGATAGTTCTTCGAGCGTTTTCCACACCGGCGGCTGCCGTTCGCCGGCAATATTTAGCTCTATAGTGGTTGTCGGTTGCAGATCGAGCTCTTCGATTCGCATGACTACATCAATGGGAGCCTGAGCCAGCCGATCCGCCTGAGCGGGAGGTATTTTGAACTTCCGGACGAGGGTGTCCTTCCCGGATCGGCAAGCATCGGCAAGCTCTGTGAGCGAGAGTGCCTGAGCCTGCTTGAGTGCATCTATAGCCTCGGACAAACGCCCGCTCAATTTGTCGCGAAAAAGCTGGAACAAGGGTTCGCGATTGCCGGCGAAAGAAACCTGCACCCTAACCTTGTCCATCAACTGCTTCGTGACCTTTTTGGCGGCGCGTTCGAATTGCCTGTATTCGTGTGCCTTGGCGTCTTCCCATTCCGCTAGGAGATTTCGACGATGCTCATTCGCTTCTTTTCCCTCTCGATCCAGGGCTGCTAGACGCTCCTTAAGCGGCCGGAGTTCTTCAATCTGGCGCCTGAGCCTAATGAATTCCTCACCATCTACCTTTGACTTCTGGAGCTCGCGGAGAATCTTCTGGTATGCGCCCAGCACGGAACTCTTGCGTACTTCCCAGCGCGCAGCGACAGCGGCGAGGCCGTTCTCCGCACGCTTTATCGACTCCGACATTTGGGAAGCGACGTTCTCAAGGTCCTGGGTTAGTTTGTCGAGGACTGGACCGGCCTCGCTGAGGATGTCCTTGCCCGGGAGTTCCTCCAGCGCCTTGGTCGAAAGAAAAGCTCGATCAATCGGGATTGTCTCCCGCAACCGCTCGTGCAGCTCGCGAACTGGGGCCAAACGGTCGCTTGCAGTTTTGAGAATTCGCTCTTCGCGTACGATCAAACTCTGTTCCTTGAGGCGTTCCTCAAGCCCCGCTTCTTGAAAACGCTTAAGTGTCTCCTCCAGCGCTGGCAAGGCGGCCAAACGGTCCTCAATTTGTCTCCGTTCTGATCCTGCCTGCATTATTGCGCCCCGCGAACGCTCGAGCTTTTGCCTTAGATCGCTCTTACGACGAGCGAGCGAAGGGTCACGTTCGGCGAATCGCTCAAGAAGCCTTGTCAGCTTCTCGCGACTTCGAGTCAGCTCAGCGATTTCGTGTTGTCCGTACACCTCAACTTGGGGGACCACATCTGACGGTGTCAGTGCGAGCACAGCACCAGCGTCGTCCCTTACGATAGGAGGATTCGGGATGGTGCGTTCGATGAGGTAGTCCCGTTCGGACGGACGATGGGAGCGGATAAGGAGCGATATTTTGGTGCCATTTCTTAACACTTGACTGACGATGCCGGAGTGCGCCTTTCTGGCTTCTTCCCCGGCAGGATCGAGGCTCAAAGCGTAACGTAGACTCTCTACTACCGTGGACTTGCCGCTGCCGCGTCCGCCGATCAGGACATTTAGGTTCTCGTTGAAGTGAATCGCCTGTTCATTGAGGAAGCCTCCCTCCCAGGCCATGGCTACGAATTCCGAGTGCTCCTCGGGCACCTGATCACTTGCTAGACGTATTCTGGACACAGGATCAAGAAAGGCTTGGCGCAAACCCTCAACCGTAACCTCGGACATCTTGACCCAGGACGACGCACCTGGTTTCGCGAGGTCGTCGGGTGCGCTTACGTCTTGGGCGTTGAGGACTGCAACCGGTCTCTCCCGGCGGTGAGATGAATCCTTGTTCTCGAGAATCGGGCGGATGTTGTCGGGCGCATCAGTGACCGGGCCGGGAAGCGAGCATGCCAGCAAATGAGGCGAGCGCCAAGTTTCGATCCTTGCCTGTCCGCTCAGAGTGTGCAACAAGCCTCCCACCGAGGCGACATGTGCGGCTATACAGACGGCCCCCCACTTGGGCGCCTCTTTGAGAAAATCGCGGGCGTCATACTTACCGATCGGCGATTCACTCGCCTCATCGTGAATCCCGCAGTCACCGATGATCCTTTCCACTCGGCCCGGGTCCAAGGTGGGATCGAACAGGCACAGAATGTGGATGCCGTCCTTAGTAACCGCCTCGAAGCCCAAAAACGCGTGAATGCCGGCCGCTTGGGCCTCCGCTCTCAGTCGGTTGCCAGACCGGACCCGGTAGTGGTCGGTGATCGCAATTACCTCTACGTCGGCATCCGTGCACGCTTCCAGGATCGCTTTGTTGTACGCGGTTTCGTCACGATACAATGTGGGCTTCTTGTGGCGGATTAGGTACTCGAAGGGGTTTACCTGGAGCGCACACCGGTAAAACCGTGCGCCTTTGGGCAGCCTGAGAGCGCTTTGGATTGAATTGTTGTGCTTCATAATTTCCCGTCGTCAGGTCGCACGCCGCGCTGACAGAACCTCCTTACTCTATACCGACTGATTCATCAGGTCTATAACCCAACTACAATCTTGCCCCTGTTCGAAGCTGAAATGTTCGGCGGGCGTGAGAAGGTTCGTGGCATCACAAGGTCTCACGAAGGCGTCTTCTCTGCTGCCCTCACCTAGGGGCAGTACCCGTCCCTCGCTTACCGCCATCTCTTTCCCGCGCCTCGTAATTCGTGGCCAACAAGCTTCCACCGCTTCTACTTCAGAATGACCTCCCTCGCTTGGGGTTGTGGGGTGCCAAATCCGTCATTCAGGCCAAAGGTTATTGATGTCGTCGCAATAGTCTTCCAGGCTGAATGAGACGGTATGGCGCTCAAATGCCAGCTTAAGGAAGAGCCCCGCCGGAATGCGTGGAAGTTCGTCCTTGTCGCGGCCAAGGTCTATGCACCACCATCGAACGAATTCTTGATCACCCTTCGATTTTGCGCATGCTGCGCAGGCGTGGACCATGTTGTGAATGCCCACAGGCCCTCCGAGACGCCGTGGTATGACCTCAGTTGGAACCGTCTGGGTCAGCTTTTCGCAAAACACGCACCGTCCAGGCTGCTGGGCGAGCTTTTGGATTTCCCTGTCGTAGTCGGACATTCTAATTTCGCCGTTCTTTAGGCGCTTGTAACGATCAATGATAAACCGGTAATTGCTCGGCTCGCCCGCCGAAGGTGCGATCACGAGTTTGGCATAGTAGTAGAGGATGAAATCCCCCATCGTTTTGGGAACGGCTCGCGAAGGCAAGGGTTACTCTCCTTGAAAGAGATCCGGCCACAAGTCTTGAAGTAGAGACTCTAGGGTTGGAACGGGCCGGAAGGTCACCACCTCTCCCACTGTTTGGCCCTGCTTTTCAGGCCGCATCTTTGCGACGGAGTTCGCGCAATCCTCCGAGATGTAGAGTCTACTTACCTTGCCCCTTTTGGGACCCAGCAGCAGTTGTGCTAAGGCAGCTAGATAGACGTTCTCAGGAGAGCGAATCCTGCGTGTGAGGTCCAATTCACCAACAAACAGCGATTTATCCGGCACAGGCCTTTGAAGATAGGAACTGAGCAAGGCGACAGCCAATGGGAGGTCCAATTCCTCGCGGTACCGTTGTTGGCGCGGAACATAGCAGTTGATCTCGTAGGACAGGTCGGTCAGGTCGACCTCCTTGACCGTACTCAGAATACTCAGGAGCTGCTTTACTTTCTTGCCGGGAAGAAATGGCGCATTCAATTCCGGGCGAGAGCCGTACCGCGGAAGCGTAACCGATGCCTGACCCTCCGCCAGTTCCTCCCCGATGCCTGCATAACCGAGAACTGCGCTACTTTTTGCCGCGCTGTGTGGCGATTGTTTTAGGCGGCCTTTGTCGTCCATCATAAGAACAAGGGGGTCCAGCAGGGCGGGGCCGAACCTGTTCTTGGGTACGAAAAACGGACGAAGCCTGAAGGCCCGGCGGATATACAGCACACAGTCCACGTTGTGCTCAAGGTCTCGAGGGCCAGCGATCTGACCCTTCTTGGTGACGTGGCCTATCAGGAGAGAAATCAACCCTTGCGCCTTCGCATTTTCCGCGAACTGGTACAGTTCCTTGTACTTTCGTTGCGCCGTCGAGGCGAGGCCGCGCCCCTGGACAGAGTCGATAGCCAGGGCTTGAATACCATGATACTCCTCACCCTCCGTTAATATCCGACGAGCAAGGAATCGCGGCAGAGCGTCAATGCCCTCAATACTGTCATCGAAAAAGAAGTTTTCGCGTATGGCTTTGGGAAGTTCACCGCTGCCCGATCCGTGAATTCGCATTACAGCTCGTTTCAGATCTCCGAGCCCTTGCTCTGTGGTCACGTAAAGAACCTTAATCCCTTGCATGGCAAGATCCCCGAGAACCTGAATGGCCAGTGTCGTCTTGCCTATACCGGGTTCCCCGGCCAGAAGGTATGTTCCACCGCGAATGAGTCCTGGCGAAACCGCGCCTTCAAGCCATGACATGCCTCGGAGTCGGATTTGGTCCGGCCCCTTGTCAAAAATCTCTTCTATCTTGGGCAATTGAGGAACCTCCCTTCCTTTGCGTCGAGCGCCTGCCAACGTCCGCCACCGGAAAATCCACCTCCGCCAGGCGCTTGCACTGTTTTGGAATCATGCGATCCCTCGCTGCGCTTGTAACGTACTTCGTATCAGACAGTTGCGAGACACTGCACTCTCTATTACCCTCTTTTAAGGGTAGTACCCTCTTTCCGCCAAGCGGCTCCCGGTCCCCGTCCCAAGCAAAGGACCTTCTTTTCTTTCTGTAGCTGACGGAGAACCCGCCGCACCATATCCCGGCTAACGCCAGGACAAGCGCGCTCCAGATCAGTGAGATTGAATTCCGCCGGAAATGCTTCGACAGCAGCTTCGATCAACGCTGTTTTGGCACCCCGAGGGCTTTTGACCTGGCCCGCTCGGTCTTCGAATTCACGATAAGCGCGGCGCAGGACCGAGAGGAAATAATTGAGCCAAGGAACGAAGTCGTGCTGCCCCTCGTGCCAGCCCCTGGAGCTTTGCTGGAGGACTTCGTAATAGTTTTCACGCGACTCCTCCACGAGGCGCTCCAAACTGATATAGCGCCCAACCTCGTAGCCATGATGATAAAGCGCCAGCAGCGTGAGCAGGCGCGACACGCGGCCATTTCCGTCACGGAATGGATGAATGCAGAGAAAGTCGAACACCAGGATCGCGCCAGCGAGAAGCGGAGGAACGTTTTCCTGGTCAAGCGCATGCCGGTATGACAGACACAGTTCCTCAACGGCTCCTGGAGTGGCGGCTGCCGGAAGCGGACGGAAGCGAACGATAGGCGGGCCGCCTTGACGCAGTTCCACGACTTCGTTATCCACGCGCTTCCATTGGCCGGCGTCGCTACCGCCCTCCTGAATAATCCTGTGCAAACGCTGAATCACATCAGGCGTGATTCCCAGGTTTTGGGAGCCGGTATGGATCAGATTGAGGGCCCTCCGGTAGCCCTGAATCTCCTGCTCCGAGCGGCCCCGGGGTCTAGCATTCCCCAAGACAAGAGGCCGCAGCCGAGCCGGCTCTATAGTCACTCCCTCTATTCGGTTGGAGGACTCCACGCTTTGAACCAGTGCCATCTCAAGAAGCGCCTTCAACACTTGTGGCGATTGCTTAGTATAGAGTTCCTGACGACCTTTGGCCTCCGCGATCTCGGTCATCAGCCAGACGGTTCCTGCCGGAATCGCGAAATCGCGAAGACGCCCGCCTCGAAATGACATCATGAGTGTACGCCTCCGCTGGAAGCGGCATTCGCAAGGCCCCCAGAGATAGAGGGCAGGCTCTCAAGCGAGAGCTGATAGTGCTGCACCTGGGTAACCTCCCGCCAACCAAACTGGGCCGGGTCCTTAAGGTCTTTCAATCTGGGCTGGTTCGTGGCGCAAGCCGTAACGACGTAAAGCCAATAACAATCCCGCCGATCCTCGGCCACGCGGTGTTCGTTGGGCGTTAGAATCACTGACCCTTCGCTTGCTCCTAGGCCTTTCACTTCGATGAGCCGAAGCTCACCAGTGCGGGTATCCAAGCTGGTGAGGTCATAGCCCAGGTCTTTCTCGTGGACATCCGCGACGGCGCGGCCCGCGGCCCGTTCATATTCGATGGCCACACGCATGGCGGTTGCTTCGGTCTCCGGATTCGGGCGCAAGTTGCGCAGGTCGGGACGTTCCCGTTCCGGATGCGGTAGGATGAGCGCCGAGGCGAACCGCTCGACTGCTTCGAGGTGAAGCGCCTCTTGCCGGTCTAATTCCTCCCTGCGCCGCTCGCGACGGCGGCAGAGCTCGTCATGCTTGTCGATGGCGATCTTCAGAAGGCCCGCCGCTCCCTCACGGTCGCGGCTCTTTTGATCTTCGCAACGCCCGATATCCAGGTCGGCGCGGGCGATTAGTTCGGTGAGCGAAATCTCGACGTGCTCCCGGATGCGCTCAATTTCTCCTACTCGCTCACTTCTGACCTCCTCGAGGAAGGGCGTCAGGGCCTTCTCCTGTAATACATTCATGGCTTCGGGCGCACCGGCGACGTTGGGCAGGTTGCCTGGCGCCATGCCCGGCTGGAAATCGCCCAAGATCGTTGGCTCACGAAGCGAAGCAGGTGCACCATCCTGAAGTTCAACGGCAAAGATTCGTTCGCGGACGGTTTTGCCCAGCCCGTCTACAACGCGGGCACGATAAAAATCGAGCCGTGCTGGCGACTCGTGCCGCAACGAGTAAAAGCATGCTCCATCACCGAGGGCGGTCAGCGCCTCTTCGAGTGTGTTACGCCGCAAAGCCTCGAAGAGAGGATGGCCTGGGGTGACCCATTCCAAGGCGTTATCCTCTGCGACCTTTCGGTCGGTCGAAAGGCGTGGATAGCGACCGACAAGAGTCGGCAGGCGCCAGTCCGACTGGCGCTCGAAGGCGCGCAACCTGGCTGGAGTTGGTCCGGGGTCGAAGGTATGTGCCAGGGAGGTGTGCGGCGTCAGGTTAAACGATGCCAGTTCAGCCGCCTCGCGGAGGAACCGGGCGATGGTCTCTGGCACGACTCGGTGTTCCTGCGCGCGCGCCCGCCGCTCAACCAGCATGGCAAGGTTGAGTTTCTTTGTCGCAAGCCCCTCCAGCGCCGTTTGGCAGATGGCTCGGAATCTGTCCTCATTTACGTCGCGAAGAATGCGGCTTTCGAGGTCTTGGTCGCCCAGGCGTCCGGCGTAGTAATCACGCAAAACACGGTCGATGTGCGCCGCCGGGAGAATCTCGCCCACAACGTTAAAAACTGCATCTTCATTCAGCGCATCACGGATCTCTTGAATTCGCTCCAAGAGGCATTCCAAGACGTGGCCTTCCACAGTGTTAGTGGCCACGAAATTGAAGATGAGGCAGTCGTGGAGCTGACCGTACCGATGGATGCGACCCATGCGTTGTTCGAGCCGGTTAGGATTCCAAGGGATGTCGTAATTGAAGAGGATGTGGCAAACCTGAAGGTTGATGCCTTCGCCCGCCGCTTCGGTGGCGACCAGGACCTGGAAGTTGCCGTCCTTGAATTCTTGTTCGGCCCAGAGGCGAGTGTTTGGCTCTTCCCGGGACCCAGGCTTCATGCCGCCATGTATGAACCCGACACGGAAACCCCAATCGCGAAGGCGACCCACGAGGTAATCAAGGGTGTCCTTGAACTCCGTGAAGATTATGAGGCGCTGGTCGGCCCTGTCAAAAAACCCCTGCTCCTGAAGCACCTGCTTTAGCTTCGAGAGCTTTGCTTCTACGCCCAAGGCTTCGACCCCTTCGGCCATCTTGGCGAGGCGGAAGAGATCGGCTATGTCCTCCTTCAGCTCCTGCGGGTTTCGGGCGAGCGACATCAAGGCCAGACGGTCTTCCCATTTTTCGCGCTCAGCCTCATCCATTTCCTCCAGATCTTCAGGGTCAGGGAGCTCGACCACCTCTTCCAGCAACTGCTGTCCACGCGCCAGCGCTACTTCCAGCCGGTGGGCGCGCTTTTCCAACGAGCGCTGAACTGCGAACGTGCTGGAAGCCAGCCGGCGTTGGTATAACGTCATCAAGAAGCCCACGGCGCGAGCCCGTGGGTCGTCCTCACGCTCCGCTGCACGCGCGCTCTGTGACTTCACAAAACGTGTAACCTCACGGTAAAGCTCGAACTCGGGGCCATCGATCTGGAAGTGGACCCGGTGAGGAATACGCTTGGTAAAAATCTTCTTCGCCGCCCAGGTGCCGTCGGGCTGCTGCTCTGGAAAATAGACCATGGCTTCCTTGAGGCGCCGCAGGTAAAAGGGGGCTCGACGGCGCTCCATGGCCTCGCGTATCGACCGCACGTCTGCAAAAGTATCCTCGTCCAGTAGCCGCAAAAACAGAGTGAAATTCAGAGGGTCGCCTTTATGCGGCGTGGCCGTTAGGAGCAGGCAATGATCGGTCGTGTCGCGTAAGAGTTCACCCAGTCTATAGCGCAAGCTCTTTTTGTCTTCCGCCGCCGCCGACATCCGGTGGGCTTCATCCACTACAACAAGGTCCCATTTCGCTTGGCGAAGGCTTGGCAAGATATCGTCGCGCTTGGCGAGGTCGAGCGAGGTAATGATTTGGGAGCTTTCGAGCCATGGGTTGACTCCGAACTGGGTCCTTAGCTCAAAGCCGCGCATCACAACGAATTTCTCGTCGAACTTCTCCTTCAGCTCTCGTTGCCACTGAAAGGTCAGATTGGCCGGGCACACAATTAGAGTCCGCTCGACGAGGCCGCGTAACTTTAGTTCCTTGAGAAGCAAACCAGCCATAATGGTTTTGCCAGCTCCGGCATCGTCCGCGAGCAGAAAGCGAACGCGGGGCAGCTTGAGCAAGTAGTCATAAATCGCCTCGAGTTGATGGGGGAGGGGGTCGACGCGGGAGACTGAAAGGCCGAAGTAGGGATCGAACTCGAAGGCAATGCCAAGCGAATAGGCTTGGATCCCGAGCTTCAGAAGGTTGCCCTCCCCACTGAACGTGGGGGTTGGCTGCTGGACCGTAAGGCGATCTAGGTCGGCGGCGGAGAGTGCAACAATGCGGAACTTCTCGGTTCGTGTGCCGACCAAGCCCAGCCGCCAGGTGCCGTCACCGACCGGCGTAGCGGTTTCGATGCGCACTGGCTCGTCGAATAGTCTGCCGGTGATGACTTGGCCAGGCCGCGGAGTCACGGACATACCGGAACCTCAATCCCAGTTTGTCAGCGGCAAGGGTTGGCACCAATGGCCACTGGCTTTGGCGGCCTGATTCTAACACAACCAGACCATGGTCGATTGATAATTCGGGAGTAAAGTCAAGAAAACACACCCAAGCAAATCCCTGGCAATCAGGCCCCAACCTCTCAATGAAGAGAATGCCCCGATGCTGGTTTGGTGGCGCTGCTTTCCACAAACCTTGGGCCCGCCCCGTGGGGCCAAGCGAGGCCCGCAACCGAATAAGGCAGCCCTCACGCACGACGTTGTCGCGCTCAGGGCATTCGACAGCAGTCGGAATGGGCGCATGACGGGCCCACAAACGTTCGATTCTTGGCATCGCAATGTCTCTAAACCCTCACCACACAATCAAGCATTAGCTGCGAGCCGAAGGGCGGGGTTTTGGCAAGCCTCTCGCGGCGCTTGCGCGCCCTCGTCTGTCCTCTTTGCTCAAGCTCACAGAGGAACATCCAACCTCTCTCCCGAAGGACGCAACTTTGCAATTTCGGCCAGGTCAGTTATGTAGTCTCTACGAAAAGACACGAAGCGCCTCATCGTTTCCGGGGAACACATGCACCATGGACAAAGGACAACGGACGAAGGACAAATATGCCTTTCACGCTGTTCGCTATTGGGATGGCACAATCCCACAATCGGACAGTTCAGAACCGGAGACAGTCTGAAAGCCGGTCCCACTCCCTTTAATTACAGGTTGTTACAACTCGGATGCCCATGGCTACTTAGTTGCCTACTCATAGGCCGAGGAGCGGGTGGACATCCACCATGAGTCTTTTGTCCGCCGCCGACGCAAGGGGCCCTGGCGGGGCTTGACCCGAGAGGGTCGCTGCCTTAGGATTTCGGGCTAAAGGCGATTGACCCCTGGCGTACGGGTCGCCTCGCGCGGCTCCGAATGGGACAGTATGGCTAACATTCTGAGGGATCTGCGTTTTGCTTGGCGAGTGCTGCGCGCCGCCCCGGGTTTCGCGCTTGTGGCCGTGATCACGCTCGGGCTGGGCATCGCCGCGAGCACGGTGGTATTCAGTTGGATTGACACCGTCTTGCTGCGGCCAATCACGGGGGTGCGCGAGGCGCGTGAATTGGTGGCGCTGGAAGGTATTGCCCCGGACGGAGCCCGTCTGGGCGCGTGCACGCATCCGGATTTCCGCGCTTTCCAGCAGGGCCTGACCGCGGCCTCGGGCGTGGTCGCCTCGCACGTTTCCTTTTTCACCCTCGGCTCGTCCGATCATCCCGGTCGCGCCTTGGGGGAAGTAGTCTCGGCCAACTACTTTACGGTGCTCGGGGTCAAGCCATTCCTGGGCCGCCTATTTCTGCCTGAGGAGGATCGCGACGCGCCAGGCGCCTATCCCATCGCGGTCATCAGTCACCGGCTTTGGACAACCCAATTCGGCGCGGATCCGGGCATCGTGGGTCGCACGGTTCGCATCAACAACCACCCGCTCACCGTGGTCGGCGTCACCGCGCCGGACTTCCGGGGCACGTACGGCGGGGCCGCATTCGACGTCTGGGTCCCGCTCAGCATGATCCTCCAGATGGGCGCCCTGAATACCTGGGCTGCCGACGACTGGAACGCCCGGTTCCTCAATGTCATTGTGCGGCTGAAACCCGGCGTTACGATCGGGCAGGCGAGGGAAGAAGCCCGCGTCATAGCGGCGCGCATCGCCGCTGATCACCCCGATACGCACAAGGGCATCGGCGCCCGCTTGGTCCCCCTGTGGCAGGCGTCGTACGGGTTGCAGGCGACGTTGCGCGAGCCGCTGTACCTCCTCATGGTGGTGTGCGCGCTGGTGCTCGTGATCGTGTGCGCCAACGTGGCGAACCTGTTGATGGCCCGCGCGGTTTCCCGGCAGAGAGAATTTGGAGTGCGCATGGCCTTGGGCGCCAGCCCGGGAAGGGTGGCGCAGCAACTCCTGGTGGAAGTGCTGCTGTTGGCGGGCGCGGGCGCCATCTTCGGCGCCTTGCTCGCGGGCTGGCTGGGAGAGTCACTCTACCGCGTCCTTCCCTCCGTCGAATCCTCTATCCGCGCCGCCCTCGAGCCGCTCTTGCACGTGGAGCCAAGCGCCAACGTCCTGGCCTTTACGGTACTGATCTCTCTCAGCGCGGCCGTGCTCACAACCCTGCTGCCGGCTTTTTCCATCGGCCGTGTGGACCTCATCGAAACGCTAAAAGAGGGAGGGCGCGGTGGGACCGCGGGGATGCGTTCGCACCGCGCCCGAGGGGCGCTCGTGGTGCTGGAGGTTGCGCTTGCGGCGCTGGCGCTTTGCGGAGCCGGTCTGGCGCTTCGGAGCTTCCGGAAGTTGGCCGGACTTAATCCTGGTTTCGACTCGCGAGACGTTTTGGTGGCGCACTTCTACCTCTCCACCAACGGCTACTCACTGAATCAGGAAAAGCAGTTCTGCCGCAATCTGCGCCTTCGTTTGGAAGCGGCTCCCGGCATCCAGCAGGTGAGTTACGCGGACTCGACTCCGCTTTCCATTCTTCCCGTGGGGAGCGACCGCGTGGAGGTGGAAGGCTTTTTGCCGGATCAGGGCGGGGTGATCTCCCTCCCGCGCGCCATTGTGGCGCCCGGATACTTCAGTTTGATGCGGATTCCCTTGCTGGCAGGCCGCGACTTCACCGAGCAGGACGACGTAAACACTCTGCCCGTGATCATCATCAACCAGACCTTTGCCCAGAAGTACTTCGCTGGAAAAGACCCCATCGGCCGCAGGGTGCGTGTTTCGGATACCTGGTCGACTGTGGTGGGGATGGTCAAAGACAGCAAGTACCGCACCCCGGCGGAGGGGCCCACGCCTTTCTTTTACGGACCGTTCCGGCAGATCTATTATTCGGGCTATACCCCCTTCTTCTATATCCGGACCAGCGGTGGCCCGGAGGCGGCGCGCGCGGCGCTTCGACGTGAAGTCGCAGGTCTGGCCCTTGATGGCGGGCTGTACAACACGGCGCCGCTCCGCGACTACACGCAAGGGGGCTTGTTCGCCGAGCGGATCGTGGCGGGCTTGCTTTCCGTGCTTGGTATGCTGGCGCTGGGGCTGGCGGCGGTCGGGCTGTACAGCGTTATGGCCTACGCGGTCAGCGAACGCACGCACGAGTTTGGAATCCGTATGGCCTTGGGTGCGCCGCGGCGCAGAGTCCTGGGTTTGGTATTGTGGGAAGGTTTGGCGCTGACGCTGCCGGGCCTGGTGGCTGGAGCAGCCTCGGCCACGGCGGGCGCCCGCCTGGTCTCAAGCAAACTTAATCTTCCCTTAGGTCTTGCCGAGCCGAGCGTGTTTGCCTTGGCAGCCCTTGCCCTAGTCCTGGTCGCGCTGCTGGCCAGCTACGTGCCTGCGCGCCGCGCCACCAAGGTGGACCCGATGACGGCCCTGCGGGCGGAGTAGCAAATTAAAACCTGGGAGGTCCTACCATGCGAAGGCATTTGGCCCAAGGAATGGCTTTTGCATGGCTAAGTTGCCTGCCAGTAGCACTGGCAGCCACTGACGTTGCGGAACAAGCAAAATTCCAACCGCCGGCAGCCGTATCTGTCAGCGCCATCCCAGAGCAACCTCTCAGCGCTCAGAACGGAGCGCTCGTTTTGGATGTCCGGGTTTCCGCAACAGGAGAAGTTGCGGACATTGCAGTTCGACGCGATCTTCCGCCTCTAACGGAGGAAGCGATCCGTGCCGTAAAGACGTGGAAATTCGAACCCGCTAAGCTCGAGGGCAGAGGCGTCGCGTCGAGAATTACCGTCGCGGTAAACTTCAATCCGCCCTCGACTTCGTC
>Ga0187784_10002039_pt1 | contig 16137 bp, 21 predicted proteins | sample 1015_SJ02_MP15_2_FD_132964 | JGI IMG/M metagenome (GOLD analysis project Ga0187784, IMG submission 132964) | Tropical peat soil microbial communities from peatlands in Department of Meta, Colombia - 1015_SJ02_MP15_20_MG | ecosystem: Environmental > Terrestrial > Soil > Wetlands > Peat | place...
CCCTCCTCGGCGCGCGGGCCATGGGGGAGGAGATCCAGGCCGAACTCGTCGCCTCGCTCGAGTCGACGGCCCGGGAGATCCGGGCCGAGATCGTCCGGATGACCTTCGCGGCCGGGAGCGGCCACCCGGGCAGCAGCCTCTCGGCCGTCGAGATCCTCGTCGCCCTCCTCTTTCATGAGATGAAGATCGATCCCGCCCGGCCCGACCTACCGGACCGCGACCGCTTGGTCCTCTCGAAGGGGCATGCGGCGCCCGCCCTCTACGCGGCGCTCGCGCTCCGGGGATTCCTCCCTCGCGAGGAGCTCCGGACCCTTCGCCAGCTCGATAGCCGGCTCCAAGGGCTCGTCGACCGCACTACGCTCCCAGGGGTCGATGCGTCCACGGGGGGCCTGGGCCAGGGGATCGGTGTCGCGGTCGGAATGGCGCTCGACTCCCAGCTCGCCCGACGCCCGAGCCGTGTCTATTCGATCGTCGGAGACGGCGAGTGCCAGGTCGGATCCACGTGGGAGGCCCTGATGGCCGGTGCTCAGTACCGCCTCGCGAACCTTGCCGTCGTGGTGGACCGGAACGGGCTCAGCACCGGTGGACCGACCGAGGCGAGCATGGGGATCGAGCCGATCGCCGACAAGCTCCGAGCCTTCCGGTACCACACGGTCGAGGTGGACGGCCACGACGTGCGTCAGATCCTCCGCGCCCTCCGCGAAGCACGGGTGACGGTGGACGCGCCCACGGCGATCGTCGCGCGCACGATCAAGGGCCGGGGGGTCTCGTTCATGGAGGGAAACCCCTCCTGGCACGGTCAGGCTCCAACCCGGGCCGAGGCAGAACGCGCGCTCGCCGAACTGGGAACGTCGCTCGAGGTCTCCCCACAATGAGCGCGCCCGGCACGCTGGAGAGTCTCCGCGATGCGTACGGCGAGGTCCTGGTCGAGCTCGGCGAGCGGGATCCGACGCTCGTCGTCCTCGACTCCGACGTGTCGGGACTGACCCGGACCGCCCGATTCGCCGAGAAGTTTCCAGACCGCTTCTTCGATGTCGGCATCATGGAAGCGTCGATGATGTCGATCGCCGCCGGCATGTCCCTTTCGGGACGCACGGTGTTCGCGAGCTCGTTCGCCGTGTTCGCGGCCGGACAGGCCTACAACTTCGTCCGGCAATCGATCTGTTTCCAGCGCGCGAACGTCAAGATCGTCGCGACCAACGCCGGCCTGCTCGCGGGCCGCGACGGCGGAATGATCCAGATCGTCGAAGACATCGGCTTGATGCGGGGGCTTCCCCGGATGACGGTGATCGTCCCGGGCGACGCTCCGACGACGCGTGCGGCGATCCGTGCCGTCGCCGGGCGCCCGGGTCCCGCGTACGTCCGCCTCGCCTCGGTAGACCTACCGACCGTCACCGACGGAACGTTCGAGGTCGGCAAAGCCGCCGAGTTGCAAAGTGGGACCGATCTTGCGATCGTCGCCGTCGGCGCAATGGTCGCGCGCGGACTTGCCGTGGCCGAAGAGCTCGGCCGCGTCGGAGTCTCGGTCCGCGTGCTCGACCTCGCGTCCGTGAAGCCGTTCGACGAGCCGGCGATCCTCCGGGCGGCCCGCGACACGGGGGCGATCCTGACGCTCGAGGAGCATTCGGTCCTCACCGGGATCGGCTCCTTGGTCGCCGCAACGACCGCCGAGAACTATCCGGTCCCGGTGCGACGCGTCGGGGTCCCCGATCTCTTCGGCGAGTCCGGGGACGGTTTCGCGCTCTTCGACCGATACGGACTCTCCATGGAGCGGATCCGCGACGAGGCCTGGGAGCTTCTCCGGATGCGAGGAAAGGTTCAGTAACCTGCACGAGTACGGGAGACCGAACATGGAGCTATTCCTGGATACGGCGAGCCTGACCGAGATCCGAACGATGTGGGACCTGGGGATCCTCGACGGGGTGACGACGAACCCGACCCTCGTCGCGAAGGAGGGACGCAAGTTCGAGGAGGTGATCCGGGAGATCTGCGCGCTCGGGGTCCCGTCGGTCTCCGCGGAGGTCGTTTCGACCGACACGGACGGCATGCTCGCCGAGGGCCGACGGCTCCGGCAGATCCACCCCTCGATCTACGTGAAGTGTCCCATGACCGCCCCGGGCCTCAAGGCGACGAAGATCCTCGCCCGGGAGGGGACGCGGGTGAACATGACGCTCGTGTTCAGCGCGAACCAGGCCCTCCTCGCAGCGAAGGTCGGGGCGGCGTACGTCAGCCCGTTCATCGGCCGGCTCGACGACCAGGGACAGGTCGGCATGGACCTCATCCGCGACATCGTCCAGATCTACCGGAACTACAAGTTCCCCACGAAGATCCTCGTCGCGAGCATCCGACATCCGGTCCACGTCCTCGAGGCGGCGAAGGTCGGCGCCGATATCGCGACGATGCCGTTCGGGGTCATGGAAAAGCTCGTCACCCACGCGCTCACCGACATTGGCCTCGCCCGGTTCCTGAAGGACTGGGAAAAAGTGCCGAAAGGCTGAGGGCCATCCCCCCGCCGGGAGAGGGCGATGGGATTCGAGGCGCTGAGCTACCTCATCGGTCGATGGACCGACGAGTCCCGCACCGGTGAACCCGGGACGTCGACCGGCGGAGGAGAGACCTGGCATCTCGCGCTGGACGGAGGGATCCTTGAACGGGAGGCGTGGTGCGAGTACCCCGCCCGCGGCGACCAGCCGGCGTTCCGCCACGAGGACCTTCTCGTCGTCTTCGTCGATCCCGATTCGGAGGTCCGGGCGATGTTCTGGGACAACCAGGGACACACGATTCGGTACCGGGACGTGCACCCGGATCCCGACGGAAAGGGAGTCGGATTCGTGAGCGACCCGACGGTCCCGGGGCCCCGCCAGTGGCTCCAGTACCGTTTCGAGGAACCGGACCGACTTTCCGCGGTCTTCAGCATTCATGGCCCGGGCGCCCCGGGGTTCGCCCCGTACCTCCGCTGGGCCTCCACGCGGGTGGGCGCCCGCTCGCCCTGACCGTCGGTCCGCCTCCGGGCACCGGGCCCAGACGATTATATCGGGGCCTCCACTACCCGCGGAAGCCTGTGACGGACGAACCGCTGCTCGAAAAGTACCTGCGCCTGACGCGCGAGGCGCTGGGCCGGGTCCGCGTGGCCGTCCCGGCCCGGTCGTACCTTCAGGGAGCGTCGGACGACTTTCTCTCGATGGCCCGCGCCTATCTCGCGGACGCAGAGCATTTCCGGGACTCGGGGGACCGCGACCGAGCCCTTGCGGCCGCAAGCTACGCGCACGGGTGGCTCGACGCCGGCGTTCGCCTGGGTCTCTTGGACGGAGGGAGCGATGACGAACGGTTCACCCTCTTCCGCTGACCCCCCACCGGCGGTCTCGCCGGGAATCCCCGATGCGGCCCTCGCGGGGATCGACGCGCATCTGCGGCAGCGTGAACTCCGGCGCGAGGACCTGTACCAACGGGCGCGCCGCCTGCGTCGGCTCGCCCAGGCGACGATGACCCGTCTGCATGCCGACGGCTCGGCGGCGGCGGACCTCGCCGAGATCCGCCGGGGAATGGCCGATCTCTCCGACTGGGTGCGGCGCGAGGGTCGGGGGGACGAGACGCTCGCGCTCGACGCGCTTCAGGAGGCGGTGGAGGCGGTGCTGCTCGGCGCGGTGGCCGCCGGCGAGGCGTTCCCGGGCCCGTCCGATCTCGGGGTCGATCCGGAGCCGTATCTCCTCGGGCTCGGCGATGTGGTCGGCGAGGTCCGTCGTCGCGTCCTGGACCGGCTGGGGCGGGACGACGTTCTCGGCGCCGAAGCCGAGCTCGGCCTCATGGAGCGACTGACCCGGTCCCTTCTCCGATTCGATACGACCCGTGCGATCGTTCAGCTCAAGCCGAAGCAGGACTCCGCCCGTGCGCTCCTGGAGCGCACCCGGGGCGAGGTCGTCATGGCGCGCTTCCTCTCCCGCGCGCGGCCCCGAGACGCGCCGGAGTCGAGGACTCCGTGAGCGCGGCGGCCCGCCACACCGTGGGGGTCATCGGGGGATCCGGCATCACGACGATCTTCGAGGGCGGATCCTTCCGGTCCCATCGCGTCGCGACCCCCTGGGGGGCCCCGTCCGGTCCGATCGACGAGGGGGAGGTCCGGGGCATGCGGGTCCTCTTCCTCCCCCGCCACGGCGCGGGCCACACGATCCCACCGCACCGGATCAACTACCGCGCGAACATCGACGCGCTCCGTTCCCTTGGGGCGGAGGCGATCGTCACGGTCAGCTCGGTCGGTTCGCTGAAGGAGGAGCTCGCGCCGGGCCGGTTCGTTCTGCCGAGCCAGTTCGTCGACTTCACGAAGCAGCGGCCGACGACCTTCTTCGATGGGGGCCGGGTCTACCACGTCTCCCTCGCCGACCCGTTCTGACCGGACCTCACCGAGAGCGCCATCGCCGCCGGCCGGGCCGTCGGAACTCCGTTCGCCGAAGGGAAAACGTACGTGTGCATCGAGGGGCCCCGATTCAGCACGCGGGCCGAGTCGGAGTTCTTCCGCTCGTTCGCCGACGTGATCGGCATGACCCTGGTCCCCGAGGTGACCCTCGCCCGGGAGCGTGCGCTCTGCTACCTCTGTCTCGCGATGGTGACCGACTACGACGTGTGGGCCGACCGACCGGTGGAAACGAAGGAGATCATCGCCACCATGCAACAGAACGCCGAGAAGATGACCCGGTTGCTCGGGGACCTCCTCCCGCGACTCGCCACGCCCCCGCGCTGCGACTGCGCGCACGCGCTCGACCACGCCGGGGTCTAGACGCTCCGTCTACGAGGCTGGACCGCGCCGCACGGTGATCGGAATCCGGCCGGCAGCGAACTCCCGCTCCGCGATCTCGACCGGGTCGACGAGCGTTGGCGGGATGTCGATCAGGATCGGGGCCCCCAGGGAAATCTGTAGGGCGCGGGCACCCAAGATGCGGGCCCGCTCGAATCGGGTGTACTGCCCCGGCTCCAAGGGGTGAGGTGTCGAATGACCGGACACGCTCTCGTTCCCCAAGGCCGCCAGAGACGCTGCGGCCGTCAAGGCGACGGCCACCCAAGGCGGTGTATTTACCATTTTGCCAGCACGGGACTCCATCGCGCGTACCGCGCCCAGTCGAAGGACCCTGGAGGGTCCCCATCGGAGCCCGAGGGCCGCCGAGCAGGACCCGAGAGGGAGACCGGCTCCTTGAGGACCGTCCGGTAGCCCCTTTCCGTAGCCCCTTTCCGAACTCCGGCGTCAGTTCTATAGACCGACCGATATCGCGCCGCTCCTGACGACCCTTCTCCCGGCCGTCGCGTACTACGCTCTCCTCGGGGTCTTCATCTTCCTCGCGATCGCAGAGCTCTTCCATCCTCTCGCCCGCCGGGCCGGTCTCCCGAAGATCGTATCGGACATCCTCCTCGGGATGATCCCCCGGGGCGAGATCAGTCTCATCGTCGGGTCGGTCGGATTCACCGCCGGGCTCCTGAACTCCGCGATGCTCGGCGAGGTCCTCCTGATGTCCCTCGTCACCACGGTCATCGGCGCGACGCTGTTCCGCCGGCGGATTGGAACCCTCCGGGGTGCGCGCGATCCGGCGGTGCCGTCGACCCCCGCAGCGCCGTGATCTCGGACGCACTCGAATGGCTCGACGGCATCCCGTGATTCGCCCCAGACTCGCGAGGGTCCCGGAGGTCGACGGACCGCCCCCCGCGGTGTACCGGGAGTCGGTCGGTCGGTTCGAGCTTGAGTCTCCGTCCAGGGCGCCGTACCCCCCGGACAAAACGTGATATGGGCGAAGGAGGCACGGAGGGGAGACCGTGACGTCCCGCTCGTCCCCCTCGACCGGGTCCGCTGGAGATTCCCGGGACACGTCCCTCCCCCGGTCGATCTTCGTCCCCGACCGAGATCCCCGCCGTCCGGCCCGCGAGGCGGTCAACGCGATCCTCTCGGACGCGTTCATGGCGTTCATCTCCCTCTTGCTCATTCCGATCATCCTCGTCCCCTTCTTCGTCAACCTGCCCTCGACCATCCTCTTGATCTTCGACTGGGGCGACGTCACGATCATTCTGTTCTTCGTGGCGGAGTACAGCTCGAAGATCTACCTCGCGGCCGACCGGTGGGAGTACTTCCGGTCGCCCTGGCACCTTCTCGACCTCTCGGTCATCCTCCTTTCCTTCGTTTCCTACGTGCCCATCTTCGGGTTGGCCGGGAAGGGCTCGGTCCTCCTGCTCGTTCGGCTCCTCCGGCTCCCCCGAGTGTTCGCCGTGGCCGGGCGAACGGCCGGGAGCCGTCTGGGTCCGGAGGAGGCCAAGGAGGAGGTCCTTGCTCCCGAGCCCGAGGCGGTGATCCGCGAGGTCGATCCCGGCCGGCTCTCGGACGTCCACGTCCTCTCGTGGGAGGAGCTCGAGAAGCACCTCGGCACCGACGACGAAGAGTGGATCCACATCTCGAACTTCTCCGACGAAGCGCTTCTGCGGCTCAGCGCGATTCTCGAGGTTCCGGGCCACCATTTCCGGCTCGACCAGGTCGACGATCTTTGGCCCCACATCGGCCGGGTGGAGCGGACGGTCCTCCTGTTCCTCCAGTCCGGGGAGATTCAGTACCCGCAGCAAACCCGGGAGTTCTATACGATCGCCCGGAGAGGCGCGATCGTCGTCGTGCAAGGCCCGAAGGTGATCTCGGTGTCCCCGCACGGCCTCGACCCGTTCCCGGAGGTCACGAGCTGGCTCCGAAGCTCCGCGGCGACCGGCAAGACGTTCTCCCTCCGGGTCATCGAGGGACTGCTCACCACGACGTTGCGGGAGTACCGGGGGCTGTTCTCCGAGATCGAGCTCGAGGTCGGCGCCATCACTCGGACGCCGCGCTCCCGCCTCCCCAAGGATTTTCTCGCACGGATGTACGAGCTCCAGAAGACGATCACGCGGTTCTCCTCGAACCTCGTCCACTTCCGGGAGCTGGTCAATCGACTGACCTCGGGCCGGGTCCCGCTGGAGGGAATCGACGAGCCGGCGAAGAGCCGGTTCGAGGCGCTCGCGGACGAGACGAGCTTTCTCTCGGAGATCGCCCGGGACGCGAGCGAGAACGTCGGAACGGTCATCGACGTGTACATCAACCAGTCCTCCTTCGAGACGAACCGGATCCTGAAGATCCTCGCGGTGATCACCGCGGTCGCCATCATCCCGGCGACGATCGGAGGCCTCCTCGGCATCAGCGGGCCGTACATCTTCGAGCTCTGGCAGATCGTTCTCATCGTCGTGCTGAGCATGATCTTCGTCACCTACTGCTTCCTCAAGCTCGGCTGGCTGCGAACCTGAGTTCTGGCGGCCCGCCGACCCGGCCGGGCGATGGCGCCGTCTTTTTGGGACCCGCCACTTCCGGCTCGCCGGATAGCGGGAGACGGGCGGAATGGCCGAGGAGCGGTGTCCGAAGTGCGGGAAACCCGTCAGCCACTACGAGGACCGCGAGGTCCGGGTGCGGTGGTGCGGGTATCCCGACCCCCACTACTGGGATTGGCAGCTCAAGGTGCCGAAGCTCCAGTTGCGTCCTTAGGACGCGGGGCCGGGGCCATCCGATCCGGCCCGTAGTAGGCAGGTTCCCGCGGATGCGGGTAGCGGCCCGACGCTCGGGTCACGCGGGAAGTCGCCGCCGGGGAAAGCCGTACCTCCAGTCGGAACTCGAGGATCTCCCACGTGCCGGTCGGGTCGAGGGCCGGCCGGTCCGGAAACGCTCCCGCGACGACCGACTCGACCAGCCGGCGGGCGGCGCGACGCGTTTCGGCCAGCGTGCGCCCCTCGACCGTGCCGAGGCCGTCCGCCCACGCGAGGTAGCCATCGGGCGTGCGAAAGACCCGTACCGGGAAGGCGGGCACACCCGTCCAGATCGGAACGGAGAGGTATCGGAGTTCCCGGGAGATGGCGAAACGGGCCCCGGTCCTCCCGGTGGCGTATCCGTCACGTTCGGCTGGTTCTCGGCGCGTGCCGCAGGATCGGGGCCCCGGGTGGCTTCTGGGCAAGGAACAGCGCACGGCCCGGCTCCCCCGTGTCGATGGAGGTCCTCCGGAGGACCTCGAAGCCCGCCTCCGAGAGCCAGCGGCCATAGGTGGCCGAGTCGGCGTGGCTCCGGTACAGCTTCGCGTTCGACCCGAGCCGGTCGTCCACCGAGCTGGGGGGGACCTCATCGCCCGTGGTCACCAGCACGACGCCCCCGGGGTACAACCACCGGTACATCCGGGCGATCAAGGGTCGCCGTTCCTCGGGCGGGACGTGGATCAGGGAGTAGAGGCAGACGATCCCCGAGAACGTCTCCGGCGGGAAGCGGACCGTCGCCATGTCGGCACGGAGGAATCGGGCCTTAGGCACGAGCCGCCGCGCGCGCTCGATCTGAACGTCGGAAATGTCCACGCCGGTGACCCGGAACCGGTTGGAGAGAATCTGGGAGTCCGGGATTCCGCACCCGCAGCCGAGGTCGAGGACCTCGCTCCCGCGCTCGAGGAGCCGGAACACGGGGCGCAGCCAGTCCTCGTGGTCATCGAAGTCGACCTCCAGAGGGTCGCTGTTGTGCGTTCCCGGCCGGTAATGGACCGAGGCCCGACGCCACCCGTCCTGGCCGACGGCCCTCGGGGGGGAACGGTGACCCGTCGCCGTCGCGCGATGCATCGTCGATCACCTTCGAGGGTGCTAGAAGGGTGTACTAGCGTGCTCATCACGGAAGAAGCTGTGGGTAGGCGCGGATCGCGCAGGCCCGCGATTCGGCCCGAGAGGACTCTTTAGCACCGTCTACGCGTAGCCGAACTGTCGTCGAGCGAATTCGCTCATCCGGTCGGGTCCCCAGGGCGGCTCCCAGACGATCTCCACCTTGACGCTGGAGAGTCCCGACGCCTCGCGTGCCGTCCGAGTGACCTCCTCGGCGAACGCCTCGACCACCGGGCAGCCCGGGCTCGTGAGGGTCATTCGGACCGTCAGCTCCCCCGCATCGTTCCACTCCATTCCGTAGATGAGCCCGAGGTCGATGACGTTCATGGGGATCTCGGGATCGTAGATGTTCTTGAGCGCCGCGCGGATTTTCTCCTCGACCGCGGCGTGATCCCCGCGCTTTTCTTGAGTCGAGGGCGGACCCGGTGGCGGAGGGGAAGGGCTCGGTGGGGGCGTCGCCGGCGGGAGTACCGTTGGAAGGAACGGTCCCACCACCTCGAAGCCGGGAGGATGGTGCTCCCGGTGGTACCGGACCTCCGCGTCCCGCAGGAAGTGAAGGCTGCTTTCGTCGAGCAGGAGGGGGATCCCGTCGAGCTCGAGCGGGACGTCCCGGTGCGACGGTCGGTCGATCATCATCTGGGCATGCGGACGCATCCCGCGCTCGACCCATACGCGCACGCCGGATCCCGATGGGCGGTCCGCGAGCGCCGCGCGCAGCGCGTCGCGCGCTTCGGGGGTAAGGCGGAGGCGCAGGGTTTCGGTACGCTCGTCCGGCATCTCGGGACCTCCCTCCGTTAGGGTCCCGCAGGGTTCATACGTCTATCGCGCGGAACGGGTCCGGTGCTCAGCCGCCGGTCACGTCCTCGAGGAATTCCCGGATCGTTCCGAGGAATTCCCGGGGCTGCTCGAGAACCTCCATGTGGCTGCTGTGGGCGAGCACCCGCAGGTGCGCCGGCTCGATCCGCTCGGCCATCTCCATCGAGGGTTCGAGGAAGTAGTCGTATTTCCCGACGACGACCACGCTCGGGGTCTCGATCTTCGAATAGTACCTGCGGCCGTCCCACGACGCGATCGTACCGTCGACGGTGAACACGTCGCCGGTCCGGGTCATCATCGCATGGAATACCCCAGGGCTCGTCCGTGTCGCCTTCCAATCGGCCGGCGTCGAGGTCAGGAAGCGGGTCTGGAACGGCTGTGCGATCCGCTCGGCAATCTGCTCATACTCGCGGGAATCGAACGCTTTGGCGCGGCGGAGCTCCAGGAAGCGGGCCCGGAGGCGGGGGGAAACGGACTGCAGCATCAGTCGGTTTGCAGCGCGGATCTCCTCCGCGCTTCCGGCGGTCGCGCACAAGAGGAGGGAGGTCAGCCGGTTCTCGTATCGATGGGCGTACTCGAGGGCGGCGAACCCTCCGGCGGAGTATCCTAGGAGGTGCAGCTCCTTGATCCCGAAGGAACGACGGATCGCTTCCACGTCCTCGGCTTGGTTTCCGATGGTGTACTCGCTTCGGTTCTTCGGGGCCCAGCTGTGGCCGACCCCGCGCGGATTGAACAGGATCACCCGCAGGTTCGCGTTCGCGAGCTTCAGCAGCCCACGAAGGTAGTGATAGGTGAGGCCGGGTCCACCGGGATGCACGAGAAGGGTCGCGGGTCCACGCCCTTGGGCAATGTACTCGAAGGACCGGTGCCCCGGAACCGTGATCGTCCGCACCCGGGCCATCGCTGGCCGAAGCACCTCGGGCCCAAAAGCGTCGCGTGGAGGCTTCCGTTTTCCGCGGGACGGCGATTCGAGCGGTCGCCAGGGTGGTTTCAGGAGATCGACCCGTCCGCGAAAGAGCCCACCCCCCCGCCCGGTCGAGTAGCGCGGGCCGCGTCGGCAGCGTCATTTACCCCGCCGCCTCTGGGCCGCGATACCCGATCATCCGAATCCGCATGCCCGAGGACACGAATCCCTCCAGGAAACCGCACGGCGCCGCTCCTGCGCTCATCGAGTTGTCGAGCAACGACCCCGTGACGACTCGCCGGTTTCTCGAGTCGGTGTTCGGGTGGAGCTTCGTCCCTCCGCCAGAGTCTGCCGACGATGAACTCCCGTTCCGGACCCCGGAGGGCAGCGAGGGTCTGCTCCATGCGGCGCGGTCGTACGAGCCCTCGACCCGCATCCATCGCGTTCGCGTCTCCGACCTCGGCACGACTCTGGAGAGGGTCCAACGGGCCGGAGCCACGCTGTTGATGCCCCGAGTCGACGCGCCTGGGTTGGGGAGCTTCTTCACCGTCGAGATCCCGGGCGGAACTCTCCTCACGTGCTGGCAGACGGCGCCACCGGCCCGAAGCCGTTACCGTTGAGCGCCGGTGACCCAGGGAACTGCGGGCACCGGGATTTGAACCCGAGTTATAGGCTTGGCAAGCCTATGTGATAACCAGACTACACTATGCCCGCAACGGCGGGGGCCATCCGCCGGCCTATGTAAAGTCCCCCGGTGCGAACCCACGGAGCGCGACGATCGCCTGTTCGAGGTCCGTTCGCTCCTGCTCGGTACTGAGTGACCGTCGGAACAGGAACTGTAATCCCTCCGGACCCTCGCGGAACTCCATGTCGAAACTGCCGCCCGAGGGTCCCGCGCGGCTCGAGACACCTCGGCTCCTCATCGAGCCGCTGAGGATCGGACACGCGTCGGATCTACTCGCTGTGCTTCGCGATCCCGCGGTCTACACGTACATCCCCGACGCTCCACCGAGGTCCAGAGCGGTGCTGCGAGCGCGGGTCCGACGGTTGGTCCGGGGCCCCCCATCCGGTTCCCGAGAGCTTTGGTTCAACTGGACCGTACGTGCGAGAGGAACTCGGACCGTCATCGGGACGCTGCAAGCGACCCTCTACGCGGATTCGCGTTCCGCCGCGATCGCGTACCTCTTTGGTTCTGCCTACTGGGGTCGCGGGCTGGCCCGAGAGGGAGTGAGCGCTCTGGTGAATTGGCTCAGCTCACACCACGACACGATTGCGATCGAGGCACTGGTCGACACGCGCAACGCGAGGTCGGTCCACTTACTCCATCGACTCGGCTTCCGGCGGGTTCGAACCAGGTCCCGAGCGGATTTTTTCAAGGGCTCCTGGAGCGACGAACATCTGTTTCGTCTTCCCGTCCGCCACCCTCCTCACGACCGTCCGGTGGGCGCATCGAGTCGCGGAACTAGGCAATCGCCTTCCGCCGGGTCGGCCCGCGGACATGCGCAGGTAGACGTCCCGCGGGCGGACCCCGCTCTGGGCCGGAACGGTGTCGGCCGGGCCGCCTCGCGCGGAGAGCGTGATCGAGGACGCGCTCTAGCTCTCGACGTCGAAGTAGATTCGCACGGTGGCGTGGTATTCGCCGACCTTCTGGTTCTTGATGCTCCCTTCGAGCTCGCTGACACGGAACCACTTCAGATTCCGTACAGTCTTCGCGGCGGTCGCGACGGCGTTTTCGGCTGCTTTCGCGAAACCTTCGGTCGACGTTCCAACCACGTCAATGATCTTCTGGACCATGGGAACCCCTTCGGGGGCCAGCGATTCCCCTGACATAGAGCCTCCCCTCCGGTCGGCCCAGGCGCCGACCGCGATGTGTTCGCTACACGAGCGGTCGCTCCATGAGAAGGCACGGTTGCTCCTTCCCCGGAGGACCTGCACGGACGACGCGGATCCCTTGAAAGCCGAGCGACTCGTAGTACGCGACCAGTCGTCGATTCGTGCTCCGGCAATCCAGGCGGAGGACAGAACGGCCAGAGGCCCGGACTCGGTCCGCGACCCACTCGATGGTTCGACGACCGATGTCCCGGTGCGCCCACCTCCTCCGCACGACGAGCTTGTGGAGGTACCCGGCGATGGGCGGTTGGGATCCCCAAAGACGGACGTCGTCCCAGACGAGCATGAACGTCGCGATGATCTCTCCATCGATCTCGACGACGTAGAAGGCGTGCTGATGAACCGAGAGCGCGACCTCTTCGAGCGGATACGGGATCGGCCATCCCGTGGTCCCATCGAGCGTCCGTTGCCGCTCTGCGCCCTCCGTCAGAAGGGAGGCGATCTCGGCGATGTCCGGGTCGTTGGCGGGCCGAACGTGCAAGGATCCTTGGGGTTCCATCCGCTCTCGCAGGAGAACGGGCCGCGCACTTTAGGACCCTTAGGACCCTACCGTTGCCGTGGCCCGCGTACGGTAGTGCGAGGGCGTTTGGGGCAAGGCCTTTTTCTACACCTAGACGACTCCGTGGACCTGGATACCGTGCCGTCGCGATCCCTTCCCCTCTGCGCGCTCCATGAGCTCAACCCTCCATGCGTTCGGGCTGTCATGAGGTCCCCTTGACCGAGCCTGCGGCCCCTCCCCCATCCACGGGTTCTGCAGTCGCAGAACCTCCTATCCCCCCGGCATCCGCTGCTGAGCCCCCCTCCCGCGCCGTGCCACGCGCTCGCCGGACTCGGCTGGTGATCGCGATCGTCATCTCCGTCGTGCTCCTGATCGTTCTTTCTCTGGTTGCGTACGAGCTCTTCGTGCCGGGCCCCGCTTCGGTTCACGTGCAGTCGATCGTGGTGTGGACTCCGGACGACGTCTGCGGTCTCGAGACGAACCTCATCGGGTACCACGGATACAATACGACGGTGAAGTCCGAAGTCTCGGTCGAGATTCAGGTGCCCAACTTTAACGCGTCGAAGTGCGTCGTGCATACCGTCACGACCAACTCGAGCGGCTTTTCCTTAAGCGACCTTCACCTTCCGTGGGAGATTCCTGCCAGCGGGTCCAACACGACACACGTGACGATTCAGTCCCCCGGTTCAGCCTTCTCTGGTGACGTCAATCTGATCCTTGAATGAGGCCGGTGCCCGTCCGGATCCGGCCCCAACGGCCGACGGCGGTACCGGCGGAGGCGAACGTAATACCGCTCGAAGTCCGTCGCTCCTCTCGTCGGGGAGGGGGGTGTGACGGACCGCTGGGGTGAAGGAGAGGTTGCCGTCTTGCGGAGGTTGGACGGCCCTCCCGTACTGGTCCGACTGATTCGCGGAGCCCAGCCGGTCGGGACCGAAGGGGTCGTGGACCTCTCGGCCGAGATCGGCCAGCCGGTGGGTCGACCGGTCACATGGTCCGGAGCCAGTTGCACGCTCCTTCGACCGTCGCTCGCGGACCTATTCGCGACGCTCCACCGGGGTGCCCAGATCGTAACGGCGAAAGACGCGATCCATCTCCTGTTCCTCGCCGGCGTCGGGCCCGGCGGACATGTGGCGGAAGCTGGATCCGGAAGCGGGGCGCTCACGATCGCACTCGCGTACGCGGTGGGACCCCAAGGTCACGTCACGTCGTTTGATCGGCGGCCGGAGTTTCTTGCCGCCGCACGATCGAACGTCGAGCGGGTTGGGCTCGGGGACCGCGTCACGTTCCGGGTGCGCGACGTGATGGCCGAGGGAATCGACCTCACGGAGCTCTCGAGCGTGGTTCTCGATCTCCCGGAGCCGTGGGAGGTCCTCGCTTCGGCCCGCGCCGCTCTTCGCCCCGGAGGATACGCCGCCACCTACACCCCGACCTACAACCAACTCGAGCGCACGGTGCGAACGTTCCGTACCCTCAAGTTCGAGGACATCCGGGCGGAGGAGGTGCTCGAACGCGGTCTCCATGTCGGGGAAGGAGGAACGAGACCCGAGTTCGAGATGCTCGGCCATACCGGGTTCCTCGCCGCCGGCCGGAAGGTGGAGGCGCGATGATCTCCGGCTCACTGTCGCTCTCCATCGGAGCGTTCGTCGGGGTCGTACTCTCCGGCGGGTTCGTGTGGTGGGAGATCGGCCGGTACGCGACCCCTCAGGTGCCCGCGACGCTCTTCGACGAACGACGGGAGTTGTTCGCGTTCACCGCGGGGCTGTTCGTGGGGGTTCCGCTCGCCATCGCCTACATCCTGTTCGTCACGTCGATGGCGAACCTCGCAGTCCCGGGGGCGTTGATCTTCCTCGCCCTCCTCGTCGGGGGATCGGAAGTGGCGCAGTGGGCTCTCCTGCGGACCCGGTTCTGGGGGCAGGACGAGAGCGGACCGTTCTACGCCCTCGGCTATCGGGTCGCGATCGGTGGGATCATCTCCCTCGCCTTGGTCTCCGAGTACGTCTCCTTGAACGGCGTCTCGATCCCCGGGATGGCCCTCGTCCTCGTCGATTCGGCCGCGGTGGTCTCCCTCGAGGCCGCGGGGGCCCTGCTCTCCGTCCGGACGCGACCCGGGAGCGGCCGCATCGGGGGCGGACCGATCTCGGGCGCGATCTTCGGCGCGGTCGGTTTCTTCCTTCTCGGTATCGGTGCGGCGTCCGGCCTCGAGGTAGCGATCGCCGCCGCCCTCGTGGCGCTCCTCGGGGCCGCGCTCGTCTATCGGCGGCTGCGCGCCATCCTGGCGGCGATTCCGGCGCCCAGCGCTGGTCCGCGCGAGCCGAAACCTCGATCCGGGGGCCGATACGCCCGGACCGACCGCCCGTTGCCATCGACCGAGGAGCGCCGGAACGACGAGCCGGGGGCCCCCGGGAAGCCGATTTAAGGGGACCCGCCTCCCGCCGTCCGCATGCCGGAGGACGAGGCCAAGGTCCCGTTCGGACGGAGGTTCCGCCATGGCCTGCGGACCTACCGGGCCCCGGTCTCCATTTTCGTTCTTGCGGTGGGGGTGTTTCTGACGATCCTCGCGGTCGGCTTCTTCACCCCGCTCTCGAGCTCGTACCCGTTCACGGCGATCAATTCCGCGACCAACCAGCCCAGCGCGAACTACAACCTCGTGTTCGTCGTGGTGGGTCCCATCGTTTCTATCGTCGGCGCGTACTTGGTCGGGGCCTACTTCACCGCGCGGCGGAAGTTCGAGCACCTGATGGTGACGAAGAGCAAGGCGGAGTTCCTGCGGAACATCCCGGAGCTCGAGGACCTCCTCTGGGACCTGACCCCGGCGGACGAGGCACGCTACGAGACGAAGCGGAATGAATTCCGGCTCCGTCATTGAACCCTCGATCGTCGGGTCCGGGTTAAGTAGACCGGCCCGGTGAACCGGCATGGACGCCTCGGTGACGGCCGGGACGGCCGAGCGGTTCCGTTTCCGTCGGTTGGAGAAGCCCGAGGAGTTCCGCCAGGTCGAAGAGGTCTGCGAGGCCGTGTGGGGCCCTTCCGCTGCGGGCGGCGTCCCTACTCCGCTATTGCGGGGGGTCCAAGACAACGGGGGCCTGGTCCTGGGTGCGTTTGCGGACATCTACCTCGCCGGCGTCACGGTCTCCTTCCTCGGATGGGACGGTTCGACGCTCTACCATTACGCGCACCTGACTCTCGTGCGACCCGAGTACCAGAATCACCACCTGGGCTTTCAACTGAAGGCATTCCAGCGAGACGAGGTCCTGAAACTCGGGCTTACCGAAATCCGGGAGACGTTCGATCCGCTCCAGAGCCACGCCGCATCGCTTCTCGTGCGTCGTCTCGGCGCCCGCCCGGACCGGTACTATAC
>Ga0187784_10002041_pt1 | contig 16135 bp, 16 predicted proteins | sample 1015_SJ02_MP15_2_FD_132964 | JGI IMG/M metagenome (GOLD analysis project Ga0187784, IMG submission 132964) | Tropical peat soil microbial communities from peatlands in Department of Meta, Colombia - 1015_SJ02_MP15_20_MG | ecosystem: Environmental > Terrestrial > Soil > Wetlands > Peat | place...
AATCGCTGGCCAACGCCAGCTCGGGATTCGAGGCCAAGCGATACTTGCGATCTGTGTTTTACCAGCGCGTCAACGGGCGAAAAACTCCACCCCGCGAATCGCGCGATCCATACCTGACTAGTTGAGGCCTGACCGGTTGAGGCCTGACCGGTTCAGCCCGGCGGCCGCGGTCAATGCCACTGTCCGATCCTCTGACACTGACCGCTTCTCTGACGCGTCCGGGAGTCCGCTCACCTTCCTTGAACCGGGAGCGGCCGGCGGCAAGTCCTGGTAGCCTAATACCTTGAGGGCGGCGGTCGGATTTTACGAAGGTCGGCTTCCGGCTTGCCATCTGTCACAATCGAAGCACGACCGGAAAGGATCGATTCATGGCAGCGAACGATGGCTCGGGAGGTTGCGAAGCGTGCAGGAACCGTGGGGAAGACCGGCGCACCATGCTCATGTGGGTGTTGGGTGGAGGGGCGCTGGCATCCCTGGCCACCTTCCTCTATCCGGTAATCCGGTTTCTGAATCCCCCGCTGATTACCGAGACCCAGGTCAATGAGGTCTCCGGCGGAAAAGTGGCGGACCTGAAGCCGAATTCGGGCAAGATCGTGAAGTTCGGGAGTCAGCCGGCGCTTCTGGTGCGCGTGAACGAGACCGAGTGGAAGGCGTTTTCGGCGGTGTGCACGCACCTGCATTGCACGGTGCAGTATCGCGCCTCGACCGACCAGATCTGGTGTCCCTGCCACAACGGGACCTACGACCTGAGCGGAAGGGTGGTCTCCGGCCCGCCGCCGAATCCGCTCGACGAGTATGCGGTGAACGTCCGCGGCGATGAAGTCTGGATTTCGCGGCGCGCATAGGCCAACACGATGACTTCAAAAATAACCCAATGGCTCGATGACCGGCTGGGCCTCGCCGCGATTCGCGAGGTTTCGGCTCATAAGACCGTCCCGGTCCATTCTTCGACGCGCTGGTATTACTTCGGCGGCATCACGCTGTTTCTGTTCGGCATCCAGATCATCACCGGGACATTATTGATGTTCTATTACCGCCCGACGGTGGCCGAAGGATTCGACAGCGTGCGCTTCATCATGACGCGCGTCGAGTTCGGATGGCTGATCCGGTCCATTCATAGCTGGTCGGCGAACCTGATGATCTTCTCCGCTTTCGTGCACATGTTCAGCGTCGTTTTCACCCACGCCTACCGTCCGCCGCGGGAGCTGACCTGGGCGAGCGGCATCGTGCTTCTGGGCCTGTTACTGGGCTTCGGCTTCAGCGGCTATCTGCTGCCCTGGAATCAGATTTCTTATTTCGCGACCAAGGTGGGCACCGACGTGGCCTCCATCACGCCGGTGGTCGGCCCGTCGCTCGCGCGCATCCTGCGCGGCGGCGACGACGTGGGGGCGCCGACCCTGACGCGCTTTTTCGCGCTCCACGTGATGGTGCTGCCGATGCTGACCGCGGGACTAGTGGCGCTGCACGTTCTGCTGGTCCAGAAAAACGGCATGAGCACGCCTCCCTGGATTCCGGGGTCGGGCGTGAAGCACATGAAATTTTTCCCGAACTTCTTTCTGCGCGAAGCGATGGTGTGGTACGGAGCGCTGGCCGTGCTGGGCGCGCTGGCGGCGATTTTCCCGTGGGAGCTCGGCATCAAAGCGGACCCGTTCGCCTCCGCCCCGACCGGGATTCGCCCGGAGTGGTATTTCCTGGCGGAATTCTACACGCTGAAGCTGATCCCGAGTCACATCTGGGTGTTTGAAGGCGAGCTTCTGGGGATCGCCGGATTCGGGCTCCTGGCCGTCTGCTGGGCGCTGATTCCGGTGTGGGGTGTGGATCGCGCCGGGGAGGCCCGCACGCGCCTGGTTACCGGCGCCGGGATCTTCCTGGCAACTTATCTGGCCATCTTTACGGTTTTGGGGTACTACAAATGAAAGCCCTGCTGCTGTTGCTTGCCCCCGCGTTGCTGGTCGCCCAATCCGCGAAAGACACCTGCATCGAGTGCCACTCCGCGATGGAGGGAGATATTCAACGCCCGGCGCTGCTGATCAAAGACGACATCCACACCGCCAACGGATTGAGTTGCGCGGATTGCCATGGCGGCGATCGCACCAGCGACGATCCGTCGGTGGCCATGAGCAAAGCCAAGGGCTTTCTGGGCAAGCCGGCCCGCACGGCAATCCCGGAGTTCTGCGCCAAGTGCCACAGCAATCCCGATTACATGCGGCACTACCGCCCGCAGCAGCGCGTCGATCAGCTCGCGCTGTACAAGACCAGCGTGCACGGCCAGCTCCTGGCCAAAGGCGACGAGAATGTCGCCACCTGCGTCGATTGCCACAGCGTTCACAACATCCACGCGGTGAAAGACGCCATGGCGCCGGTCTATCCGCTGCACATTCCGGACACCTGCGGACGCTGCCACTCCGATGCCAAGAAAATGGCGAAGTATGGCATCCCCACCGACGAGGCCGATCAATACCGCACCAGCGTCCACTGGGCGGCGCTGTCCAAAGGAGGCGACCTGTCGGCGCCCACCTGCGTATCGTGTCATGGAAATCACGGCGCCAAGCCGCCGGAGGTGGAATCGGTCGCCGCAGTATGCGGAACCTGCCACGTCCTGTTCCAGCAGCTTTACGAGAAGAGCCCTCACGAGCCGGTCTTTTCAGGCGTGGGCGGCGGCGGCGGATGCATCGTGTGCCACAGCAATCACGGAATTCATCAACCCTCCACGGCCATGCTGGCGGGACCCAAGGCGGTCTGCTCGCAATGCCACGATCCGTCGACGCCGGGCGCCAACGCCGCCGTCCAGATCGCCGGATGGGTGAACACGCTCGATGCGTCGCTTCAAGATTCCGAGACCGTTTTGGGAACCGCCGAAAGAGCCGGCATGGAGGTTTCCGATGCGCAGGCGCAACTGGCCGATGGCCGCGAGGATCTGATCAAGGCTCGCCTGGCGATGCATTCGTTCCATCCCGAGGAGATGCACCAGCCGATCGAGGCCGGGATGTCGATCGCCGGCGAAACCCTGCGCGCCGGACAGGCTGCGCTGAAGGAGCGGGACTTTCGCCGCTTCGGCCTCGCGATTTCCGTGCTGTTTATCATCATCACCGTAGTGGCTCTGTTTCTGGTGATCCGGAGGCTCGAAGCCAACGGCGAAGGCTATCTCGAAGCCCCGCCACAGCATTAAACTGTTAAAGAAAAGGAGATGGTATGAAGTCTATCGCTCTGGTATTCATCGCGGCATGCGGCTTGGTCAGCGCGGGCGCGCCCGAAGGGAAAACCGTATTCGAAGGCAAGTGCCAGGCCTGTCACGGCCCCAAAGGCGAAGGCAAGGCCGCCATCGCCAAGATGTATAAGGTCGAGATGCAGCATCTGAGCTCGAAAGAAGTACAGTCGAAAACGGATGCCGAGATCAAGGAGATCATCACCAACGGGAAGGGCAAGATGAAGCCCGTCGCCGGACTGAGCGAGAAGGAAAAGGACGACGTGATTGCCTACGTGCGGACGCTCAAAGAGTAGCGCACCGCGCTTCCGGCGCCTGCTACCATAAGCTGGCATCGGAATTATGGGCGGAAAGCAATGGTTTTGGGCGACGCTCACGCTGTCGAGCATCACCATCGTATCGGCGGTGTTCGCGGCTTGGGAACTGGTGGAGAACCGGTTTTTCCGCGACGCCAATTACCTGACGCTGCATTATCTGTACATCACGCGCGGCGTGGCATCCTCGCTGGTGCTGGCGTTTTGGGCGGCTTGGTTCGTCCTTCGCCAGCGCCGCATCAGCGAACAGGATCTGCGCCGCTCGCATGAGCGGTATCGCGCCCTGCTCGAAGATCTGCCGGGAGCGGTGATTCTTTACGACAAGGATCTGCGGGTTTCCGAATGGAACGCCTCGGCCGAGCGCATGTACGGCTACACCAAGGACGAAATCCGCGGGCAGGCGCTTCCCACCGTGCCGCCGGCGAAGAGGGGCGAGTTACATGACCTGATGGGCCGCGTCGAGGCGGGCGAGGCGGTGCTCAATGTCGAGACCACGCGGCTCGACCGTAACGGCGCGCCCTTCCCGGTGCAGCTCAGTCTCCGCCCGTTCCGCGAGCGCGACGGCGTGGTACATTTCCTCGAAGCGGCCTACGACATCCGCGAGCGCGTGCGCTGGCGCGAGGCCATGCTGGAGCTCGAAAAGCTCACCAGCATGGGAAAGATGGCCGCGGGCACGGCGCATCATTTGAATTCGCCGCTCGCCGCGCTGCTGCTGCGGGTCCAGCTCATGCGCGAGCGCGGGGCGAGCGAAGGGGGCGATTCGAGCGACGCAGACCTGGCGCAGCTCGAAGACGGGCTGAAGTTTTGCCGCCACTTCGTCCAGCGGCTTCTGGAATTCGCCCACATGGGACCTGTGGACAAAACCAATCAGGACCTCGGCGCAACCGTGGAATCGGTGGCCGGGTTCTTTCAACCCGTGGTGCGGACCAAGCGCGCGACACTGGTGACAGAAACCTCGGAAGCGAGAGGTTCGCAGGTTTGCGCCGACCGCAACCTGCTGGAGACGGTTTTGTTGATCCTGCTGAGCAATGCGCTGGACGCGATTCCGGTGGGCGGAAGGATCTCGGTCAGTTGCCGGCGGGCTCCTCCGGGCTCGATCGAGGTCGCGGTGAGCGACAACGGGCCGGGCATCAGCCCGGCGAACCTGGCTCGCGTGTTCGAGCCATTTTTTACCACCAAGGAGCCTGGCAAAGGAACCGGCCTCGGCCTTGCGATCGCCAAAAATTTCGTAACCGAGCACGGCGGCTCCATTCGAATCGAAAGCGAAGCGGGGCGCGGCGCCACCGCCTATATCGATCTTCCGGTGGTTGACGGGAGGGGGACGTGAAATCCGGCCCGGCCATTCTGGTGGTGGATGACGATGCCAGCCTTGCGGCCACTCTGCGGGATTTTCTTTCGCGCGAAGGATATCAGGTCGAAGTCGCGCAGTCGGGAGCCGAGGCGCTCGCCATTCAGGCCGCCAATTCGCGCATTTCGCTCGCCTTGATCGACCTGATCATGCCTGTGATGGACGGCCTGACGCTGACCGAGGAGCTGCGCCGCCGCGACCCCGACCTCGCGGTGGTCATCATGACCGGTTACGGCACCATCGAGACTGCGATCGAGGCCATCAAGAAGGGCGCCGAGGATTATCTGACCAAGCCGTTCGACTATGTCGCGGTGCGCAAGAAAATCGCGCGCTTGATGGAGGTGATGGAGCTGCGGGAACGCGTCGCCCAGCTCGAAGGAAATCTCGAGCGGCAGGAATGTTTTGAGAATATCATCGCGGTTTCGACGGCCATGGAGCGCGTGCTCGAACGAGCGCGGCTCGCCGCCGCCACCGACGCCTCGATTCTGATCGTCGGCGAGACCGGCACCGGGAAAGAGATGCTCGCCCGCGCGATTCATCAGGCCAGCCCGCGCGCGCGGATGCCGTTCGTCGCCGTGAACAGCGGAGCCTTGCCGCGCGAGCTGGTCGAAAGCGAGCTGTTCGGATTCCGCCGCGGCGCCTTCACGGGAGCTTACACCGATGCGCCCGGGATTTTTTCCGCGGCCTCCGGCGGCACGGTTTTCCTGGACGAAATCGGCGAGATGCCGAAGGACGTTCAGGTGAAGCTGCTGCGCGTGCTCCAGGAAGGCGAGTTGCGTCCGGTGGGCAGCACCAAGGCGGTGCATGTCGACGTACGGGTGGTCTCGGCCACCAATCGCCCGCTGAACGAGCTGCGCGGCGCGGCCTTGCGCGAGGATCTGTACTTCCGCATCGCGACCGTGGTGTTGCAGGTCGCGCCGCTGCGCTCGCGGCCGGAAGACATTCTGGTGCTGGCGCAGCACTTCTCCGCGCGGCTCTCGCGCCGCTACGGCCGCGAAATTTCGCTCGCGCGCAGCGCGCTCGAACTGCTCCTCGGCTATCCGTTTCCGGGCAATGTTCGCGAGCTCGAAAGCCTGATCGAAAGCGCCTCCGCGGTATCCGCCGACAATCCGCAATCCATTACCGACAAAGATCTGAGGCCCTTGCTCAGCCACGCCGAGCTTTCCCCGGCGTCATCCATCCCTGCCTTGGTTTCCATGGAGCAGGTGGAGCGTCTGACCATCCAGCAGGCGCTGCGCATGGCCGACGGCAACCGCACCAAGGCCGCTTCGCTGCTCGGAATTTCGCGCGACACGTTGTATCGCAAACTGCGCCAATATCAGGGCTGACCCCCCGCGCGTCCGAAAATCGGACGGCCGTCGCGTTTCGCGACGCGGCGCTTAGTCGCATGCTGAACCAGCGCAAGGGGTTTTCACATGGCGCGTGACGTGCATCCGTTCAGGCATGACAGTGCCGGGTGGACGCAAACAACTTTTGTTTTGGGTTGCTGCGGCCGTGATTGCCTCAGCCGCCCTGATCACCATCGTGATTCGAGAGCGCCAGCCGTCCACGGCGCGGCACGCTCTGTTCGTCGTGGGCGACCCGCAGCGGGGCGCGGCGTTGTTTTTCGGCGATAAACAGTGCTCCATTTGCCACTCCGTCAATGGCTCGGGCGGTCATATCGCGCCCGATCTATCCGCTGAGCATCCCGGCGCGCCGGCCATGGGTTGGCTGGCGATCGTGCTGTGGAATCACGCTCCCGGCATGTTCCGGCGCATTAGCGGCAGCAAGTCTTATCCTCAGTTGACCTCGCAGGACATGGCGGACGTGCTCGCGTTCCTCTACCAGGCGGCCAACGTCGACCGCCCCGGCAATGCGTCGGCCGGCGAGAAAGTTTTCCACGATAAAGGCTGCGCCAACTGCCATTCGGTGCGATCGGTGGGCGGAAATTCCGCGCCGGAATTGTCGGGCGTGGCCGCCGGGGGCCCCAATGAGTGGATGCGCGCCATGTGGAATCATACCCAGTCGATGGTCGAGCCGATTACCAAAAAGCTCGGGCAGTGGCCCGAATTCATGGGCAGCGAGATGAACGACCTGGTCGCCTACGTGGGAGCGGGGAACCAAACCCCGCAGGCATCCGCGCGCACCGCGAGCGCCGACAACGGATGGAAGGTGTTTCAGGCGCGATGCATCCAGTGCCACGCCGTGCGCGGACAAGGCGGCACGCTCGGTCCGGAGCTGGGTCCGGCACACGAACTGCCGCTCACCACGTCCGCGTTTGCCAGCGTGCTGTGGAATCACGCGCCGGCCATGATCCGTCTGGGACACGAGACCGGCGTCGCTGTGCCCACGCTTCAGCGCGATGAAATGGCTGACCTGACGGCGTTTCTCGCCAGCCTGCGCTACGTCGAGCCCACCGGGTCTCCCTTCGTCGGCCAGCGCGTATTCCGCGTCCGCGGTTGCGCGCAGTGCCATGGACAGGAAGCCGAGGGCACTGAGCTCGGACCGAGCCTGCGCGCCCGCGAGGATGCCTACACGACGGTTTCGTTTACCGCCGCGCTCTGGAAGCATGGCCCGAAAATGATCGATCGCGTCGAGCAGATGGGCCTCTCATGGCCGACGCTCGAGGCAACCGACATCGGCGATCTGGTCGCCTTTCTGAATGCCCCGGGATCGGGATCAAAGTGATGGTCTTTAGCCCATTTTTGGAGTTCGCGTAGACCAGTTTCAAGCGGCCTGTAACGGCAGTCTCAACAGCCGACGATTCTGCAATAGTCTCCGCTATCCATGAAACTGGTCTAGCTGAGAAGCGTGAAGCCCGGAGCGCCCTTGAGAGCGCGATCGAAGGTGACTGTGTCCCGGCAGCCCGCTTCTCTGCTGATCTCGCCGATGACGTAGTCGGCGAAACTGGCCTTGCCGCTGCGATAGTGCTCCAGGCAACGGCGGATCACCGCTTCCTGCTCGAATTGAAAGAAAGCGGCGTCGGCCATTTTCTCTAAAGCGGCAATCAGCTCGGGTTTCGCCTGGCCATAGACACGCTCCAGAACCCAGAGCAGCTCGCACACTACCAGAACCGGAATGAAGACGGGTTCACCGCTGGCCCGGCAATCCTCGAAAAACCGTTCTACCGCATCGGCCTGTTTCTGGTCGTCATTGATAATATAACGAACCAGAAGGTTCGTGTCCGCCGCTCTCATGTCCGTGAGTAAGTCACGTTCCTGAATAACCCCGGGCGATGGCTTCGTTCATTTCCTCGATCGAAACGGGCCTCTTCCGTCTGGATTTGACGATGCCCCGGAGCGAACGGAAGTCCCCTAACAGTGGTTTGAGCACGACCCGGCCGGAGGAATCGGTCTCGAAGTTGATCCTGCTGCCCGTCTTCAGATGAAGCTGATCGCGAATCTCCTTCGGCAGAGTGATCTGGCCTTTGCTGGTGACCGTGCTGACCGGCATGTATCCTTACCTAGGGTAAGGATACCACCTCCGCGTGAGCGATCGATTACTGCTTCGCCGGACCATACAAAATCCGGCCCGAACGCTCGTTGGTCAACTGATCGTCGATAATCACCGGCGTTCCGTTCACCAGAACATATTTAAATCCGACGGCGTATTGGTGCGGTTTTTCGAACGTCGCTTTGTCTTCGACCTTCAACGGATCGAAAACCGCGATGTCGGCTTTCATGCCGGGCCGGATCAGGCCGCGATCGTAGAGTTTCAGGCGCTGGGCAGGTAAACCGGACATTTTGTGGACCGCGTCCTCGAGCGTGATCACGTGGCGTTCGCGGACGTAGCGGGCCAGCACGCGCGCGAATGTTCCGTAGCTGCGCGGATGCGGAGCGCCGACGCCGAATTGCGGAACTTCGCCGTCCGAGCCGATCATCGTGAACGGGTATTTCAGGATGCGCTCGACGTCCTGTTCGGAAATGGCATGGAAAACGGCCGCGCATCCGCCCGAGTGCTGGATTTCCAGCAGCGTTTCGGCGGCATTTTCGAAATTCACCTCGCGGCCGCGCATCCTGGTGATCTCCGCCAGGTTTTTCCCGTCGAGCGATTTGTCCCAGGAACAGTTCGCCATCACGACGTTGGCCGGATCGCCGCCGCCGCGATCGAATTTGATCCGCTCGATGACGGCCAGTTTGATTTTCGCCCGCTGCTCGGGGGCGTCCAGGCGCTCGACCAGGGCTTTCTGTCCCCCCTCCTGGTACACTTGCGGGATCAGGCTGGCCGTGCCGGTGCTCGACGCAGTATAAGGATACTGGTCGATGGTCACGTCGACGCCGCGGGCGCGGGCTTCTTCCACCAGCTTCAACGTTTCCACACTCTTGCCCCAGTTTTCCTTGCCGATGATCTTGTGGTGGGTGACCTGGGTGGGCTCGCCGCCCTCCTCGCCGATGCGGATAGTTTCGCGCACGCTGTCGAGAACGTGATCGGCTTCATCGCGCATGTGGGAATGATGCATGCCGCCCATCTCGCCGACCACTTTTTCGATCGCGATCACTTCTTCGGTGGGAGTGAAGTTGCCCGGAACGTAGAACAGGCCGGTGGTGACGCCGAAGGCGCCGTCGAGCATCGCCTGGCGGGTGATTTGGCGCATTTTCTCGATTTCCTCGGGCGTCGCCGGCCGATTCACCAGTCCCATAACCTGTTCGCGGATGGAACCTTGGCCGGCAAAGGTACCAAAGTTGGGCGCGGGATGAACGGCGGCGACCTTAGCTAAGAACGGCGCGATCGGCAGCGGCGAGCTGCCGTCCGGACCTTCCATGACGGTCGTGACGCCCTGATGGATGTAGTTCTTCGCGAAAGGATCGAGGAAGATGCCGCGGCGGGAGTGGGTGTGGATGTCGATGAAACCGGGCGCGACGATCATCCCGTGGGCGTCCAGACGGCGGGCGGCCTGGGATCCTCCCAGACTGCCAATGGCCGTGATGGTATCGCCCTTAATGCCGACGTCGCCGTAGAACCAAGGATCGCCGGCGCCGTCGACAATGCGACCCCCGGCAATCACGATGTCGAATTGTTGTCCGAATAAAGGCGCGGACGCGAGGAACGACGCGAGGACTAGCGAGCAGGCAGCAAAACGCATGCTGCCATTTTGTCACACCCGGCTGAGACATTCTTGACACAGGCGTGTGACACTAGACTACGGTCCAGCTCAGGTTTCCCGCGTGTGGCGGCGTTCGTTGGTCGGCTTGGGAGACGAAGAAACCATCTCCAAGAACAAGGAAACGATCAACAATCCGGCGATTGCGGCTCCGATGATCATATACGACCCCATCTCTTCCTGCCTTTTCTCGTGCACGGGAGATTCCACTTTTTTTTATACGGAAATCTCTAGGAGTTTGTTGAAAAAGGGGACAGACAGCTCTGTCCACGCCGAACGCTCTCAAATGAATCAACAGCTTCCGGTCGGGGACAGGGTAGTCTGTCCCCTTTTTCAACAAACTCCTATGCCTCTTTTCGGCAGGATCGCGTCTCTTTCTACATGAATTTTGTGACTTCCCACGTCAATACGCTTCAACAGATGCTGTTTAAGGACGGTTTGTTCCAGGAAATAAGGTAAATTTATTTTCATGCGTATCACGATGGACGCCGTCTACGAAGCTCGCCGGAATATAGAAGGAATCGCCGTGCGGACGCCGCTGCTGCGCCTTGTAGATAACGTTTACGTGAAGCTCGAAAACTTGCAGCCGATCGGGTCGTTCAAGATTCGAGGAGCGGCGAATGCGATGGCTCGGGCGCCGCGGGAACGAATCGCGCGCGGGGTGCTGACGGCATCGGCCGGCAACATGGCGCAGGGAGTAGCGTTTTGTGGGGGCCGAATGGGAGTTCCCGCAACGGTCGTGACCCCCGAAACGGCTCCCGAAACGAAGTTGCGAGCGATCGAGAGGCTGGGTGGGAGGATCATCAAAGTCCCGTTCGATACCTGGTGGCGGACATTTGAGGAACGGAGCTTCCCCGGCGTCGATGCGGCGTTCATTCATGCGTTTGACGATCCGGACGTGATGGCAGGCAACGGGACCATCGCGCTGGAAATTCTCGAGGACCTGGCCCAGCTCGACGCGATCGTGATTCCTTGGGGCGGCGGGGGGTTGGCGTGCGGGATCGCCTCCGTCATCCGCGCGAGGAAACCGAAGGTCCTGATTTATGCGGCGGAATCGGAGACCGGGTCGCCGCTCGCGGCATCGCTTGCGGCCGGACGGCCCGTGAATGTCGACTGGCGGCCGTCTTTCATCGACGGAATCGCGGCGAAAACGGTGTTTCCTTCGATGTTTGAGAGGGCGAAAGAGTTGATCGACGGCTCCATCGTCGTGACGGTAGATGAAGCGGCGCGGGCGATGCGTCTGGCGGCCGAGCGGTGCCGGGTGATCGTCGAAGGCGCCGCGGCGTGCGCGATTGCCGCCGCCACCGGAGGCAAGGCGGGCGGCGGGAACGTGGTGGCGATCGTGTCGGGCGGCAATATCGACCTTGCGAAATTCTGCGAACTGGTGGCGTCTGATTAAAATCCCCGTCTCAGATTAGACTGGTAACTGAATGTCAAAACAATATTCCGCACCTCCGCCGATGACCATCGATGTCGCCAAAAAGTACACGGCCACCTTCGACACCTCGCGCGGCGAGATCGTTTGCGAGCTTTTTGCCAAGGACGCGCCCAAGACCGTCAACAATTTCGTCTTTCTGGCGCGCGAGAAATTCTACGATGGAACGGTGTTCCACCGCGTAATCGCCGATTTCATGATCCAGGGCGGCGACCCGACGGGAACCGGCCGCGGCGGTCCGGGCTACAAATTTGAAGACGAGACCAAGGGCAACCCGAACAAGCATCAGGTGGGGACGCTGTCGATGGCGAATGCGGGTCCGAACACAAACGGGAGCCAGTTTTTTATCACCCACGTGGTGACGAACTGGCTGGACGGCAAGCATACGGTGTTCGGGAAGGTGACCAAGGGACAGGACATCGTGAACGCCGTGCAGCAGGGGGATACGCTGAAGTCGGTCACCATCAGCGAAGCCGCGTAACGGCCCTATCCTCAGTTCACCCCCGAGCGCCGGCGGCCTCGGTCAAGAGTTGGTTGGCCGCCCATGGGGTTTCGACTTCGATGACTACCGCGGCTGGGGCGCGCGGAATTTTAAATTAAGTTGCAAGGTACCGCGGTTGGGTGTATGCTTGTCGAATTCCGGCTTAATTACCGGCCGCGCTAGGTGTGCGGAGCACGGTTGATTTCAGCTTCTGAGAGGAAGGTTGTCATGAATCGACTGGGGATCTGTGGGGCGACGGTTCTGGTTTTTGCCACACTCGCGACTTCCTGCACTAGTGGAACGTCTTCACAACCGGCGCCGGCGGCGCAGACGAGTACGCCGGCTCAACCTGCGGCTCAAACTTCTGCTCAGCCTGCGGCCGCACCGGTGCAAGCCGCTCCGCCGCCGGCTCCAGGAACCGTGCTCGCCAGCGGCCAGTATTCGACCGACCCTGATTTGCGCGGCGATTTGCTGGAAGTAAAACGAGTAAGTGGCGGCGCTTTGATGATTAAGTGGCGCCTGGTGAATGCCGCGGCCCAGCCTGCGGGCGGTCTGACCGCCACTCAGCCAAAGCCAATTCACTATTTCGGCGATTGGGGTTATTCGCCTCCTTGGGCTGAGATTTATTTCATTGATCCCGCGGAAAACAAGAAATACTCGTATCTTACCGATTCCGAAGGGCACGCGATTGCGGATGTTTTCTGGGGCGACCTTCCGCTAGGGCAGCAGCGGCCAAGCTGGGCGAAGTTTCCCGCGCCTCCAGCCACATCGACCAAAATCTCTGTCCACATTCCCTCGTTTCCGCCCTTTGAGGACATTCCTGTATCGCAGTGAGGGGTGAATCTTGATCCGTCCAAACGATGGAGGGCGATTTCCCAAATTTATTTGTCTCCTGATGGTGCTGCTTGGGGCAAAAATTGTCTGGGCCCAAACCTACACGCCCGACAGTTCTGTTCCTTCGGGCGCGAAGGGCAAAGTGCTTCCCATTCAGGGCAAGGTGACCGACCTCAACGGTCTCTCTTCGGGCGTAGCGGGGAAGACCCAGGCGCTGGATGCAGCCCTCAAGGATCTTGGGGCCAAGACGACGCAGACCGAGATTCGCATTGAACTGTCGAGCGACGTGCTCTTCGATTTCGATAAAGCGGACCTGCTCCCCAAGGCCATTCCGGAGCTCGAAAAAGTAGCCACGGTTTTGAAATCCTACCCGAATGCCTCATGCACCATCGAGGGTCACACCGACAGCAAGGGGTTGAGGGACTACAACCAAAAACTGTCCGAGCGCCGGGCGGCCTCGGTCAAGAGTTGGTTGGCCGCCCACGGGGTTTCGACTTCGATGACCACCCGCGGCTGGGGCGCGACTAAGCCGGTGGCTCCCAATGCTCTCCCGAATGGCGGCGATGACCCGGCAGGCCGGCAGAAAAATCGCCGCGTCGAGATTGTCGTCAAGAAAGCTTGAGGGGCAAGTTTCCCTAACGGCGCACGGTCATCTTTTCCAGGGACCCTGGATGACCTTGCCGGGAGTTGAATCCGCCGTGGACGGCAGCGACTCACGAAGAATGGCTTTGAGATCTTCCAAGCCTTCTTCGACCGTCCCGCCTCCCAATTGCTCGACCTTCCCGTTCGGGAAGAACACGAGGACGGGTTCGCCCGGCTTGTTCAACGGGCTTCCGCCATATTGCGCCTGCGTTCCATGCTGGACGCGCGGTTGCCGAGCCAGGCAAGTGCCATTGCCCATTCTCGCGTTGAGGGCGTCCAGCACCGGTTGAATGTACATGTTTGTCAGGTTCTTCTCGCCCAGGACAGGTTCGGAAAGAAAAGTTCGGCCCCACCGGGGGTCCTTCAGGTCGATCACAGCGGCGATGTCGTAGTCGGATGTGAACGGCACAAATTGAGTCTTGCTCAGAACCAACCCTTCCCGCTGCCAGTTTTTGTAATCGCACTCTCCCATCAGATTTTTGGGAACCAGCGTCTCGATCGGTTTCGGCCCCGATGGCATTTTCACCACGAACCCCTGGCCAGCCCTTTCCAGAATGAAGTGTCCGGCCGCACGTACCTTGCCGTACTCGTCATTGCGTGCCACCAACAGTCCGATTTGAGGGTCGACCTTGATCTCGAGTTCCGGCGGCTTGGCAGGGAAGCCCCTTTCTATCCAGGGAATGCTCGATTCCTTGCCGCCGCGCACCAGGATGATTCGCGGCCCCTGGGCCGCGACCTCCTGAAACACCCTCCAGTGGGCGTTAGCGATACCAAACGTTCGAGTGTATCCGTTCACCAGTTGCCGCATGACGCCTCCCTTGAACAGCCGGTTCAAAAAATCGAAGAGCCGGTTCAAAAAAAATCGGTTCGCCGTCCGGCCGGCCGATCTCAGTTTAGACAAACGCGAGGCTTGCCCGTGATATGCAAGTTCGTCTTCGCGCTTACCAACCCGTCGCGAGCTTCGCGAACGTCCTCACGCACACTCCTGACGGACCTTTCGCCATGTAGGGCTTCGCTTCGTCAAGCCAAGCCGTCCCCGCGATGTCTAAATGCACCCACGGGGTTTCGTCGACGAATTCGCGCAGGAACCAGGCCGCGCTGATGGCTCCGCCCCATCTTCCGCCGATGTTGGCCAGATCCGCAAAGGCGCTCTTGAGCAGATCCTTATAATCGTCGTCGAGCGGCATGTGCCACATTTTTTCGCCTTCGGCGCGCGCGGCGGCCATCACGCGGCCGAGCATCTCTTCATTGTTGGTGAAGGCGCCGATGTTCACGTGCCCGAGGGCCACCACGATGGCTCCGGTCAGCGTCGCCGCGTCCACCAGATGCGTGCAGCCCTGACGGCGGGCGTATTCGAGCGCATCGATCAGAATCAGGCGGCCTTCTGCGTCGGTGTTGAGCACCTCCACCGTTTTTCCGTTCAGCGATTTGACGATGTCGCCGGGGCGCTGCGCCTTTCCTCCAACCGCGTTCTCCACCGCCGGCACGAACGCGGTGACGGGAATTTGCGGCTTGAGCTTCGAGATGGCGCGAATCGCCCCGAGCACGGCTGCTCCGCCGGCCATGTCGTACTTCATTTTTTCCATGCCCTCGGCGGGCTTGATGGAAACGCCGCCGGTGTCGAACGTCACGCCCTTTCCGACCAGGCCCAGATGATCGGCGCTTTTGGGCGCCCCCGATGGCTTGTATTTCACCATGATGAGCGCGGGCGGCTCGACGCTGCCTTGCGCCACGCCGAGCAGCGATCCCATGCCGAGCTGGCGCATGCGATCCTGATCCAGAATTTCGCATTCGAGGCCGCACTCTTCGGCCATGGCGCGGGCCCGGTCGGCGAGCACCATCGGCGTCAAAACATTGGCCGGCTCGTTGACCAGCGAGCGCGTGAAGTTTTGCGATTCGGCCAGAACGATCCCGCGCTCGAAGGCCTGATCGAGTTCGGCTCCGTCGGTGGCCGAGACGGCGTCGAATGCGTCGAGCGATTTCGCCTGATTGGCGGTTTTGTGCTGATCGGGTTCGAAATTTCCGAGAATCGCGCCCTCGGCGACCGCTTCGGCGTCCGCTGCGCCTTTTCCCGACGCCGGAAGCCACCAGGCCAGGCGCTTCACGCCTTTCTCTTTCAGCGCGCGGACGAGCGTCCCGGCGGCGTTGCGAAGATCGAATTTATCGCGTTTCCCTCCGCCCACCACGGCGAGCCGTTTTGCGGCGATCTGCTGGGGCTGATGCAGCACCGCAAGCTCGTTCGTCTTGGCGGAGAACTCACCCGATGTTTTCAGATCGTCGAGCCACGCGGAGGCGAATTTCAGCTCGGCCGGCGCGGGCTCGTCCTCGAACAGAACCGCGGCCACGGCATCGGCTTCAATCTTGTCGAAAGGTTGGTAGAGAAGTCTGGTTTCCATCCATGTGTTAGTTTAACGTGGCCCGAACGCGGTAATTCGCGCCCTTGGTAGTGGCTGAAAAGCCACTACCCGCGGCTTGGCGTCGTCGTCTACGGGCCGGATATGCTGATGTCAGGAGCCGGGGTGGCTCCCCGGGCCGGCATATTTCGCGCTCAAAATAACGAATTGGAGAAAGCATGCAGTTCGATCACATCAAAGCGGTGATTCTGGATTGGGCGGGAACGACGGTCGATTTTGGCAGCCTCGCGCCGGTGGCCGCTCTGGAGCGCGTGTTCGCGGAGAGCGGCGTCCCCATCACGCCCGCCGAAGCCCGCAGAGAGATGGGTGTGCTGAAAAAGGATCAAATCCGCTTCATCCTGGCGGGCGATCGCGTGCGCGAGCATTGGACGCAAACGCACGG
>Ga0187784_10002043_pt1 | contig 16118 bp, 11 predicted proteins | sample 1015_SJ02_MP15_2_FD_132964 | JGI IMG/M metagenome (GOLD analysis project Ga0187784, IMG submission 132964) | Tropical peat soil microbial communities from peatlands in Department of Meta, Colombia - 1015_SJ02_MP15_20_MG | ecosystem: Environmental > Terrestrial > Soil > Wetlands > Peat | place...
AACGCGCGAATTTCCACCCGGCGCCCATCGCGCAACGTCTCAACGGCGGAATACGAGGCAGCTTGCAAGCGTGTCCTATTTGAACGCGATAGCCATCGCGGCAAGGTATTTTCCTAAACGGCGGGCTGGGGTCCGGTCAGCGCCAGGAAGGCTTGTTCGATCGTTGCCTTGCCGGTGCGCGCTAAAAACTCCGCCGGCGCGGCATCGGCCAAGACTTTGCCGTGATGCAGCACAATGACCCGATCGGCGTCGGCGACCTCGTCGCACAGATGCGTCGCCCACAGCACCGCCACCGCACGCTCGGCGCGCATTTTCAGCACCAGGAGCCGGAGTTCGCTGCGGCTCGCCGGGTCGAGCCCGATGGTCGGCTCGTCCATGAGCAAAACGCGCGGCTCATGCAGCAGCGCGCGGACAAGCTCGACCCGGCGACGGTTGCCGCCACTCAATTGTGCGGCCCGCTCGTGCGCGCGCTCGCCAAGCCCTGCGCGAGCGAGCCCAGCGGCGATCCGCGCCTGCGCCACCGCGCGCGGAAGGCCATGGAGGCCGGCGTGGAACAAAAGGTTGCCGGTCACCGACAATTCGAGATCGAGCGTCGGCTGCTGGAAAACGATGCCGAGCGCCGCCAAAGCGGGCACCGGATCACGCAGCATATTGTGACCCATGACTTCGATGCGGCCGGAATCCGGCACGAACAATCCGGACAGAAGCTGGAACAGCGTCGTCTTGCCGGCGCCGTTTAAGCCCAATAGCGCGATGAATTCGCCGGCAAAGGCGGTGAAACTCACTCCGTTCAGCGCGCGGATCGGCCCATAGGTCTTGACCACGTTCTCAAGAAAAAGCGCCGGCGTCCGTTCACCCTGTGTCAATTCATCCCTCGGCTTGCCTTGCCCGCGCCCCTTAATACGCTTTAGCTTGGTCGCCAAGCAACGAAGACGAGGTGGAGTGCAAATCAGTTCCGCCCCTCATTTGCCTGTTCGCGTGTTAACCGCGCGCGTTGCGATCCGTGACAACCCCGTGGCCGCTCGGCTAACATCACAGCCACCGGCCACAGCAGGGCCGCAGAAGAGGGGGGACAATCATAGGCGCGCAGCCCGCAACCGCGCTTGCGACACTGGCCTTGTCGTCGCCGCGCCGCCGGACGCTGGACGCGCTCTGGCGCGGACGTTCGGTGCGCGCGCAGCTTCTTTTGGTCTTTGTCCTCATCGACGTCGTCGCGGTGCTCGTCGCCGGTAGCGTCGCCATCGCGCGGGCGCGGATGCAGGCGCGGATAGAGATGACGGCATCGATCCGTCTCGCTGAGTTTTTGGTCAGCGATGCTGTCAGTCTCGCTCATCAAGCGTCGCCCGCCGAGCAATTCCTCGCCGCCCTGCCGGTGCAGTTACAGTCGATCCGGCACGTGCGCATCGGGGTGAAGGACGCGGCGGGCGTTCCGATCGCCGCCAGCCTCCGCGCCGACAAGGCGGACGCCCGGCGCGAAAGTGCGCGTTCGCCGGCGCCGGCTTGGTTCGCGGCGCTGGTCGCGCCGCCGGTTGCCTCCGGCGACGTGCCGGTCACGGTCGACGGTCGCACCATAGGCCGCGTCGAGATCAGCGGCGAGCCGGCCGACGAGATCGCCGAGGTTTGGGAAGACCTCGTCGCGATCGGGACCATCGGCATCCTCCTCAACGCCGCGATGATCGCGCTCCTTTACGTCGTGTTCGGCCGCGTGCTCGATCCGCTGACAGTGCTGGCAGCCGGTCTCTCCGACCTTGAGCATCAAAGCTACAACGTGCGCTTGCCGACGCCGCAGGCGCGCGAACTCTCCGTCATCACTGACCACTTCAACACGCTGGCTGCGGCACTTTCGACCGCGCGCGCCGAAAACCTGAACCTCAACCGCCGGCTCATCACCGCGCAGGACGACGAGCGGCGCCGCACCGCGCTCGAACTTCACGACGAAGTTGGGCCTTGCTTGTTCGGACTCAAGGCCAACGCGTCGTCCATCGCCGGTGCGACCTCCGATCTGCCCGACAAAGCCGGGCAGATCATCTCGGAGCGGGTGCAGGACATCCGCGGCATCATCGAGCATTTACAGACCATCAACCGCTCGATGCTTGATCGGCTGCGGCCAATGGCATTGGGGCACGTGCCGCTGGCAGAGCTTGTTGGGCAATTGGTGCGCGAGCGCTCCCGGCAGCATCCGGAGATTTCGTTCGCGTTTACCGCCGGCGCGCTCAAGGCGAGCTACGGCGATTCGATCGACTTGACCGTCTACCGCTGCGTCCAAGAAAGCCTGACCAACGCGGTGCGCCACGCGAAGGCCAAACAAATCACCGTCGAACTTGCCGAAGCGACCGCGCGGCTCGATCTCATCGTGCGCGACGACGGCCGCGGCCTGGCGGCAAACAGGCCTGCGGGCTTCGGCATCCGCGGCATGCGGGAACGGGTGGAGGGATTGGGCGGCAGCTATCGCTTGGACAGCGCGCCCGGCCGCGGCGTCAGCGTCAACATCAGCTTACCGCTGCTCGAGGCGGCGGACCGCTCCGGCAGCGAAAAATACTCAGGAGATGACGCATGACGAGCGTCCTCGTCATCGACGATCATCCCATCGTGCTGCAGGGCTGCCGGCGCATGCTCAAGGACGCCGGCGTCGGCCCCGTTCTGGAAGCGCGCGATGTGCCGTCGGGCTACCGGCTCTATCGGCGGCATCGTCCCGACGTCGTCATTGTCGATCTTGCGATCCAAGGAAGCGGCCTCGGAGGCCTCGCCCTTATCCGCCGGATCAGCGCCTACAATCCGCGCACGCGCATTCTTGTTTTCAGCATGCACTCCGATCCGATCATCGTCACGCGCGCGCTGGAGGCCGGCGCAACCGGCTACGTGCTCAAGGACAGCTCGTCCGAAGATCTGCTCAAGGCCTTTAACTCGGTTCAGGTCGGTTCGCCTTATCTGAGCCACGATCTCGCCTTGCAAGTTGCGCTGGTGCATACGCCGGCGCGCAAGAACCCGCTGGCCGAGCTGACCCCGCGGGAGTTGCAGACGCTATCGCTTCTCGCTCAAGGCAAGGCCTACACTGAGATCGCCGAGACCCTTAATGTCAGCTACAAGACAGTGGTCAATGTCAGCTACCAGCTCAAGCAGAAGCTCGACGCTCGCAACTTGTCGGAACTGATCCGCATCGCCGTGCAATTGCTCTCGGCGACCAACTGACCGTCCAATCGCTCGGCGCGGCCATTGCCAAAACGTCCCGGGATGTTTTGAAAGATAATCCCTAAAGCCTTCTCCGCTCCTGTGACAGAATTTGCTTTGGGGGAGGGGCGAAGCGCATGCGGGGCGTTTCGAATTTTCTAAAAAAGCTGCTGGCGATAGATTTGGCACTGTCGATTGGCGCCGGCGCAGCGGCGTTTGCCGCGGATATGACGCCACCGGCGCCCGTGCCGCCGCCAATCTATAAGGCGCCGTCCGCCATCTACGACTGGTCCGGGATCTACATCGGCATCAATGCCGGTTACGGCACCGGCTTCAGCAATTGGTCGGACGGTCCCGTAGGTACGACCGGTGCGTTTCCGATTTCCGGATTCCTCGTAGGCGCCACGCTCGGCGCTAACTACCAGATTGGCAATTATGTGTTCGGCATCGAAGCCGACGGCGGTTGGAGCAACATCACCGGCAATTCCGGTATGACCTGCGGCGCGATTGCGGCGGTGGTGCCGCCGCCGGTCTCGTGCCAAACCCAAAGCGACTGGCTCGCCACCCTGCGCGGGCGCGTGGGTTATGCGTTCGATCGCTTTCTCATCTACGGCACGGCCGGCGGCGCGTTCGGCGATCTCCAGGCCGGGTTGAATCCGCCGGCGACCTTCGACCGTGCCATCGAAGCCGGGATCGCCGCCGGCGCGGGCATTGAATTTGCTATTACGCCGAATTGGACCGCGAAGATCGAATATCTTTTTGTCGATCTGCCCAACGGCGCCTGCACGACGGCAGGCAATTGCGGCGGTGCGGCAGGCTCGACTGTCAATTTCAGCGAGAACGTCGTACGCGCCGGCGTGAACTTCAAGTTCGGGCCGTGGTGACATGGCGTCCACGCATTGCGGCGCGAGCACTGATGGTCGAGTAGAGCCGTCCGCATGCGCGGGCGCGTTGCAGGGACTCATTTCGGCAGCTCTGGTCGCAGGGCTGATGTGTCCGCCCTCGGCCCTCGCTCAGGACGCTGCGAGCACGTCGGCAAGCTCGACAACAACCACTCTGCCGGAAATTCACGTCATCGCCACCACGCCGGTAGCGCCGCCGTCGCGGGCGCAGGCTAATGCTCCTGCCACCGCCGCGCCGGAACAGCCAGCCGCGGCGCGGGCTGAGCCCGGCGTGGTCGAGCAGGACAAGATACCGTCCAACGTCCAAACGGTGTCGGCGCCTGCTTTCAGCTATACGACGACGCCCGACCTGCTGCAGGCCATGGTGCGGGCGCTGCCCGGCGTGGCGTTGAGCGACGAGACCGGAAATCAGTTCCAGCTCGACCTCAATTATCGCGGCTTCATCGCCTCGCCAGTCATCGGCACGCCGCAGGGCATCGCCGTCTACCAAAACGGCGTTCGCATCAACGAGGTCTTCGGCGACATCGTCAACTGGGATTTGATCCCGGAGAACGCCATCAATTCGATGAGTCTCGTACCTAGCAATCCGGTCTACGGTCTCAATGCGATCGGCGGCGCGCTGTCGATGCAAATGAAGAACGGCTTCACCTATCAGGGCCTCGAGGGCGAGGTGAATGGCGGCTCTTACGGCCGGGTCCGCACCTCGGTGGAGGCCGGTGGCCAAGTGGGCAATCTCTCGGGCTACATCGCCGCCGACGCCATCGACGACGCCGGCTGGCGCGACGATTCGGCTTCCAGCTTGCGCCGCTTCTATATGGACCTCGGCGCGCGCGGCGATCAGACCGAGTTTCACGTCACTTTCACCGGCGCCGACAACAATTTCGGGGCCGCGGCGGCGACCCCGGTCCAGCTCCTCGCCCAGAACTGGGCCAGCATCTTTACCATTCCGCAAACGACGGAGAATCAGCTCGCGTTTCTCACTGCCAGCGCGACCTGGAAGCCAACCGACACCTGGACTTATCAGGCGGTCGCCTATTTCCGCAATTTCGACCAGGCCCACGTGGACGGCAACGGTACGAACACCCAGAACTCGGGATGTCCACATCCGGCGCTGCTGTGCTTTCCCAATCTCGATGGCACATTGTCCAATCTTATAACGACTCAGGGAACGACCGTGCCGTCGACGGGCCTGCTCGGCTCGAGCGTTTTGGGCGAAACCGACCGCACCTGGACGAACACCAACAGCTTCGGCGGTTCGGTGCAGGCCGCCTCCTCCGAGAAGCTGTTCGGTCACGACAACAATTTCGTGGTCGGGGCGAGCCTCGACCGCGGCCTCGTTCAGTTTTCAACGACGAGCGAACTGGGCACCGTCAACGCCAACCAGTTCCCGTTCGTGCAGGGCGTCGGGCTGTTCATCGATCAACCCTCGGGCGACGTGGCGCCGGTCGGATTAGGCGCCGAGACGCTCTACACCGGCGTTTATGCGACCGACACGCTCGACGTCACGCCGCGGCTAGCGGTCACCGGCGGCGCGCGTTTCAACTTCGCGCAGATCACCTTGACCGACGAGATCGGCAACGATCCCTTGCTCAACGGCAGCCACGATTACAGCCATTTCAATCCGATGGTCGGCGCTACTTACAAGATCACCCCGAATCTGACGGCCTATGGCGATTTCGCTGTGGCAAACCGGGCGCCGACGCCGCTTGAACTCGGCTGCTCCAATCCGCTGCAGCCCTGCTTGATCGACAACGCGCTGGTCGGCGACCCCAATCTTAATCAGGTCATCACCTATACCTTCGAGGCCGGCCTGCGCGGGCATTTCGACATCGCCAAGGGTCAGTTGAACTGGTCCGCCGGCGCCTATCATGCGCTCAACACCGACGACATCATCAACGTCGCCAGTCCGATCATTGGCCATGAATATTTTCAGAACGCCGGCGACACGCTGCGGCAGGGCGTCGAGGCGAACGCAACATACACGACGGATCGCTGGAATCTCTATGCCAACTTCACCTATGTAGATGCCACTTTCCTCAACGCATTAACCTTGTCGTCGCCATTCAACCCCTATGCCGACGCCAACGGCTTGATCTACGTCGTGCCCGGCGACCATCTCACCGGGATTCCGGATTTCCGCTTCAAACTCGGCGGCGAATATCAGATCACAAAGCCGTGGAAGTTCGGGGCCGACCTCAATGTTATCGGCAGCCAATGGCTCGTCGGCGATGAATCAAATCAAAATCCGAAACTGCCGGCCTATTGGGTGGTCAACCTGCATTCCTCCTATAAGCTCACTGACAACGTCGAAGTGTTCGGCCTGATCCGCAATCTGTTCGACCAGCACTACTACACGTACGGCACCTTCTTCGACGTCACCACGACGCCTTATCTGCCGCTCACCGACCCGCGCACGTTCCTTCCCGGCATGCCTTTCGCAGCCTATGTAGGTCTGAAGGGCACGCTGCCGAGCAGCGCACTACCTGTCGCGGCCAATCAGTATCAACCCTATCAGCCGGTGCTGACGAAAGCGCCCCCGCCTCCGCCACCCCCGTACAACTGGACCGGCGTCTATCTCGGAGTAAATGGCGCTTACAGCTTTGGCACCAGCGACTGGACCCGCGTTGTCCTCGGCACCACGAGCGGCAATTTCGGGACCTTAGGCTTCCTGTTCGGCGGAACGGTGGGCGCCAATTACCAAATCGGCGCCTTCGTTTTGGGTGTCGAGGGCGATGGCGGCTGGGCCGATGCGAACGGGTTCGGTACGTATACTGCGGCGAGCTTCTGCGCCGGCGGATGTCTGACCAGTGACACCTGGCTCGCAACCGTGCGCGGACGCGCCGGCTACGCACTTGACCGGATTCTCGTCTACGGTACCGGCGGGGCGGCGTTTGGCGATGTCCGCGCCAATTTCTCCAACGACCCGGTCAGCAGCAATACCGAGGCCGGTTGGACCGTCGGCGCCGGCGTCGAGGTCGGGCTCGCGACCAACTGGACGGCCAAAGCGGAGTATCTCTTCGTCGATCTGGGCAACGGTTCGTGTGCGGGCGATTGCGCCATCCAGCACTCGCATGCGATGCCGACGATTCCCGACATCGCCGTCAAATTCAACGAAAGCCTGGTTCGCGCTGGGCTGAATTACAAATTCACTTTTTAGCTTCGGCGACCTGCAGCACTAAGTCGCGGGATGACTTAAGTTTCGCGCCGGATAGACTGTCGTCCGATGCGCCGAAGCCTTCGTCAGCCCCTCGCCTGCGCGCTCGTTGTGGCCGTGCTTGCCCCAACGCGGCTATGCGCGCAGCCGCATGCCGACGAGGATTGTGGCGAGATCGAACGCAATTACGAACTCATCAAGGCCGATGCGGTCTCGGTGCAGATCAACACCGCTTTGTTCAAGGCCGCCGACGGCGGCTGCGACGCCCTGGCGAAGAAGCTCCTGGACGCCGGCGCTTCGCTGCTCGCGCGCGACCGGCGCGGCGCCTCGCCGCTCGCGCACGCCGCGCGCCACGGCCGCGTCAAATTGGTCGAGCTTTTTCTGGCGCAGGGCGCGCCCATTAATGCCCGCAACGTCGATGGCGGCACCGCGCTTTTTGCCGCCGCCGACGGCGAGAAACAGTCCGCCTTGGCCTTGTTGCTGGCCAAAGGCGCCGATCCCAATCTCGCCGGGCGCAAGGGCGTCACGCCGCTGATCGTCGCCGCGTTCAAGGGCAACGAGCGCATCTTCGACTCGCTGCTGGCGCGCGGCGCCAATCCCAGCGCCAGCGACGACACCGGCAAGTCGGCCATGGTTTACGCCGCGGCACGCGGCTTCGACGCTATTGTCAAGCGCCTGATCGAAGCTGGCGTCGATCCGCGCGCGCGTTACGGCAACGACCTCACCGCGCTGATGTGGGCAGCCGGACACGAAGAAGGCGTTAGCGCCGCCGCGGTCGCGCGCGTGATCGACGTCTTGCTCGCGCACGGCGCCGTGCTCGACGCCGCCGATAACCGCGGGCGCACCGCGCTCATGATCGCCGCTTCTCTCGGCGACGCGGCAACGGTCGATCTTCTCCTTCAGCGCGGCGCCGATCGCAGCCTGAAAGACAAGGAAGGAAAGAGCGCGCTCGAGCTCGCGACGAATACCGACGTGCGCGCCAAGCTGACGGCGAAATGAATTTTCCCTTTGTTCCGAGATAAACGGACGATGCGGCTTCTCGGCGGGATGAATGTATCGGTTTGAAGCACAGCTAGAGGATCGCCATGGAAGCATCAGGGTCGATCACCCGTATCAGCGCGGCAAAAATTCCTGGCGTTGGCTTGTTTTTGCTGGCGAGCTTATTCGCGCACCCTTCATCCGCCGAGGAAAATGCGGCGGACGTCATCGCCGCTTTAGGCCTGCATGAGAGCGCCGTTGCGGCGCGCGACATGAAGGCCTGGGAGAAACCGCACAAGATCGTAGTCTTGTCCGACAGCACGGCGCGGGTGTCATGGCTTCAAGAAGTCGCCAAGGACGTGACTGTCGTCGATGCGCGCGGCCGTAGCGAAGCAATGGCACAAATTGCCGACGCGGACGCACTGATCGGCGGCTGCAATGCGGATCTGGTCAATGCCGGTGCCAAGCTGCGCTGGATTCAGACTCAAGCCGCGGGTGTCGAGGATTGCCTCGCCATTCCCAGGGTGCGCGATGGCAGCATTATTCTGACCAACATGCAGCGAGTGAACGGGCCCAATATCAGCGAACACGCCATGGCGCTGATTCTCGCCTTGACCCGCCAGATCGACGCTTATCTGGCCAACCAGAGCGAGGCAAAGTGGCAACGGCTACAGCGGCAAAAGCTCATGGACCTGGACGGCCACACCATGCTGGTGGTGGGCCTGGGAGGCATCGGCACCATGATCGCCGAACGCGCCCACGCCTTCGGCATGCACGTCATCGCCACCCGCAACAGCGGCCACGAGGGGCCGAGCTTCGTCGATTATGTGGGCGTTGCCGACGAACTGCCGAAATTGATCGGCCAGGCCGATGTCGTCGTCAACGTGACGCCTCTGACGCCTGAGACCACCGGTCTGTTCAATGCCGCCATGTTCGAGCGCATGAAGCCGAGCGCTTATTTCATCAATGTCGGGCGCGGCAAAAGCGTCGTCACTGACGATCTGGTGACCGCGCTGAAGACCGGCCGCATTGCCGGTGCCGGGTTGGACGTGGTCGACCCAGAACCGCTGCCCGAAGATCATCCGCTTTGGCATGCCCCCAACGTCGTCATCACGCCGCATGTAGCGGGTGACTCGGAACTCAAGCTCGACCGCGCCTGGCTGGTGACGCGCGAAAACCTGCGCCGCTACGTGGCCGGCGATAAGCTGTTGTCGGTTGTCGACGTCAAACGCGGTTATTGAACGGCCGCTCAAATGCCAGGTACTCGGCCTCAGAGGCGCCATCAAGACGCGGGGCCATGCAACTTCTACGCTTTCGTCACGGAGGATCGAATCAAGCCAACATGCGCGCGGGCTTCGGGGTCACATGCCCGCTAGCCAGGCCGCCATGGCAGCGATCTCCTGCGCGTGAGGCCCTTCATGAAGCCGCTCATGCCGACCTGCTCCACTAGGCACTTTTAGTGAAGCCAATTATTCGGCGACAGCGAGCCCGCAGCTACGCAGCTTGGAGAATGGGCTTGAATGCGCGGCTTCGCGCGGAAACGGCATAGCCGCCGTCGTAGATGATGGCGTCCTCAACAACAAATCCGCGTTTTTCCAGCGCCGCATTCAGGACTTCGCGCGCCTGTACTTTCTGCGGATCGGTCGCCACAAGCAATTGCCCGTCAGCGTGGAGGAAATCGACCAGCCAGTCGAGCGTTGCTTCAAGGCTTCTGAAAGTGCGGCGCCGCCAATCGACCAACGCCATGTTGTATTGCTTGGCCGCACGACCGCAATTGGCCACGCTTGCCACATGAGAATAGCCATCGCGTTCGAGTTCGAACATTAGTTCGATGCTTTTCTCACCCGCGACCAAGATGCGCTGCTGCCTGCCGCACTGGGCAAGCGCCAGCATCGTAGTGAGGAATTTCTCTCTTTCAGGAACAGCCGGCGAATGCGCCACGTTATCACCAAGTGTGTATGAATTTGCCACGAGAATGAAGCGGTAGAATTGGGACGAGGAAGCAAAAATAGGCTTGCAACAAGCGCGCGATGAGCCTCCCAGCCATACCGAACCGCCAAAGATCGCCACCGATGAGATAAGCGGCGTCTCGCCGGCGGATATGCGCATGCGCCCATATAAACGCCAGGACGGTTCATGCCCAATCGTATAAAAAGCGAATAAGCTTGGACGAAGCCAAATGCCCGCCTGAAGTCGCCTTTGCCGCGCCGGTCACTGCGTTGAGCAGCGCCCATCGTGGGCAACGCAAGGTGCGCGACCCGATCGAGGCGACTGGTGGCGACCGCCCGTCCCGCGTCCAGCTCTATGGTTCGTTTTCACCGATCGGCGCGTTGACGCAGGTCAATATTGCATGCGGTCTACGATGTTACGAAGCTCAACACTGCGTAGCGGCAATCCCACGCTGTGAGTCGGCTGCTGCCCAATCAGGTGGCAAGATGTTTTCGATAGCCTATCTGTCTGTGCTTATTCTGGCCGCGCTGCCGCTAATCTTCACTTTCTTACAAGGGGGCGGCGGCGACCGCATCGCGTTCGTGCATCGCCTTTACCGCGACGCTGCTTACATTCTGGCTGTTGTAATCGCAATCATCTGCCTCGAAGCAGCGCTGGCGATTTCGCTTGAGAACTACTGGTTTGAGGAGCTCGGCCAAAGCCGCCGTTTTTGGCTGTCGATCGAGTATCGCGTAGAAATCTTCTTGTCGATCCTGGTACTGGTCGGTCTGTTTCTCGGCGCCAATCTGAGAATGCTTTGTCGTCCGCTTCGGATCGTGCCGCAAAGCGCGCCGTGGGCGGTCGGCTTGGGGCTCGCGGCCGCCATCGGATTTTTCGCGACGTCGCTTTGGGTCCCGCTCCTGCGCTTCCTCGGCGCAACACAATCGGGAACGGCCGATCCCATTTTCGCGAAGGACCTTTCATTTTATCTGCTAGCTTTGCCGTTTTACAACGACATAGTCGATATCATCATCGCGGTCCTTTGCGTCGCAATTGCGCTTTGGCTCGCGGTCGGCATCGCCGTTGGCCGCCGAAGCAGCCCATCATTCTATCGCCCCCCATGGGGCGAAAAGTTGCAGACGAGCCGGAGCGTTATTCTTTCCCCAGGCGGCTTGGCCGCCCCGGGAAATTGGATACGGCAAGGCATGGGGCTTGCGGCTCTTCTATGCCTGGCATTGGCGGCGCGCCAGTTCCTGGCCCGCTACCATCTGGTGGTGGATGGCCACTCGAAGGTCGTCGCCGGCGCTTCCTACGTTGACGTCAAGTTTTGGATACCGGCCTACGACCTGATCATCGCCTGTTGGTCGGCAGCTGCTCTGATCTTCATTCTGGCGGCATTCGCGCCGCGATTTCGCATGTGGTTGTTGATGCGGCGCACGCATTGGCTGACGCCCTGCATCGTGTTCGCGGTTCTTTATGTCGGAGCGTTTGCAGTCCCTCATGCGATTGAAGACATCTACGTGGGACCAAATCAGATCACGTTGGAGTTGCCCTATTTAAAGAGAAGCATCGCCGGTACGCGCGTAGCATATAACCTCGAAGGGCCCGCGGTCGAGGAACGCGAATTTGCGGTGTCCGCCGCGCCGCTTAATCCCGCCGATCTGCAAAAAGACGCCTCGACGCTGCAGGACGCACGCATCTGGGATTGGCGCGCACTCGAGCCGCAGCTGCAACAGATTCAGGGCCTGCGCCCCTATTACCGGTTCGCTGGAGTTGACATCGACCGTTACGACGTTGCCGGCGCCGAGCGACAAGTCATGATCACCGCACGCGAGCTCGATGTCGCCAAGCTTCCTGCCCCCGCCAAGGTTTGGGTCAATCTCGCGCTTAAATACACTCACGGATACGGCGCTGTCGCCGTTCCGGTGAACGAGATCGACAACAGGGGTAATCCCGTTCTCTGGGCCCACGATATTCCTATCATGGCCGAAAAAACCCTCTCAGTGGCGCACGGCGAAATCTATTTCGGCGAGCTTACTGACGAACGCATTTATGTGCGCACCAAGGAAAAGGAATTCGATTTTCCCCAGGGACAGGCCAATGCCGAGATAGTTTACCAGGGCAATGGCGGTATCGCGCTATCCACCGTGTGGCGCAAGCTTGTCGTCGCTCGCGCATTCGACGGTCTGCGGCTCTTCATCTCCGGATATTTTACCGCGGAAAGCCGAGTGATGTTGCGGCGGAATATCGTCGAAAGAGCACAGGCGCTGGCGCCGTTCTTGAGCTTCGACCATGATCCCTACATCGTCGCCGACGGAGATCATTATTCTTATATTCTCGACGGCTACACCGCCTCAGACAACTATCCATATAGCGAAGCTTATCAGGGATCGCTGCCGGCTTTTCGCGGGCAAAATTACTTGCGCAATTCCGTCAAGGCGGTGATTGACGCCTATCACGGCTCGGTGAGCTTCTACGTATTTGACCAGCGCGATCCGATTATCCGGGCCTATCGAGAGATATTACCCGAAATGTTCAAGGACGCCGCCGCGATGCCAGACAATCTCCGTCGGCATATTCGCTATCCGGAGGACATTTTCACGGTGCAGGCGGAAATTTACGGCACCTACCACATGACCAACCCGACAACATTCTACAACCGTGAGGATCGCTGGGAGATTCCGCGCGAGCTTTATCGAAATAGCGAAATAGAAATGTTGCCTTACTACGTGACCACGCAGCTTCCCGGTTCCGACAAGCCGGAATTTTTGCTCATGTTGCCGCTGGCCGTCGCCGGCAAGAACCAGATGGCGGGCTGGCTTGCCGGTCTCAGCGACGGCGCCAATTACGGAAAGATGGTCGCTTTCCGGTTTCCCAAAGGGACTTTCATTGATGGCCCGGCGCAGGTTGAATCAAGGATTAGTTCCGACAGCCGGTTCTCCGGGGATCTGACGCTCTGGGATCAACATGGTTCCCAGGTCATTCGCGGCAATCTCATTGTCTTGCCGCTGGCGGATAACCAGCTCATCGTGATCGAACCGGTCTATATCGAGGCGGAGCAGACCAAAATCCCGACATTGGCCCGCGTGGTGCTGGGCCAACTCATGCCCAATGACCGCAGGATCGAATGGGCGAGCACGCTGACCGATGCCGAGCGCCTCCTCGTCGGACTGACGCCGGCGCCGGCGAGCGCTCCCGGCATTGAAGGCCCGAATGATCTTCTTGCCCGAGCGCGCGCCGTATTCCGCGACATGCAACAGGCCTATGCCGCGGGCAACTTCGCGCGCTACGGCGAGCTTTTGCAGGATCTCGATAAGCTTCTGCCGCCGCGGTAGCGGCTTTGCTCTCTCACCGAGCTGGGGCGATCCCCCTTCCCCACTGCGCGCGCAGGGTTTTTTCACATTCCCGCTAGCCAGGCCGCCATGGCAGCGATCTCCGGCGCGGTGAGGCCCTTCATGAAGCCGCTCATGCCCGGATTGTTGCCGCGAGCGCCGTTGGCGAAGTCGGTCATGGTTTTTTGCAAATAGACTTCCTCCTGACCGGCGAGCCGCGGCTGGGTGCTGTCGCCCTTGAAGCCTTCCAAATGACAGCTGGTGCATACGACGGACGTGTTGACACGCTTCGCAATGGCAGCGACGTCGTCAGGCGGATGCGGCTGCTCCAGAGCGGGCCAGGGCTTTTTCGAGAAATATTGCGCCAGCGGCATGAAATCCTTCGACTCAAGCGATTCCGCAATCGGCGCCATCTGCTCGCTCTTGCGCGCCCCGGATTTGAAATCGCGCAACTGAAAGAACAGGTAGCCGATATTTTGGCCCCAAATCACCGGCACCGGAAAATCCTGCTTCACCGGCACGCCATTTTCACCGTGGCACGCCGAACAGATTTGCGCGGTTTCCTCGATCGTTTGCGCATATCCAGCGGAATGCGCCAATCCCCACAGCAAAACAATTGCGGCAGCTTTTTTCGCGGTTCGCATTCGCTCTTCGCCGAAGTCCAGAAAAAATGGACGGGGCCGTTTCCGGTCCCGTCCTCCACAATCCCCCGATGGATCGGGTAATTATTCCGCCGTGAAGGCGATGATGCTGTCGCCGCGCTTGGAGTCAATCTGCACGTTGCCGCCGGCCGCAACCGCGATGTATTGCTTGCCGCCGACCGTATAGGAGGACGGCGGGGCATTGACGCCGGCTCCGGCCTGGAATGACCACAGCACCTTGCCGCTCTTGGCGTCATAGGCTTTGAACCAGCCATTGGCCTCGCCGGTGAACACCAGCCCGCCACCGGTAGCGAGAATACCGCCGATCATCGGTTGCGGCGTCTTTGCCTGCCATTTGATTTTGCCGGTGTTGTAGTCGACCGCGGTCACATTGCCCGCCTGAACGCCGCCCGGGACGTTGGTGAACGCGCCGCCGAGCCACAGCTTGCCATTTGGGTACGGCGCGCTGTCCACGGTATAGGTCATCTCCTGCTCGAGATTGATGGCGTAGGCGAGGCCGAGACCCGGATCGGTTGCGATCGGCGACCATTCGACGCCGCCGTTCGCGCCCGGGAACATGCGCGACGCCTTTGGATCGAGCGGCTGCGTCGGCGAAGGTAGAACCCAGCGATCCTTCTGCGAGACCATTGGCTCGGAGAAGCGGATCAGGCTGCAGTCCTTGCGATCATGAACGTAGATGTACCCGGTCTTGCCGGCGTGCAGCACGCCGGGGATTGTCTTGCCGCTTTTGTCCTTCACATCGACCAGAACCGTCGGGCTTGTGGCGTCGAGATCCCATACGTCATGGGCGATGTACTGGAAGTAGCAAGCGAGCTTGCCGGTATCGAGATCGACCGAAACTAAAGAGTCGGTATAGAGGTTGTCGCCGGGCCGTTGCGCGCCGTCGAGATCGGGCGACGGATTGCCGACCACGAAATAGATGCGCTTGGTGGCGAGATCGACCGACGGATTCTGCCACACCCCGCCGCCGAGCGTCTTGTAGGGATCGCCGTCTTTGCCGAGCCGCTCTTTTTCGGCGGCAATGTCACGGTGCATGTCGCGGCCGGTCGCGTCCTTGGTCGCCCAAACGCCGACCGAGTTCTCCGGAATAGTGTTGAACGTCCACAACAGGTCGCCGGAATTGGCGTCGAAGGCTTTGACGAAGCCGCGGATGCCGTACTCTCCGCCATTGGTGCCGATAAGGACTTTGCCATCCACCACAGTTGGCGCCATGGTCTCGCTATAGCCGAGCGACGGATCGGCGATTTCCTTCGCCCACACCACCTTGCCGGTCTTGGCATCGAGCGCGACCAACTTGGAGTCGAGCGTCCCGATATAAACCTTGTCGCCATAGACCGCGGCGCCGCGGTTATTGGGACCGCAGCAATAGACCGTGATCGGTCCCATGTCGTGCTTGTAGTGCCAGATCTGTTCGCCGGTCTTGGCGTTAAGTGCATAGACGTGGTCGAATGAAGTGGTGACATACATCACGCCATCGACGACAATCGGTGAAGTTTCCATCGACTCGCGCACGTCGGTCTGGAAAATCCACGCGACGTGCAGATTCTTGACGTTCTTGGCGGTGATCTGGTTGGCAGGATGGAAGCGCGTCTGATCGTAATTCCCGTTGGTTGCCAAGAAGTTCTTGGAATCCTTCGCGGCATTATTGAGCATTGACTGGCTGACATTGGGGATCGCTGGCGCACCGGCATTGTCCGCTGCCCCGCCGCCGCCGGTCTCCTGCCCGGCCGCATAAGCCGCTAGCGGCAGAGCCATTGCCCCGGCGAGCAAAAGCGTCGTCGTTCCGATCCGTGTCATTGGATATCTCTCCCCTGGTACGATGACGGCCGTTGTGCCGGCCGATGAAGGCAGTCTTATTTCCGCAAGCGTGGCAACGGAACCGGGAACTGTCAAGGAAAACGGGGGAAGGGCCGCGCACTCGATCATGCTGGTGTGGTGCTTTTTTTAAAAACGTCGGCCCACGCTTGACAGCCTTGGCGGCGTTTTTATACTT
>Ga0187784_10002044_pt1 | contig 16118 bp, 15 predicted proteins | sample 1015_SJ02_MP15_2_FD_132964 | JGI IMG/M metagenome (GOLD analysis project Ga0187784, IMG submission 132964) | Tropical peat soil microbial communities from peatlands in Department of Meta, Colombia - 1015_SJ02_MP15_20_MG | ecosystem: Environmental > Terrestrial > Soil > Wetlands > Peat | place...
CCGTTTCAGCTTTACCCAATATCAGGACGCGTTCGACACCATGCTCTCCGGCCAGGCCGGGAAGGTGATCCTAACTTGGTAAGTACGCGGGACGGCTCTCCATCCACCGTCCAGTGCCCCGGAACTTCCATCATGAGCGTGGCCGCGCCTGCCCGCACGATTCTCTTGCACTCGCTGTTGACACCTCTTCGCGCTTTCTCTTATAGTGGATTTTCGGGCTTTGTTTTTCTGATAAACTCAGCGAATCTGCTTCGTATCCGGAGGAATCTCGGGCATGGCGCATGCGGACGATGTCCCTTCCACGACTTCAGCGAAAGTGCCAGCGGCTAGTGCTGTCGCCATTCCTCCCAAGCCGGCTGCAAAGTCCGCCGCACCTCCCAAACCGGCCAGCGCTCCCTCGGACGAGTTGGCAGGCCCCGGCAAGTTGCGACGGCGCCTCATTTGGAGTTGTGTGTGGGGATTCGTGGCTGCCAATTTCCTCATGTTCCTCCGTTTCTTTTTCCCGCGCGCCTTGTTCGAGCCGGAGACCGTCCACACAATTGGCTACCCTTCGGACTTCAGCATCGGGGTCAATGAGAAGTACAAGCAGGCTTATCGGATCTGGGTGGTCAAGGAGCCGCCGCGCCTTTTCTGCATTTTTGCCAAGTGTACGCACCTGGGTTGCACGCCGGATTGGAAACCCGCGGAGGGCAAGTTCAAATGCCCTTGCCACGGGAGCGGATACACTCCGGAGGGGATTAACTTCGAAGGGCCCGCGCCACGGCCTATGGATCGCGCCCACGTTGAGCTGAGCGCCGAAGGGCAAATTGTGGTGGACACGGCGCGGCTCTATTCCTGGTTCAAGAGCCAGGGTGGCCCGGATAACTTCGAGGATCCAGGCGCGTTTATAACGGTCTAGCAGTGGGTAGCGCTGACCTTGAGGTCAGCACCGTGAATGCCGACCTGAAGGTCGGCGCCACGTTCGGGCGACTGGGAGAGCTAGATGACAGAGGAGCAGAACGAAAAGAACGGGAAGCGAGGTCTCACCGCCCTGTTGGAAGACGTCCAGGAGGACGTCAAAGTTCTCCGCGAAAAGGCCAAAGAAGACCTGGAGAGTCTTAAAAAGCCCACCAAGACTCAGCTCTATAAGTCGATCTTCCGAGTCAAGCACGATGAAAGTGAACGCAGCCGTGCGTTGAGCGTCCTCACCAACGTCTTCTTCCACCTTCATCCTGCCAAGATTAACCGCGACGCCGTGCGCTACAACTACACGTGGGGCATGGGCGGCATGACGTTTTATCTCTTCCTTGTGCTGACCATCACGGGCGTGCTGCTGATGTTTTATTACCACCCCAGCAAGGGTCAGGCCTATCGCGACATCATTTACTTGATGAACGACGTTCCGTTCGGCAGGCTGCTCCGGAATATGCACCGCTGGGCTGCGCACTTGATGATCATCGCGGTCTGGCTCCACATGTTCAGGGTCTTCCTCACCGGATCCTATAAAAAGCCCCGCGAATTCAATTGGTGCGTGGGAGTGATCCTGCTGGTGTTGACCCTGCTGCTTTCCTTCACCGGTTATCTGCTGCCGGACGACCAGTTGGGATTTTGGGCGGTGACCGTGGGAACGAACATGGCGCGGGCAACGCCGCTCCTGGGGCACGAAGGGCCATTTGGGCCACAACTCGGCATGACCGCTTACAACGACGTGCGTTTTGCGTTGCTCGGTGGGTCGATCGTGGATGCCAACGCGTTACTGCGCGCCTACATTTGGCACTGCCTGGCTATTCCGCTCATTGCCGCAACTTTCATGGGTGTGCATTTCTGGCGGGTGAGGAAAGACGGAGGGATCTCCGGCCCGGCACCCATGATGCTGGAAAGCGAGATTAAGCCGGAAAGGAAGTTCTAAAAGCAGTCGCGAGTGGAAAGTCGAGAGTCGAAGGTGCCGTTGAAAAGCCCAGGAGTCAACGGGTCGAGGCACGTTCCGTTTGCAGGCTCGCCTTCATGCGCTCACTTTCGACTTTCAACGCTCGACTTTCGACTCTGAGTGGGTTTGTCCATGGACTGGCATCAACTCTGGGAAATCGTCTCGGCTCCCGACAACGTTCCTATTGTCGCCATCCTCTTCTTGGTTCCCTTTTACACCTGGTACGCGGTTCGGCAAGCCCGCGCCAATGACCGACTGATCGCACAACTCGAGGCCGACCCCCAGTTTGCCAAGACACATCACCGCAAGACACAGCCCTGGAAACCCGGTTGGACGCGGGAGGTGCAAACCTGGCCTTACTTGATGCGCATTGAATTCCTGGCCGCGATCATTCTAACCGTCATCCTGATGGTCTGGTCGTTGACCCTCAATGCCCCGCTCGAGGAACTGGCCAACCCGAATTTGACCATGAATCCGGCCAAGGCGCCCTGGTATTTCCTGGGACTTCAGGAGATGCTGGTTTATTTCGACCCCTGGATTGCCGGTGTAGTGATGCCAACACTTATTATTATCGGACTGATGATTATCCCCTACGTGGATGCCAATCCGCTGGGTTCGGGCTACTACACGCTGAAGCAGAGGAAATTCGCCATCGCGACATTCTGCTTTGGGTTCATGCTCTTGTGGCTGCTGATGGTTGTGATCGGAACCTTTATTCGTGGTCCGGGATGGATGTGGTTCTGGCCGGGGCAAACCTGGGACCCCAGCCGCGTGGTGTTTGAAGTGAACCGGGACTTGCCCGATCTCTTCGGCATCACCGCCATGTGGGGGAAAGTCGTGTTGGGGGCAGTAGCCATAGGGCTCTATTTCGCCGTGGCGGGATACGGCCTGCACAAGATCATCACGGCGACAGCCTTCAACCGGAAGGTTTATGAACGGATGAGCTTCCTCCAGTACGCCACCATGCAAGTTTTCTTGATCATGATGCTGCTGTTGCCAATCAAAATTCTGATTCGCCATTTGTTCCGGATTAAGTACATCTGGGTTACTCCATGGTTCAACGTCTAAGGCGCCATCCCCAACTACTTCAGGAGGCACACCTTGCCTGACTCGCCGGACAAAGACCCGGTCGTAAGCCAGTCTCTGGCGATGTACCTGCTGATCTCCTCGGTACTCCTGCTCCTGACCTTGTGGTGGTCTCTTTACGACGAGTTTTTTAGCTTGCGGCCTTGGAAGGTCTATCAGCGGGCATTTGTGCAGCGCTACGGGGTCTTTCTGAGGAAGCAGATTCCTCTGCAGCGCGCCAAAGAAAAGGCAATTGAGAGCTCTCCGGATTATCTGGCCCTCAAGCAGAAACTCGAGGAGATGGAGAAGGAAACGGCGCCCAAGGTTAAGGAACTGGACGCGAAGTCGGCCCAGGTGGATGCCCAGACTGCCGCTGTCCTTAATCTGCTGACAACGGCGCGAGCTTATGTCGGGTCACAGATCTATATCATTGAGCACACCTCGAGCCAGGGGAGCAAGCAAGCGCTGCAAAAGGAACTCGACGCGTACGAGCGCGGCCCCTTCCAAGTCAACCTTCCTCCTGCCCAGCCCGGAGGCAATGAGGAGACGCTGCGCCTGAGCTTCGACCAACTGGAAGCCAAATTCACCGATCTGCAAACGGAGAAAGGAGATCTCCTGCTGAAGAAGGCAAGTCTGCTTCGCCCTGTCTCGGAGCTGCAAAACAAGGTTGATTCCTATGTGAAGGATCACATTGACGGACCCACGGTTGAAGCGTTGCAGGGACTGCAGAAAAAGAATGCCGACTTCGTGGTGGAGATCAAGCAGATCAACAACCCCGATGCCGGGATTGTGGACCGCTGCGAGAGCTGCCATGTCGGCATCCGCGAGCCGGTGGTGTTGACTCGTAAAGACATGGGCGGAACCAAAGATTCCATGTCCGCTGCCTTCACCTCGCATCCTGATCCGGAGCTGCTCACCCTTCACGACCCCGACCGATACGGCTGCACGCCTTGTCACAATGGCGATGGCATGGACATCGCGCGGATGGAAAAGGCGCATGGCCACGACGAGCACTGGCTGTGGCCGCTCCATCCCATGGAGAATGTCGAGGCCGGATGCCAGCAGTGCCACGCGAGTGACATGGTGCTCGCCCATGCTCCCACGCTATCCAAGGGCAAGCAACTCTTTGAGTGGCGTGGCTGTATGGGCTGCCATGTTTATCAAGGCTATGATTCCGAGCCCGTGGAACTGGTCTCGACGCAGCGCACGATTGAACTTGATGAGAAGCAGCGGGCGGAAGATCGCTTGGAGGTGCAGAAGAGCATCCAGGCGGGCGACCAAGCTCCGGATAACGAAACGGCGCAGAGGCTCTATTTGAAGGCTAACGAGCTTCAAGTCACGATCAGCAAGATCAACTTGGAGATCGACCAGGAAGATCGGCGCGTCAAGAACTTATTGCAGGACATGAAGAAGGTCGGACCTGATCTCAAAGAAGTGCGCATGAAGCTTCGGCCGGAGTGGATCCCGGTCTGGCTCGAGAACCCTCATGCCTTCCGGCCCACCACGAAGATGCCGCGCTTCCGTTTGGATGAGGACGAACTGCCGGCCGTCTCCGCTTTCATCTGGCAAAGCGGGCTTAGCGAGCAACTCCCCAAGCAGGCGGCCGGAGACCCAGTCAAAGGTAAAGAGAGCTTCCAAACGCGCGGCTGCATGGGATGCCACTCGGCGGGCGAAGGACCGAATGCTGTGGGTGGATGGTTTGCCGCCAACCTCAGCCGGGTGGGGGAGAAGGACAATTACGATTACCTCGTGCGTTGGGTCCACAATCCCCGCCAGCGCACCAACCCTTACTGTCCGTATGAAAAACGCGACCTGACGGAAGACGACTACAAGAAGCATGGCTTGCCTTTCGTGTTCGACACTCAGCATTCGAAGTGCCCTAACGACGGTCACGAGTTGCTGGTCGAACAGATGACTCCCATGCCGAATCTCCGGCTGTCCTGGGACGAAGCGCGGAACATCGCAAGCTACCTCATGACTTTGAAGGAGAAAGATCCCTTAAGCTATGCGCCCGCTCCTTACCTGAACGACCCGAAGTTGAAGGCCGAGGGAGAAGAGATCGTCCGGCGGTACGGCTGCGCGGGTTGCCACGAGATCGCAGGCCTCGAGAATGAAGGAAAGATCGGAACTGAATTAACCGCCGAGGGAAGCAAGCCTCTCGAGCAGATGGATTTCGCGCTTTTCATCAAACAGGCCAAGGCAAAGGATTGGTACAGCCATAAGGGCTTCTTCGAGCACAAGCTGGCCAAGCCGGAGATCTTCGATGAGGGGATGATCAAGGCCGAGGGCGAAGAGCTGAAAATGCCGGACTTCGACTTTGACAACAAGCCGGGTGAGATTCGAAATCTCACCACGTTCCTCATGGGCAGCGTCACCTCCGAGTACCCGGAGCGGTATTTCTACCGTCCGGCGGATTACCGGCGCGACATCCAGGAGGGCTGGTGGATCGTCCAGAAATACAATTGTATGGGCTGCCACCAGTTCACGCTTGACCAAAGCAGCGTGCTGATGAACTTGCCGCAGTACCAGACTCCCGATGGCAAAGGCCAGTTGCCGCCTCGCCTGCTGACGGAAGGCGCGCGCGTCAACCCCGAATGGCTGGCGCGGTTCCTCGCCAACCCTGCCTTGAATGAAAAAGACACCGACCGCGACGGGGTGCGCAGTTACTTGAAACTGCGCATGCCCACGTTCTATTTCTCCCCGATCGAGATTCGCAAACTGGTGAAATTCTTCCAGGGGCTTTCGCAGCAGCCCATGCCCTATATCCCGGCCAAGGAGGAACCGCTCACGGACCAGGAAATCGCCCTGGCCAGGGCGCTGTTTACCAGTCCGGGCGCGCCATGCTTGAAATGCCATGCCATCGGGTCGCCGTCCCACGACCAATACGCGACGGCGCCAAATTTCCTGCTGGCTGCGGACCGGCTGAAGCCGGATTGGGCGCGGCACTGGATCCTCGACCCGGCACTGATCGATCCCGGAACGGCCATGCCGTCGGGCTTATTCAAGCTCCTGGCTGACCATTACGTTTTTGCCGGACCCACGCCGCCCTCGTTCAAAGGTTACAACGGCGACCAGGCGGAACTATTGGTTCGTTACCTGTTCGAGTTGACGCCTCAGGAGCAGCAACGGCTCATCCAGATGAGCGGGAGTAATTTGAATCCCGCATCTGCAAAGCCCAAAACAACGGAGAACCGGGGTAGGTCTGGTAAGCAAGTAGCACAGGCACTCTTGCCTGTGCGGTCTGTCCGTCCGACGCTAGCCGCACAGGCAAGAGTGCTTGTGCAACGAACTCATTAGCGCCAAATACTTAGGCGCAGAAAGGTCAAGACCATGCAAAAACGATTTGTTTTTTCGCTCGCTTTAGTGACCGCGTTGACCCTGCTCATGGTGGCTTGCAGTAAGAAGACAGAAGAAACCGCTGAGCAACCGGCAGAATCCACAACTGCGGCTCAGCCAACTCCCATTGACCAATCCACCGTGGGCGAAATTGCCGGCAAGGTTGCTTTTGAGGGAGCCAAGCCGAAAACTCACCGCATCATGATGGACCAGGACCCCGTTTGCGTTAAGAAGCACAGTGGGGCCGTCTTTGCCGAGGACGACGAGGTTAACTCGAACAGTACGCTGCCGAACGTTTTCGTCTATGTAAAGGCGGGCGCCGAGAAGTACGTTTTCACGCCGCCTGCGGACCCGGTGACTCTGGACCAGGATGGCTGCATGTACAAGCCGCATGTGCTTGGCATCATGGTGGGGCAGACTCTCAATATCGTCTCTAGCGACGCCACCACCCACAACATCCACCCCATGCCGAAAGATAACCGGGAATGGAACATGTCCCAGCCGCCAGGGGCCGCGCCCATTCAGCAGAAATTCGCGCGCGAAGAAGTGATGATCCCGGTGAAGTGCAACCAGCACCCCTGGATGCGCGCTTATATCGGCGTGCTGAAATCTCCCTTTTACGCGGTGACGGGTAGCGACGGCACGTACTCCATTAAAGGCCTTCCGCCCGGCAATTACACCATTGGGGCATGGACGTCCATGGGCGGTGGGGAAGGCCAAACGCAAGAGCAAAAGGTGACCGTCGGGGCCAAAGAGACAAAGACGGTGGACTTCAGCTTTAAGGGTTGACAGTCGACAGTTCACGGTCGTCAGTCGAGCTCTCTGGGGAGATTAACCTTCTGCCCCCTGAAAGCGGACGCCCTCTCCCTTGGGGAGAGGGTCGACCGCGATGGCCTTTTCATCAGCCGTCGCGGGCCGGGTGAGGGGTTGTTTGACTTTGGCGATCTGACCTCGGAGTGAGGAGGCGAGGCAGACTCGCGATGGCGTTTTTTCCGAACCTTAACTAGAAGAGTTTCATCTAAGTTAGAGGAAAGTTCCGCACTGGTAGCACTGGGCTTTTCGAGCAAAATTTGACCCGAATCAGTTCTTCTCCCTGCCGTGTGTGGTGGGGCGGGGAATTGTTAATAGGAGCGACGACCTATGGGGCTGGCGATTGCACTGGTGGTTGTCCTCATCACGCTTGTCTCCGGTTACTTCTTCCTGGTCAAGACGTGGTGGTTCCCACCTGATATTACTGCCAATTACGGCCACGCCATCGACCACCAGTTCATGCTGACGCTGGTCATTACGGGCATCATCTTCGTTGTCGCCCAGGTGGCGCTGGCCTACGCTGTCTGGCGTTTTCGGGACCGTGGAGACGGGCGGAGAGCCGGCTACTCTCACGGCAATAACAAGCTTGAATTCACCTGGACGCTGGCGGCGGCCATCATTTTCATCGGGCTGAATCTGATGGGTTATCACATTTGGGCTTTCGTCCATTTTATGGGACCCCAGCCAGGGTCGATGCGCGTCGAGGTTTGGGGGCAGCAGTTCGCGTGGTACTTCCGCTATCCCGGCCCTGACGGCAAATTTGGTCCAGTGCACGTCGAGAAGGTCGACGACGCCACGGGTAACTTTCTGGGACTCGACCGGGATCACGATGCGGATTCGAAAGACGACATCGTTACGGCCACCCTGGCCATCCCGGTCAACCAACCGGTCGAGCTCATCTTGCGCTCCAAAGACGTAACTCACTCGTTCTTTGTTCGCGAACTCCGATTGAAACAGGACTTGGTTCCGGGGATGGAGATTCCTATCCACTTCACCGCCACCAAGGTCGGTACTTACGAGATTGCGTGTGCTGAGTTGTGCGGCCTGGGCCACTACAAGATGCGGGCTTTCCTAAACGTGATGCAGCCCGAGGATTTCCAAAAGTGGCTCCAGAACATGGCGCAAGCGCAGTAGGGAAAACCGAAAAGCGAAACTCGAAAATGGAACATCGAAACTCGATACGCGGTTTTTGTTTTCCGATTCTGACTCCTGACTTCTGACTCCTTTGGGGAAGCATGAGCATCGCAAGTGTGAACGTCGGCATTTCGCGGCTGGGGCAGATTCAGATACGCGCGCATGATGTCGAACGGGCGACCGCGTTCTATCAGGATGTGCTTGGACTGAAGCTGCTTTTCAAGGCGCCGCCCGGGCTGGCGTTCTTCGATTGTGGCGGAGTGCGGCTGATGATCGACCGCCCGGAGAAGCCGGAGTTCGATCATCCCTCTTCTATCTTGTACTTCGTTGTGCCGGACATCCAGGCTGCCCATGCGCAGTTGAAACAGAGCGGCGTGCATTTCGAGGGCGAACCGCACCAGATCGCCCGAATGCCCGACCACGATCTTTGGATGACATTTTTCCGGGATTCGGAAGGCAACGTGATGGCGCTGATGAGCGAGGTGAAGAGACAGTAGATTGCGAGCCAGGGTCTGGCGTGGGGAGAGGGAAGCGCCGAGCGGGCGATGGAGATTGGCGTTCCGGGACTGCGGAGAGGGGATGGCTGAGTCTCAGGGGACTGAATCAAAAAGCCTGAATATCGCTGTTGCCCCGCTGGAGGAGCATGATTTGCGGGAAGCGGATCGTGTGTTCCGGGTGGCCTTCGGTACTTTTCTCGGCCTGCCGGATCCGACGCACTTCTATTCTACTGCGGACTACGTGCGGACTCGGTGGCGAGCCGGGCCGTCGTCCGCCTTCGCCGCCAAGCTGAATGACCAACTCATCGGCTCGGTTTTTGCCGCCAAGTGGGGCAGTGTCGGCTTTTTCGGGCCACTGACCGTCCGGCCGGACTTCTGGGATAAAGGCGTAGGAAAAAGCTTACTGGGGTCGATCGTGGATCTTTTTGGGAAGTGGGATATCGAACATGCCGGCCTGTTCACTTTTGCCCAGAGTGCGAAGCATGTGTCCCTTTACCAGAAATTCGGATTCTGGCCGCGCTACCTGACCGCTATCATGTCCAAACCAGTCAGCGCATCCGCTGATCCACCGCCCTCGTGCTATGGGGCGCTCGACCAGGGTGGACGTGGGAAGTGCTTGACAGCTTGCAACGCATTGACCGGCACCATCCTCGAAGGCTTGAGTCTCGAATGGGAAATCTCATCTGTCGCTTCGCAGCAACTCGGAGACACGGTGTTGGTGTGGGACGATGGGCGTCTGGCGGGTTTTGGGATTTGTCATTGCGGAGAAGGGACCGAGGCTGGACAAGGCTCGTGCTATGTCAAGTTCGGGGCGGCGCAGCCCGGCCCAGGGGCGAGAAACGCTTTCGATCAGTTGCTTAAAGCTTGCGAGCACTATGCCGCGACGCGAGGCCTTTCGCGCCTCGTCGCGGGCGTGAACGTGGCTCGCCACGCAGCCTATCGCAGGCTGCTGGAAGCTGGCTTTCGCACGGACCTTCAAGGGGTGGCGATGCAAAAGCCGAACGAAGCTGGGTACAACCGGCCTGATGTCTTCCTGATCGACGATTGGCGTTGAGCGCACACACGGGCAGGAGGTAATTGATGTCACAACCACACGCTGAAGCGATTGAACACCGCGCGCACGCGCCCTCCGGATTCATCCGGAGATATCTCTTCAGCCTCGATCACAAAGTGATTGGCATCCAGTATTACCTGCTGGCTCTCGTCTCGGTCTTCGTCGGGCTAACGCTTTCGATCTTGATGCGCCTGCATCTCGTTTGGCCGCAGGCCAGCGTCCCGCTGCTTGATAAGCTCTCTCCCCTGGGCGCGCCGAACGGCGTCATCACCCCGGAGTACTATCTCTCTCTGCTGACGCTGCACGGTACGATGATGGTTTTCTTCGTCCTGACCACGGCGCCGCAAAGCGGCTTTGGAAATTACTTTCTGCCCATCCAGATCGGCGCTGAGGACATGGCGTTTCCGCGGCTCAATATGCTTTCCTTCTGGGTGACGTTCGCAGCATTCATCACCTTGGTGGCAACGTTCTTCATTCACGACGGCCCACCCATTGCCGGCTGGACTTCTTATCCACCCTTGAGCGCGGTTGGCGGGGTGGCAGGCCCGGGGATGGCCATGGGTGAGAATCTATGGATCGTTTCCATTGCACTCTTCTGCGTCGCGTCCATGCTTGGCGCCATTAACTTCATTGCCACCACCCTCGACCTCCGAGCCCGCGGGCTTTCTTTGATGAAGCTTCCCCTCACCTGCTGGGCATGGTTTCTGACCGCTATTTTGGGATTGCTTTCCTTTGCTGTGTTGCTGGCCGCCGGGATTCTTCTGCTGCTCGACCGCGTTGGGGGAACGAGTTTCTTCATCCCGGGGGGCTTGATCGTCAGCGACAAGGTTATTCCTCACACTGGGGGATCACCTCTGCTTTGGCAGCACTTGTTCTGGTTCTTCGGCCATCCCGAGGTCTACATCGCCATCCTTCCCGGCATGGGCGTCACTTCCCACATCATCTCGACCTTCTCTCGCAAGCCGATTTTCGGCTACCGCGCCATGGTTTACGCCATGTCGGCCATCGGCGTATTGGGGTTCTGCGTGTGGGGGCACCACATGTTTGTGAGTGGCATGAGTCCCTATTCGGCGTTTGCCTTCTCCATCCTCACCATGGCCATCGGCGTCCCCTCCGCCATCAAGACTTTCAACTGGATCGGCACGATGATCGGCGGCAAAATTCGCTTCACGCCGCCCATGCTGTTCGCCATCGGCTTCGTATCGCTCTTCATCACCGGCGGCCTCAGCGGCATCTTCCTGGGTCAGCCGCCTATCGACCTCTATTTTCACGATACCTATTTCGTTCTCGCTCATTTTCACATGATTATGGGAGTGGCCGCCATCTTCGGAATTTTTGCGGCAACGTACTTTTGGTTTCCCAAGATGTTCGGCCGGCTGATGAATGCGATGCTGGCGAAGATTCACTTTTGGTTAACCTTTGTGGGTGTCTACGCGGTTTTCATGCCCATGCATTACCTGGGACTGGAAGGAAACCCGCGGCGCTACTCGGAGTTTATTGACAATTTCCTGGTGCCGCTGATTTCCGTGCACAAGTTCATTTCCATTGCGGCGTTCATTACCGGTGGCGCGCAGCTTTTCTTCCTGTTCAACCTTTTCTGGAGCATGTTCAGAGGCGAAAAGGCGGCGGAAAACCCCTGGGAGGCTACGACTCTCGAGTGGACGATTCCGTCTCCACCGCCTTTTGACAACTTCGCGGGAAAGCACCCCGTAGTCTTTAACGGCGCCTATGAGTTCAGTGTGCCGGGCGCCGCGAAAGACTACATCATGCAGAACTCGCCGGAGGGGGTTGTGGCAGGTCACTAAGAGCAGTTGTATGTGGTCAGTTGTCCCTCGTCAGTAGCCGCGGGTGACTTGCAACGGACCACGGACGACGGACCAAGAATCACATGGCATCGACGACATTAACGCCAACCAAGCCGGAAGCGGCCGTCAGGATCGAAGATGCGGGCCGGGGCGGGGATGTTTTTCGCTCGGGCGGCTTTGGCGGCGGCGAGGGTTGGGGAGAATTCCGGGTACCGGAACGCACCTACCGGCTGGGCATGTGGTTTGCCTTGACCGGAATTGTGATGTTGTTTGCGGCTTTTACCAGTGCCTTAGTGGTCCGCAAGGGGATGTCGTTCGACTGGGTGCCGGTGCGCCTGCCTGGGATCCTTTGGCTGAACACCTTCGTGTTGCTGGTGAGCAGTGCCGCCCTGGAACTCTCCCGGCGCTCCCTCCGCGCACGCGCGGCTAAGGGTTTCATGTGCTGGCTCGCGGCGGCATTGCTACTGGGCTTAGGGTTCCTCGCGGGCCAGCTCATCGCTTGGCGCGAACTGGCGGCCCGGGGCATTTATCTGGCCAGCAATCCGGGCAGTTCGTTCTTTTACGTGCTGACCGCCGCGCACGGCTTCCACTTGCTGGGGGGCGTTGTGGCCCTCGCGTACGTGGTACTTCGCGCCCGGCCCATCGCGCTCGGCCTGGCACGGCGCATGCCCGTGGATGTGACGGCAATTTACTGGCACTTCATGGACGCACTTTGGATTTATGTGTTTTTCGTGTTGATGCGATGGATGTAGGAGCGTTTACCACAGAGATATAGAGGCGCAGGGATAGAAGAAGGAATAGAAGCTCGTTCTCAGTGTTTCCGCGCCTCTGTGGTTAATTCCGGGGGTGAGGATGGCCAGCCATGAAGCGATAGGCGAGGAATTAAGCCAGGTTGCGCAGTCAGCGTGGGGAGGGGGCGTCGCGCCTTTTGCCACCGGCTCAAAAAAGCTGGGCATGTGGCTCTTCATCCTCTCCGATGCTATTACCTTCTCCGCGCTGATCATGGCTTACAGCTATGTTCGCGTCGCCAGCCCCCAATGGCCTACACCGTTCGAGTTCTATCCCGGCATTGTCAAGGCCACGCTCATGACGGTGATCCTCCTGACCAGTTCCGTCACCATGGTGATGGCTGTGCGCGCGGCGAAGCTGGAAAAGCGAGCCAGCGTCGTAAAGTGGCTTGCCGCGACCATGGCGGGCGGGCTCGCCTTCGTTGTCATTCATGCCACAGAGTGGGCCGGCTTGATTGGAGAGGGTGTCCGCCTCTTCAAAAACCCCTGGGGCGCGCCGCTGTTTGGGGCGGCCTTCTTTATCTTAACCGGGTTGCACATGACACACGTTTTCTGCGGCGTCTGCTATCTGGCCGTCGTCGCCGCCCTCACCGCCAAGGGAAAACTGACGTCGGAGGATGTGGAGGTCAGTGGCCTCTACTGGCATTTCGTTGACTTGGTGTGGATGTTCATCTTTCCGTTAGTCTACATTCTTTCGGTGAAGATGGGCTAAAGACGTCCGTTGTCAGTCGTCCGTCCTCCATGGCCACAGACAACTCAGTACGGACAACTGACAACGGACAAGAACTTCGGAGGCACCATGGATCAAGCATCGGAGCACAAGCACGCTGAAGCTGGCGTCAAAATCTTCCTGGTGGTGTGGTTCTGGCTCTTGGCGCTGACGGGTGTGGAGGTCTTCTTAGGTTACAAGGCCTTCGCGGTTAACGTCATGATCGTCCTGCTCATGGGCCTTTCGGTGATCAAGGCTTCTTTGATCATCGCCTACTTTATGCACTTGCGCTACGAAAAGCCCAGTATGGCGGCCACCCTGATGCCTGCTTTGGTGATGGTCATTCTTCTGATGTTCATGGTCTTTCCGGACAGCTTCAGGTTGTTGGCGATGAGGCCACATTAGGTGTAAATATGGAAATGTTAGCAAAGGCTGCGCGCCAAGCTGTGAAGGGCATAATCTGGCTAGTTACCACAGCCATATTGTTGTCTGCTTCCTCGCTGGTCTATGCGCAGGGGTGCGCGATGTGTTATACCAGCGCGGCAGCATCAAAAGCCGGCGCAGTGCATGCGCTAAGAAGTGGAATTCTCATCTTGCTTCTCCCCGTGCTCGTAATGTGTTCAGGCATCTCCGTAGTTATCTATCGTTCCCGGGACCGGTTTCGCGGAGCGACTGAGTGGACCCCTGAGCAAGACCGGGAACTGCGCGAATTATTCACTCAGATGAACGCAGGTGTACAGCAGGGGCAACCCATGAATCAAGTCCCCTCCGGCGCCGGTGGACCTTCCGGATGCAAGGACTTTGACGATACGCCGGGGGGCAACGGACCACTGGCAACGGACAACGGACGACCTCAGGTGCAATTATGAAAACTCAACCGTACAGTCCATGGTTACATCGCTATGCCACCTTCGTAGCATTCTGTACTTTTATTCTGATTATCGCGGGAGCCCTGGTGACCAGCAACGACGCCGGCCTTTCCGTGCCCGATTGGCCGACTTCCTTTGGTAGCTTCCGCATGCCTCGCATGGTGGGCGGGGTCAGGTTCGAACACGGCCACCGGATGATCGCAGGAACGGTGGGAATCCTGACGATCATTCTCGCTCTGGCAATCTGGCTCAGGGATTCCAGGCGTTGGGTAAAATGGGTCGCAGGTGGCGCCGTGCTGGCCGTGCTGGCCCAGGCGGTGCTGGGCGGCATCACGGTGCTGTTCTACTTGCCGGTGGCGATTTCGACCAGTCACGCCACGCTTGGCCAAATCTTCTTCTGCCTCGCGGCGAGCTTGGCCTTTTTCACGCGAGCGGGCTGGCGATGGGACGAACCCAAGCTCGAGGACCCGTCTGTTCCCACGTTTCGACTCCTGACCGTGGTGACCACCGGCATGATCCTCGTGCAGTTGGTGGTAGGGGCAGTGTACCGCCACTCCGGAAAGGACCTCGAGTTGCACATCGTCGGCGCGGGCGTGGTCACCATGTTCGTGGCCTACCTGGTCACGCGAATCCTGCTCAAGTTCTCGCAAACGGCTGCCTTGCTGAGGCCAGCGTTGTTGTTGGGTGCTCTCTTGGCGCTTCAGGTTTCCCTCGGCATCGGTTCTTATGTTGTGAGGATGGCTGATCGGAATGCGCCTCAGCCCCTGCCGCCTGTGGTAAACATGACCACCGCGCACGTGGCGGTGGGCGCGCTGGTGCTGTTGGCCAGTCTTTACTTGACCTATCAGGCGCACCGCTTTCTGGCGCCTCGAGTTGAGGAAGCGAAAGTCGTTTCGGCCCCGCACGGGGCGGCTGTATGAGCAAGCGATTAGACAAGGCGAGAGATAACACGCCGCGGCAATGGCTTCAGCGCCTGGCGGATTATTGGACTCTGACCAAGCCGGAAGTGAACTTCTTGGTCTTGGTCAGCACGCTGGTCGGATTCTATCTTGCTTCGCGCGGCGGGCTGGATTTCTTCCGCTTGTTCCACACGTTGATGGGCACGCTGCTGGTGGCCAGCGGCACGGGAACGCTGAACCAGTATATCGAGCGCCAGTCGGATAAGCAGATGCGCCGAACAGCCAATCGCCCCCTGCCTGCGGGGAGACTGGGGCCTGCTGAGGCGCTCTGGTTCGGAATCGCATTAGCGGGACTGGGCGGCTGGGAATTGTGGGTGTTCACAAACCCGTTGGCAAGTTCGCTCGCCCTCTTGACCCTGGGCACCTACTTGCTGGCCTACACTCCGCTGAAAAAACGGACGCCGCTTTGTACTTTGGTGGGCGCCTTTCCCGGCGCCGTGCCGCCGCTTATCGGCTGGGCGGCGGTGCGCAACCATCTAGGCCCGGAGGCTTGGGTGCTCTATGCGATTCTCTTCCTCTGGCAGTTTCCACACCTTCTGGCCATTGCCTGGATGTACAGGGAAGACTATGCTCGTGCCGGTCTGCAATTACTTCCCCGGAACGACCGTGAAGGCCGGACGACGGTGGGCCAAATTCTGGGCTATTCGCTCGTGCTGATTCCTGCGAGCTTAATGCCTGTCTTCCTGGGGCAGGCGGGAAAGGCTTATCTGGTGGGTGCCCTGGTGCTTGGCCTTGGACTCTTCCACTTCGGCGTGCGCCTGGCCCTTCAGCGATCGAACTCATTGGCGCGGCGCTTAGTCCTGGCCTCTATCGTTTATTTGCCCTTGGTTTTCGCCTTGCTGATGGTGGACAAGACTCGCTAAAGCATCGGGAGATCCGGTGAGCAACATAAGCAACTGATGGGGCGATCAAACTTGGCGGACTGATTTCAGTTGGTCGCGTAACCTGGTGATAGGGCGAACAGAAGGCCACGCGCGAACCGGTTTCTTGTTCACCCGATCACCCGATTGCCCCATCTCCCGATTCGTGAGCGAGCTTTGCCTCCAAGTTCTCAATGACCGAATCCAACCAGCCGAGGAGGGCTTTTTCAGCTTCTTCGCGATCCCCGGCGTCTTCCAGCGAGGCGATGCTATCACCGTGTTCATTTAAGGGGATAAAGTGGCAAGGGAGGTCCTCACCCTGGCAG
>Ga0187784_10002045_pt1 | contig 16116 bp, 16 predicted proteins | sample 1015_SJ02_MP15_2_FD_132964 | JGI IMG/M metagenome (GOLD analysis project Ga0187784, IMG submission 132964) | Tropical peat soil microbial communities from peatlands in Department of Meta, Colombia - 1015_SJ02_MP15_20_MG | ecosystem: Environmental > Terrestrial > Soil > Wetlands > Peat | place...
CCCTCCGCATCGGTTTAATAGTCAACACACAAAGGTCCCGGATCAAGTCCGGGGAAGGCTCTGAATGAGGCCCTGGCTCTCCAGGAGTTTTCTGATGAACTCTTTGTTCCCCTCGGTTAGCGAAACAAGCGGCAGCCTCACTTCGTCGGACCCTATCCTGTTCATCATGGCGAGGGCGGCCTTGACCGGGGCCGGATTGGTTTCGATAAAAAGGCCGTGAAGCAAGGGCAGCAGCTTGTAGTAAAGCCTCCGAGAATCTTCAAGCCTTCCTTGGAAAAAGAGATTGCAAAGGTCCGCCATTTGCCGTGGAGCAACGTTTGATACGACCGATATGACCCCCTTGCCTCCAACGCACAACAGAGGGAACGTGAGGTAATCCTCGCCGGAGACCACAACGAAATCATCAGCGCATAGGGCGATGATGTCCGTGATCTGCTTCATTGAGCCGGAAGCCTCCTTGACGCCTGCAATGTTGTCTATCCTTGACAGACGCTCGATTGTGGCAGGTTCAATGTTGGATGCCGTGCGACCCGGTATGTTGTACAGAATGATCGGAATATCGACGGCTTTGGCTACCTGCTCAAAATGGCGGTAAATTCCTTCCTGCGTCGGTTTATTATAGTAGGGGCTTATCATGAGGGCTGCGTCTGCGCCTGCTTTCTTCGCATGCCTGGTCAGGGAAATCGCCTCCGCGGTACTGTTGGAGCCTGTTCCGGCAACGACCGGAACACGTCTTGCCGTTTGTTCGATTGTGATTTCAACCACCCGCTCATGCTCCTCATGCGACAGAGTAGGTGATTCGCCCGTAGTGCCGCACGGGACAATACCATGCGTTCCATTCGCGATCTGGAATTCGATGAGGTCTCTCAATCCGGCTTCATCGATCTTGCCCCCTTTGAAAGGGGTGACAATCGCCGCTATCGCGCCACCTAACAACATATCGGCCTCCTTTCTAGCTTCTCAAGGTTTCGTCCCAAAGTTCCGCATCGTAAACAACCTTTGCGTCGCCTTCGAGGTAAACATTGGAGAAGTCAATTCTATCTTCTTGTGAAATTTTCTCAAAGTAAATAACCAACGTCTCCCCGCTCCTTGTGAGCACCTCGACAGGAGAAGCGGTTAAATTCCTCGCAGCGGCCACAAGGGCGGCTGCTATCGAGCCAGTTCCGCACGCAAGGGTTTCGGCTTCCACGCCGCGCTCATAGGTCCTGATGGAAACATGGTGAGGGCTGCTGACGAAAACGAAGTCGGCATTTGAACCTGCGGGCAGAAATCGGTGGTGAAAACGTATGCGTCGTCCCAGTCCAAAGACGTCCAGTTCCTCGAGTTGCCCAGGGGAGTCGGCAAAGAAGACCGCATGCGGGACGCCCGTATTGATGAAGCTGAGGTGGAGAAGACGATCATCCAATTCGATCGGGACGTCGACTTCCATGCTGTGGGGCTGAGGCATGCGGACTTTGGCCCGTTCGTGAGAGACCTGCGCTTCGATTAAGCCGGCAAGCGTCCTGAAACACAGGCGGTCCTTGTCCACTATGCCTTTCATCAGTGCGAACCGGGCTGCGCAGCGGGCTCCGTTTCCGCACATCTCCGCTTCGCTGCCGTCGGCGTTGAAGAACAGCCATGCGAAATCCACCTCGGGATCGTTTTCTATGAGAATCAGGCCGTCAGCGCCGACGGACATTTTTCTGCGGCAGGCAAGCTTGGCCAGCTCCCGCCCGCGCTCCTTTTCCAGCTTTAGTGTCCGGTTGTCTATTAATATGAAATCGTTGCCGCTGCCGGTCATTTTAGTGAAACGTATTGTCTGCATACAAAAAATCCGGAATAATTTCGGGCCGCACCAGGTCTTCCCAAGTTTCCCTTTTTCTTATCACGAAATATTGTCCGCCCTTTACGAGCACTTCGGGAACGCGCCGGCGCGAGTTGTAATTCGACGACATACTGAACCCATAAGCTCCGGCGCTCATCACCGCAAGATAATCCCCCGGTGCCGCCATGGGAAGGCCTCGGTCTCTGGCTAGAAAGTCGCCGGACTCGCAAATGGGACCCACCACATCGACGATCTCCGTTTTGTTGAGGTTCCTGAGTACCGGCTGGATGTAGTGGTAAGACCCATAGAGGCTTGGCCGGATAAGGTCGTTCATGGCCCCGTCGGTTATGATGAAATTTTTGGCCTGGGTCCGTTTTGTATAAAGTACTTTTGTTACCAGAACGCCGGCATTTCCCACAATGACCCGACCCGGCTCAAAAATCAGCGTGCAGTCGATATTTTCCAGTTCGCGCAGGAGTGCCCTTGCATATTCATGCGGCTGTGGAGGCGCTTCCTGGTCGTAAACTATGCCTAGACCGCCGCCCAGATCGAGATAGCGTAAATGGGCGCCTGCCTGGCGCAACCGGTCTATAAGAGAGCGAAGCCTTTTGAGCGCATCGACAAAGGGTGTTACGTCGGTAAGTTGGCTCCCGATATGGCAATCCAGCCCGACGATCTCGATATTCTTGAGGCTCTTTGCTTTCTCGTAGGCCTTAAGAGCGTTGTCTACCGAGATCCCGAATTTATTTCTCTTCATGCCGGTTGAAATGTAGGGGTGAGTGTTCGGGTCTATATCGGGATTGACTCGAAGTGAAACGGAGGCCCTGGTGCCCATTGCTCCGGCCCGAAGGTCTATCTGTTCGAGTTCCTGGGTGGATTCGATATTGAACATCAGGATTTTTTGGCGAAGCGCGAAATCGATCTCTTCAATCGTCTTGCCAACCCCGGAATAGACAATGCGCTCAGGTGGAATATCGGCCTTGCGTGCGCGATACAACTCGCCGCCCGACACGATGTCCACTCCTCCGCCCAACGAACCGAAAAGTTTCAAAATCGTGATATTGGAATTCGCTTTTACAGAATAGCAGGTAAGGTGCGAGACATCTTTGAAAGCGGAATCGAAAGTCATGAAATGGTGGCTGAGAGTAGCAAAACTGTAAATATAGCAAGGAGTCCCGATCTGTTCTGCGATAAGCCGTACCGGGACCTCTTCGCAATAAAGTTCGTCTGCCTTGTACAGAAAATGATGCATTTATAATCCTTACGAAAAGGATGGGTCGCAACTTATTTTAATCACCAAACAGGTTCCTGACCTCGACCCACTTAGAGAGCAGACCCTCTTTATGGTCCGCCTGTGAGCTTACCGCCGACACGGCGTAAAAGTAGGTTGCACCCTTCTTGGCGCCTTTGTCCACAAAGGGCGGGTGCTGTACCGGACTTGCAGTCAGACGGATAATCTCTTTTCCTTCCTTGCGATATACGTGATAGCCTGCAACTTTCCCGTCGCTTTCAGTCCAGTGAATCTCGAGCACCCCGTGTGCAGGAGTTATCCAGACCCTGTCGGGAGGAGGAGGCGGCAAAGATTCGGGCCCTTTGGCTACGATGGTCGAGGACGGCTCTCCATAAATATAGACTTCATCTATAGACAGAACCGGAACAACCCGATAGCTGTAACTCTGTTCGGGAGCAACCGCCTGGTCATAATAGCTATTGCCTTTAACTAAATTTGGTGATGCTCTTTCCCAGCCTTTTTCACCGGCAAGCCTTTCGACACGGAAAAACACGCTCGCCGGATCTAAATTAGTGCCTTCGAGATCCTTCAAGACCGGTTTCCACTGAATAAAAATCCCCTGCGGCTGAGTCACCGCCGTAACGTTTATGGGGGCCACAGGCCCCGCGTAGACTTTGGCAATCGCAGCGTTGGAAAGGCTCAAATAACTTCCTTTAGCGTCAACGACGGCTATCTGGTAACGATACGCATGGTGATAAGAGATATTGGTATCGCTCCAGTGGAGCTTACCGTCAGCACCCGGTTTTGCGGAAGCGGCATCTATGCTTTGGACCTGCTTCTGGTCAGGCACGGGGCATTCAAGGCAATTGCGGTTTTCCCATTTCAGCTCGGCCCTCAAGATCGAGTAACCAAACCCTTTGGCTGTTTCCGCAGCGAGCGGGCTCCACGAGAGTTCTACTGACCGAGGCACCACCTGGACTCTCAAGTCAGCTACTTGCGGAGGAGGCGCCGCTCCCCTGGGCTTCGGGAAAATTTTCTGGCCACAGCCTGAAATTATAGCGCTCAAAACGCAAATGAAAATGATTCCCAGGCACTTATGTTTCGCCGAATCAGGCAGGATTTGCATACGCCCCCTATTTTTCCGGTTTCAAGTTTTCCTTCGAGTATTGTTTACAGGCTCCCAACTCCGCCCGTGCCCGGGCAATGGCTTCTTTTACCCGCAACGTTGCGGTCCCTCCGGCTGATTGTCTCCGGTCTACCACATTCGAAATCTCGATGAAGGGGAAAACGTCTTTATCGAAGGCCTTGTGGAACTTTCTAAACTCGTCGAGCGAGCAATCGCCGAGCTCTTTGCCTGCTTGGATACAGTATTGAACGATCTGGCCGACCACATGATGTGCTTTGCGAAAGGGAACGTCATGTCTGACCAGATAATCGGCCAGATCTGTGGCCAGCGTAAAATTGTGCCCGGCCATACGGGCCATCATATCCCGATCGATCCGGATTTCGGGAAGCATTTTTCCCAGCAGGCGCAGTGTGGCAACCAGGGTATCAACGGTATCGAAAACCGGTTGCTTGTCTTCCTGAAGATCACGGTTATAGGCCAACGGCAGCCCTTTGGTAACGGTCAGAAGCGCAATCAGGTTTCCGTACACCCGGCCGGTTTTGCCTCGCATGAGCTCGGGTACGTCGGGGTTTTTCTTCTGGGGCATGATACTGGAACCGGTGCAGAATGCGTCGCTTATCTCGATGAAAGCGAACTCCGGGCTTGACCAGATGATAAACTCTTCCGCCAGCCGGCTCACGTGCATCATTAGAATAGATGAAGCCGAGCAAAACTCGATTAAATAATCACGGTCGCTTACCGCATCCACCGAATTCGCCGCAATCCTGGAAAAACCAAGCTGACGGGCCGTCCATTCCATATCGATTGGGAAAGTAGTGCCGGCAAGCGCCGCGCTCCCCAACGGCATCACGTCCATCCGGACGAGACAGTCTCTTAATCTTGCGAAGTCGCGGCCGAACATCTCATAATAGGCCATGAGGTGATGAGAAAAAAGAATCGGCTGCGCATGTTGGAGATGAGTAAACCCGGGCATGATTACGTCGAGGTGTTTTTCGGCAATTGCCACCAGGGCCGACCGAACCTCGCACGCAAGGTCCAATATGCTCGAGAGCGCATCGCGCATGAACAGCCTCATATCGAGAGCCACCTGGTCGTTGCGGCTCCTGGCCGTGTGTAGTTTGCCGCCGATTTCTCCTATACGGGCGGTAAGCTCGCTTTCGATTGCCATGTGGATGTCCTCCCTGGAGGAATCCAAGGCAATCCGGTCCATCTCGATGTCGAGAAGTATTTCGCCCAAAGCCTTCACGATGCGAGAGGCGTCCCCTTGCGAAATTATGCCGCGTTCTGCCAGCATGCGGCAATGCGCGATGCTCCCCTCGATATCGTATCGATAAAGCCGCCTGTCAAAATGGATGGAGGCCGTGTATTCCTCCACCATTTTGTCTGTGGGTTGCTCGAAGCGTCCCTTCCACAGCTTTTCGGCCATGTGTTCCTCTACTGATGAATAGTGAATCGCGACCAGGATTTTGGCTTCCGATAACGGGTCACTGTTTTCTTACAAGCGCTTCGATCCGCAGTCTCAGCCCAAGCAGCCGGATGAAGCCGCTTGCCTCGTCCTGCCGGTAAACGTCGTCTTCTTCGAAGGTGGCGTAGCTGGGTTGGTAGAGAGACCGCTCCGATCTACGCCCTATCACGTAGCAGTTTCCCTTGTAGAGCTTCAGGCGGGCTGTCCCCCAGACATTTTCCTGCGCCAGGTCCATCATATTTTGCAGGTAGCGCATTTCCGGCGAATACCAGAACCCGTTATAGATCATTCGTGAGTATTCCGGTACAAGGCTGTCGCGCAGGTGCATGACTTCCCTGTCCATGGTTATGGATTCGACCGCCTGGTGGGCGATTCGCATGATGGTGCCACCCGGAGTTTCGTAGACTCCACGCGATTTCATCCCTATGAACCGGTTTTCAACCAGGTCCACGCGGCCTATCCCGTGGTTTCCGCCGATCCTGTTAAGGTGCTGAAGGATTTCGGCCGGGCTCATACGTTTGCCGTCAATGGTAGTCGGATCTCCTTTTTCGTAGCCGATTTCGACAACCTCGGGCTTATCGGGAGCATGTTCGGGATCTGCAGTCATAACGAACATCTCCGGGTCCGGCTCCGACCACGGGTCTTCGAGGATACCGCCCTCGTAGCTTATATGCAGCATGTTGCGGTCGCAACTGTAGGGTTTGGCCTTGGTAACGGGGACCGGTATCCCATGCTTTTGAGCAAACGCGATGAGGTCGCTTCGCGACTTCATGTTCCATTCCCGCCAGGGGGCGATCACCTTAATGTCGGGCCTTAGCGCCATGTACGCCAGCTCGAACCGCACCTGGTCGTTTCCCTTCCCGGTAGCTCCGTGGCTCACCGCGTCGGCCCCTTCCTCCCCGGCTATCCTGATCTGGTGTTTGGCGATCAGCGGGCGGGCTATCGATGTGCCTAGCAGGTACTGACTTTCATAGATAGCATTGGCGCGAAACGCCGGAAAAACGAAATCGCTTGCGAACTCCTCCCTCAAATCTTCGATCCGCGCCTTGATCGCGCCGGTTGCAAGGGCTTTTCTTTCGATCCCGTCCAGTTCCTCATCCTGGCCCAAATCGGCAGAGAAGGCCACAACTTCGCACCCGTAGGTCTCGATGAGCCATTTGAGAATGATCGAGGTATCGAGGCCGCCGGAATAGGCAAGGACAACCTTTTTGACATTCATCGTAGATCTCCCCTCCCTATTATCCAGTCAAGGAGCGCCATTTGCAGGTGAAGCCGGTTTTCCGCTTGTTCGAAAACCGGGGCTCGCCGGCTTTCGAGCACGTCCTCGGTGATCTCCTCTCCCCGGTGAGCGGGCAGGCAGTGCAGTACTATAGCATGCGGGGGCGCATGTGCTAGAAGCTGAGAATTTATCTGGTAATTTCGAAAGGCTTCCATTCGTTCCCCGGCCTCTCGCTCCTGACCCATGCTTGCCCAGACGTCGGTATAGAGGACATCGGCCCCGGATGCCGCTTCCCTCGGGTCGATGACCAGCTTGATCTTTGCCCGTGCCTGGCCCACGGCCCAGTCGAGCAGCTCTCGATTAGGCTCGTATCCGGGCGGACAAGCGAGATTTAGTGAAAATCCAAGGCGGGCTGCCGCATTTATCCATGAATTTGCGACGTTATTTCCGTCCCCGATCCAGGCCACCGTCAGATTGTCGAGAGAGCCCAGTTTTTCCCGGATGGTCACGAGATCTGCCAGCACCTGACAAGGATGAGAGTGGTCCGTCAGAGCGTTTATTACCGGAATAGAGGCGAACTTGGCCAGTTCTTCCACGTCGCTTTGGGCAAAAGTCCTGATGACTATGGCGTCGATATATCGGTCGAGAACGCGCGCCATGTCGGCCAAAGGCTCCTGGCGAGAGATCTGCGTATCCTGGGCGGTCATGAACATGGACTGCCCTCCCAGCCGGTAAATGGCGGCCTCGAAGGAAGCCCGCGTCCTGGTCGAAGGCTTCAGAAAAATGAGGCCCACGATTTTTCCTTCAAGCGACTTGGGCAACGTTGCTGCGGAAAGCTCCGCCTTCATCTTTTCGGTTTTGGAGATCAGACCGAGAATTTCCCGGGCTGAAAGGTCCCGGATGGAGAGAAGGTCGCGTTTCATGCGGCTTCCTCCTCAAAGACGCCCTCAAGGATGCCGATCATCTCGTCGACTTCCGAGCGGCCGGCGATAAGGGGTGGAACAAACCTCAAAACGGTATCGTGGGCGCAGTTTATTATTGCGCCCCTCTCCATGCATTTAGAGACGAATTTCGCGCCCGGGATGGAAAGCTGCAAACCCACCATGAGGCCTCTCCCGCGGACGCCTTCGATGAATGGAAAACGTTCTTTTAACACCTGAAGCCTCGATACGAAATAAGCTCCGGTTTCTCTCACCTTGCTCAGGAAAGCTGGTTCGGAGATGATCCTCAGAGTCGCCAAAGCCGCCGAGGCAACAAGCGGCCCCCCGCCGAAGGTGGAAGCATGGCTGCCCGGGGTAAAGGCCCCGGCCACTTCGTCTACGGCCAGCATTGCTCCCATCGGCAACCCGTTCGCCAGTGCCTTGGCCAGCGTCATAATATCGGGAGTCACGTCTTCCTGCTCGTAGGCAAAAAGTGAGCCCGTTCTTCCCAGTCCCGACTGGATCTCATCAAAAATGAGCAGAATCTTCTTCTTTTTGCACAGTCCCTTGAGGTCTCTCAAGAAACCCTGCTCAGGGAAATTAAGCCCTCCTTCTCCCTGGACCGGTTCGACCATGACGGCGCAGGTTTTGTCCGTGATGGCCGCTTCGACAGCCGAAATGGAATTGAAATCGACAAAGACAAAACCTTCTACCAACGGCTCGAAACCTTTATGCACCTTGCTTTGCCCGGTTGCCGAGAGAGTGGCCATGGTCCGACCGTGGAAGGAATCCTTCATCGAAATGATGTGAAACCTGCCGGGGCCGAAAGTTTCGCTGCTGTACTTTCTGGCGAGCTTTATGGCAGCTTCGTTGGCTTCGGCTCCGGAGTTGGAAAAAAATACCTTATCCGCAAATGAAAGTCGTGTCAATTCCGCCGCCAGTTCAACCTGCGGATAGGTATAAAAGAGGTTCGAAACATGGATCAGTTTCCGCGCAGCTTCTCCGATGGCCTGGGCCACTTCCGGGTGGCAGTGTCCCAGGGCGCATACAGCAATGCCTGCCAAAAAATCGAGGTATTCCTTCCCGGCATCGTCCCAGAGACGGCAGCCCGCTCCCCTGACAAAAGCCACCGGAAATCTCGCGTATGTGTCGAATATGTGCTTGCTGTACTGCTGCTCTATTCCATCGATATGTGCGTTCATCTCACAACCCCGATTCCTATATTCCTCAATCAGAAGCTGAAAGCGGGAGCTGGGAAAAATCCCGTGCTTCGCGGGACCTGCTCGTTGCTCCCTGCTGCCGTTACTCAATCCTTTTGAATCTCGGTGCCGATCCCTGCGTCGGTGAATATCTCCAGCAGAATGGAGTGGGGAAGCCGTCCGTCAACTATGTGGACCTTTTCCGCCCCGGCCTGAAGGGCGTCGATTGCGCATCGGACTTTGGGGATCATTCCGCCCCGAAACGTCTGGGTGCGCATGGCCGCTTCGGCTTCGGTGACCGTCATGCTGGATATAAGCTCTCCCCGGCTGTCGAGCACTCCGGGCACATCGGTCATGAGCAAAAGCTTATCGGCCTTAAGAGCGCCTGCAATCGCTCCCGCCACCAGGTCTGCATTTATATTGTAGGTTTCTCCGTCTTCGCCTACACCGACCGGGGCCACCACCGGGATTATATCGCCTTGGGAAAGGGTTTGCAGAACCTCGAGATTTATCCGTGCCACCTCGCCAACCAGCCCGATGTCAACTGTTTCGACCGGCCTGTCTTCCTCCGTTCCTTGAGCGATTTTGAGCTTGCGGGCCTCGATGAGATTGCCGTCCTTGCCGCTTAGTCCCACCGCGCGTCCGCCGTGCCTGTTTATAAGGGACGCTATCTCCTTGCTGACCTTTCCGGCCAACACCATTTCCACGATCTCCATGGTGTCCGCATCGGTTATGCGCATTCCCTGGTAAAAGTCCGATTTCTTGCCGATTCGCCTCAGCATCTCTCCTATCTGCGGGCCGCCGCCATGGACAACCACCGGATTTATCCCAACGTACTTCATCAGGACCACGTCCTTTGCGAAGCTGTCCTTGAGATCTTCGGCCACCATGGCGTGACCGCCGTATTTTATGACGATCGTCTTCTGATAAAACCGGCGAATATAGGGGAGGGCCTCAACCAGTATATTTGCTTTTTCCATCATGGCAATCCCCCCGAGAATAGAAATAAAAATCCTCCCTTTCCGCCTAAACGGGAGGATTAGTAAAATAATGGGTTGTTTTCTCCAAGAATTTAAAGGATTACGCAGATGGTTTCAAATAAAATATGCAAAAACAGCAGGGTAAACGTTTGCCGCACTTCGGCGGAAGCGCACCTAACCCGCGATATCTATCATGCGGACCGCGGAAATTTGTCCTCACATCGCCAAACTAATACGCGAGGGAAAAAGAAATAGATGAGTTCCTGATATGCAAGGCGGAAAAAGAGATAAGGAAAAAAGGCATATGGCTCTTCTTCCGATATGCGGTTTGGATGGCCGCCATGGTAGAATCTCACGCCGGGGTAAATTTTGTTGCCGAGTTTTTTGGAAGACGTGAGTCGAACAGTTGGGTAATATGCGAACCAGGGATCATCCGTACTTCATTCTGATTGGACTTGCCGGGTGATTCGAAGACTTTTTTACGATGACATGCCCGCTGCTTTCCGGATGTCATACGCGGAAGGTTGGAATCAGACCGTTGAGGACTGGTTCCGGCTGTTGGCGCTAGAACCGGACGGATGCTTGGGAATTGATGATGACGGCCGGCTCGTGGCGACGAACACCCTCCTTTGCTACGGGCGAGAGCTCGCATGGCTCGGGATGGTCCTCACCCATCCCGATTATCGGCGCAGGGGTTTCGCGAGACAGCTCCTGGGGGCGGCGCTTGAATTGGCCGAGGGCAGAGGGATTCGATGTATAAAGCTGGATGCCACCGAGAAGGGCCGATATGTTTATCTCAACTTCGGTTTCCATGACGAACAGCCCATCGAGCGGTGGTCGCGCCCGCCCGGCCCGATCAAAGCCGTCCGAAATACTCTTTCGATCGGAATACCCGATGGCCGGCTCGACGCAGCAGCCTTTGGAGTTGACCGAGGGCGCTTTCTGGCTGCACTGGGGGAAGCAGCGTGCCTGGACGACGCGTTTGTAATGCATCGAAGCGGCAGCCGGGCGCGGTATCTGGGACCTTGCGTCGCCGGGAAGGCTTCAAGCGCACAAGCCGCTATCAGCGCCACCCTTGCCTCACGCGCTGAAGAAACATGGTTTTGGGATCTGCTGCCAAGAAACACGCAAGCGGTGACCATTGCCCGTTCTTTGGGTTTTAAGCCCGTTCGTCACCTGATGCGCATGGTTCGAGGCGTACCTGTGTCCGGCGACGATAAGCTCGTGTATGCGACTGGAGGTTTTGAGGCCGGATGATCTTTCGAGCCCAATTTTCGAGGTCCGGGGACGTCCATCGGCACTCCGATGCCGAGCAACGCTTTGAAGAAAATGAAAAACGATCCGGACATGCTCGATGGAGCAAGGCTTCAGGGGCGGGTTCCGGTGTGAGTATCAGAATTAAATCATCGATATTCGCAGAGGAGCGGTTGAATGGAAAACATCCTTGTTGAGGTGATTGCTCCTACATTGTCCAATCTCGAGATCGGCTGTTTCGGCTGCCGGATGTTCATGGGACTTTCCGGCCTTCGGAGTAGGGACCGAGAGGGTTGTACCGAAGATTTTCCGGCCGATTTGGGCGAAATGAGCGAACGAATCGTAAAGTGCATAAGTGAAGTCCGCAGCTTGTATCCCGACCGGATAAGCATCCGCATCATCGATGTGATGTCCCCGTTGGGTCTGTGGAAGCTTGTGCGACACAGGCTTTTTAATCTTCCGGTATGGATAGTGGACCGCCAGACCGGCTATTCGGGGGCAGATCCAGACAAGCTGGGCGCCCTCATAGGCGAGAGGATCAACAGGATAAGTCCCTGAAGATCCTGTCCAGGAAAAACCTCAGCCTTTCAGTGATATCATGGACGATGAATCCTTCCGGCAAATCCTTCACCTTTTCAACTTATCATGGCCCGGCTACCGAAAAGTGCGCAAAGGAGTGAAAAAGCGCATCGCACGGCACATGCAAGAATGCGGATGCCGGAGGACAAGCGATTATCTGCTCATTCTAAAAGCAGACCACGACGCTGCGAAGAAAGCACGGGAGTTGCTCACCGTATCATTGAGCCGTTTTTTCCGTGACCTTCGCCTGTGGGAGACACTTAAGAACTGTATCATTCCGAAGCTGGTGCGGGAAATTGATTTGACGGGCCGTTTGCCGGTTCGAGTGTGGTCTGCGGGATGTTCGTGCGGTGAGGAGGCGTATAGCCTTCAGATTCTGTGGGATCAGATGGAAGGACAAGTTCCGCGCATGCCTCCTGTGGAGATATGGGCCACGGACTCCAACTCCCAGGTCCTTGAAAAAGCCCGAACTGGAATCTATCGGCGAAGCAGCCTGAGAAATCTAAATCCCTCGACTCTGCAGGACTTCTTCACACCGGTTTCGAATGGATTTGCCATTCGAGAAGAACTCAAAGAGGGAATCCATTGGGTCCTGCACGATTTCGTCTCTGATATTCCGCCGAGGATAATTTTCGACATTATTTTTCTTCGCAATAATCTGCTTACCTACTATGACTCGCCAGTGAAGGTGCGGGTATTTTTCGAAATATTGGCGGCGTTGCGTGCCGGAGGGTTCCTCATCGTAGGCAACAATGAAGAAATCCCCGCAGAGGCGGTTTCACTTAGACGTTGTTCGGAGTACAGGTGTATTTTCTGGAGAAATGCCGAACCTCCGAAAAGCCGGGTAACCGGCCGGGATCGCAATAAAATAGATTTACCAAAGCCCGGTCCTGCCGGCCATCATATTTTATTTCCTCATACCTCCGGCACGCCCGGAACATGATCAGTCTTCGCGTTAAAGATTTAGACTTTTCTATCCTAGTTTTGCAATTTCGCTATCCGTCAAGGCCACCGGGGCTTTTCGGTCCTCCAGCACGGCACCGTAGAAAAGAATTCTTGCGCAGTGTTCGAGTTTCTCCATGCGCATGCAGGCTTCCGTCGGGCTTCCACCGAAGGTGATCGCCCCATGCCTTTTGAGAAGTATGGCCCGGCTGTCCACGATGTAAGGCTCGATGGATTTCGGGACTTCATCGGTGGCTGGAGTGGCGTAAGGGGCAACCGGAACTCTTCCCAGCATGAGCCATACTTCGGGCAGGACCTTCGTGTTGAACGGGAACCCGGCCAGCGTGAATGCGGTTGCAACAGGAGGGTGTGCGTGCACGATCGCTGAAATGTCGGGCCTCATGCGGTAGACGTATAGATGCATTCGTATTTCGTTCGACGGCTTGATCGGGCCTTCCACATGATTTGCCGCCATACTGGTTTTGGCGATTTCTTCAGGTTCCACCTCACCTTTCGAAACTCCGCTCGGAGTAATCAGGATATAGTTTCCGCCCACCCTGCAGCTCACATTTCCGTCACTTGCCGCAATCAGCCCTTTGCTCTCCAGCTTGCGGCAGACCTTGATTATTTCCAGACGTAAACTCCGCTCTTGACTATCCATCCCACTCCCCCCAAAATCGCGCCTTGGCCCGGCGCTAGGTCAGATCTCCTATTGAAACCCTGTCGACAGCAGTTACATACTATAATTTGGCCAAGCGTTCACCATGAAGAACACCGGGAGCGGGAAAAAGTCACGGGGATGACAGACGCAGGCGCCGCCTCTAAGGAGAAGAAAAAATATGATCAAGTGGTTCAAGAGAAGGAAAGAGAAAGATCGCGGGGAAGAGGGGGAGAAGATCCCGGAGGCTGAGATCGGGGGGGAAGAGCAATTCGAGGATGAAGAGACACCCGCAGCGGAAACCCTGATCCCCGACGAAGCGCGCGGGGAGGAAGCCGAGGATGAAGTCGAACCTGAAACGTTTTCTCCTGCCTTACCTGAAGAGGAAATGTCGGATGAAGATGAGGCGGAAGCATGGGAGGTCCCCGAAGAGGGTGTACCGAAAAAGGGCTTTTTCAGGCGCCTTCGCAAGCGCCTCAAAGGGACAAGGGAGAAATTCGTCCACCGGATAGACAGGCTGGTCCTTGGCAAAAAGGTCATAGATGAAGACCTGCTGGACGATCTGGAAGAAATCCTGATCACTTCCGACCTGGGCGTGAAAACCACCGGTATGCTCCTACGCAAGGTTGCCGACAAGGTGAAGCGAAAGGAATTGAGCGACCCTGCGAGGCTGAGGGAACAGATACGCGAAGAAATCAGGTCCGTTCTCAGCGTCGAAGCCCCGCCGCTCGACTACCGAGCTCACAAACCATTTGTCGCCATGATCGTGGGAGTAAACGGTACGGGCAAAACCACTACCACTGGAAAGCTGGCCAACCAATTGAAACAGGAGGGCCTCAAGCCGATGCTGGTCGCCTGCGATACTTTCCGGGCTGCAGCGGTCGAGCAGTTGTCCATCTGGGGCGAGCGTACCGGGGTACCGGTGGTCAAGCAGAAGAGCGGATCAGACCCTTCAGCGGTGGCATTTGACGCGCTCGATGCAGCGATTTCGCGCGACATCGACGTTGTTTTTATGGACACCGCAGGTCGCATGCACACCAAGGTCAATCTCATGGAAGAACTGAAGAAGATCCACAGGGTGGTCGACAGGAAGATGCCTGGGGCCCCGCACGAGGTTTTCCTGGTGCTGGATGCCTCCACCGGCCAGAACGCCCTGTCTCAGGCTAAGCTCTTCAAGGAAGGCATCGGCCTCACGGGGCTGATTTTGACCAAGCTCGACGGCACCGCCAAGGGCGGCATCATCGCGGCCATTTGCGACGAGCTTCAAGTGCCGGTTCGCTATATCGGGATCGGGGAGGGCATTGACGACCTGCGCCCCTTCGACGCCGAAGAATTTACGAATGCATTGTTTTAGACGCATTTCTTCCCCCCACTGCCGGAAAGACAGCTTGCCGGAATGACGGGCGGCAACTCGGCATCATGGCCTGAATTCTACGACATTGAGGCCTCCCGGCCCCGCCTCAAACGCGCCCGACATAGGGAAGGAACCGATGACTTCTTTGAACTTGATTGATTTATCCGCCAAGTGTTGTTAAATTAATAGGGCCATGCTCCAGCACGAATTCCCACGCGGTCCCCGGGACTGGGGTTTCCGTTTGTTGGGGCAAGCGCCTCAGGGCCGCGAGGTAAGGTTTTGCGGCGAGCATTCGATGGAGCAGGAGAGGCCTTAAACCCTAGCGGGGAGGAGAAATTGGAACTACCTACCCAGGCCCCTCAGGTGCGACCATGACGCGTACCTGAGGGGCTTTCGATTTCGCGCCCCGGCAGGGGAGATCCGATCACCCCGAGGCCGGACCGCCTATCGGGATTTCCGGGAAGATTAACGAGGACTAGGGGTTGAACCTGCCGCATCTATCGAGCATTTGGTAAAATCAATTTCCTTGCCGCATTTTCCACATACGTGCTTTTTGTCGAATTCATCCGAGAAGATTTCTTTCTCTTTGCCGCATTCCGGACAAAAACATGAGAAAGACTGGAGTTTTTTGAATTGCTCGAACCCCGGACAGTGTTGCGGTGTAGTCATTAGTCAGCTCCTCTTTGAAATGAAAAAGTATCTGCTTTGCCTTTTTACTTTCAACTCAGGCCGAAGTGCATATCGCCAAGTTCCCTCAGAGTGGCCCTGGCTTCATCGACCGTCGCTCCAAGCTTCCATGGCTCCATAAACCCACAGAGCATCAGCTTCCAGCCTTCATCATCGTGCAGTATATCGACGTTGTCTTCGCACGTTATACCGCACCCTTCCTCTCCCAATATTTCAAGCAAGGTCTTCCTTATCTGGGCCTGATCTTCCATATCGAAATCTCCCGGATTAAAGTCGTTCGCGAGTTTCAAGTTCTCAGTTAACTCAAACTCTTCTAATTACGATTCTTCGGTTAGGCAATGTGTTCAAAAGGGTGCGCCGTATTGTCTCGAAAAAACGTCATGTCAAGCGCCTCAATGGATTCCCAGCGCCTGGCGGAGATATGGTGCGGTATGAGAATTCTTTGAGCGGGCGACTTCCTCCGGGGTACCGGCGGCAACAATACATCCACCGGCATCTCCACCTTCGGGACCGAGGTCGATCACGTAATCGGCGGATTTGATCACGTCCGGATGGTGTTCGATTATGATGATCGTATTCTGCTGGTCCACCAGTCTGTGCAGGACGTGCAGGAGCTTGCTGATGTCTTCAAAATGCAGGCCGGTGGTGGGTTCATCCAGTATATAGAGCGCTCTGCCCTGGCCCCGCCGGCTCAATTC